>Ga0207650_10000235_pt1 | contig 61521 bp, 89 predicted proteins | sample KBSS63metaG_FD_184325 | JGI IMG/M metagenome (GOLD analysis project Ga0207650, IMG submission 184325) | Switchgrass rhizosphere microbial communities from Kellogg Biological Station, Michigan, USA - KBS S6-3 metaG (SPAdes) (version 2) | ecosystem: Host-associated > Plants > Roots > Rhizosphere...
CCGGCCACGCCCTTCACCTGCGCCTGGCCGCCGAGCTTGCCCTCGGTGCCGACCTCGCGCGCCACGCGGGTCACTTCCGAGGCGAACGAGTTCAGCTGGTCCACCATGGTGTTGATGGTGTTCTTCAGCTCCAGCACCTCGCCTTTCACGTCGACGGTGATCTTGCGGGAGAGGTCGCCGTTGGCGACCGCGGTGGTCACCTCGGCGATGTTCCGCACCTGGCCGGTCAGGTTCGCGGCCATAAGGTTCACGTTGTCGGTCAGGTCCTTCCAGGCGCCGGCGACGCCCTTCACCTGCGCCTGGCCGCCGAGCTTGCCTTCGGTGCCGACTTCGCGCGCCACGCGGGTCACTTCCGACACGAAAGAGCCGAGCTGGCCCACCATGGTGTTCACCACCTTGCCGGTGCGCAGGAACTCGCCGCGCAGCGGCCGCTCCTCGTTCTCCAGGTCCATGGTCTGCGAAAGGTCGCCCTTGGCCACGGCGCCGATCACGCGAGCCATTTCGGCGGTGGGGTGCACCATGTCGGCGATCAGGGCGTTGACCGCATCGACGCTGGCGGCCCAAGAGCCTTGCGCGCCCGGCAGCTTCGCCCGGTGATTGATCTTGCCCTGCCGGCCGACCGTCTCGCCCAGCCGGTCGAACTCCTTGGTCATGCGGTCGTTGAGCTCGACCACCTCGTTGAAGGCCTCGGCGATTTCACCGCTGACGCCGGCCAGGCCTTTTGGCAGCCGCACCGAGAAGTCCCCGCGACGGAACGCACGCAGCGCCGCCAGCAGGTCGGCGGTTTCCAGCGGCATGTCCAGCTTGGATGCGCGCGGGGCGCGAGTCTTCTTCGCGGCCGTACGGGCAGCGGTCGTCGACGATTGCGGCATTTCTTCCCCGGAGACCAGCGTGGCGGCGACGGGGCCGTGCATTGTCGCACCAAGTCGGCACAACAAGACACACCCCCGCCCTGGCGGTGGAACTGCCGAGACCGCCTGCGGGTTCCAGCTTGACCTAAGAATTTTTTCGGTAGGTGGAAGGCCGCCGACGAGCGGCTGACTCCCGCCGCGAACGAACTCCCTCGCTAGGGAATCTAGGGTGAAAACGATGAAAAAACAATCACGACCTTAGGTGTTCTCCCTAGGGTGCGCGCGGAACCGTGCGGCTGCGCTGTCGTTTGGGCCGAGGGCGCCGAGCGCGCTGCAGAAACTGGGACGCCTTCCGCCTCATGTCGCAAACCTATGACGCCTCGTCGTTCGAGCCTCCCCCCGAGGCCGAGGCGTACTACGCCGAGAGCCTGCGTTTGCTTAACGAATCCGGCGTGCCGTTCCTGTTGTCGGGCACCTACGCCATCACAGCCTATACGGGAATAATCAGGCCGACGAAGGACCTCGACGTTTTTTGCAAAGCGGGCGATTTCCCCAAGATTCTCGCCTACTTCCAGGCCCGCGGCTATCGCGCCGAGGTGGAGGACGAACGCTGGATCGCCAAGGTCTGGTGCGACCACCATTTCTTTGATGTGATCTTCGCCATGTCGAACGGCACCGCGCCGATCACCGACGACTGGTTTCGCGGCAATCCGACGATCGAGGTCTATGGCAGTCGCGCGATGATCACCCCGCCGACCGAACTGCTGGTCTCGAAGATGTTCATCCAGGACCGTTACCGCTACGACGGCGCCGACGTGGCGCACGTCATTCTACGCGCCCACGACCGGATCGAGTGGGATCGGCTGCTCCGCTACATGGAACCGTACTGGGAAGTGCTACTGACGCACCTGTTGAACTTCCGCTTCATCTATCCGACGGAACGCAATCTAATTCCGCGGGAATTGATGGAGGAGCTGACGACGCGGCTGGCCGCGCAGGTCAGCCTGCCGCCCGCCCGGGTTAAAGTCTGCCGCGGCCGGCTGTTCAGCCCCCGCGACTACGTGACCGACATCACCGAATGGGGGTTCGCCGACGTCGTCGGCAAGGGCCTGGAGGAACGGCATGAGCCTATCGGCTAACCCGTCGGCGGGACCTATGCGGCTGGCCGCTCTGGGCGACCTGCACATCGGCGAAAGCGCCGAGCGCCCGTACCGCGAGCTGTTCTCCCGCATCAGTCAGGTGGCCGACGCGCTCGCACTCTGCGGCGACCTGACCAACTTCGGCAAGACGCCAGAGGCCGAGATCCTGGCCGAGGATCTGCAGGCGTTGACGATCCCGGTGGTCGGCGTGCTCGGCAACCACGACTACGAATGTGGGCAGCCGCAGGAGGTCGCGCGCATCCTGCACCAAGCCGGCGTCAAGCTGCTCGACGGAGAGGCCTACGAGGTCGAGGGCGTGGGCTTCGCCGGCGCCAAGGGGTTCATCGGCGGTTACGGGCGCAACATGCTCAGCCCCTTCGGCGAGCCCGCGATCAAGGCCTTCGTTCAGGCCTCGGTTGACGAGAATCTGAAGCTCGAAAGCTCGCTGCGGATGCTCAAGACCGAGCGTACCGTGGTGGTGCTGCACTACTCGCCGATCGCCGAGACGCTGGAAGGCGAACCGCCGGAAATCTTCCCCTTTCTGGGGTCGGCGCGGATGGGTGAAACCATCGACCGCTTCGACGGCGTGAAGCTGGTGCTGCACGGCCATGCCCATTCCGGAGCCTACCAGGGCCATACGCCGCGCGGGACGCCGGTCTACAACGTCGCGCGCCCGCTGCTGACGCGCCAGCGCGGCGAGGAGTTCGCCCTGTTCGACGTCTGACGCCCCACAGTCAGACTTCGGCGTCTATCCCGCTCAAGTGCAGCTGACGCCTGAGCTCGGCGCGCAGCCGGTCCAGGCCTTCGGGATGAATGCTCTCGCACCGGCAGGTGAGCTTGGCCTCGGTGCCGGAGGCGCGCAGAAGCCACCAGCCGTCGGCGGTCTCCACACGGACGCCGAGTTCGTCGTCGACATTGGCGCCTTCACGCACCAAGCGCTCGCCGACCTCGGCGACCACGCCCGCCTTGCGAGCCTCGGGACAGGCGATGCGCAGCTCGGGCGTAGCGAAGCTCGGCGGCAGGCTATCGCGGAAAGCGGCCAAGCCGCCCTGCAGGCGCGAGATCGCCTGGAAGGTGCGGATGGCGCAGTAGATCGCGTCATCGACCCCGCCCCAGGCGTCGGCGAAGAAGATGTGCCCGGTGAGCTCGCCGCCGATCGCGGCGCCCTTCTCCAGCATCGTCTCGCGCACCAGCACATAACCGGACGGCGACAGATCGCAGTGACCGCCGGCCGCCTCCACGCCGTCGAACAGCACCTTCGAGCACTTCACATCCGCCACCACGCCGGCGCCCGGCTCACGCGCCAGCAGGTCCCGAGCCAGCAGCAGCAGCAGCTGGTCGGCCCAAAGGATGCGGCCCTGGGCGTCGACCACGCCCAACCGGTCGCCATCGCCGTCGAACGCCACGCCCAGATCGCAGCCGTTGGCGAGCACCGCTTCGGCGAGGTGGGAGAGGTTGTCGGCGACCGCCGGATCGGGGTGATGCGCTGGAAACCGCCCGTCGACCTCGGTGTGCAGCAGGATGTGTTCGCCCGGCAGCGACGGCGCCAGCCGCTCGACGACCGGCCCCGTGGCGCCGTGCCCGCAGTCCCAGGCGACCTTGAGGGGCGCCATGCCTTCGGCGGCGCGCGCCAGCTCGGCGACATAGGCGTCCATGATCGTCGTGCGTCGCGCCGAGCCGCAGATGTCGCGCTCGCAGGGGCCGTGCACCATCGCCTTCAGGTGATCGCCGTGCACCCGCTCGTCGCCCAGCAGGATCTTGAAACCGTTCTCCGCGGCCGGACTGTGCGAGGCGGTCACCATGATGGCGCCGCCCAGGCCCAGCTCGCGAGCGGCGTAGGCGAGCATCGGCGTGGGACCGAGGCCCAGCCGTTCGACCCGCATGCCGCCGTCCATGAGACCCCAGACCAGCGCCTGCTCCAGTGTGGGGGAACTCACACGTCCGTCGCGGCAGACGCCGACGCGGGTGACCCCGGCTTTGCGCGCCTCGGCCGCATAGGAAAGGCCCAGCGCGTAAGCGCCGCCGCGGTCGATGTCCCGCCCGGCGTGACCGCGGATGTCATAGGCGCGGATGGCGGCGGGGCCGATGCGGGTCTCCGTGCGGGACTTGGGCAGGCCCTTCCCATCACGTCCAGGATCGGCGCCGGCGGGCTCTAACTGCATGCCCTTCGCTCCGCTTAAGCGGTGAGCGGGGCCATCGCCACACCCGCCGCGGGCGCCGCCAGGCGCAGCGCCCTCCAACCAAGCAATGGTTGTGCGCAGACCTTGTTCCGGTCTGGTCGTCGGCCGCCACCGGAGAAGCCGTTCCGCCTTCCCTAGGTTCGGCCGCCGACAGCTCGGATCATCGACCCGAAGCGTCCAGCAGACAACCTTTTGGCGGGGACTCGCCACGAACCGAGCGAAGGGTCATCCTGCGACGGTCATGTCCGAGGGCTGAGATGCTGGTCCATGGCGACCGAGACGCGACCGCCGCCCCGCGTCAGGTCCTGCGCTCGATCACCGCGGCGCTGAATACGGTCGAACACTGCGAGCCGGGGCCGCGGCGACACGACCTTCTCACGTCCGCCTTCCTCGAGACGGCAGGCCTGCTGCAGGGGATCGCCGATGCGGAGATGCAAGGGCGCGGCTTCGATGAGCTGAGCCCGGCGCAGGACGCCGCCATGGCGCTGACGCTGATGCTTGCGCGCAAGCTCACCGCCTCGGCCTGGAGCGGCTTCGCCGCCATCGGATCGGGGGTCACGCCGGAGTTGATGGAGCTGGCGATCCAGCAGTTGCCCGAGCGGGTGACCATCTTCACACCCAGGGCCTTCGCCTTGGACGCCGTCTATCCCGAAGCCTATCTCAAAGCCGCGGCGGAGCATCCGTGGCCCGCGCCCCCGCTGGTGATCGGCCTACGCAGCGCCGGCGCAGCGCTGGGCGCTCTAGTGGCGGCCGCCCTGGCGCGCGCACCGTCGTCACCCTCCGAGCGACCGGCCCGGCGTCGCAACGTGAGCTGCACGCCTCCAGTCAGATCCGCGCCTTGTTAACAGCGCACCAAGGGCCGTTCGCCATCGTCGACGAGGGGTCCGCCGCCGCGGGCGGGTCATTCGAGGCTACGGCCGACTTGCTGGCGAGCCTGGGCGTCAGCAGCGATCGGATCGTCTTCCTGCCCAGCCAACTTGGCGGGCTGGGACCCGCCGTCGATCTGCGCCACCGCACGCGCTGGGCCAGCGCCGCGAGTGCGGTCGCCACCTTCGAGGACCTCGTCGGCGAGACGCCGCTCGCCGACTGGTTCAGCGACCTGACCGGGCAGGTCGCAAGGGTCGACAACCTCTCCGGCGGGGCCTGGCGCGCGGCCGGGCGCTTCGCCGAGACGCCCCCAGCCTACCCTGCGCGGGAGCGGCTGAAGTTCCGCCTGCACTCCGCTTCCGGGCAGTGGCTCGCGCGATTCGCCGGCCTGGGCGTGATCGGCGAGGCCAAGCTCGACCGGGCGATCGCCTTGCACCGCGCGGGCTTCACGCCGGAACCTCTGGCGTTGCGCCGCGGATTTCTGCTGGAGCGGTGGGAGGAGACGGGCGCCCCTGGTCCCCTGCCCCGCCAACGCTTCGTCGAGCAGCTAGGCGCCTACCTCGGCTTTCGCGCCATGGCCTTCCCCGCCGAAGACCACGAAGGCGCAAGCCGCGAAGTCTTGGCGGAGATGGCGCAGGCCAATATTCGTGAGGCTCTTGGCCCTGACACGGCGCGAGGCCTGCTGCGCGTATTACCGCGGCTGGTCTCCGCACCCGCTGGCCAACGTGTCCACGTCGACGGGCGACTGCATGTGTGGGAGTGGCTGCGCACGCCCGACGACCTGATCCTCAAGGCCGACGCCCTCGATCATTCGGCGAGCCATGATCTCGTCGGCGCCCAGGAGATCGACTGGGATATCGCCGGCGCCAAGCTGGAGTTCGACCTCACCGCCCACGAGCTCGCCCGGGTTCGCGATGCGGTGCGGGACGCCACGGGCGAGCGGCCGCATCCCGCCGCCCTGCTGTTCTTCGAAATCTGCTACGCGGCTTTTCAAGCGGGGTGCTGGCGAACGGCGCTAGCCTACGCGCCAGCGGCCGAAGCGACGCGACTGGCGACCCAGGCCGCGCGGTACGAAGAGCGCCTTGGCCTGCTCGCCCAGGCTGCGGAATCGTCGGAATAAGAGAGCCTTTCGCCGTCAGGACGGTCGGCTTTGCGCTTCGCTCTGTTCAAAGGCCCGTCGCAATACGGCTCGCTGCGGCTGCACGTCGATCAGCTTGCCCAGGCGCTGGTCGAGCTCGGCTACGAGGCGCGCATCGTCGACATGGCCGCTCCGGACGTCACTGCGCAACTCGAGGCCTGGATCCGCGATCCCGGCGATTGCGCCTTCACCTTCGGCGGCGGCGGCCACGACCTGCGGCTTGGAAGCCAGTCAGCCTACGACGCACTGGACGTCGTGTTCGCGTCCCTCCACGTCGACCACCCCTGCCATCACGCCGTTCGCCTGCAGACGCCGGTTCGAAGAAGCGTCGCCCTCTTCCTCGACCGCACGCACCTGGACTACGCCAGGTCCCTGCCCTGCGCGTCGAACTTCAGCAGCCTGGATTTCCTGCCGCCCGGCGCCAACGAGCTGCCGGAATCGCCGGACCTTGCCGAGGACGCGTTCGCCCGCCGGGACATCCCGCTGATGTTCACCGGCACCTTTCGCGGAACGCCCTCGACGCCCTGGCGGGGATGGCCCGACACCCCGGCGAAGACGTTGGTCTCGGACATGGCCGAGCAGATGGTGGCCGACGGCGGACTGCCGGTCATAGCGGCCTTGAGCAATGTGCTCAGCCGCATGGGCGTCCAGCTTACGCCCCAGTTTCTGCAGGACGCCACGCCGCTCGTCGCGACCGTGCAGAGCTTCGCCGAGGCCTACCATCGCGACGCGGCGCTGCGCGCGATCGGCCGGGCCGGGCTGCCGCTGCACGTCTGGGGAAACGGCTGGGAGCCGATGCTCGAGGCGCACCCGTCCTTCGTTTTCGGCGGCGTGGGGAGCTTCGCCGAGACGCTGCACACGCTCCGGCGGGCGCGGGTGGTGCTCAACCTCAACAATGGCTTCGTGGCCGGCGGGCACGAGCGGGTGTTCACCGCCATGTGCGCCGGCGCGGCGGTGTTCTCCGACGCCAGCCGCTACTACGACGACGCCTTCGAGGCGGGCTGCGAAATCGCCACCTTCGCCTGGCGTGAGCTGGCGGCGATGCCGGACTCGCTTGGCGGTCTCGTGGCGGATGCGGATCGCGCCGGCAAGATCGCGCGCGCGGGGGCGATGCGCGCGCAGGCGGAGCACCGTTGGATCAACCGTGCCGAGGCGCTTGTCGCCGCCGTCGAGCGAGCGCTCTGAAGCGCCGCCATTCCGCCTTCAGTCCGACCTAGCGTCGAACGAATCGGGCCGCATCCCGCTTCGGTCTCATGTGCAGGAGGAATTCGATGCTCAAACAGCTCGTCGCAGTTTGCGGCGCCGCCGCGCTGGTCGCCGGCTGCGCGTCAACCGAGAGCAGCCCGAGCCGCAACGTGCAGAACCAGGCGCTGACGGGCGCAGCGATCGGCGCGCTCGCAGGCGGTGCGCTGGGCGCGGTGTCGGGCGATCTGGGCGTGGGCGCAGGCGCAGCGATCGGCGCGGCGGTCGGCGGCGGGGTGGGCGCCTACAAAGGGTGCCGCGAGGACGGTGGCTGCGGTGCGCAGCACGCGAACCGACGCCAGTACTACGACGAGCGCGCCGGCCGCTATTACTACTACGACCCGTCCAGCCGCCGGTACTACTGGGAGAACGGCGAGCCCAGGTACTGAGGAAGATGCTCCCCCTCAGGGGAGCTGTCCCGACGGGACTGAGGGGGCTTCCGCTCAGACAGTCCGACCTGACGGCTTCCATCCACATCTGAGTGGAGGCCCCCTCCGGCCTTCGGCCGCCTCCCCCGATGGGGGAGGATCTTTGTGCGCCCTACCTCGGCAGCTTGGTCGAGCCCATCAGGTATTCGTCGACCGAGCGGGCGCACTGGCGGCCCTCGCGGATCGCCCAGACGACCAGGGACTGGCCGCGGCGCATGTCGCCGCAGGAGAAGATGTTAGGCGCCGAGGTGCGGTAGTCGACGACGTTGGCCTTGACGTTGCCGCGCGGGTCGAGCTCGACGCCGCCCTGCTCCACCAGGCCCTCCCGCACCGGGCTGACGAAGCCCATCGCCAGCAACACCAGGTCGGCCTTCAGCTCGAACTCCGAGCCCGCCACCTCCTGCATCTGCATGCGGCCCTGGTCGTCGGGGGCCCATTCCAAGCGCACGCACTCGATCGCCGAGACCTTGCCGTCCTTGGCGATGTAGCGCTTCGTCGCGACGGCGAATTCGCGGTCGCAACCTTCTTCGTGGCTGGACGAGGTGCGCAGCTTCAGCGGCCAATCCGGCCAGGAGAGCGACTTGTTCTCCTTCTCCGGCGGTCGCGGCATGATCTCGAGCTGGGTGACCGAGGCCGCCCCGTGGCGGTTGGAGGTGCCGATGCAGTCGGAGCCGGTGTCGCCGCCGCCGATGACGATGACGTGCTTGCCCTTGGCGCTGATCGTGCCGTTCGGCGCTGCCACCGGCTCGGCGTCGCCGGCGTTGCGCTTGTTCTGCTGGGTGAGGAACTCCATGGCGAAGTGCACGCCCGGAAGCTCGCGGCCCGGAGCCGCCAGGTCGCGCGGCTTTTCGGCGCCGCCGGACATCACCATGACGTGGTAGTCGTCGAGCAGGCGGGCGACGGAGACCGTCGCGCCCACTTCGAAGTTGGTCCGGAAGATCACCCCTTCCGCCTCCATCTGCTTGATGCGGCGGTCGATGAGGTGCTTCTCCATCTTGAAGTCGGGGATGCCGTAGCGCAGCAGGCCGCCGACGCGGTCGTTCTTCTCGAACACGGTGACGGCATGGCCGGCGCGGGCCAACTGCTGGGCGCAGGCCAGGCCCGCCGGGCCGGAGCCCACGACGGCGACACGCTTGCCGGTGCCGCGCGGGCTCGGCTGCGGCGTGATCCAGCCCTCGGTCCAGCCGCGGTCGACGATCTCGCACTCGATCGTCTTGATGGTGACCGGGGTGTCCTCGATGTTCAGCGTGCACGACGCCTCGCAGGGCGCGGGGCAGATGCGGCCGGTAAACTCCGGGAAGTTGTTGGTCGACTGCAGGTTCTCGAGCGCCGCGCGCCATCCGTCCCGATAGACCAGGTCGTTGAAGTCCGGGATCTGGTTGTTCACCGGGCAGCCCTGGTGACAGAACGGAATGCCACAGTTCATGCAGCGCGAGGCCTGCTCGCGCAGCTCCGCACCCGGCAGCGGCCGGACGAATTCCTTGTAGTGCTTCAGCCGCTCGGCCGGCGCGTCGTAGCTCCGGTCGTGGCGCTCGATCTCGAGAAATCCGGTGGGCTTGCCCATTGGCGGGTCTCCAACTCTTAAGAGCCCTCCCCCATTCGCGACAGCGCGAGGGCTCGAACCAAAGGACGACGATCCTGATCGGCCCGCCCGACCAAGGTGGTCAGGCAGGCCAAGTCTGGAGTGTTACGCGGCTACTCGGCGGCGACGGGCGTGGCTTCGCGCTGCGCCTGCATATCGACCAGGGCGCGGCGGTAGTCCGTCGGCATCACCTTTACGAAGGAAGCGAGCGCCTTGTCCCAGTCGGCCAGCAGGTCCGCCGCGCGTTTCGAGCCCGTGTAGAGCTGATGGCGCTCGACGAGGATACGCAGCCGCTCCGCGTCGAACCGCAGCATGTCGCCCATGCCGTTGTTCTCGACGGAAATCGCACGCTGAGTCGGCCTGGAGGCTTCGTCCGCGGCGGTCGGCGCCGTGGCCGGAGCGATCTCCTCGATCTCGACCATGGCGGTGTTGCACAGCGCGCGGAAACGCCCGGCCGGGTCGTAGACGTAGGCCACGCCGCCGCTCATGCCCGCCGCGAAGTTGCGCCCGGTGTCGCCCAGCACTACGACCACGCCGCCGGTCATGTATTCGCAGCCGTGGTCGCCCACGCCTTCGACCACCGCCACCGCGCCCGAGTTGCGCACCGCAAAGCGCTCGCCGCCGACGCCTTCGAAATAGGCTTCGCCGGCGATGCCCCCGTAGAGCACCGTGTTGCCGATGATGATGTTGCGCGTCGGCTCGCGCTTGGAGCCCTTTGGCTGACGCACGATCACCCGGCCGCCCGACAGGCCCTTGCCAACGTAGTCGTTGGCGTCGCCTTCCAGCTCCAGGCTCACGCCGCGGGCCAGAAAGGCGCCGAAGCTCTGCCCGGCGGTGCCGAGGAACTTCAGCTGTATCGTCTCGTCGGCCAGGCCGGCATGGCCATAGCGCTTGGCCACCTCGCCCGACAGCATCGCGCCCACGGTGCGGTTGATGTTGCGCACCTGGTATTCGCCCTGGACGGGCGCGCCGCCTTCGAGCGCGGCCTTGGCGTCGGCGATCAGCGAGTGGTCGAGCGCCTTGCCCAGCCCATGGTCCTGACGGTCCGTGTTCCAGAGGCCCTTCGCCGCTTCCGCCGGCGCCGAATAGAGGATCTTCGATAGGTCGACGCCGTGCGCCTTCCAGTGATCCAGCGCCGGCCGCATGTCGATCCGGTCCACGCGCCCGATCATCTCGTTGACCGTGCGGAAGCCCATCTCGGCCATGATCTCCCGCAGCTCTTCGGCGACGAAGAAGAAGTAGTTGATCACGTGCTCGGGCTGGCCGGTGAAGCGCGCGCGCAGCACCGGGTCCTGGGTCGCCACCCCCACCGGGCAGGTGTTGAGGTGGCACTTGCGCATCATGATGCAGCCGGCCGCGATCAGCGGCGCGGTGGCGAAGCCGAACTCGTCGGCGCCGAGCAGCGCGCCCACCGCCACGTCGCGGCCGGTGCGCAGACCGCCGTCGACCTGCACGCAGATCCGCGTGCGCAGGCCGTTCAGCAGCAGGGTCTGCTGGGTCTCGGCTAGGCCGATCTCCCAAGGCGAGCCAGCGTGCGTCAGCGAGGTCAGCGGCGAGGCGCCGGTGCCGCCTTCGAAGCCGGAGATGGTCACGTGGTCGGCGCGCGCCTTGGCGACGCCGGCGGCCACGGTGCCCACGCCCACTTCCGACACCAGCTTCACGGAGATGCGGGCGCCCGGATTGACGTTCTTCAGGTCGTGGATCAGCTGCGCCAGATCCTCGATCGAATAGATGTCGTGGTGCGGCGGCGGGCTGATCAGGCCCACGCCCGGCGTCGAGTGACGGACGCGGGCGATGTTGCGGTCGACCTTGTGGCCGGGCAGTTGGCCGCCCTCCCCGGGCTTGGCGCCCTGGGCCATCTTGATCTGGATGTCGTCGGCGTTGACCAGGTACTCGGCCGTGACGCCGAAGCGACCCGACGCGACCTGCTTGATGCGCGAGCGCATCGAATCGCCGTTCGGCAGCGGCTTGAAGCGGTCGGATTCTTCGCCGCCCTCGCCGGTGTTCGAACGGCCGCCGATGCGGTTCATCGCCAGCGCCAGCGTGGTGTGCGCCTCGCGGCTGATCGAGCCGAAGGACATGGCGCCGGTGGCGAAGCGCTTGACGATCTCCGAGGCAGGCTCGACCTCGTCCAGCGGAACCGCCTGGTCCGACGGTTTGAGGCGCATCAGGCCTCGGATGGTCAGCAGCCGTTCACTCTGCTCATTGATCGAGCGCGAGAACTGTCGGTACTCGTCAGGCAGGTTGCCGCGGACGGCGTGCTGCAGCTTCGAGATCGATTCCGGGTTCCAGGCGTGCGCCTCGCCGCGCAGACGCCAGGCGTACTGGCCGCCGACGTCCAGCATGTTCTTGTAGATCGGGTTGTCGCTGAAGGCGTCGCGGTGGCGCCGCACGCTCTCCTCGGCGATTTCCCGCAGGCCCACGCCCTCAATCGTGGTGGCCGTGCCGGTGAAGTACTTCTCCACCAGACCGCCCGAGAGGCCGACGGCGTCGAAGATCTGCGCGCCGCAGTAGGACTGATAGGTGGAGATGCCCATCTTGGACATCACCTTCAGCACGCCCTTACCGATCGCCTTGATGTAGTTCTTGCGAACCTCGTAGGCGCTGAGCGGCAGGCCGCTCTCCACCCGGATCTGCTCCAGGGTCTGGAACGCCAGATAGGGGTTCACGGCTTCGGCGCCGTAGCCCGCCAGCACGCAGAAATGGTGCACCTCGCGCGCCTCGCCGGTCTCGACGACGAGGCCGGTCTGCATGCGCAGGCCCTGACGGATCAGGTGGTGGTGCACCGCCGCCGTGGCGAGCGCCGCCGGGATCGGGATGCGATCGGCCGAGGCCGCCTGGTCGGACAGGATCAGGATGTTGGCGTCGGCCAGCACCTGTTCCGTGGCTTCGGCGCAGAGGCGTTCGAGCGCGGCCTCGAGGCCGTCGCCACCTTCTTCCGCCGGCCAGGTCGCATCGAGCGTGGCGGTGCGGAAAGCGCCGTCCAGCAGTTCGTGGATCGAGCGGATCTTTTGCAGATCCTCGTCGGTGAGGATCGGCTGCGAGACTTCGAGCCGCTTGTGCGAGCCGGCCTGGCGGCCGAGCAGGTTCGGCCGAGGACCGATCATTGACACCAGGCTCATGACGAGCTCCTCGCGGATCGGGTCGATCGGCGGGTTCGTCACCTGGGCGAAGTTCTGCTTGAAGTACTCGTAGAGCAGCTTCGGCTTGGCCGAGAGAACGGCGATGGGCGTGTCGGACCCCATCGAGCCGATCGGATCGTCGCCGCTGCGCGCCATCGGCTCCAGGAAGAAGGCGATGTCTTCCTGGGTGTAGCCGAAGGCCTGCTGCTGATCGAGCAGCGCCGAGGGGTCGTTGGGGCGCGGATGGCCGCCGTCGCCGAGCGACAGCTCCTCCAGCTTGAACTGCGTCTCGGAGAGCCACTGCTCGTAAGGCTCGGCCTGGGCGAGACTGGCCTTGATCTCCTCGTCCTCGATGATGCGACCGGCTTCCATGTCGATCAGCAACATCTTGCCAGGCTGCAGGCGCCACTTGCGGACGATCTTCTCGTCGGGAACGTCGAGCACGCCGACTTCCGAGCCCATGATCACATTGTCTTCGTCGGTGATGACGAAGCGCGCCGGGCGCAGGCCGTTGCGGTCGAGCGTCGCGCCGATCTGGCGGCCGTCGGTGAAGGCCACCGCGGCGGGGCCGTCCCACGGCTCCATCAAGGCCGCGTGGTACTCGTAGAAGGCCTTCCGCTTCGGATCCATCAGCGGGTTGCCCGCCCAGGCCTCCGGAATCAGCATCATCACCGCATGGGCCAGCGGATAGCCGCCGGCGACCAGCAGCTCGAGCGCGTTGTCGAGGCAGGCGGTGTCCGATTGGCCGTGCGGGATCAGCGGCCACATCTTGTGCAGATCGGGGCCGAGCAGCTCGCTCTCCATCGAGCGGCGCCGCGCGTTCATCCAGTTCACGTTGCCGCGAACGGTGTTGATCTCGCCGTTGTGGGCGATGAACCGGTACGGGTGGGCCAGCTTCCACGACGGGAAGGTGTTGGTCGAGAATCGCTGGTGCACCAGCGCCAGCGCAGAGGCCGCCAGAGGATCGGCGAGGTCCTTATAGAAAGTCCCTACCTGGCCGGCGAGCAGCAGCCCCTTGTAGACCACCGTGCGCGTCGACAACGACGGGATGTAGAGCTGCGAGAGCCCCGGCAGGTTCCGCTTCACCGCCAGGTCGGCCAGCGGGTTCTGGATCTGTTTGCGCACCGCCAGCAGCTTGCGCTCATGCGCGTCCTGGTCGCGGATCGTCGTGCCGCGCCCGATGAAGCACTGGCGGACCAGCGGCATCGAGGCGAGCACCGCCTCGCCCAGGCCGGTCGTATCGACGGGCACGTCGCGCCAGCCGAGCAGCGGCTGCTTCTCGACCGAGAGGAAGTTCTCGAACTGCTGGACGGCGGCGGCGCGCGCCTCCTCGTCCTGCGGCAGGAAGCACATCGCCACGGCGTACTCGCCGAGCGGCGGCAGGGTCACGCCCGCGCCGTTCGCCCAGTCGCGATAGAGCGCGTCTGGAATCTGAATCAGAATCCCCGCGCCATCGCCCACCAGCGGGTCGGCGCCGACCGCGCCGCGGTGGTCCAGGTTGAGCAGAATTTTCAGGCCGGCCTGGATCACCTCATGGGATTTGCGGCCCTTGATATTGGCCACGAAACCCACGCCGCACGAGTCATGCTCGTTCGCCGGATCATACAGACCTTGCCGGGTGAACCCCATCCGCTCGTCCTCTACTCCCACTCGCGCACGCCAATACGCGGCCCAACCCCTGTTCGAGACGGACCGGTGTGGCGCAATCGCGGGCATTTAGCTGGCAAATGGGGACCTGTCGATGGCAGGGAAACGACGCTCGCCTGAGAATTTTGCGGCGGAGCGACGCAAATGCGCGCAGATCGAAGGCTACTGCCTTTCACAGGGCGCCTTCGCAGCCTGGGCGGCGACGCCCGCCGAGGCTCAGAAGCTGTAGACCAGCGTCACGCGGGTAGTCGTGTCGGTGTTTTTGCGGTCGAGCGGCGGCCGGCTCTCATAGCGCACCTCCACCGAGGCCCGCGCGGCCAGAGCTTCGTAGAGCCGGGTCGTCAACGCGGCCGAACCGACCAGGGTCGAGTTGCCGGATTGCAGGTAGGCGATCGTCCGCTGCGTGAACTCCTGGCCGGGCGCGAACTTCCAGCTGAGATATTCCGCGGCGCGTAGGGAGCCCGACTGTTCGTCGCCTGTCTCCAGATAGTCCGCCTGGCGCAGCGCTGGGCCCGCCTCCGCGCGCAGCTTCAGGCCCGGTCTGTTGATCAGGCGATAGCCGATTCCGGCGCTTTCGGAGAAGCGGCTATGGTAACCCGCGAACCGGTCGCCCTCGCCCCAGAGGACGCCCACCAGATAGAGGCGGCTCGACAGCTTGTAGTGGGTGGCGAGCGACAGGAAATACCGTTCCTTGGTCAGTTCGCCATCCTCGCGCTGCACGTCGGCGGTCGCATCGAGCGTGTGCCACCACTTCGGCCCATCCTTCTCGAGCTCAACCCCCAGCGCGAGACCCTGCTGATCGGTGTTGCCGGTGGAGACGTTGATTCCCGCCTCGCCCTTGCCGGTCCAGCCTCCGAAGCCCCCCTGCTGTGCGGCCTCGCGCGCCTTGCGCCCCGCGGCCCGCACTTGAGCCTGCGCCGCCAGAGCATCGATCTCGGCGATGGAGTCGGGATTGGCCTTCTTGGCGATCTTGACGACAGTCTGCAGGGCTTGGGGATCGTTTGCGGCGGCCTCGATCATCTCTGCGACTGGCGCAGGCAACGGTGTCGCCTCCGCCCGGCCGGCGGACAGCGTCACCAGGACGCCGATCAGCGACGCTGCGCCGATCGCCCAGGTTTGCGCCCGATGCACGACCTCCGCAGTCGTCATGCGCCTCTCGCGGCAAAACTGGACGATGGAGAGCCCATGCGAATGCGGCCACCCAGCAAGGACCGGTGTTGACGTCCGCATTTCAAGGAGTCGCCGCGAGCTTCCCCCGCACAGCGGCGGCATGGGCGTCGAGGCCTTCACGATGGTACCGCCTCCCCGGATCGAACGGGGGACCTCCAGAGCCACAATCTGGCGCTCTAACCAACTGAGCTAAGGCGGCGCGTCGCGAGGGCGGGGTTGTAGTCGCGCCGGGCCGTGGGATCAAGCCGGCATCCCGCATAAGAAAACGGCCCCGGAGGCGAACTCCGGGGCCGTCGTATCAAGTGTCCGTCGTCGTCAGCCCTTGGGCAGACGGAAGGAGATCGGAATGGTGATCCGACCGCCATCGACAGGCGCGCCATCCTTTGTCATGGGGCGCATCTTGAACAGTTTGCTCATGCGAAGCGCGGCGTCGCCGAACCCGCCGTCAGCCGGTGTTTCCGAACTGACCGAGCAGCCTTGCAGTGTTCCGCGAGCGTCGACCGTGCAGCTGATGCTGGCGCGGCCTTCGACGTTCATCCGCTGAGCCCGCTCCGGATAGTACCGTTCCAGATCCTCCGCGGAGGGCCGTCGCACCCAGTCAGGCTGAGTGATGACCGACGGGCGCGGCGGTTCCGGCGGCGGCGGGGCCGGCGGCTTGGGCTCTTCCACCCGCTGCGGCACCGGCGGAACCGGCAGCGGCGGGATGGTCGGCGCTTCCGACATCGCGGCCGGAGGACGCGGCTGCAACTTGGGCGGCGGCGGCGGCGGCGTGTTCGGCGGCGGCGGCGGCGGCGGAGGCGGCGGAGGCGGAGCCTGAGGCTTGATCAGGGCCACATCCGTCACGTCGTCCGAGTATTCGTGAAACTTCGCCTCGAACTTGCTCTTCCACAAATAGAACGCCAACGCAGCGTGGGCGATCGCGGCGATCGAAACCGCCATGACGAAGCCCTTGCGCTGCTTGGGCCGCGGCATGTCGAACGGATTGTGTCCGGGGTGGGCGACGTCGCCTCGCTGTTGAATATCAGCCATGCGTCACCGCCTACCGACGTTTGTCTTCGCCGACGAGCGCCACGCTGTAGAACCCGTTGTCCTGCAGCATGTTCATAACGCCCATGAAGTCCCCGTAGAGGACCTCCTTGTCGGCCCGGATGAAAATCCGCTCTTTCGTCGGGTTACGCTTCGCACCCAGGGCGGACCGGACGTCGTCGCCAAGAGTGGCGAGATCCGTCTGGCTGTCCTGAATGAAGATGCGTCCGTTCGGCTGAAGCGAAATGTAAATCGGCTTCGGGGGGTTGGGCGAGGCTTTCGCCACAGCCGGAGGCAGAGCCACCTTCACGTTCACGGCCGTCATCGGCGCCGCGACCATGAAGATGATCAGGAGGACCAGCATCACGTCCACGAAGGGCGTGACGTTGATCTCGCTGTTCTGCTCTTCCTGGTACTTCCCCCCAGAGCCTGCAAGCTTGGCTCCCATGGTGGGTTAGGCTCCTTTGTCGAGCTGCCGGGAAATCGCGTTCATCAGTTCAGCGACGAACCCTTCAGAGCGAGCGCCGTAGGCCGAGATCCGCGTCTGGAAGTAGTTGTAGAAGATAACCGACGGGATGGCGGCGAACAGGCCGAGGCCGGTGGCCAGCAGCGCTTCGGCGATACCGGGCGCCACGACCGCGAGGTTCGTGGTGTTGGTGTTCGCGATGCCGATGAAGGAGTCCATGATCCCGTAGACGGTGCCGAACAGGCCGATGAACGGACCGTTGGAGCCGACCGAGGCGAGGAACTGCATGCCGCTGGAAAGGCGGCGGGCCAGCGAGGCCTGCACCGCGCCGACGGCGGAGTGCGCACGATCGATCGTGGTGTCGCGGTGCTCGCCGCCGACCTTCAGGCCGGCCTGGCGGGAGAGCTCGACTTCGGCGGCAGCCGCGGCGGCCATGTCGGCCAGCGGGTTGCCTTCGAAATCCTCAGACTGGGCGATACGGCCCATGTCGGTGATCGACTTCGCGCCGCGGAACGCTTCGACGAAGCTGTCGGAGGTGCGGTTCAGCGAGCGGAACTCGATGAGCTTGGTGATCAGGGTCGCCCACGAGAACAGCGACGCCAGCACGAGGCCGATCATCACCACCTTAACGACGGGCTTGGCGTCCATGAACATCGTGCCGACGTTCAGCTTGCCGGCATGGCTCACCTGAGGCGGCAGTTCGGCAGCCGGAGCGCCGGCGTCGGCCGGAGCAGCCGCGGGCGCGGCGTTGCCGTCGGCGGGAGCCGCGGCCGCAGCCGGCGCGGCGGCCGGATCGGCGGCGTTCTGCGCGAACGCAGGCGCACTCGCCATCAGCGCCACGGCGCCGACGAGAGCGATGAGGGAGGTCTTCCGTTTGTTGTCGAGCATCTGTCGCCAGTTCCTGGTTGGTCTAGCACGATTGGCCGAGGGTCGTCGCGCGAGAGCGTCTCCACCCTTGTTGAAACAGTCCCACCATCCATCCTCGGATCGAGGGCCGGACGGCGGAGCCGCTGTCGCTGCGCCTGCCCCGGAACGCGTGCTCCCAATCTTTTTCTTGGAGGAAGCTTGGCGTTTCGAAGGCGCTTGGCGACCTTGTCTCCCCGACGGGGACACGAAGGTCTCACCGCTATGTTAGACGTGCGGCTGCGGTCCTTTGGCAACCCCTTATTAAAGCGTCAAGGGGGGAGAGCCATTACGGGACGACTTGCAGACGACGGAGACATGCGGAATTGCTGCGATGCAGCATGCCGCACCGCGAACGCAAGCAGCGAATTCCGCAGCGACATCGAATTTCGACGCCGCAGTGCAATAAATCCTAGCGAACCTTGGTCGTGAAACTTTGGATTGTAGCGCCGCGCGGAAGTTGCAGCCTCGGCGCCGGGTTCGATCCGCAACGCGGCGCACGGCCGCCGCCTCTAGACGAGCAACTGCGGGGCTTAGCCACGCCCACGTCCAATCAGGATGGAAGAAGTGGTGCCTGGGGGCGGATTCGAACCACCGACACGCGGATTTTCAATCCGCTGCTCTACCAACTGAGCTACCCAGGCTGAGGCCCGCCGTCGCGGGAGCCGCGTCTATAGAAGAGCCTTTCGGCGAAGTCCATACGCCGGTTCAGTCCTCGTCCGACGAGGGATCTTGCGCCGACTCCTCGTTCTCCACGGCCGGCACGGCATAGCGGCCCGAGAGCCAACGCTGCAGGTCCACGTCGGCGCAGCGCTTGGCGCAGAACGGGCGAACGGATGCTTCGCTCGGGCGACCGCAGATCGGGCATTTGGACTGGGTCATGGCGCGCCGACGTCGAAACTGTTCGGCGGGCGCACAGGATCCGGCGACACCTCGAATCGCGCGCCGATCCGCGCGGCGAGGCGCTGCGCCAGCGGCGCGGCGGCGGCGGCGACGGGCGGGGCGCAGCGGGCGACCAGCTGCGCGCCGGGCAGAGCGGCGGCCTCGGCCTCCAGGCGGCGGATGAGCCGAAGCGCCAGGCTCTCGTCGGTCAGCGTTCCGTCCAGGCCACAGAGAACCTCGGCGAGCGGCCGCGTGCGCCTGGGCAACGAGAGTTGCAGGACGCCGAAGCGCCCGATCGGTTCGATCGCTACGCCGGGATTGTCCGGCGCGAACGCGATGCGCGCGGCGGCGCTCAGCGCCTTGGCGTCGTGCCCGCGACCGACGAGGTCGATCGCGACGATCCCGCCCAGGCTCTTGAGCCTGAGCAGGCGCGCCGTTTGGGCGATGGCGGCCAGATTGGCGGCTCGCGTCACGCGCTTCGAATCACCGCCCTTGCGCTGGCCGAGGTCGACATCGACGGCGGTGAGCGCACGCGTCGGCTCGATCGCCAACGTTCCCCCGCCCGGCAGGGCGTGCAGCACCTCGAGCGCTTCGGCCTCGGCCTCGTCGGCCATGACGCGAGCCGGCGCGCCGGTGACGAGCGTGGCGCCCGGGACCAGCGCCTTGAGCGTCACAGCGAAACCGGGCGCCTCGGCAAGGAGGCGCGGCGGACCTTCCGCTGCCCCAAGCAGCCGCGCGACCGCAAGCTTGCCGCGCCGCGGCTCGCCACGGATCTCGACCTCGACCACCTCGCCACGTGCAGGCTTGGCCTCAGGCTTGAACTGCAGGATCGCCTCGGCTCCTCTGCCGAGATCCAGGAAGGCCATCGAGAGCGCGGGCTCGAGGCTGGCGACGACACCGGCCAGGCGCGCGCCGGCCTGCAGCCGGGGATCATCGCCGTCGCGACGGACGAACAGCCGCTCGGGCGCGCCGTCGAGCGTCACCACCCCACGGGTCTCGCCCAAGCCCTCGTCCAAGAATATCCGACGCTCGCTCATTTCGACGCCATCGGGCGTCGCAGACCGAGCCCTGTCAGCAGGTTCATGGTTTCGTACAGCGGCAGGCCCACCACGCCGGTATATGAGCCTTGCAACTCCGTGACGAAGGCGCCGGCCAGGCCCTGGATGGCGTAGCCGCCCGCCTTGCCCCTCCCCTCGCCGCTTTCGAGATAGGCCGCGACTTCGTTGGGACCCAGCCGCTTGAAGCGCACGCGGCTCTCGACGAGCCTCACCGAGCTTTTCCCACCAGGCGCGACCACGGCGACCGCGGTCAGCACCCGGTGCGCGCGCCCGGACAGCAATTCGAGGCATCTGCGGCCCTCGGCGTCGTCCTCGACCTTGGGGAGAATCCGCCGACCGACGGCGACCACCGTGTCGGCGGCCAGCACGAAGGCCGCGGGTTCGCGGGCGGCGACCGCTTTGGCCTTGTCCGCAGCGAGACGCACCGCGTGCTGGCGTGGCGTTTCATGACGCTGAGGAGATTCGTCGAGCTCGGCGGCCACGACCGCATCGGGCGTGACGCCGATCTGGCGCAGCAGAGCCAAGCGCCTAGGGCTCGAGGACGCCAGCACCAGGCGTTGATGATCATGTGTCAAAACTTCGGGGGCCTCAGCGTACGCGGAAAGTGATGCGGCCCTTGGTCAGGTCGTAGGGCGTCATCTCGACTAGAACCTTATCTCCGGCCGACACGCGAATGCGGTGCTTCCGCATCTTGCCGGCGGTGTGGGCGATGATCTCGTGGTCGTTCTCGAGCTTCACGCGGAAGGTCGCGTTCGGCAGGACCTCGCTCACGGTCCCGGGAAGCTCGAGCAGCTCTTCCTTCGCCATGCAGGTTTCCCACACCAACAATAACGACGGCCCACCCCTGCACACAGGCCGCGAGCCGTTGACCACAGGTGAAGTATAACGCGGGCGGCCTGGGGAGGTCGATGGGTCAACAACCACAGCGTTGCAGCTCAATCCTCACGAAAACGCTCCGCAATACGACGCGCGAGTGAATCACGGACCAGTCGATAGGCCTCCAGACGCGTCTCGCGCGAGCCTTCAGCCAGGGTGGGATCCTGGGTCGCCCAGTATTCGATCACCGCAGCGCGGCCGCGGGCCAGTTCGACGGCCCGATGCTGCGCCTCGGGCGTGAGCGACACCACCAGATCGAAGCTCTCGTCCTCCAACTCGTCGAAGGTCTTCACCCGGTATTCGGAGAGGTCACAGCCGACCTCCGCCATCACGGCGGCAGCCAGGGGGTCGACTTCCGAGCCGCCATCCGGCTCGCTCTCGGGCGGCGGCTTCAGGCCGCAACTGTCGACGAAGATCCGCTGCCCGGCCAGCCGCTTCAGCAGAGCCTCGGCCATCGGCGAGCGAACGCGGTTGAAGTTGCAAGCGAAGAGGACGGCTGCCGGGGAACGCCGGGAGGACTGACTCACGGCGTCACGTCCGCCGGTGCAAAGCGCAGATCAGCGTGAACAGTCGCCGCGCCGTGTCCAGGTTGGTGTCCACCTTCCCCTTGAGCCGCGCGCGCAGCAGTTCGGACGCCTCGTTGTGAAGGCCGCGCCGACCCATGTCGAGCGCCTCGATCTGGGCCGGCGTCGCGTTGCGGATGGCCTGATAGTAGCTTTCGCAGATCATGAAGTAGTCGCGGATCACCGAACGGAAGGGCGAGAGGGAGAGGATGTGGCGGCGTTCGTAGCCGGGTCCTGTGACATCCAGCACCAATCGGTTCTCGATCAGGCCCATCAAAAGGTCGAAAGGCCCCTCGCCGGCGCCATCTGGCGCGAAATAGTTCTCTTCCAGCAGGTCGAAGATCGCGATCTGCCGCTCCTGCTCCTGGTCGCGCGTCGCCGCGGCGAGGGAGGCCTCGTCGAGCTGGACCGATTGCAGGCGGTGATTTGAACGGGGCGGAGCCATGAGTCGTGGGAGCGGACCGCCTGCACCTTTAGGCTATTCCGCCCCCACACGTCATCCCGCCTCGTCACCATCTCCTTCGGGCCATGGCGCGAAGGAGGCCGGGCAGCTCAGTACGAGGCGTAACGGGCGCCCTCGGAGCGGACGTAGGCTCCGTTGACGTAGCCGATCCCGACGCCGTCGCGGCCGACGAGGATCCATTCGCCGCCGCGCACCTGGGCCATCGCCTCGAAGCGCTCGCCGCGACGCAAGCCGCCCATGCGCGGGCTGCCCGAGTTCGGCGCAGCGCGCAGATTCACCGTGCTCGTCGCCACCAGGGTCTGACCGAGGCGCTGGTAGTTCGCCGGCTCGACGCCGGATTCCAGCTGATAGCCCTGATGCGAGTAGGTGCGCGCAGCGTCGCCCTGCTCGTTGGCGGCGGCCGCGCGCTGCGCATCGCCCTTCTGCATCTGGCAGCCGACCGCCGAACCGGCGGCCGCGCCCGCCGCGGCGCCCAGCAGCGTACCGGTGGTCCGGTTGTGGCCGGCGATGCTGTTACCGAGCAGGCCGCCGGCGACCGCGCCCAGACCGGCGCCCATCACCTGCTTGTTGCCTGACGCGCTGCAGCCGGTCACGCCGGGAACCAGCGTCTGGGCCTGCGCCGGAATCACCGCGAGAACAGAGCCCGCCATCGCCGCGGCCGCCACCGCGCCCGCCATCATCTTCGAAGTCCGCATGAGACAACTCCAGTCTGCATTGTCCGTGCGAGGCGCTCGCCCCGTCGCATGCAAGGCTAGGCGGCCGAGCCTGAACGGCCGCGCCATGCGACTGTCAGCTATTGTTTAGCTTCGTGAGAGTTGGCTTAGCGGATTTGGTTTAAGCGAATTGCCGCTGATCGGGCGTGCGCCGGCAAGCCCTCGGCTTCCGCCAGAGCGACGGTCGGCGGTCCCAGGTTGGCGAAGGCGGCCGGATCGCACTTCACCAGCGAGGTGCGCTTCAGGAAATCATAGAGCGACAGGCCCGAAGAGAAGCGCGCCGCGCGGCTCGTCGGCAGAACGTGGTTCGAACCGGCCACATAGTCGCCGACCGCCTCGGGCGTGTGGCGCCCGAGGAAGATCGCGCCGGCGTGGCGAATGCGGGCGGAGAGCGCGTCCGGGTCCTCGACGGCCAGTTCGGCGTGCTCGGGCGCGATCAGGTCGACCAGGCCGGCGGCCTCTTCCAGGCTGGCGATCACCACCGCGCCGTGGTCGCGCCAGGAGGCGGCCGCGTCTTCGCCGGTGGCGAGCTGCGAGAGCTGGGCGGCGACCGCGGCCTCGACCCTGGCGGCGAAGGCTTCGTCGTCGGTGATAAGGATCGACTGCGCCGCGGGGTCGTGCTCCGCCTGCGACAGCAGGTCCGCGGCGATCCATTCCGGGTCGTTCTTCGCGTCGGCGACGACGACGATCTCCGAGGGGCCTGCCAGCGCATCGATGCCGACCACGCCATAGACCCGACGCTTGGCCGCGGTGACGAAGGCGTTGCCAGGACCGACGATCTTGTCGACCGGGGCGATCGGGCCGGCGCCGAAGGCCAAAGCCGCGACCGCTTGAGCGCCGCCGACGCGCCAGATCTCGGTGACGCCCGCGGCTTTGGCGGCGGCCAGCACCGCCGGCTGCAGACGTCCGGGCGGCGTGACCATGGCGATCCGCGCCACGCCCGCGGCGGCGGCCGGCACAGCGTTCATCAGCACGGTCGAGGGATAGGCTGCGCGACCGCCAGGCACGTAGACGCCGACCGCATCCAGGGGCGTCCACCGCCAGCCCAGCTCCACGCCGTCGGCGTCCTTGAACCACTGGTCGGCCGGGCGCTGACGCTCGTGATAGGCGCGGATGCGGGCCGCGGCGAAATCGATCGCCTGGCGGACGTCGGCGGCGCAGGCCGCCGCGCCGCCCTCGATCTCGTCCTGGCTCACGCGCAGCGTCGCCTCGGTCAGCTCGACCCGATCGAACTCGCGAGCGAAGCGCAGCAGCGCCGCCAACCCCTCACCGCGCACCGCGGCCAGCACGTCGCGGACGATGGCGTCGACGTCCTCGGGCGTGTCGCGCCGCTCGTCGACGAATGCGGCGAAGGCGGCTTCGAAGCCGGGATCGGAAGTGCGGAAACGGCGCATGTCTTTTAACTTAGAGCTCGTGGGCCGGCTTGCGAGGCGTCGGCCACGGTTCGGAAACGTCGGCCAGCACGGCGTCGACGCATTCGACGACGGCGCGCAGGTCCCCGCCGCCGGCGAAGCTGAGGGTGACCTCACCGCCTGGCGGGTCGCCGGGCTCGAACGAGAGGGCGAGGAGCTCCAGCACCGCTTCGGGCGCCTCGCGGCGAATGTTGCGCGCCTCGACCTTCAGCACGCCGGCGATCTGCAGCGCCGCGCGGACCCGCGCTCCGCCGCCGGCCTCCCAGGCGTAGCGATTGAACGCCACGGTGAGCAGCCGCGCTTTCGGTTCGTAGGAGATGTCGCCCACCTTGGCGACGGCGTCCTGCATGGCGGCCGAGATCACCGCGAGGTCTTCGGCGTCCTCGGCGAGCAGCTTGAGCGGCGCGGGCCTGGACATCAGAGCTCGGCCTCGCCGTCGCTCTTGAGGCGACGAATCTGCGCGCCGCAGGCGCTGAGCTTCTCCTCCAGGCGCTCGAAGCCGCGGTCGAGGTGGTAGACGCGGTTGACTACCGTCTCCCCCTGCGCGGCGAGGCCCGCGATCACCAGGCTCACGGAGGCGCGCAGGTCGGTCGCCATCACCTGCGCCCCGTCCAGCTTCTCGACGCCCCGCACGCGAGCCTCGCCGCCCTGTACGGTGATGTCCGCCCCCAGTCGTGCGAGCTCCGGGGCGTGCATGAAGCGGTTCTCGAAGATGGTCTCCTTGATCACGCTCTCCCCATCGGCCAGCGTCATCAGGGCCATGAATTGCGCCTGCAGGTCGGTGGCGAAGCCGGGATAGGGGTCGGTCTCGATCTCCACGGCGCGCAGACGCCCGCCGTTGCGCTTCACCGTCAGGCCGTCGTTGTGCGGGATCACCTCGACGCCGGCCTCGACCATCTTGTCGAGCATCGCCTGGATGAAGTCGCAGCGGGTCCGCGTGAGGCGCACCTCGCCGCCCGCCATCGCGGCGGCCAGCGCATAGGTGCCGGTCTCGATCCGGTCGGCGATCACCGCGTGGGTCGCGCCGCGCAGTCGGTCGACGCCCTCCACCAGGATGGTCTTGGTCCCAGCGCCCGAGACCTTGGCGCCCATCTTGTTCAGACAAGCCGCCAGGTCGCCGATCTCCGGTTCGGCCGCAGCATTTTCCAACACCGTATCGCCGCTCGCCAGCACGGCGGCCAGCAGCGCGTGTTCGGTCGCGCCCACCGAGACGAACGGGAACACGATGCGGCCTCCGGTCAGGCCGCGGGGCGCCTGGGCGTAGACGTAGCCTTCGTGCAGGTCGATCCGCGCGCCCAGCGCCTCCAGCGCCTTCAGGTGCAGGTCGACCGGGCGCGCGCCGATGGTGCAGCCGCCCGGCAGCGAAACCTTAGCCTGGCCGGTGCGGGCGAGCAGGGGCCCCAGCACGTTGAACGAGGCGCGCATCTGGCGAACCAGGTCGTAGGGCGCGAAGCCGGAAACGATCTCGCGGGTGGTGAGCAGGGTCTCGGGTCCGTCGGGGCCGTCGCTCTCGACCACCTCGGTCCCCAGCCGCCGCAGCAGCCGGCCGAGGAATCGGGTGTCGGCGAGCCTCGGCATATTGGTCAGGCGCAGCGGCTCGTCGGTGAGCAGGCTCGCCGCCATCAGCTTGATAGCCGAGTTCTTGGCGCCGCTGATCGGGATTTCCCCCCTCAGCCGCGCGCCGCCGGTGATCGCGATGCGGTCCAATCCCAACCCTTCGAAACGGCCGCGATCGGAACATCGCGGAGGGCGTCATCCAAGAGCGCTATCTAGCGTGCGGCCCGCCCCGCGCATAGGGCGGCTCAGGTGGATTCGCCGCCCTGCGTCTTCGGCGCCTCTTCGCGAGGTCCGTCGGGGCGTGCGGGCTCCGCCTTTCGACGGCGCAGGTTGGTCCGCAATGCGGCGGCGAGCTTCGCCTCGCGGGCTGCTTTCGGGTCTGCGCCGCCCTCGCCGTTCGGCCTGCCGTTCGTCGTCATGACCACATGCGGTGCGGCCGCCTATGCGCCGCGTCAAGCCGTCCCGACGCGAAATGAGGGCTTCACGCCGGCGGAATCGTTGGCTATAGCCCCCGCCTCGCCTTTCGCCGCCGTAGCTCAGTGGTAGAGCGCATCCTTGGTAAGGCTGAGGTCGGCAGTTCAATCCTGCCCGGCGGCACCATTTCTCTAAGCGATTTCAACGCTTAGGCACACGACCTCATCCCATTCCCCACCCCTTCGGGGGGAACGAACCGGGGAAATCGGCGGTCGAATGTGGGGGATAGTGGGGAAGCAGTTCGCGCGCCGTTCTCATGCCCTTCCACATAGACCCCCGCATCGCCGCCTGGCCGATCGGCCGCTTCGTGGAGAAGTCGTGGCTGTTGAGGGTGCGCTGCGCCTGCGGACATGAAGGCCGGTTGGCCCATGCTCAGCTCGTCGAGATGCCTGCGGAACGACTTACCGGCGATGTGGTCGCCCGGCTGACATGCACGAGCTGCGGAGGCTCTGAGGGCGAGGTCGACATGCTGCAGGATCGCGGCGGCCCGACGGGATCGCTCAGGGCTGCGCCCGAAACACTGGGCTCGCCGTGGAAGGGGCGCGGATGAAGCTCATCAGCCGGGACGGCTCGGTGTTCGGGGATGCGCCGGCCGAGTTGGTCGCCGCGGCGCCGGCCGAGATCAACCGCGCGTTCCGGTTTGAGGGCGTGACGTTCGTTCGGCTGGCCAATGCCCTGCGCTTCTACGACGCGCGGGATCGGCAAGCTTGGATCGCCCGCGGCAGGTAGCGCTTGCGGCGGCCTGCGCCCGCCTATCTACCAGAAATGGCTGGGTTCTATCCGATCAGGTGCGAGGTCGACGGGCGCTCGGTGCGCGGCGAATGGACGATCAAGCAGGGCGGCTGCATCTGCGTCCGCGCGCCGGGCTACGGGCCTGCCCTGACCGTTCCGCTCGGAACCCGCAAGCCGCACATCTACGCTCCCGTGGTGCTCGGGATCATGGTGCGGACGTATCTCAAGCGGCAGGCCATGCTTCGCGAGCGACAGGAGCGTGAGCCCCGAGGCAAGTGGCGGGTGCGCTGGGAGCCGGCATGACCGACGACGAAGCCAAGCTCCTGCAAGCCGCGCTCGATCTGGTGGAGCAGGCTGAGGTCAGCGACTACCGGGACCGGCTCGGCCATCCGCTGAAGAACAACACCGCCTACCTAGCGCTCGTGGCTCTGTTGGCTGGACGGGGTTTGTTGAAGTCCTGAGATGCTCAGCCACCAGATCCATAAGGCCAGTGGAATAGGCATCTATGGCCTCCCGGATCTTGCATCGAGATCGGTTCTTCGGCGACGAGAGCGGCTAGCAGGCTTGCTTGGCGACGCGGGCGCGTTCGGCGAGCTGTTCGCCCCAATCGCGGAGGTCGCGCACGAAGCCCAGCGTCAGGCCCGTCGCCGTGCGTTCCTCATCCGTCACCGGCTGCACCACGGACGCGCCCTCGGGCAGCGTCGGGGCGGCTGGGATTGCGGCGCAGAGCCGGGGATCGGGACGCAGCGCCGAGGGCTCAGCCGATGGGGGCGTTGATGTATGAGCGCAGCTCGTCAGCAGGAAGGAGAGCGCGAATAGCGCAGCCGTTCGGTTCACGCTTCGGTTCCTTGTTCAGGAGGGATGCCAGGGAGAAGCCGTCTTTACGGGCCTGGGCGACACGCTTGTCACAGAAGCCGTTGGCCTCGGTTGTGGCCTTCACCGCCCGGTCGTGTTCAGCCTTGCGGCGCTTTTCGGAGGACTCGAAGGCCCGTTTCCAGTCCGTTGCGGCCTTCTCCCAGGTCTGAGCCGCGCCCTTCCAATAGTCCCGATCAACGCGAGTCTTCCCCAAGTCGTGGGAGAGCCACAGCACCGCCAGGACGCCGACCAGAGCCAGCCCCGCCGATCCCACGGCGATGATCTTGTCGAGACCGAACATGCTAGCTCCTGATCTGGTCGGAGAGGCAGAGCTTGGTTTCGGCGGCTCGGCGGTTCACAAGGCCGGGCGACACGCAATAGCGCTGCTTTGTCTTGACGCCGACGCGGCGGCGGCTGACCGGGCATTGCTGCCACTCGCGCTCGCTCTTGACCTTCACGAGGTTCCACTGAGCGAAGTTGGCGCAGGCTTTGGGATAGTCTCCCGCCCGCGCGGCCTTAGCCGCCTCGGAAGCGGCGATGTTCGCCGGCCCCATGTTGTAAGCGAGTGAGATGAAGGCCAACTTGACCGACGTCGGCGCGCTCTCCGGGATGCTTTGCAGGATGGCGCCGCCGTGGCTCGCGAGCGAGCGCTGGAGCATCGCGTCGCATTCCGCCTTGGTATATGAGCGCATCTCGACGTGCGTCTCGCCGTAGCAGACCGTCGCGACGCTCGCGATGTCGAGATAGGGGTCGGTCCTGAGACCCTCCCATTGCGCGACGAAGGGCGCCGCCGCCGCGATGAGCGCGAGTGTACCCGCGCCCGCCGCCGCAATGGCCTTGGCGTTATTGGCCATGATAGGCAATTTCCTGTTTAGATTCAACGGGAAATGGGGTATATTTTCACGTCGCATTCAAGCGACAGGCTCCCCGCCGCACCGGGCGCGACACGTAAAGCGAGATAGACGCGTGACAGCCGGGAGAGATCGGCGACCTGCCTCGGAGCTTCCATGAGCGAGATGAATGACGACAGCGCCGCCTGCGCGGACTGGTCCAACCGCAAACTGCACAACGAAATCGACGCCGCCCTAGCCGCAGCTATCGGGGCGCCCACGCCGGGCCAGCGTCTCGGCTATCTGGCCGGCGCCAGGGCGCTTCTCGACATCCTTTGTGAGCGCACCCAGAAAGCCGCCCGCACCCCCTCGGAATAAGGGAATGAGCTATCTCGTCAGTGGAAGACGTAGGCCAGGAGCCGGTCCCAACATTCGCGCAAGAAGTTGACGAACGGCGGGCCGACGATAGCGATCAAGACCAGGACCAGCGTTCCCCAGCTACCCATCACCGCCAGCGTCTTCTTCATCGACCACGCGCCCACGGCCGCCTTAACCTTCTCGATGCCATGGACCTCGCCGTCTTCCTTCACATCGAGGTTCAGGCCCATGCGTTTGGCTAGGCCTACCGTAACACCGTTGTTGATGGACTGAGCAACCGACAACTCGCCCAGCTTGTCGCCTATGACCTTGAACGCAATGCGGGTCTCCTCGCGGTGGTCTTCCAAGCAGTCGTGAAGCTGCGTCGAGGCGCTCAGCGAGGCGTCTACCTTTTCCTCTATGGTCATTTTCGATGTGTCCGGCATGTCGAACTTCATCCTTGGACGCCCCCCGGCGTGAAAGAACGCTAAGCGTTACTGGTGGATTCAGGCTTCGGCGCGCCTTGCTCGCGCACCATCTCGCCCCAATAGGCTCTGAACGCCGACCACGAGGGCCAGGCATAGGCCCGTTGCTCTTCCGGGTCTGGCATCAGGAGATCTGGCACTAGAAGATGTGCCCTTGGGTGCGCTGCGCTGCGCAATCACCCTGGAAGGTCACCGTGATGTTGGAAACCTCCAGCCACGTCGGGTCTGGTGAGACGAACGGATAGTCCCCCGAGCCGTAGGCCGTGCCCGCGATCAGTTGGAAATAGACGCTGGCGCTATCTCCCGGCGCCATGTCACGGCCAACAGGCCCGGTGTAGTCGGTTCCCCATCCGGGGTTGTTCGCCGTCGCCGTCCATTCGTTCAGCGTGGGGAACATGTTGAAGCTGTAGGACGTCGGCGTGTTGATCGGCGGCGTATAGGTGTGGCCTGTCGTTGAAAGCCCGAACACGTCGCCAAGATCCCAGAACATGCTCGTCTGGTTCGACATGTCGCCGCCGTTGCAGCTCATCAGCGAAATGGCGACGGAGCCGTATTGGTGCACGGCGCTATGGCTGAGCGGGTCCAGGCCGCTTTCAGACCGCAGCGCGGCGGTGAAGCCGATGGCGATCGGGTAGTCGGGATCGTAGCATGCAGGTAGGGTGAAGGGCGCGAAGAATGTGCTTTGCGTGGCGCCCGTGCCAGAAACTCCCACCACTTGGTCGTAGCCGTACCAGTGCGGCGACCGGATCAGTCCCGACCCCAGAACGGGATAGGTGAAGAAGGTGGCGCGGTCGAAGAACTGTGGATCGAGCGTATCTTCGCCCGCCGTGACAATTTCGGGCGGGGAGACGATAAGCGGCTGAATGTTGCAGACGTCGGAGGCCGAACCCGTCGCAGCAATATAGTCGCCGCTGTGCGCATAGGTGAGCGCAGGAACCTGGGTGATATCGCTGTTGCGCTGCGGCGTGTATCCGAAGGTGACGCTCGACAGGCTCGGCGTAATGACGTGCGGCGAGACCATCTACGCTGTTCCAAGCGCGATCGTCAGTTTGGTGATGTCGGTGACGCTGGCGACGGAGAATTGCAGGAAGTTCCCGCCAGGGATCTCGGTCGTCCAGCCCGACAGCGTGTTGTCCTGCGCCTTGATGGCCGAACTGATGGTTGGGGGGGCCGCGGCGACGATGCTCGATCCGGTGTCGTAGGCGCTATACGTCCCGGTGAGAATGTCCAACTCCACCGAGCCGGTCTGGTCGGCCAGCAGCGTGCAGCTGTCTAGCGTCACCGCAAAGGGCACGTGCAGCACGCCCGCGACCCCGGTGGAGAGTTCCGAGCCGGCTCCGTCGATGATATAGGTCAGGCAGCGGGGCAGCGCCGCCGAGCCGCCCTCGCCGAGAACGAAGTTGTCGATGCTCTCGACTTCGACGTCGTTGGCGTCGGTGACCACCACCTTATAGGCCACGTCCTGGGTGAACCAGATGCCGTCGGCAGGCGGTCGCCCGGCGCTATCCAGAATGATCGGGTTGGCGTGCGCTGTCCCGCCGGTGGCGTCGGTATAGGCCGCCCGCGGCGTCAGGTTGCCGCCCTGATAGGTGTAGATCTTGCCACCCGCCAACGGATTGCCGTCGTTGTCGAAGTATTGCTCGATGATGTCGAACTTGCCGACTGCCATGGCTGGCGGCTCCGTGGTATAGGTGGGGGATGCAGGTACAGTCAGCGATCGCCATTGCGATCAGCGGGGCCTTGGCGCAGGCGTGGCCCTCAGTCTCGCGACGTGTGCGCCGAGGCTACGGCGCCGGCCGAGACCGGGCGTTTCAGGCGCTTTACCGCTTGGGCCGCTGGTGCGGCCGCCGCCGGGCGCGGCAGCATCCGAAGGTGCTGTAAGGCTTCGTCCGCCTTGTAGCCCGCCGCCTCCAGCGCGCCCCGCAGGTTCTCGACCACGCCCTTGGCCTGCAAGCGCCCTGCCGTGCCGCTGTCGGGCGTCTTGGCCGGGATCACCTGGCGGGCGGCGCTGGAAAAGTCCTGCATAAACGCCTGGCCGCGCGCGGCGGCGTCCTTGGACTTGGAGAAGTCGCCACGGCGAACCGCCTGCTTGAGCTGACCGGTGTTGAACACCCCATCGTCCGCCCGGCTCGCCGCGTCGGCGACGATGCGATAGCCGCGATAGGCCGAGTTCACCTTCTGGAGCTGCGGCGCATACCTTGGGTTCTGCGCGATCATGGTCTGCGTCAGCTCGTCATCCACCGCGCGCAAGGCGTCGCCCAGCAATTGGTCGTTGGCGTCCTGCGAGCGCGCGAACTTGCCGGCCAAGCGGCGGATGTTGGATTGCGCGCGCTTCAACGCATCGCCCGCAAGCTGACCCTTGCCAAGTTCGTTGCTGACGATCTGCACGAGGTGCTGCTGCTGCGCGGGCTTCAGGTTCATGCCGACGTCGCCGACGTTCTGCACGAACCGTTCGGGGTCCATGCGGATCGCCAGGTTTGGGATCACCGCGTCGTAGGCTCGGCCGATCTGTCCCTTCGCGTAGGCGATGCTGTCGAAACCGGGCTGGGTGTTGCTCGGGACCTTCACGCCCAACGGCTTCAACGCCTCATTGACCGAGGCGGTGTTGAACGTGGCCTGGGTCTTCGCGCGCCCCTCGGCGATCATGTCGCCGACGATGGGGCGTGACATGGCCTTGTCTTCGCGCACCATCGCCTTGCCGCCGCGCACCATGCCAGGCGTGAGCGACACACCCGCGTCACGCAGCCGCTGCACCGCGGGGTCGATCACCGGCTTGATGGCGTCTGCCGCGGCGTCCACCAGCTTGCCGCCATAGTGGCCCAGCGCCGCGCCGACGCCGGCGTCCAGGGCCACGCCCATGGGGTCGCGCGCATCGGTCAGCAACGCGCCCTGGCCCGCGCCGACCAAAGCCGGGTTGCGGGTGGCGGCCAGGACCGGGAGCGTGCCGACGATCTCGCCGGCGATCTGCCCCGCAACGCCGGGGCGCGCAGGGGCGTTCGCCAACGCGTTCCGGTGCGCCGTGGTCGCTTGCGCTGCGCTGGGGGCGCCGAGAAACGCGTTGATCGCCTGGGTGGGCACGCCCAGCCGGTTCGCGCCAGCCTCCAGCGCCATGGCCGCATTGTCGAACGGCTTCATCGCGCCCTGGTAGAAGCCGAGCGCCTGGCTGGTGGGCTTGCGGCCGGCGGCCGGTGGCGGAGGCGCGCCGGCCGGCTCGATGATCCGCACGCGCCCCGACCGCCGCGGCGGCCCGGCGTCGTCGCCGACCCAGACCTGAACCGCCCCATTGGCGGAAACCGCGTCAGGGTCGCGCTGACTGCCGGGCGCCGGCTCGATGATGCGGACGGGCATTGCTACTCCACCACGCCGAAATGGCCGTCAGGGGTGATGACGTAAGCCCCCTTGGGGAGACGGTTCATGGTCGCCTCGTCCTGCGGGCTGTAGGGGTTCTGCTCCGAGCCCATCTGCGCCTTCGGATTGATCCGCCCCTGGCTGTAGAGCCGGCGGTAGGAGTCGCGGGCGGCTTGCGGGAGATTGGCGCGATAAGCAGGGATTTGAGACGCCGCAGGCCCGGCGCGGACCTTGGCGCCCTCGAACGCGGTGCGACGCGCGTCAAACTTCTGTTGCGCCAGAGCGTTGGCGTTCTCCCCAGGCGCGGCGAAGTAGGTCCGAACGTTGCGCTTCACCTCGGCTTCCGGCGAGGCCGCGCCGGAAACGGCCTTGAGCTGCGCGTCCGACCATTGCAGTTCGGCTTGGTGGCCGGCGTCGCCCACGTCATCGCGGATCATCGCGCCCACGCTGTCGAGGCCGCCGAACGGCAGGTTCTCGGCCGTGGAGGCGAGGGTGTTGCGCAGGCTGGTCGGATTATAGCCACGCTCAACGGCGCGGGCGTAGCTGCCCTCGGCGTTGGCCATCAGTTTCCCGTAGGTGGCAGACTTGCCCTGGTCTTCGGTGATCTTGCCAAGTGGCGCGCCACTTGGGTCCATGCCGCTGGACGCCGCCCCGCCCGGCGTAACCCCCATGGCTTTCGCCGCCGACACCGGCACCGCGCGATTGAGCGCCGCCACCCATACGACCGGGGTTCCGTCCCGGGCCGTTCCGAGTTGACCGTCAACAGGCATTGCGACCCCCTACCACTTCACTTCGTCAGCGCCGTAGGACTTGGGACGGCCACCGCCGCGCCCCCCGCCCCCGCCAGAGCGACCCCGCGGCGGCGCGCGCGTGGCGCCGGCGATGCGCGCCTTACCCTGCACGAAGCTATCCGTGGGATGAGCATCGCCGTTCTCGTCCACTTCCCAGCCAAACGGGACATTGTGTTGAACCGCCGAGGCGGGGAGCGCCGGATAGAGTTCGCGGGGCTCCAGCGTGCCTTGGTTCACCGCGACGATCGAGCCGTCGCGGCGGTTCATGATCTGCCACTTCTGTTCCTCATTGCTGAGGCTGGAGTCGAACATGTCCAGCGAGGCGTTGGATTTGTCGGCGCTGCGCAGACGCTCCAACTCGGCTGGCGGCACACCCACAGCCTGAAACGCGGGCAACAGGTGTTGCTCAAATGCCTGTTGACGCAGTTCTTCTGGGACATTCCGCAGCGCGTGGGAGGCCCTGCGCATTAGGGCAAGGCGCGCCTTGACGTCCTCGGCGTCGGGCTGTCCCTGTTTCTGCACGCCCAGGCCCAGGCCGATCTGACCCGAGCGATAGAGCGCATTGGTCGCCCCGGTATAGTCGCCATTGGCCAGCGCGTTGCCCGCCCGTTGCTGGGCGAACTGATTCATCGCGTTCTGCGCCGTCTGCCGGCCGAGTTCGCCAGCCTTCAGCGGATAGGAATAGTCGAGTTCGGCCATGGTGACCTCAGAAGCTCGGGATGGTGCGGAAGTCGCTGGCGCTGGGGTTGACCGGGGTGATCGGCTGATAGCCGCCAGCCACGGTCTGCGTGCTCATCGGCGACAGGTTCAGACCCGAGCCATAGCCGTTGTTGGCGAAGTAGTTGCCGGCCACCTGCCCGAGCCCTTGCAGGCCGTAGTTCAGCGCCCCGGCCGCGCCGAGCTGACCGCCCGCCCGCGCCTGCCCGGCCGCAAGCAGGTTTTGCCCCGCCTGGTTGGCGTAGTTCTGCCCAACCCCGGCGATGCTCTGATTGGCCGTTTGGCCCATGCCCGCCAGGTTGGAAAGTCGATTGTAGATGTTGGTCAGCTGGTTCGAGGCGTAGTCCTGGCCGTAGCGGTCGAGCGCCTTCAGCGTCCCGCCGGAGTGCAGCAGGCCGTTGGCGGCGGCGCTGTTCTGCACCGCGTCCAGGCCTTGGTTAAGATTGGCCTGATAGCCTGGCTGCGCCTGGAGCCAGGACGTGAGATCGGTCCCCGGCGTCGTGAACGCCTTGAGCTGGTTGATCGCCGCGCCGCCGATGTCGCGCCACGGGGCCTGATCGGCGCGCGTGGTGTCGTACATGTACTGCTGCAGGGCGTTGGCCTGGCCCGCGGCTTGCGCCTGCGTCTTCGCCGCCTTCTTGGCGGCCGATCCGCCGATAACGGCCCCGCCGATGGCGCCGGCCGCGCCGATAAGTGCGCCTGCTACTGGCATCTACGCCCTCCGTCGCGCTGGGGAGCCTTCCCAAGCGGCTTTCGTCAGAACCCATGTGGAAAGGGCGGCCCCAAGCTCTGGAACCGCCCGAAACTCGCCCGCGCGCTGAAAGCCGAAGCTTTTCGGCGGCCTTGACCGCCACCAGCCGTCGACTTCATAGGTCGTCACGGCCTGCGCGGAACCTTCAAATATCTGGCTAAACGCCTGAATTGCCGTTATAAATACTTCCCTGCCCCAGCCTTCCGGGGCGTACAGCGTGTGCAATTCCCAAAGCCGGCCCAAGCCATCCAGCCGGCAGAAGATCAGCCCGCCGTGCTCGCTGGCTAAGGGAAGCACGCTCTCATGCGTGACCAGGGCCTCTAGGCTCACCTCGCCCTTGCTGAGGAATACATGCGGGGCGACGTCCGGGTGTCTGGCGATCCGATCCCAGAACACAGGGTCGCGTTGCTCGCGGATCATTCAGCCTCACGCGTTAGTGGTCTGCTGGCGCGGTTCGTGCTTAAGTCAGCGCTGGAGGACTCGAATGGTAGAGATCAGCAGTTGGGCTCAGCTTTTCGCCTACATCGTACTCGTGTTCGGCGTCCTGATTCTGCTTGGCCTGATGTTCGGGCATCACCTGAGAGACGCGCGGTTGGATCAAGGGCCGCACAAGGCTTGGGACGACCTGACGTCGAAGCAACGTCGCGAAGGTGTGCTGTTCAGGATTGCGACCCTGATGGTCGGCGCCGCCCTCATAGGCGCGGTTCTGGCGCTGCGCGGATGAACACTAATAGTTGACCCCGATCAACTCCACGACCGTTCCATCAACGAACGTATTGGTGCTGGTCGGCTTAACCAAGACGGCGGTCACCGCCGCCGTATTGTTCCAGTAGAATGAGGACATCTGCTGGATGGGGGCTCCGGACCCCACCGACATACCAAGCCCTAGCGCGACCTTCTTCCAGGTCGTGGCGGCATATTGCGGGATGGTGAACTCAAGGAAGCCCGGATAGCCCGATTGGGACGTGGCTGCGGCCAAACCGCCGATCTGACCCGCTGCTTGCGCGGTGTTGGTGGCGCCGAATATGGTGGTGCCAAAGCCGCCGGTGCGGCCATAGCCGTAATTGTTGCCGGTGTCGCCGTTGAGCTGCACCAGGATCACGTCGGTATCAACGCCGGCCGTACTGACCCGTCCGGTGATGCGGACGATTAGGTTTTTATACGTGCCGGCGATCGAGGTGAAATTGACACTGGTCGCGCTGCTCGTCGTCGTGGTGCTGGAGATCAGCGTCTCGGTAGCGGCGGCATTAAGCGTCGTGCCGCTCATGCTGAGATTGGTTCCCAGCGTGAGTTCGGTGTAGGCCGCGCCTGATCCCGATGCGCCCGAGCCCAGAAGCTTGCTGCTCGCCGCCGCATTGGCGATCTTGGCCAAGGTAACGTTGGCGTTGAGGATTTTCGACGTGGTGACGGCGTTGTTGTCGATCGTGAGCGCCGTTCCGGACGAGCCCACCGTGATGTCGCCATAGTCGCCGTCCGCCAGCGTCGCCGAGCCGCCGGGCCAAGCGACCCACGCCGCCGGCCCCGCATCGGTGTCCCAAAGGAACACGTCGCCGGTGTCTTTCTCGTAGAAGACCACCAGCACGCCGGCCGGGGGATCGGGCGTGAAGGCCAGCCGCTCGGCGTTGGTGCCGTAGCAGGCGATGCGGTCTAGGCGGGTGTCGGTCATGTCAGATCGGAACCATGATGCACTGGCCCGCGCCGTCAGAAACCAGGACGATGGGTTCAGCGCCGGTTGTTAGGGGGGCGAAGGCGGTGGAGGTGATGGCGACTTCAGACGCCGAGACCGCCCTGCCCTTCGCGTCGAATTGGACGACCGGAATGGCCGTCGCTGAACCGTAGGTCCCGGCGGAAACCCCGGAGTTGGCGAGGGTGAGCGCCGTGGCGACGTTGGCCGAGCCGTCGACCGAGCCTGAGCCGGTGGCGTCCCCGGTGAAGCTCAGCGTCCGCGCCGTCGACCACTTCGGCGCGGAATTGATCGTGAAATTGAACGTGCCCGAGGTGGTGATGGGGCTTCCGGTGATCGTCAGATCGGCGTTGGCGCTCGTGGCCCCGACGCTGGTCACGGTGCCGCTGGAGGCGATCGGGACGTTAGAGGCCGAGGTGATCCGACCGTCCGCGCCAACCGTGAACTGGCCGACGTTCGTTCCGTTGCCGTAGGTTCCGGGCGTGACCCCGGTCGCCGCCACGCCTGCATTGGCGGTGTTGACAATCGACAGGATTGCGTCGGCGACGGCCTTGGATTGCGTGAAGGCCGGCGCCTGGAACCACTGGCGAATGACGCCAGCGGCATACTCGGGGATCGCCATCAGCCGACCGGCTCCACATCCGCATACATGGCGGCGAACACGACCGGAACCGGATCGCTCACGCTCAGGCGGAAGCTGCGATTTCGGCTCAAGCCGAGCCCGTTGAACTTCACCTGGGTCTCAGTTTCGCCGATCTTGCCGATGGGCCGGGTGATCTCGTTCGACCACGTCCGCCCCTTGTCGTTGGAGTATTGCAGCATCAGTTGCGGGTCGGCGCCCACGGCGGCGGGATCGCCGCTCAAGCCCACGCCGACGCTCATGTCGACAATCAGCGCGTTGAACCGCATCTGCGCGCCTTGGGCGTCAAGGGTCGGGGTTTCCCGCAGCCTCACCAGCGGGTCGCCCGCGAGGCTCAGGTAGGAACGGCTCATGTGGTAGAGCACGGCGCTGCGTGGCCCGCCGACATAGTGCGCGCCGCCGACGAAGCCATGCACGTTCTGCCGCTGCTGCGTCCAGAGGCCGGTTGCGCTGTCGCGCTCGCCGCGCTCGCACCAGATGCCGGTGTTCAGATCGAACGCCCAGCAGATGTCGATCGGCGACGGCAGGCACAGCACATAGAACTTGTGGCCCGGCTCGGTGTACTCGTAGGCCCGAAGCCCGTCGCCGCCGGGGTTGTTGATCAGCGCGGAGTTGATGTCGCGCTCGACGCCGTGATTGGAAATCGGCTTGGCGGGCTGACCCGCTGAACCGCCGAGATACACCTGAGCGTGGCCTGATCGGTCCTGGCCGATGAAGATCACCGTGTCGGCGAACTTCAGCGCCGCGAACCTGGCCGCGCAGCCGAGTTCCCTGAACCCCCCGGATATGCGGATGACGGGGTTGGAGGCGTCGCCGCTCGGCCCCCAGACTTCCGTCGACGCCTGGCCCAGGAACACCACTTCCCGATTGACGATGAACATGGCGACGGAGGGGTCGGGGTTGCCTTCCGCCGTCGCGAAATCCAGTCCATCGACGGTTGCTGGGTCGTCCAGCGCCGACCACGCAAAGACGTCCGAGCCGTCCTTCAGGTAGTAGGTGCGCCCGTCGAGGTAGGCGCTATAATAGCCGGGGATGGGCAGAATGCCGTCGTCGATCTCCGTCACGACGAACGAAACCCCGTCCATGACATAGAAGTTGGTCCCGTCGCCCAGCACCAACGATCCGTTGTTGTCGGAGCAGATCACCGGGCCTTCCGAGGTGTTCAGCGTCGCGCGAACAGTGTGCGAGGCCCCTGCCCGCTCGATCACCTTTTCGCCGCAGACGATGAACAGCCGGCTGCCCATGGCGTGGATCTGCCGCACATAGGCGTCCGGATCGCCCGCCAGCTCGGCCAGGTCGACCAGCGCCACCAGCCCCGGCGCCTGAAACAGCGCCATCGGGGCCTTGGCCCCCTGGTCGCCGGCTTCCGGGTACATGTTGATCGTGCGGGCGTTCTGGTGGGCGACGTTGGTCTTGGTGGAGGGGCCCACGAGGCCGATGGGGATGCGCGGCATCAGCTTGACAGTCCCTGTATCGGCGAGGCGATAATGCCGGAGGCGTCAGCCAGGGGGCTCGCCGTGATCGAGAGCCCCGACAAAGCCCCCGCAGTCACGGTTCCGCCTGTAATCGGCCGCGCGATGATGCCGGTTTCCGGTTCAGGCTCCGGCCCCGGCCCCCCGCCGGACACGCCAAACAGCAGCAGCAGCGACACGGCCTATTCCTCGACGGGGGGCCAGGCTTCGTCGGGGTCGATCTGGGCTACGGGCTTTTGACCAAGCCCGTTCCAGCGGTAGGCGTGCGCCGGGTCCTGCAAGACGCGCTCAGGCAAGACGTAGGAGCCCGCATAGGGGCCAGCGTCCACGAGGCGCGGATCGAGGGCCGCGCCCTCTCTCGTTTCGCCCCGGATCGCCGCCGCCTGCATCTTGGTCAGGACGATGAAGACCGCCACCTAGGCTCCTTCCGGACCCGGGGGGTTGATGTGGTCCGGATCGACGTTGGCTTGCGCGGCTTGCAGCAGGAACAGGCGCGCGTTGATGTGGCTCGGGTCGGTCAAGGTGGCGAGCGGCAGCACAGCCTTACCGGCGTAAGGCCCCGCTTGAATGGTGATCGGGTCCAGGGCGTGACCGAGCGAGGTGGTTCCGCGGACGATCGCGGCTTCGTTCTCGGTCAACAGGATGAAACGCACGAGTTCGGCCACGTCAGTTGCCTCCAATGGCGGTCAGATAGGTGTTGAGACGGCTGTGCAGGTTGGCGACGTCGGTGTCCGACAACCCCCCGCCCAACCAGGCTGCGGCCAGGCGGTCGGCGCAGGAGGCGGCGTTGTTAGCCATCAACCGCGCGTTAGCCGCTGCGGTGCCGGTCGAGGCCGTAGAGACGTTGATGTCGCGCACGCCGTTGAGAAAGCCCCGCTTGACGTTCGAGGCCGTGCGAGAAAACGCTCTGTGGCCGAGCTTGCTGCTCGATGTGCGGGTATCCCCCGTCGCGTCGGAGGCGCGGATGGTTTCCGTTCCCCCGGTGGCTATCGCGCCGATATGCCCGCGGAACGATGCGCTGTTGTCGCTGAACATCGTGGCGGAGGATGTGTTGGTCTGGCTGTTGCACCACACGCCGCGCGAACAGGCGTTCTGCGAATAGTTGTTGCCGCTCGCCGTGGCTTGCTCGCCGAAATCCATGTAGGCGGTCGAGCCGTCGCCGGTGAATCCTCTGTCCGTGGTGAAGGTCGGCGAGTTGACCGCCGACAGCGCTTTGGCGGTGTTGATCGCGTTCAGTCGGCCGGCTTGCTCATCGTGCGCCGCCAAGAGGCACAGCCACCCGAGTTGCGACCACACCCCGTCGCTTTTAAGCCCTGCAATGAGGGTGTTGATCAGCCCCTTGCGCGCGGCGTCCGGCTGCACCGACATGGCGGCGAAATAGGTGACGCTTTCGCTCTCGTAGCTGGCCGGGGCTGGCGCGTGCGCCGCGCGATGGCCAAACCGCGCCGGGTTGAACGGCAGCATCAGGTGAAGTTGCCCGTCCCGATTGCCGAGACGTTGGTTCCGGTCGTCACCTTCCAGGCGCCCGACGCGCTCTTGAGCCCCAAGGGCACGAAGAACGGAACGAGGTTGGAGACGCTGGACGCGCCGCCGGTGAACACCGTAATGGACGACCCGGCCCCGTCCTTGATCGACACCGCGCCGGGCGAGGTAGTGGCCGGCACGATCAGCACGCCGGCCAGATAATCCCCCGTCGCACCTGTTGCCCCAAGCGCCTGGTCGGTCTGCGACGCCGCGACGGTCTCGTATTCCCCCGCGCCGACATCGGTCAGAGTGGCGTTGGTGGTGGTCACCGTGCCCGACACCGGAACTGTAGTGCCAGAAGCTACGCCTTCGATCTTCAGCCCGCCGTTGGCTCCGAGCGAGGTCGGCAATAGCGCGATCAGGCTGGTAAGGCGCTGGGCGATGCGTTGCAGCCGGCCGTTCAGCCCTGACGACGCGGTATCCGTGGCCGGAGCGGTTTCGTTGACCGCCCCGTTCAGCGTCTCCAGGCCGTCCACGTAGCCGGCGAGCGTCGTGCCCAGGTCGGTGTGCAGGGTGTCGAGCTTGCTGTTGGTGGAGCCGATCAGGGTCTCGATGCCGTCGACATAGCCTTCCAGGCCGTCGAGATAACCCGCCTGCGTGGTGAGCAGGGTGACGATGGAGGCGAGGCTGGTGTTGCCGGTGTCCTGCTTGGCTTCGGTGGCTGGCGCGGCGATCACCTTCGCCAACAGAGCCGCCAGCGTGGTCTGCGTGGCGACCGAACCCACCGCCGTGTTGGTCGCGGCGATCAGCGTTTCAAGACCGTCGACCGCCGACAGGATCGAGGCGAGCGAAGACACCGCCGGGTCATCGCTGGCCAGGGTGACGCGCTGCACGCCATCGGCGACCGCCCCCGCCCCGCCTAGCGCATCGGTGGCCGCGCCATCCGCGCCCAGCGAGATCTTGACGCGCTGGTACTGCACGCCGCCGACGTCATCGGTGGCGATGCTGGTGCCGGAGCCCGCGGTGATGCTTACATTGTCCGACAAGGGTTCGCCCTTCGGTTAGCGCCAGAAGCGGCCGAGCGTCCGCAACAGCGGCGTGGCGACGGCGACCTGAATAGGCGGCTTACGCCGCAAGGAGGCGTGCGTGCTCGTAGCCAAGCTGACGATGATCGGGGACAGTTGCGCCCCATAGTCAGGCGCCAAATTGCCGGCGATCATCGCTGAAAGACCGCGCGAGAGCCCCAGGCTCAGCGGCGCATAGTCGTCCAGCGTCAGCGAGCCGATCTGTGACCACGCGCCGTTGTCAGCGTCGTAGAGGTAGGCGTCGGTCCCCGCGACCAGCACCACGGACTTGTGGTAGGGCGCGCGGGTGACCGCCGCGCCGGTGCAAGGATCGACGTCCTCCACCGTGGTCGGCAGCGTGATCGTGACGTTGGACCCGGAAATGTCGGCAATGCGCTCATTCTCGCCTGCGGTGTAGTCTTCCTCCACCGTGACGTTCGTCAGCGGACCAAACACGCCCTCCGCGACATAGGCGGTGAGCATGGTCTTGAACGCATCGAGCGCATTCTGTGCGTCGTAGGCGGCGGGCGCTGGCTGGCCTTCCGAGACCACGCCCAGCATCCGCAGGCTTCGGGTGATGACCTGTCGACAAGTCGCCATCACGCCGCCTCCGCGAGATCCCCGCCAGGCTGGCGGCGCATGTAGGAATGGAAGTTGCCGGGATAGGCCGAGCCATCCGCGGCGTGGTGCGTCAGGTCGAGGTCGGGGACGATCCAGATTTCCCCGCCGCGGTCGTTCCAGCGCCGGGAAAAGGCGTAATCCTCGCCGTACCAGACGCCGTTGTGGGCGCCGTGGTTGAAGAGGTCGAGCGAGGGCCGGTAGCGCGGCCCATAGACCAGCTCGGGATATGCGCCCATCACCTCATGCACGACGCCATCGGTGATCTTGAGGAAGCCGGCCGGCACCCAGTCGGCGCGGATGCAGCCGTCTTCCCGCGTGATCGGCCGGTGATCGTCGCCGGTGATCAGCGTCCCCATGTACTCTTCCGGCTCCTGCTTGAAGCGGTAGAGGCCGGAGACCACTTCGCCCGGCGTCTGGATGAGCCGCAGGAGGTCGCCAGGCTTCCAGCTCAGGTCGTGGTCGAGGAACACGATGACGTCGGGCTGGGTGTCCATCGCCTTGCGCAGCATCGTCGCGCGGGCGTGGCTGATGTAGGCGGACCCCACTTCGAACACCGCCTGGTGCGCGATCCCCGCCGCGTCCAGAAGCGGAACCTCGGCCTCCAGAGACGCCAGGAACGCGTCAAACGGCCGGGTAATGGTCGGACAACAGAGAACCAGCTTCACGGCTTGGTCCCGACGCCGATGAGATTGTAGCCCTCACTGCGGGTGATCTCGCAGGCGAAACCCGCCGCCTCCATCGCCCCGCGCAGCGTGTCCGCGGTGAACCCGCTATGGTGCGCCATGAACGGGTTTTCGGCGATCAGCGAGGCCTTGCCGTAGATCATGTCCAGCCCGCAGATCGGGCCAGCTTCGGAGAGATAGAGCGCATCCTCGGTCGGCCGCACATCCTCCAGATCGGGGACGATGATCAGCGCCTTGCCGCCGGGCTTTAGGACCCGGAAGAACTCCCCCAAGGCGACCGGGACCTGATGCGGGTAGAGGTGCTCCAGGCAATGGCTGGAATAGAGCGCCTCGAACGGGCCGATCTCGCCCATGTCCACGATGCTCGCCCGGATGTCGGGATTGCATCGGGCGTCGATGTCGAGGCGGACTTCCTCAAAGCCGTCCGCCCACGCCGGGCGTGGGGTGGTTCCGCACCCGGCGTGGAGCAGTGTCGGCATGGATCAGGCCGAGCCCTTCCACAGGCCGAGCGCGGCCAAGGTGTTCATCACCTCGATAAGCGCCGCCTTGTGGTCCGTGGTGACGTCCGCCGAGGAGGCGGTGCCCACGAGCGAGGTGGCTTGCGCCGCGCCGGCCCGTTGGGAAATGGCCGTGGTGCCGTAGAAGGCGATCTTGGCCGAGGTGGCCTGGCCGAGCTTGGCGCCCGCAGCCGGGTCCTTACCGAAAACTTCCGCAGCCATGTGCTGCTCCTTTCAGAAAAAGAGACGGCCGAGCCCGCGAAGGCCCGGCCAGTTTGGGGAGGAAGGGTTAGGCGGTGCCGCTGATGCGGGTGCCGCGGCGCGGGTCCACGTTCTTCACGCCATAGATCACGTCGAAGCGATGCAGGTGCGTGTCGTTCGTGCCGTCCGAGGTCCGCCAGTAGCGGACGGTCAGGCCGGTGTCGGGGTCGGTGGCGAAGTCCGCCTCGCCCGAGTACGGCATGATCAGCTTCGCCGAGACCAGCGCCAGGGCTTCGGGGCGGAACACGGTCCCAAAGCTGTAGGTGGTGGCGTCGGTGTCGGTCTCGGTGTCCGAGCCCATCCACTGGATCGCCGCGTTATCGGCCGGGACCGCCGACACCGTCTGATACGCGCCCGAAGTGATGATCGGCGGGCTGATGACGATGTCGAGGTTCTGGTTGTCCCCCGTGGCGGTGGCGACCGAGGTCCCGCCGGTGATCACCGTGAACTGCTGCAGATAAGGCAGGACCGCCTTGGTGAGCGGGTTGACGGCGAAGACGCTGTCGATCGTGAACACCTCGCCGGCCGTGACCGTCTTGGCGTTGCCGACGTTGTCGATGGAAAGCGTCTGGACCCAGTTGCCATCCTTCACCGAAGCGTAGGTGACGTTCTGGCTGGCGCCGTCCACCAGGGCGTTGCCGTCACGCGTGCCGGTCGTGACCGTCGCCGCGTTCTGGGTCGAGTACCAGTCGATGTTGCCGAGCATCGGCAGCTTGGCGCGGGTCAGCGCGTCGGTGGCTTCCTTGGTCTGGGCGGTAAGGCCAGACAGGGAGCCGAGCATGGCCCAGGCGTCGGCCGGCGTCAGGATGCCAACGCGGCCGTCCATCTCCACGCCCATCTCGTCCAGGCGCTGCGGCGCCTTGGTGAGATCGGCATAGGAGTTGATCACCTGGCCCGGCGTGCCGACCCAAGAATAAAACTTCTTGGTCTCGGCGTGCAGGTCCTGGTCGATCTGGTTGGCGAGCGCCGACGCCTTGGCCTGCATGATTTTCGACTTCAGCAGCGCGTCGACCGTCAGGGTCTCCTCCATGGAGGTGAACTCGACGTCAACGCCCTTCTGCTTGTCGATGGTCACGGCGATTTCGCCTTCGACCACGTCTTGCACGGAGGCCACGGCGCCATCGCGGACGGTGAACATCGGCGGGCGCTTGATATAGACGGTCGTGCCGTTCGCCTGGCCGGTGTTGGAGATCGGCTTGACGACGATGTTCTTGTACTCGCTGGAGACCAGCTTGGGCAGAACGACGCTGTTCTTCAGCAGCTTGAGGAAGGTGTTGGCGTACACCTTCGGGGAGAGCATGGCGTTAGCCATCGGTGAGATTCCTTATGGAAGGAGCCGCCTAGCCGCCGTACTGCTTTTCGAACGCCGCAAAGTCGTTGGTGTCGGGGGCGACGGTGAACCGTCCCCCTTGGCCGCGGAGCGTCGGCGTCGGAGCTGGGGCGTCGGTGGCGATTTTCGGGGCGGGAGCCGGCGGTGAGGCCAGCTTCTGTTCGAGCTTGACGAGTTCGCGCGCTTGTTTGATGGGCGGCAGAGCCGAGATGCGGGCGAGTTCGCCGGGATTGCGGCCGAGGTGATCGGCCAGCTTGGGGCCGACCTCGGAATCAAAGATCGTCTCCTGGACGACCGGGGAGAGCGTCGCGAGCCGACGAAGGTTCGAGACCCCTTCGGGTTCGCCGTCCGGGTACTGTTCCGTCAGGCGTTGCGAGAAGGTCTGGACCGCCGTTTGCGTCTGCCGTTGCGCCTCTAGCGCGGCTTGCTCCTCCCGAAACGCCTTTTTCGCATGGTAGGTCGCGTGGTCCCGGATGAACCGGGCGTCGAGATCGCCATGCTCGTAGTCGTTCGGGTCGGGCTCGCCGGCTTCGGCTTGCGGCTGCTGTTGAGGCTGCGGCGCGGTGCGCGTGACCTGTTGGCGCCAGAACTCGGCCTCTCGCCTTGCGTCTTCGGCTTGGCGTTCGGCCTCGCGGCGTGCGCGGGTCACCTCATCGATGCGTTCTTGCGCGGACTTGCGCGGCTTGGGGCTTGACCCCTCGCCTTCGTCCGTCGCGGCGGCTGCATCGTCGCCGAGATCGCCCGTTTCAGCCTGGGCGTGGGCCTGGTCCTCTGCGCCTGTATCCAGGACAGCAGCAGTGTCTTCGGCTACGGCTTCCGCCGCGCCTTGGGTAACTTCTGACATGTGCGCTTTCGCGAAGGTTCCTGGGCGCGGGGATCAGGGGCGGAACGACACCCCTGCGCGAATGGGTCAGCGCGCGTTTACGGCCTTGTCGTCGAAGATGACCTTGCCGTGCGCGTCGATGAGTTGATCTCCAGTCCAGCGCGGCGCAGTCGGCTGCGCGTACTGGGACTCATTCGAAAACGTCTCGTGGTAGGGCGTTTTGAACTTATCGGTGAAGTGTAACCGCCCGTCATTCGGGTCCACGGCTGTTGAGGCGCTCGGATCGCCCATCTGAGCCGCCAACCAGAAGCCACGCATGTCGTAGTCCGCGACCGGATCGTTCGGATTGAACGGAACCTTGTTGGCCGTAACCCAGGCGCGAAACTGCTGCTCGTCCGCGGGGTCAAGAGTGGTCATGTAAGGACCGGGGCGCGCATAGGGCAGATTTCTATCAAACCGCTCGCGCATCGACGCCATCCACGCGTCATCCTCGCTAGCGCGGCGATAGTCAGGCATCAAGCGCCTCGGGCTCTTCCTGGAGCGCCTTGGCCGCTTGCGCCTGCGACAGCGCTTGCTCCGCCGGCTTGGCCTGTAGATCCATAGCCGCCGACTGCACGTCGATCGTGTCGGCCGCAATGCCGATCTGCGCGCGTTGGGCTTCAGCCTGGGCCTTCTGGGCGTCGGCCTCGGCTTTCACCGCATCGGCCTGCGCCTTGCGGATTTGCGCGAGCTTCAGCGCCACGTCGAGTTCAGTCTCTTGCGGGCCGTTCGGCATCCCGACCGCCTGAGCATCCGCCATCGTCTTGGCGGCCTGCGCCTGGGTGAGCTGGACCTTGGCGTCTTTCTCGGCCAGTTCCAGCTGCGCCGCCTGCATCTGCATTTGCTGCTGCGCCTGGGCCGCCTGCATCTGCTGCTGCTTGGCGGCCTGCATCTCCGGCGTCATCTTTGACGGGTCGTCTTCTTCGACCAGGCCGGGCGGCAACGCCTTCTTCAACCGCTCGCCGATCTCGTCGGCCATCGGCCAATCCTGCGCCTTGGCGATCAGGTCGGGCACGAACTGCGCCGCCGCCGGCACGGCCTGGACGAACTGCATCATGCTCTCGGCCGCCTCGACGCGCTTGGTCGAATAGCTCGGGCCGGTCTCTACGACGATGTCGTACTTGCCCTTGGAGAGATCGATGCTGTCCGGGTCGCTGGGGTCGTTGACGCGCTGGATCTTCTGCTGTTCGTCGGCCCCCAGGACGCGCACGGTGCGGGCGGTGTCGTAGGCGATGGGGATGAACTCCTCCACCACCTCGCCGCACGCCTCGATCGCTGCGTTCAGGTTGTCGTGATAGATGAAGGTCGCCACGTCGCCTTCGCGCTGGCGGGCCATGATCGCCTTGCCGCTGGTCTCGTTCGAGCGCGCGCCCAGGCTGGCGTCATGCAGGCCGGTGACGTCCTTGATGTCCTGCGCGTTCAGCGCGGCTTCCTGCATCAGCGCCGCTTCGATCGGCGGCGGCTCCATCCGCTTGGGCTCGACCGATCCGTTCCAGGTCAGCACCGTGTCGCCGCTGTTGGCGGCGTTGCGGAAGTCGTCCTGATCGCCGGTCTGGTTCTCGTGGATCAACCACTGTTGCCGTGGCGCCAAGGCCAGCTTTTCGGCCATCACCGAACGCCAGTAATTGCGCAGCCGGGTCGCGTCCTTGGCGAACCGAACCAGGCCGAAGCGAACCGTCTTTTCCCCGGTGTTGATCTCCCAGCCGGGCACGCGGAAGATCGGAATGCGGCTGATCGGGTACTCGACCGGGTCCTCCAGGATGTCGTGCCCGGCGATAAGATACATGCAGGCGACGCGCTTGGAGGTCTTGCGGATCATCGGCCCGCGGCTGTTCTGCGCGATCTGCGACACCAGCATTTCGCGGTTCTCGTCGGTCAGCTCCTTGATCGAGCCATCCTGGAGCATGGCGATTTCCGCCGGCCGATCCTTCATCAGCCAGTATTCGCAGACCTTGACGACGTCCTTGGAGAGCCAATTGCCTTTGGCAAGGCCGTTGGTGAACTCTTCCCCCGCCTCCATGGGGTTCTTGTCGGGCCAGCGCTGTTCGAACACCTTGCGCGGCATGTCGTCTACGACGAAGCAGTAGCCGGCGTCCTTGCCGGTCGGCTCAATCCGCGCTGGGTCCCACGCCACCGCGAACGGGTCGGGGATCGGCTTGATGCGGATATCGAGGTCAAACACGTCGTCGCTGGCGTAGTCGAGCGACACGCGGAAATTGCCAATGCCGCAGGCGGTCTGCGACTGCCCGGCCTGGGCATAGACCTGCTGCGCGCGGCTGTCGTGCTCGATGGCGCGGATCAGGCCCTCGCGGATTTCCGCCAAGTCCTTGTCCGCGTCTTCAGCCGGGCGGACCTTGATCGCGGGGCGGTTGATGCGGATGTCGCCGACCACCTGCGCCACGAACTGCGGCAAGGTGTTGATGGTCAGGCAGGGCCGACCGGCGCGGGCGTCGATATCCTCCCTCTCCCATTGCTCGCCGGCCAGGAACTTCAGATCGGTGAGGGCTTCATCGCGGTTCTCGCGGTCGAAGTCGATCGCTTCCTGATAGCGCTCGCGCGCTTCGGTCAGGAACTCGCCAACGTCCTTATAGCCGTCGGGGATCTTGGCCTTGGAGGTGTAGGATTTCGCCACGCTACCTCCCCATCCATCCGCCGGTCGCGACCTTGCGACGTTCTTCCGACTTCACCCGCGGTTCCTCGTAGGCGACGCACATCAGGCCGAAGGCGTCCGCGCCGTGGCTCGACCAGTCATGCTCGGGGCCGAGGCCGACGTTGCGCTTGTCGTCCTTGCGCTCGTGGTAGGCGCCCAGCGCATCGCGGCCCGCTTCGGTCTTGGCCTCATCGAACCAGATGCGCGGAAACAGCCGCCGACCCGCGTCAATCCGCAACATGGCCGCCGATGCGCCTTGGTTGCGGATCACCTGCACGTCGAAGCCGGCGTCTCTGGCCTGATCCTCGTAGCTGCGCCCGCTGCTGTTCTCAGGGCCGACCCGGCTTCCATCGTGCGGCAGATAGACCATGCAGCCGCGATAGCCCCGCTGACGCAGTTCCTCGAAATAGAAGGCCGGCGGCTGGTTCGCGCCCTCGATGTAGTCGATGACGTTGATCTTCTGGCCGACGAACTGCGCCACCCAGATCGCCGTAGCATCCCTGCGTCCCAGGTCCCAGAAGGTGCGAACACCCATGTTCGGGTCACGCGCCACGAAGCCGATGCGGCCTTCAGACTTGGCCTTGGTCAGGCTGGCGGCGTAATAGGCGCCCTCGAACACCTTCACGTAGTCGCCTTCCCAGATGTGCTCGTACTGGTCGGGCCGGTCGCGCTGATCGTCCTGGCGTTCCTGCTCCAGCTCACGCGGGAACCACGGGTTGTCCGACCAATTGGCGCGGATCACCGTTGATCCGGTCGGAGGCGACGCGCCCCGCAACAGCGCGTCAACCGCGTCGGTCTTCCGCGTCGGGTTCCACGAGAACCACAACTCCGAAGCCTCGGCGCGAATGGTCGGGCGAAGCAGCGTCAGGCTGCGCTGGCTCAACCCCTGCGCCTCTTCCACCCAGGCTCGCCGGTAGCCTTCCAGCGACTTGATGCTTTCGGCGGTGTGGTCCTGCATCCCCTGAAAGGAGATGAGCCCGTCGCCCGGCGTCTCGATCACCTCGCGAAAGACCCTGAAGCCGTCCGCCTCGCCGAGGTTGTAGTCCCCGAGCTTCGCCTCAATCAGCCGCTTGGATGATTGCGCCAGGCTCTTCTGCACCTCGCGGATGCAGACCGAGAGCATCCCCCGTTCGGCGAGGTGGTCCTCGACCAAGAGCCCGGCGAAGAAGTGCGACTTGCCCGACCCGCGTCCGCCCCAGACGCCCTTGTAGCGGCTTGGTTCAAGTAGCGGCTTGAACACCCTCGCTGTCGGGATGCGCAGGGTCGACAATGCTTCGCTCAATGCGCCTCACAGTCGCGTTCAGTTTGGCGTCGATGTCCACCGTCTGGCCGGGCTTTCCGTGGGCGCGGTCGAGCACGCTGTTAGCCGCCGCCACCCTCGCCGCCGCGCTATCGCCAGTGGTCATCACTTCCACCAGGACGGCGAGCGCTTGGTCGGTGTACTGCTGCGCGGCTTCCCGAATGTCCGCCGTCGCTTTGTTGACAGCGCCTTTCGGTCGGCCCGCGCCTTCGCGCTTACCGCCTCTGGGCATATGATTTCTCTGATAAAAGATCGAATAGGTTTCGCCCGAGGCGCGGTGTCTGGCTTCGGGTAGGTGTACGCGGGAGGCTGGGAAGCGCTCCGGCTCGGGCGATTAGTGGCCTCTAGATGCTCAGCGGCTAACGATGAGGCGCTTGCCGGCACTGACGTGGATCTCGCCGTCTTCCAGCGCGATCGTCACGTCCCAACCGGCAGCTCGCGCCGCCTTTACCGCCATGTCGAAGGCGCCGAGCGCGCGGAACAACTTGTCGGCCGGGCCTTCGGGCTTCTCAACGCAGCCCAAGCCGCCGACTACCCACTGGTTCGCCTGCTGGTTCGCCTGCTGGTTCAGCATCCAGAAACCTCAGATGTTCGGGGGCAGCGCGGGCTATGGGTCGTCCCCGCGTCGCCGTAACGCAGAGCGAGAGGCCTTAGTCCGTCAGTGGCTTGTGATCAGCGCCATGAAGGCGGCTATGGCGATGACTCCAGCGATCAGCAGAAGCCAGCCGCCGTCTGTGTCTTTGGGCATGGGGTTGGCCTTGGGCTAGACCGCCACGCCGCTCCGATAGCGTGCGCCGATCTTCAGGCTCGGCGTGGTGTCGAATAGACCCATCGCCTCATTGGTCTTGGCGAACTCTCGGAAGTAGCGCTTCGCCGCCTCGTCATAGGCGCGGGCGGCGTCTTCCTCCGACTTGAACCGGCCAACTTCGATAACATGGCCATTGACGGTGATCTGAGCGATCCAGGGCGCCACAGAGCTTTTACGCGATACACCCTTGAACCGCGAGGTCTTCACCTCACTGCGCAGACGCTGATTGCGTGTGTTCTCGGCGCGGGTTGCCGCGCGAAGGTTGTTGCGTCGGTTGTTTAGGCCGTTGCCGTCGATGTGATCGATCTCAGGCGCTTCGAAGTCGTCAAGCACGAAGCGGTGCAACTTGACCCGCTTCCCGCCGATGATGGCGACCGCGTACAGAAGGTGCCGCTTCGGCGCCAGCATCCAGTGATGCTCGCGCACTCGACTAGCGTCCGCTGCGTCCACCCAAGCCACCCGATCTCCAACGGGTATCGCGACCGCTTCAGCGGCGTTGGTCATTCAGGCTCTCGGGCTGGCTGCGGGCGCAAACGCGCCGACTAGTGAAAGTGTCCCTGATTCGAACGCCAAGGTCAAGGGATTGTGTCACGATGGCGCCGTGAGCGCTATTTGTGGTGACGCGCCGTCCTTGCGTGAACCGGATAGTCTCCGCATGAACCGCGCATTTTTTCTGGATCATCTCCGCATTTTCCCCTTGCACATACGGAGAAAGTCCGTAGGATGAACTCATGAACGGGGCGACGCCCCACCTGAAGAGGACGAACTGAGATGGAACTGCTGGGCCGCGAACATTACAAACTGATGGCGATGTTCGAGCGGGAGTTCGCGGGGCTCCGCTTCGACCGCGAAGACAAGGCGCTCTGGCCAAAAGGGAATGTCTACCAGAGCGGCGAGACCAACAATCTGTTCCTCGCCTATCGTCGCGGTTTCGCCTACGGGCGCGCCGCATGACTCCTGACGAACTCTACGAGGCCCGGAGAACTCTGGGCCTCCTATGGGGCTTCGGCCGCCCGCTCCATGCTTCCGAGCTAGGGCGGGCTTTACGCCTCGGCGGTCGGGATCCCGGCGAGTCCATACGCGACTATGAGCGCGGCAAGACCAAGATCAGCGGCCCGATGTCGGTCGCGGTCGAAATGATGCTCAAGGGCGCGCTCCCGCCGGATGGGATACCCAGCTAGGCCGCCGCCCTCCTCGGCTGTTCATAGACGGAGCGCAGGGCGGTGAGCGCCTGCACCACAGCTTCGGTCTGCCGGTCACGCACGGCGATACCGGTCTCGCGCTCAACGATGCCGCGCCACTCCATCGGCCGGTCTTCCTCCACCGTGGCGACCATGAAGGCGGCGATCAGGGCCGCGTCCTGGCGGGAGAGGCTGAACAGGATGGTGGCGACACGGGCGCCGGCCTCTTCCTGGCGCTGGGCGGCGATGAAGCCGGTCTCGGGGGGCTCCAGTTCGCCCGAGCCGCAGACCACCTCCATGAGCTGCTCCCGCTTGCCCTCCAGGCCCTTCCAGATGGCCCATGTCTGCGCGAGGCGGTGGGCGGCCGAGAACTGGTCCTGGTCGATGGTCTTGCGGGTGAGGAACACCTGAAAGACGTTGGTGCGCCATGCGCTAATGATCCGGCCGGCGGCGTCGGTCTTGACGTTGGCGCCGGCGGCGGTCAGGCGCTCGACCTCGGCCTTGCGGGCCTTGCGCTCGGCTTCGGCGCGGGCTTGGGCCGAAGGGTCGTGGGGCTTGCGTTTCTTACCCAAGGCTGCGCTCCAGTTGCTTGGCGGCATCGTGCAGGGTGGCTGCGTCACGCTCGGCGTTCTCGGCGTCCTGAAGGCTGGCCGCAGCGCGCTTGCGGGCGCCGCTGGCGATCGCGTCGAAGCGGTTAGCCAGGGCCTTGACCCTGGTGTGCAGCGGGCGGGTGTCCACGCTCATTCCGCTGCGAGCCCCATTGAAGACGGGCGCAGATGGCTGCGCAGGCGGTCGGCTTCGCGATCGTGGTTCTGAGCCCGCGCGGTCCACTCGTGCCAGGTCGCCGGCAGCTCGCTCGGCTCGGCTGCACGGCCGTTCTTCCACATCGGCCCGGCCTTGAGCCGCGCCTGTCCCGCCATGATGCGGTGATGCCGGATTTTCTCCGGCAGGCTGAGCGCGTCATAGGCCAGATCGGAGAGCGGCTTCCACGGCTCCATCCGCTCGTCCTTGGGCGCGCCCATGAACCGGCGTATGATCGGGATCAGCATCCCCGAGGTGGGGAATTTCACACTGCCAGATTTCCGCCACTCCGCACAGGCGCTTTTGACCGCATCGAGCGGAAAGTCCTGAATATCTGCTAGGTAATCCTTCAGATAACGCTCGCGGTCCTCGCCGTTCATTCCTGACGGGAAGGCGCAGAACTTCTCAAGCGCCCTAAGTTCCTTGATGATTTCGATGCGGTCACTGCTCATCTTGTGCTATCCTAGCGATGGCGTAGTCCCAGGCTTCGCGGTTCTCGTCCTCCCTCGATTTTCGAGGCGGTCCGACGCCGCGGAACGGGATCACCGCGCCAACTTCGGGCGCATCGCCGGCTGCTAGGCGCTTGTCTCGGGCTTCCACGATGGCCGGGCGGAAGAAATCCCAGCCCACCACGGAGCCCGGCCGGACCTTGGCGGCGCAGGCGCGGATCGCTGGCAGCACGTCGAGCTGGAGTTCGCAGCGCGGCCCTCTGCCGGATCGGCCAAGCGCCAGGATCGGGGCGACGATGGCGAGCTTCGGGGCGGCGGCGTTCAGCGCCTCCCCGGCGGTCTCCCGCAGCAGGCTTTCCAGGGCGTCGAGATAGGCCCGGCTCGGCGGCCAAACGTCAGGCCAATCGAAATCGGGCTCGCGCTCGGAAGAGGAAGCAGAAACAGAAGATCCAGTAGTAACTAACTTAGGGTTATTATCTCTTACGCGTGCGCGAGGGTCGCTCGACGTCGCGTCGGCGTCGCTCGCCACGTCCCTAGCGTCGCGTGCGACAGTCGCGGCGACGTCGCGTGCGACTTGTGCTACACCATTGATTTTGCTATCATTTCCCGGTTGCGACAGTCGCGCGACTTCCTTGGCGACGCGCTCGGCTTCGCGCTTGGCGGCCATGCGCTCGCGGTCGGCGGCGCGCTTGCGCTCGGCCTTGGTGTTCGCGTTGCGGAGCCGTTCGCGTTCATCGGTCGTGCCGTTGGTGGTGCTTGGCGGCGTGAAGGCTTGGCCCGCGCGCACGAGCGCCTTCATGAGCGCCGTCTTCTCCTCCATCGGACAGGAGAGGTTCATTAGGAGATCTACGACTTCCGGGGTCAGGACGCTCAAGCCGCCCTCCACTGCGCTTCGGCGAGGCGCTTGGAATGGGCGCGGACGCCGTGCACGACGGTCGTGTGATCCATGCCGCCGAGGAACCGGCCGATCATTGGGAAGCTGTAGCGGTGCTCCCCGGTTCGGGTGCGTATCTGGCGCGCGCGCCACATGAAGTCCTGGCGGGCGTGGGCGATGAAGCGCTTGCGCGTGTCGGCCATCAGGTCCAGTGCCGTCAGACCATGATCGGCGGCGGTTTCCCGCAACAGGCTCTGCATGGTGACGGCCGGCGGCTTGACATAGGGGTACAGGGAAAGCGGCGCTTCGCTCATGCGGCCTTCCTCGGCAGGTGTTCGCCGCGCTTCATGGCCGCTGCGATCAGCTTGAGGTGCCTGGAGCAGTCGGAGACGACAGGCTTGGGAATGTCGCCAAAGCCGTAGGTGTTGAGGGGCTTTGGGTTGCTCACAGCACCACCTCCACCCGACCGGGCTTCTCAGGGGCGCAGAACTCGTAGGACGGCAGGAACCGGGCATCGTTCACGCCCAGCGCGTCGGCGATCCCGTCGAAATATGGCTTCAGCCGGTTGGCGAAGTTGGTTCGGTCGCCACGTCCATCGGGCGGAATGAAGCGGATGTGGATGCGAATATCGCCGCTCGCCGGCACGGCCGGCGCCGCAGCCAGCGTGGCCAGCCTCGCCCACTCACGGTGTTGCGCGGTAGGCTTGGCCCTGTCGCGCCAGTGGCCTTTTGCATGGCCCGATAGCGTCGACGGCGGGAAGGGAAGCGCGATCTCGCTCACGCCGCCGTCTCCCGACGCCAGTTAGAGAGCGTCGCCATTGAAGCGCCGAACCTTTGGGCGACTTCGCGCCACGTGCTGGTCTTCAGGGCCTCGACAGCTTGCCGGCGAACCTCCGGAGCGTGACGCCGACCGCGCATCTCGGAGATCTGCAGGCCCGCGCGATGCAGCACACCGGCGACGGTGTTGCGGCTGATGCCCATCTGCGCGGCGATCTCGGTGTAACTCACGCCTTCCTTGCGGAGGCGGATGATTTCGGCGTTGCGCGGGCTCATCGGCGCGGCCCCGTCCAGCCGATCTCCTGGGCGAGCTGGAGATGCAGGGCGGCTTGCTTCTGATGCGCGCGGACCAAAGGCTTGGAGGTGGGCGGGAGAACCTCGTTGACCACCTCGCGGAACATCGCGTTCCGCCTAGCTTGAGCATTAAACGCGAGAGTCAGAACCTCTCGCAGACGCTTGAACATCGGAAACCCCCCGTGACTAAATCCCCCCTGGCCTTTGACGGCGGGCCAGGACGCCGGTTAGTCAGTCAGTCCCCCGCCACTCGCCGAGGCGCTTCAAGGCCCACTTTTCCAGTGAAGCTCCGGGCTTCCCGAGCTGACGCAGCAGCGTCCCGGTCAGGGCCAGGATTTGCAGTACGAGCCGCCAAACTCCGGTAGGCGGCGGCGGCGAGCTGTTCGTGTTCGACCGCACGTTCAGCCTCCCTTGCAGCTTTCTTGATTTGCTCCCGGAAGAACGTCTCCACCGGCTGGCCGATCACGGCCCCGATCACCGGAAGCGCGACGCTCCATCCGCCAGCACGGATGATCTTCGTCACCGTGGCGTCCGAGGCGTGGCCTTTGAGGACGTTCTTCGCGGTGTCTTTCGAGATGCCCCAGGCCTTCGCCATGTGGCCTGAGGTGTTGGTCGGCCAGGTGCGCCGCGCGAAGTTGGCCAGCGCCTCGCGCAAGTCCTGCGCAAAGGGTAAGCCTTGCCCTCCGAAGGTCATGAGATCCGCCGTCGTTGTGGTCATGGTTGCATGACCTCAGGACGGGAGTTGCAGACGTGGAGGGACGCGGAAACGACGCTTGGACAGCGGCTCGGAGTTGCTTGGAGGCTATCAGCCGAGCCGAAGACGAATGGACGCAGCGCAGCTTGTGGCGAGCGGCGAAGCGTTATGCAGAACGTGCGAGAATGGATGCGGCGGCCGGGCTGGACACAGGAAACCCGACCGCCGCCGCGCACCGAGGGGTTGGGGCTCGTAGCCCGGCGCGCATTGGTGTTGAAGCGTGAGGCCATCAGAGATGCGCCCGCTTCAGAAGTTCGATCAGGCCCCAGAGCATGGCCCAGGAGCCGAGCGCGAGGGCGAACCAGATCAGCGGCGCCCACCAGGGACATTGGTCGCGCGCAAGGTCCAACCGGTCAGCAGCCGGGGTTGCGTCGGCAATGAACGTCGGCGCCGGCGCGCGCACGGCGGGCTTGCGCGTCTCCAGGCTGATGATGTTGTCGAGCGCCCCCCAGTCCATGGCGTCAGGTCTCGCGCAGGGCTTTGAGCCGGCGGGCCGTGGCCTTGCGGGCGCGGAGGTAGGCGCGGGGGTTCAGGATCAGGTCGCGCAGGCCCATCAGGCGCTCCAATCCCAGGCTGTGGATATGTTTTGATGCAACCGCTGTTCACCGCGTCCGTTAGCCCCCGCGTAGGGACTGTGGCGGTGCGATGGCGTTATGCGCGTTACCGAATTCCCGAGGCTCCCTTTCGAGGAGCGTGTATTTCGAGTTGCCGCAGCCGGGTTGCTGATCACGCAGAAGACTGGCCGACGCGCCACCGCGCGTTGTCGGAAACGACGGCGCCGCGCGATCAAGGCAATCGCCAATGGTGAGGCTGCGCCCATGTCGCTGGAACTGGAGCAAGCGACGGCCGACGCGGCGATCGCTTGGATTCGCCGGCACTGCGCCGTCTGCCGAAGGTGTCCAGGCGTCGGGTTCATGCGGCATGACCCGGCGTGCGGCGACTAGCGGCGTCCGCAAGCTCCTCAAGGCTGGCCACGCCAAGAGCGGCCAACTCCCGCCAATACTCGCCAGGTATGGAGTCCCGCTCCGCCCAACGCTGGGGCGTGGACTGACTGAGCTTCACGCCTTGGGTCGCAAGGTCACGCGCTAGCGCCGCGGCCCCATGCGATTGAACAATTTCCCGGTGAGAACGCATCTCTTAGAAACTAGCACGTTTTGTGCTACGCTCAAGCACAAATTGTCGTTCGACCCGCCTGCGTCACGTTGGCAGCTTCGCCGCATGGCGATCGGACAGCGGATCAAAGAGGCGCGCGCGAGGCGCGGGGTATCGCAGGAGAAGCTTGCGGCCAAGATCCACACCGGCCAGACAACCATCTCCTCTTGGGAGCGCGGCCGCACGGAACCCACGCGGGAAGACGTGCAGCGGGTTGCCGACGCCTTGGAGCTTGACGTTGCCGAGCTGGAGCTTGTCGACGCGCCCACGCGAACTCGGCAGTACGTACCGCTTGTGGGCTACGTCGGGGCCGGCGCCGCTGCGCATTATTACGCCAGCGCCGATGAGGGCCTAGGTGAGGTCGAGGCGCCCGACGACGCTACGGACAACACGGTGGCGGTGGAGGTTCGCGGCGAAAGCCTGGGCGCGCTGTTCGAGAGCTGGCTCGTCTTCTACGACGACGTCCGCTCACCAGTGACGCCAGATCTCTACAACCGCCTCTGCGTGGTCGGCCTACCGGATGGAAAGGTGCTGGTGAAGCGCATCCGCAAGGCCCGCGCCGAAGGCCTGTTCCACCTGGACAGCAACACTGAGCCGACGATGAACGATCAGGAGATCGTGTGGGCGGCGCGGGTGAAGACGATGAGGCCGAGATGAGATTTCAGACTCGTATGGTACACGCGGCGGCTTTGATTGCAGCTCTGGCGCTTGCCGGTTCGGCGTCAGCGCAGACGACGAACACGGACTGCTACCGGACAGCTTATGGGGTGAACTGCACCTCGCGCGCAGCCCCCGGGCCGTATCAGCCAAACGCCTACCTGGGCGTTCTAGAGGCCGGCAGGCAGGGGGCCGAAGACGCCCGAGCCGCGCGGGCGCGGATGGTCGAGCGCCAAGCCGGACAACTCGTGGCGCAGGGCCGCTGCGAGGAGGCCCGCTCTGTCGCCTTACGGGATGGCAATTTCGACCTTGCTGAGCGGGTGACGCACTACTGCACGCCGAAGTGACCCGACGCTATGTGCTGGCGGGGGAGTGAGATCGGGAACCGCTCACTTTCACCACACGTTCACCCTTGCGTATGTACGCATTTCTGTACATATGAGCGTTGGGCTCTACGGGGGTTGGAGGCCGCATGAATGTACTCACATTTACGGACACAAGAGCAAATTTGAAGGAGGTTATGGATCGGGTTGTGGAAGACCATGCCCCGGTGCTGGTAACCCGCCAAAAGGCGGAGGCTATTGTAATGGTATCGCTTACCGACTGGAACTCAATGGAGGAGACGATGCACCTGCTGTCGTCGCCTCGGAACGCCAAGCGTTTGCTCGAATCGATTGCCGAGCTAGACGCTGGAAAAGGGACTGAACAGGAACTCATTGAACCGTGAAGCTGGTGTGGTCGAGCAATGCCTGGGAAGATTACCTTCACTGGCAGAAGACCGACCCCAAGACGCTCCTCCGGATCAACGAACTGATCAAGGAATGCATGAGAGATCCCTTCAGGGGCACCGGCAAGCCCGAGCCCCTGAAGGAGGACCTCCAGGGCTGGTGGTCCAGGCGCATCAACGGCTCTGACCGCTTGGTGTATCGAAAGGCGGGGAAGCCGCCAGATCAGCACCTCGAAATCGCGCAGTGCCGTCAGCACTACTGAGATAGCCCGCCCTCACCCGGCGGGCTTTTTGTTGGGCACCGGCTGACTAGCACATTTTGTGCTTGCACAGCCTAGCACGTTTTGTCATAGTCTCTCCATCAGATCGATGGGAGCCACCCGATGCCCTTCAGTCCCGCAGACGCCGCCTCGCTAGAGACGCTGACGCCGATGCTGGCCAGCCTGGACGCGGCCGAAACCTGGAAGCAGCACACCGCCCGCGCCTACCCGGTCGCGAGCCTCTACGCCGAGTTGCAGTTCGAACTGGAAGGCATCGGCGCCGACTACCGAGTGGTCGCTGTCCGTCACGACGGTGAGCGCCTGAAGCTCTCCGATCAGGCCCTCCGCGCCATCTCCGATGCGATCCACATGGATCGTGCGCTCGATGGTCAGGCGACTTTTGAGATGGGAGCGGCGTGATGGACTCGCGCCTGCGCCTGCTCTCCACGCTGGCCGCCTACGACAGCGCCGAACGGGCCTGCCAGATCGCGCCGACCGAGGGCCAGTGGAAGAAGGCCGACCGGCTCTATCTGGAGCTGTTCGCCATCGCCCGGGCCTGCGGGTTCGAGCCCGGCGGCGCGCACCGGCATCTCACCACCTATCAGTTCTGCCAGCAACGCGCGGCGGTGCTGCGGCGGGTGTTTCCGGCGCATGTGCGGGAGGCTCGACTGTGACCCGCTCGCTTCTCACCGACGCCGCCGCCCTGCTGTTCCTGACCACGCTGGGCGCTCTGGTCCTCGCCTGGAGCCTCTGAGATGACCTTCACCTATCTCATCGCCAAGACCGCCTATGGCGCGCCCATCGAATGCTTCGAAAACCGCGAGCGCGCCGACCTCTGGATTGAAACTGAGGGCGACAAGTTCCCCGGCTGGTTCCTGGAGATCGTCACCGAACGCAAGACCACCGTCCGCGCCATCCTGGCGGCGGATGAGATGGAGCGGGCGGCATGAACGCTCCCGGGACCACGCCCCACCAACCTGTGCGCGGACGCGGGTCCCATAGCCCGCGCTCGCAGGACCGAGAGCCCCTCACCCATTGCGAACTGTGTGGCGAGCCCTGCGAGGCCGACCCGACCGTCTACGACGCCGCCGGCTACGACATCTGCGCCCAATGCCTGGAGGACATGCTGTGAGCTTCAAGGAACTCTACATGGCCGAGGTTGAGCGCATCACCGCCGACCTGGAGGCCGCCGGCATGAACCCGGATGCGGCCTACGACATCGCCAGCAATAGCGCCTTCGACACCGCCCGCGAACGCTTCGCGGACCTTGCGGACTGGGCGCGTGACGAGTGGAAGGAGCGCGGCCTATAATGGAAACCTCTAACGAAATCGGCAAGCTCGCCGAAGCGCTCGCCAAGGCCCAGGCCGCCGTCGAGGGCGCGGTCAAGGGCAAGGTGAACCCCGCCTTCCGCTCGAAATACGCCGACCTCGCCAGTGTGTGGGACGCCTGCCGCGAGGCGCTGACCACCAACGGCCTCTCGGTCATCCAGTCGCCCGGCGAGATCGCAGACGGGCGCATGGCGATGACCACCATGCTCCTGCACGCGTCCGGGGAATGGGTGCGCGACCGGCTGACCATCCCGCTCGGCAAGGTGGACGCCCAGGGTTATGGGTCCGCCACCACCTACGCCCGGCGCTTTGCGCTTGCCTCTTTCGTGGGCGTGTCGCCGGCCGACGATGACGGCAACGCGGCTTCTGGCAAGAAGCCCGCCGCCACGGACGCTTCCGATCCCCCGCCCGGGCCGGTCGAGAAACTGGCCAACGGCCGCAAGTCCTCCGCCCAGGCCAAGCGCGACGGCGACGACGCCAAGATCAAGGCCGAGATCTCCGCGTGCGACAAGGACGGCCTGCGCGACTGGCACACCCACTTCGACAGCTACACCGCGCATCTGCCGGTCGGCTGGCTCGACAGCGTGCGGGACATGCTGGAGCACCGGCTGGAGGAACTGAACGGCGAAGAGCGCATCCGCGACGACGCCGAGGCCATGGACGAAGGATTTCGCCGCGCGGTGGGTCCTGCAAGTTCAGCGGGCGTTCCCCGGAACAACGGTCACTTGGCGGCATAAGCCATGAGCCGCGCGACTTTCATCCTCCGCAGCAAGGCTGACCGGGAAAGCGTCTGTCGCTTCGCGATGAACGCGCCGGACCTGACCGCCGTCACCTTCAAGCGCAACCGGCGCACGCTGGACCAGAACTCCAAGCTTTGGGCGTGCTTAACCGACGTCGCCCGCGATGTCGTCTGGTACGGCGAAAAGCTGACCGCCGAGGACTGGAAGACGATGTTCACCGCTTCGCTGCGGCGCACGCGGATCGTCCCCGGCATCGACGGCGGCTCGTTCGTCCCGTTGGGAATGCGCACCTCCGACATGACCCGCGAGGAACTGTCGGACTTGCTGGAGCTGATTATCGCCTTCGGAACCGAGCGCGGCGTCAAGTTCCACGACGGCGAGGAGACGGGCAGCAATGTCGCTCGGCCCGCCGCGTGAGCGAAACGACGCACCTCGTCTATGAACTTACTCCCGGACAGAAGCACCGCTTTGTCTGGTCGGTCGTCTGCATGTGGGGCATCCCATTGCGGACCCGCTTGGAGCTGATCTGGACCGCCGCGACCGGCCGCGACAACAAAGCCAAGGCTCGGCTCTACTGGTCAGAAGCCCGCTGCGCCCGGTTCGTCGCTGGCGTCCGCGAATTGGTGCGCCGAGCGCGGGAGGTCGCCTGATGGCCGCCCGTATCGCTTCCTCGCTCCACGCCGAGCCCGTCGTCATCGAGCCCCGCGCCATGACCCCCAAGCGCCGGGAACGCATCCTCGCCAAGCACAACGGCTGCTGCGCCTATCCCGAGTGTACGGAGACGGTGGGGCTGGAACTGGATCACACCATTCCGCTCGCGCTCGGCGGCAAGGACGCAGACGACAATCTGCGCCCGCTCTGCGGTCCTCACCACAAGGCGAAAACCGCGCTCGACGTGAAGCTGATCGCCAAGGCCAAGCGGATTCACCTGACGCACACCGGGCAGAAGCCGCCGCCCACTCAGAAGATCAAGTCGCGGGGCTTTCAGCGCCGCTGGGAGGGACTGTGAACGACGAGATCTATCTGATCGCTACTCGCAGCGGCGTCGCCCGCATGACGAAGCGGCGCCCGCGCCTGTCCCGCGACGAGATCGGCGTGCGGGTGAACATCTCCATTCCGGACGGTGCGTTCCGATCGCCGATCCTCTCGGCTTCACTGGAGGTCGGCGAGCAAGCGGTCTTGCAGCCGACCATAGAGATGACGGTCAGCGAGCCTGCTGCGGAGGGCTCCCATGACGACTAGCTCAAATGCCGCCGGACGACTGAGCGCCAGCGAAGGAGAACTGGGAGAGCCGAAGGCTCACCGGGATACCTCCCTCCACATCACCCTCCCTCCTGGCGTCCGTCGCTTCACGGCGACCTTCACGCTTGATCCTGAACCCGAACCGCTTCCGCTCAACTCCCCGCCCGCCGAGAGCGAAGCGGCGTGAAGTCGTCTCCTGTCCGCTCCTCCAACGCAGGAAATCACGTGTTCAAGGTCTTAGACCTCTTCAGCGGGATCGGGGCTTACAGCCTCGGATTGGAGCGCTCCGGCGGCTTCGAGACCGTCGCGTTCTGCGAGATCAAC
>Ga0207650_10000239_pt1 | contig 60879 bp, 51 predicted proteins | sample KBSS63metaG_FD_184325 | JGI IMG/M metagenome (GOLD analysis project Ga0207650, IMG submission 184325) | Switchgrass rhizosphere microbial communities from Kellogg Biological Station, Michigan, USA - KBS S6-3 metaG (SPAdes) (version 2) | ecosystem: Host-associated > Plants > Roots > Rhizosphere...
TACGCAGCGGTACCCGGTACTCGTCTTTCGGACAATGGAGCGTCGTAGATGAGTAACAAGAACAACGATGACTTGAAACGCCAGGCCTCGGAAAACACCCTGGGGCTGAACCCGATCATCGCGTTACGCAAAAAGGATTTATTGGCCTCGGCGAAGATGGTGCTGACCCAAGCCATCAAGCAACCGTTGCACAGCGTCAAACACGTCGCCCACTTTGGCGTGGAACTCAAGAATGTGATGTTCGGCAAATCCGCGCTGGTGCCCGAGAGCGACGACCGTCGCTTTCACGACCCGGCCTGGAGCCAGAACCCGCTCTACAAACGCTACCTGCAAACCTACCTGGCGTGGCGCAAGGAACTGCACGACTGGATCGGTGACAGTAACCTTCCCGCACAGGACATCAGCCGCGGCCACTTCGTGATCAACCTGATGACCGAAGCCATGGCACCGACCAACAGCGCGGCCAACCCGGCGGCGGTCAAACGCTTCTTCGAAACCGGCGGCAAGAGCCTGCTCGACGGTCTGTCGCACCTGGCCAAAGACATGGTGCACAACGGCGGCATGCCGAGCCAGGTCAATATGGGCGCCTTTGAAGTCGGTAAATCGCTGGGCACCACCGAAGGCGCTGTGGTGTTTCGCAATGACGTGCTGGAGCTGATCCAGTACAAGCCGATCACCGAGCAGGTGCACGAGCGCCCGCTGCTGGTGGTGCCGCCGCAAATCAACAAATTCTATGTGTTCGACCTGAGCCCGGATAAAAGCCTGGCGCGCTTCTGCCTGCGCAATGGGCAGCAGACGTTTATCGTCAGCTGGCGCAACCCGACCAAGGCCCAGCGTGAATGGGGCCTGTCGACCTATATCGAGGCGCTCAAGGAAGCGGTGGATGTGGTCACGGCGATCACCGGCAGCAAAGACATCAACATGCTCGGCGCCTGCTCCGGCGGCATCACCTGCACGGCCCTGCTCGGTCACTACGCCGCGCTGGGGGAGAAAAAGGTCAACGCCCTGACCCTGCTGGTCAGCGTGCTCGACACCACCCTGGACACTCAGGTGGCCTTGTTCGTCGACGAGCAAACCCTGGAAGCAGCCAAGCGCCACTCCTACCAGGCCGGCGTGCTGGAAGGCCGCGACATGGCCAAAGTGTTCGCCTGGATGCGCCCCAACGACCTGATCTGGAATTACTGGGTCAACAACTACCTGCTGGGCAACGAGCCGCCGGTGTTCGACATCCTGTTCTGGAACAACGACACCACGCGCTTGCCCGCGGCGTTCCACGGTGACCTGATCGAGCTGTTCAAGAACAACCCGCTGGTGCGCCCCAACGCGCTGGAAGTGTGCGGCACCCCCATCGACCTCAAGCAAGTGACTGCCGATATCTATTCACTGGCCGGTACCAACGACCACATCACGCCGTGGCAGTCTTGCTACAAGTCGGCGCAGCTGTTTGGCGGCAAGGTGGAGTTCGTGCTGTCCAGCAGCGGGCATATCCAGAGCATCCTCAACCCGCCCGGCAACCCCAAGGCACGCTATCAGACCAGCGACAGCCTGGCGGGCAAGCCGCTGGAATGGCAAGAAAACGCGACCAAGCACACGGATTCGTGGTGGCTGCATTGGCAGGCCTGGCAGGCGGAACGGGCGGGCAAGCTGAAGAAGGCGCCGACGTCATTAGGCAATAAAACGTACGTCGCAGCCGAAGCGGCACCTGGAACCTATGTACACGAGCGCTAGATTGAAATGGGATCAAATGTGGGAGGGGGCTTGCTCCCGATAGCGGTGTGTCAGTCAGCTGATCCATTGGCTGAGCAATTGCAATCGGGAGCAAGCCCCCTCCCCCATTTGGACCGCACTCCGGCTGTAACACTTCACAGGGCTTGAGCATGCCGCAACCGTTCATCTTCCGTACCATCGACCTGGATGGCCAGACCATCCGCACGGCGGTACGCCCAGGCAAGCCTCACTTGACGCCGCTGCTGATTTTCAACGGCATCGGCGCCAACCTTGAGCTGGTGTTTCCGTTCGTACAGGCGCTGGACCCGGACCTGGAAGTGATCGCCTTCGATGTACCGGGCGTGGGCGGTTCGTCCACGCCCAAGCGGCCCTACCGCTTTCCCGGCCTGGCCAAACTCACCGCGCGCATGCTCGATTACCTGGATTATGGCCAGGTGAATGCGGTTGGGGTGTCCTGGGGCGGGGCGCTGGCGCAGCAGTTTGCCTATGACTACCCGGAGCGCTGCAAGAAGTTGATTCTGGCCGCCACCGCGGCCGGCGCCTTTATGGTGCCGGGCAAGCCCAAGGTGCTGTGGCTGATGGCCAGCCCACGCCGCTACATCCAGCCGTCCCACGTGGTGCGCATCGCGCCGATGATTTATGGCGGCTCATTCCGCCGCGATTCCAAGCTGGCCGCCGAGCATGCCAGCAAAGTGCGCTCGGCCGGCAAGCTCGGCTATTACTGGCAACTGTTCGCCGGGCTGGGCTGGACCAGCATCCACTGGCTGCACAAGATCCGCCAGCCAACCCTGGTACTGGCGGGGGACGACGACCCGCTGATCCCGCTGGTCAACATGCGCATGCTCGCCTGGCGCATTCCCAACGCACAGTTGCACATCATCGATGACGGGCATCTGTTCCTGATCACCCGGGCCGAGGCCGTGGCACCGATCATCATGAAGTTTCTGGAGGAGGAGCGCCTGCGCGCCGTGATTCACCCAAGACCCGCGGTGTAGGACCACACCGCCGCGCAACTTGCCGGGAACCGGCTATGGTTCTGAATTGGCGTGCCTGTTGATGGTTTGACGAAGGAGTGTTGGCTCATGCGAGAAAGACCCGTGACGAACCCGGCGCCCACCCCTGCCGCGTTTATCAATGCGCAAAACGCAATCACCGGCCTGCGCGGCCGGGATTTGCTGTCCACGCTGCGTAACGTTGCCGCTCACGGCCTGCGCAACCCGGTGCATACCGCCCGTCACGCCCTGGCCCTGGGTGGCCAATTGGGTCGCGTGCTGCTCGGGGAGACGGTGCATGAACCCAACCCGCGCGACAGCCGCTTCGTCGACCCCACCTGGACGCTCAACCCCTTCTACCGGCGCAGCCTGCAAGCCTATCTGAGCTGGCAGAAACAGACTCGCCACTGGATCGATGACAGCGCCCTGAGCGCCGACGACCAGGCCCGCGCGCACTTTGCCTTGGCCCTGATCAATGACGCGGTGTCGCCCTCCAATACCCTGCTCAACCCGCTGGCGATCAAGGAACTGCTCAACTCCGGCGGCAACAGCGTGGTGCGCGGTGTGAGCAACCTGTTCGACGACCTGCTGCACAACAATGGCCTGCCGCGCCAAATCAGCAAGCATGCATTCGAAGTGGGCAAGACCGTCGCCACCACCCCAGGCTCGGTGGTGTTTCGCAATGAGCTGCTGGAGCTGATCCAGTACAAGCCCATGAGCGAAAAACAGTACGCCAGGCCGCTGTTGATCGTGCCGCCGCAGATCAACAAGTACTACATTTTCGACCTGAGCCCGGCCAACAGCTTTGTGCAATACGCGCTCAAGAATGGCTTGCAGACGTTCATGGTCAGCTGGCGCAACCCCGACGTGCGGCATCGCGAATGGGGTCTTTCCACTTATGTGGCGGCGCTGGAGGAAGCACTCAACGTGTGCCGGGCGATCACCGGTGCCCGCGAGGTCAACCTGATGGGCGCCTGCGCCGGCGGCCTGACCATCGCCGCCCTGCAAGGCCACCTGCAAGCCAAGCGTCAGTTGCGACGCGTCTCCAGCGCCAGCTACCTGGTGAGCCTGCTCGACAGCCAGATCGACGGCCCGGCCATGCTGTTCGCCGATGAGCAGACCCTGGAAGCCGCCAAGCGCCGCTCCTACCAGCAAGGCGTGCTGGACGGCCGCGACATGGCCAAGGTGTTCGCCTGGATGCGCCCCAATGACCTGATCTGGAACTACTGGATCAACAACTACCTGCTGGGCAAGGAACCGCCGGCCTTCGACATCCTGTACTGGAACAACGACAACACCCGCCTGCCCGCTGCGCTGCATGGCGACCTGCTGGATTTCTTCAAGCACAACCCACTGACCCACGCGGGCGGCCTGGAGGTGTGCGGCACGCCCATCGACTTGCAGAAAGTCACGGTGGACAGCTTCAGCGTCGCCGGGATCAACGACCACATAACGCCGTGGGACGCGGTGTACCGCTCCACGCAATTGCTCGGGGGCGACCGGCGCTTCGTGCTGTCCAACAGCGGGCATATCCAGAGCATCCTCAACCCGCCGGGCAACCCCAAGGCCAACTACGTCGAGAACCCCAAGCTGAGCAGCGACCCGCGCGCCTGGTACTACGACGCCAATCATGTCGAAGGCAGCTGGTGGCCGCAGTGGCTGGACTGGATCCAGCAGCGCTCGGGCATGCAACGCGAAACCCTCACCGCCCTGGGCAACCAGAATTACCCACCGATGGAAGCGGCGCCGGGCACTTACGTGCGTGTGCGCTGAGCTCAACGATCACATTAAGAAGACTGGATGAAGACCCGCGACCGTATCCTTGAATGCGCCCTGCAGTTGTTCAACCAAAAGGGCGAGCCGAACGTGTCGACCATGGAAGTCGCCAACGAAATGGGGATCAGCCCCGGCAACCTCTACTACCACTTCCATGGCAAGGAGCCGCTGGTACTTGGGTTGTTCGAGCGCTTTCAAAACGAGCTGGCGCCGCTGCTCGACCCACCGGCGGACGCACAGCTGGAGGCCCAGGATTACTGGCTGTTCCTGCACCTGATCGTCGAACGTTTGGCCCATTACCGGTTTTTGTTCCAGGACCTGTCCAACCTGGCCGGGCGCCTGCCGAAACTGGCCAAGGGCATTCGCCACCTGCTCACCGCGCTCAAGCGCACCCTGGCGTCATTGCTGGCGCGGCTGAAGGCGGCCGGGCAGTTGGTCAGCGACACCCAGGCGCTGGGGCAGTTGGTGGAACAGATCACCATGACCTTGCTGTTTTCCCTGGACTACCAGCGCATCCTCGACCGCGAAGGCGAGGTGCGGGTGGTGGTCTACCAGATCATGATGCTGGTGGCGCCCCATCTGTTGCCGCCCGCACGCCAGGCAACGCAACGCCTGGCGCTGCGTTATCTGGACGATCCGACTTGACCGGCGGTTATGCCGGCTTGCCGAACTGCTGAGTGAACTTGAACAGTTCACTGTCGCTGGAAATACCCAGCTTTCGATAAGCCGATTGTTTTTGCGCGCTGATCGTACTTGCGCTGCGCGAAAACTTGGCGGCAATTGAATTGACGCTCATCCCGTCCAGAAAACACCTTAGTACTTCCTGTTCCTTGGGCGTGAGGCCGCTACTGAGTTGCAGAGCGCTCGCCAAGTCCGCCTGTTTATTTGCAACATCACGCCCCGCGTGCAGGTCTTGCAGTGCCAATACACTACTGGGCTGTAGATAAAGACGCCCCTGGGCAACCGTTCGAATAGCCGTGAACAGGTCCGCCAGGTTTTGCGTTTTACCCAGGATCCCCCAGCACCCGGCCTTCAATGACAATGAAACGGTGGCCGGCGTGCAGTGCGAAAACACCACCAACGGCCGGCAACTGCTAAAGCGCCTGTGCAGCGCTTTGATCAGGCTGAGGCCATCGAGGTCCGACGGCGCCAGGGCGAAGTCCATGACCACCACATCCGCCAACCGCCGGGATAGCGCCTCTAGCAGGTCTCGCGCCGTGGCGAAGGAACCGATCACTTCGATATCGGACTCTTTACTCAGGCTCAGCTCAATGCCTTGGCGAACCATTTCATGGTCATCCAACAACATCACGGTATACGCAGTGGAAGTACGCATCTGAACACCTGCGTCGGTAAATACAACACGCTGAGCCCGGTATAGCTCAGCACTTGAGCGGCTTCAATATTAAGGCAGGTTATTTAATGCCGCGCCTTACAGTAATAACTGAAGGAAACAGCTGAGTCGTTTTCTTACACACAGAAACGCAACTTCAAAATCAATAAACAAAACAACACGATTTCGAACAATCACGAACGGTTATTCGTAGGTTTTCTATAGAGCGCGTTCAACTTTTGATACAAATTGTCCTCAACGCCAATCCAGAAAGATGCGATCGCCAAGACCCAGGCCGCATTAACCGGAGGCGAGTTACACCTCACTTAATAACTGGACATACGATGAACCTTTACGCTCTCTCCACCGCCGCGGCCGTTCTTGCCTTGAGTGCTGCGGCAAATGCCGCTGACGGTGTGATCAACTTCACCGGGCTTGTCTCCGATGTGACCTGCACAATCGAAAGTGCAACGGCGGGCACCCGCGCAGTGGTCAAAAACGTCAACCTGGGCGGCGTGAGCGCTTCGCGACTGGCAACCGCGGGCAGTCGCTCCAACCTGACCGGTTTCACGATTCGTATCGGTGCGCCCGGCGAGGCCAGTTGCACCAATGGGCGCACCGCCATGGTTGCCTTCGACCCCACCAGCCCGGCCATCGATGTAGCCACCGGGCGCCTGAATATCGATGGTCACGACGACCCGGCCGACACCACCACCGCCAAGAACGTGCAAGTTGAAATAACGCGCCGCGACGGCGTCCCGATCAATGTCTACACCGATAAATCCGATGGCGTGGTGATTGCCGACAACCAGGCCATCATCCCCCTGGCAGCACAAATGTTCGCCAGTGGCGCCGCGACCGAAGGCACGGTCAAGACGCGTGTCGGCTTTATGGTCGAGTACGCCGAGTAGAGCGCCGCCAGGAGCGCGAAGCGATCACCATGATGAAAACAATCACCGCCCTCGTGCTTGCCTGCTGTGCCGTTGCAGGCCTGCCCGCGTTTGCGCCGCCCGCCATGGCCGGCGTGATTGTGCATGGCACTCGGGTGATCTACCCCGCCGAGCGGCAGGAGGTGATTGTGCGCCTGGAGAACAAGGGAGACCGCCCGACGCTGGTACAGACGTGGCTCGACAGCGGTGACCGACACTCCACCCCGGCAACCGCCCAGACGCCGTTCGCCCTTTCACCGCCCTTGTTTCGCATCGAGCCCAACCAGCAGCAGGCACGGCGCCTGCGCTATACCGGCGAACCGCTGCCCGTCGACCGCGAACGGCTGTTCTGGCTCAACGTGCTGGAGGTGCCGCCGCTGTCGGCCGATGCCGCGCAGAACAACCAGCTCGAAATGTCGTTTCGCACGCGTTTGCGGGTGTTCCTGCGGCCGGCGTCGCTGCCTTATCCGGTCACGGCGGCCGCCTCAAAATTGCAGTGGCGCCTGGTGGCCCATGATCGCGGGTTCGCCCTGCAGGCCAGCAACCCCACGCCGTACCATATTTCGTTGGCCACGGTGGTATTGGTCAGCGGCGCCAAGCGGTTCAGCAAGGCACCGAACCAGGCCGCCGACGACAGCCTGATGCTGCCGGCAGGCGACGTGAAGCGGTTTGTATTGCCCCAATTGCGCAACCCCCCCAGCCACGCGGCCAGGGTGGAGTTCACCACGGTCAGCGACTTTGGCGCCCGAGTGCAGCACTCGGCTGACCTGACCTACAGCGGCGGATAACCCATGCAGGCGATGTCGGTTTTACCTGTGCTGGCGAGCATTGTGCTGATGAGCGCGCTCACGGCACACGCCGGTGTTGTCATCAACAGCACGCGGATTATTTACCCCCAGAACGACAAAGAGGTAACGGTCAGGCTGGAAAGCAAAAACCAGGTGCCGGTATTGGTCCAGGTCTGGCTGGATCGCGGCGATGAGCATTCAACCCCGGGGCTGACCGACATCCCCTTCGTCGCCACACCGCCGATTTTTCGCATGGAACCCGGCAAGCAACACGTGGTGCGCCTGGCCTACACAGGTGAAGCCTTAGCGCCTGCGCAAGAAAGCCTGTTCTGGTTCAACGTGCTGGAGGTGCCCTCACAGCCCCACGGCGCTCGGCACAGCAATCAATTGCAGTTGGCCTTCCGCACTCGTATCAAGCTGTTTTTGCGCCCACACAACTTGCCTTACGCGGTCGAGGCGGCGCCGGCAAAACTGCAGTGGCGACGCGTCTCGGGTGAGCACGGCCAAGCGCTGGAGGTCTTTAATCCGACGCCCTATCACCTGACCTTCGAACAGATCGACGTGCAGGTCTCGGGCCAGCGTTACCCCCGCAAATCGGCGGCGTCGGGCCCCGAAAACATGGTGATGCCCGGCGGGCGCAGGCGTTTCGAGCTGCCGACGCTCAGCTCTTTTCCAGGCCGCACGACCAACGTGGTGTTCCAGACCCTGGATGACTTTGGCGTAACGGTCTCCCACAACGCCGAGGTATTGCCATGACCGCGCACGGCCTTAGGGCATAGCCGGCTGGCGCCAATCATGGCCTGTCGCGGCAGGCCGGCCAGGTGATTCGCACCGCTTCGGTTGATGCCCATTGGCTTGGGCAGGGGCTCCCCATGCCCACATTTGCACAACCACTGTTTGAGTACGCTAAACATGAGTTTGAAGACAGCATCGGTGAGACACCAACGGTTCAAGCGTTCGGTGCGCGGCGTGTTGCTGGCGGGAAGCGCCCACGCACTGAGCGGCCACTGCGCCGAGCATGTCGAGTTCAACCCGGCGTTCTTCCCGGATGGCGCCGCCGGCTTGCAGGTTGATATTTCACGCTTCAACCAAGGCAATGTGGTGCTGCCCGGCAGCTATCGCACCGAGGTCTACCTCAACGGCCAGTGGATCGGCCGCGAGACATTGGCCTTTGCGGCCGTCGCCGGCCACAAGTCGGCGCAATTGTGCCTGGAGCGCGATGCGCTGCTCAGGTTCGGGATTGATCTGGCGGCGGTGCAAGCTTCCGCGCTTTCCAGCTGCGCTGACATCGCCGCGTACTTGCCAGGCGCCAGCAGCCAGTTTGAATCGGGCGAAAGCCGCCTGGACCTGCAAGTCCCGCAGATCTACCTCAAACGTCAGCCACGGGGTTATGTTGACCCCCAGCACTGGGACAGCGGCATCAATGCCGCTTTTGTGCGCTATAACGCCAATACCTTTGCCACACAGGCCGGTGATCGTTCGCTGAGTTCCAGCTACTTGGGCGTGAATGCGGGGCTCAATCTCGGCGATTGGCATTGGCGCCACAACGGCAGCTACACCCGCACCCAGACGACCTCCGGCTACCAACGCAGCGCCACGTATGTGCAGCGTGAAATCAGCGCATTGCAGGCCCAACTGACGGTGGGCGAACTCTACACGCCGGGTGAACTGTTCGACAGCGTACGCCTGCGCGGCACCAGCCTGGCCAGTGATGATCGGATGTTGCCTGACGCCCGGACCGGCTTTGCCCCGGTGGTGCGCGGCATCGCCGAAACCAACGCACGGGTCAGCGTGCGCCAGCGCGGGGTGCTATTGGACGAGGTGTCCGTGGCGCCCGGCCCGTTCGTGCTCAATGACCTGTTCCCCACCGGTTACGGCGGCGACCTCAGCGTGACGATCACCGAGGCCGACGGCCGCACCCGTGAATTCATCGTGCCGTTTGCCGCCAACGCCAACCTGCTGCGCCCCGGCTATCAACGCTACTCAGTCAGTGTCGGCACGCTGGATGAGATCGGCCTGCGCCACCCGCCTTCGCTGGCCCAGGCGACGTATCAACAAGGCCTGAGCAACCTGCTGACCGGCTACACCGGCGCGGTGCTCAGCGACGACTACCAATCGCAGTTGCTGGGCGCGGCCTTCAATACCCCGCTGGGTGCGCTGTCGCTCGACCTGACCCGCTCCAACGCTCGCCTGCCGGGCCACGGCTCGCGCGAGGGGCGAAGCGTACAGGTGCGCTACAGCAAGAACTTCGCCGACACAGGCACCCACTTTGCCCTCGGTGCATACCGTTACTCCACCGCCGGTTTCCTCAGCGTGAGCGACGCCGCCCGCGTTCGCGACCTGGCTATCGACGGGTTCAAAGGCGACAGCGTCTCGCGCCTGCGCGACCGGATGGACATCAGCCTCAACCAGAGCCTGGGCAACGGCTCGGTTTTTTTGACCGGTTCCTCGCAGCACTATTGGAACCGCACCAATGGCAACCTGACCTTCACGGCCGGCTACAGCAGCCATTGGCAAAAGCTGCATTACACCGTCAGCGTGCAGCGCACCCGCGACCTGCTCAGCGAACGGGTCGACCAGCAGTTTGACCTGTCATTCAGCCTGCCATTGGGCCGCGGTGCGCGTTCACCGACCCTGACCACCACCGTCTATCGGGGCGACCAGAGCAGTGGCGAGCGCGTGAGCCTGGGCGGCAGCATGGGTGAGCGCAGCGAACTCAGTTATGGTTTGAACGCCAGCCGGGCCGACGGCAGCGGCAACGCCACCAGCGCCGACATGAAATACCAGACCAGCCATGGCGTGCTGTCCGCCGGCTACGGCCAGAGCAATGCCTATCGCTCGACATCGTTCGGCATGACCGGCGGCATCGTGGCCCATGCGGGCGGCGTGACGTTCGCCCCCGAACTGGGCGATACGGTTGGCATCGTCCAGGCACCGGGTGCGGTCGGCGCGCGCATCAATGGCAACCACGGCGCCCAGATTGGCCGGCGCGGCTTTGCCGTAGTGCCCCATCTCACGCCCTACCGCAAGAATGTCGTGGAGTTGGACCCCAAAGACCTTGCCGTCGACATAGAACTCAAGACCGCGTCGCACAACGTGGCACCCCGCGCCGGCGCGGTGGTGAAGCTGCAATTTGCGACCGTGAGCGGCCAGGCCCTGTTGATTACTGCACGGCGCGACGATGGCAGCGCGCTGCCGTTCGGCTCGGACGTATTCGATGAGGATGGCGCCAGCGTCGGGATTGTTGGCCAGGGCGGCAAAGCCTTTGTGCGCGTGTCCCGCCCGCAAGGGCAACTGACGGTCAAGTGGGGCGCGGGTGCGCAAACCCTGTGTCGGTTGACCTATGGCGCAGGCACGCCAGTTTCCAGCGATAACACCCAGCGGTTACGCCACCTGAACGCGGGCACCTGTGAAGCCGGCGCCAACCCTGTCTGAAAAACTCATTTTGCGAGGCCCAGCATGAAACACTCGATCACACTCGTTTTGACGCTATTGGGTTGTGGCGGGTCGATAGCGGCCCACGCGGCATGCGACAGCTACCCCAGCGCCACGACCCATACCCTCACGCTCGCCGCGACGATCACCGTGCCGGACAATCTTCCCGTGGGCAGCCTGATTACCCGACAGCCGTTCAGCGGGACCGCACCCGGCCTGTTTATCCGCTGCCCCACCTCTACCCAGGTAACGGTCATTGGCAAATACCCCAACTTACGAGACCCGGGCACGCTCACCTATCTCACCGAAGTGCCAGGCATCGGCCTGCGCATCTTCATGAAAGACGCACGCGGAGTGACTACGGCCTTTGCCATACACAATCAAGCGGCCTTCGCGAACGAGGGAACCTGGGTAACCCTCACCAATGCGGAGGCGGCGTTCTACAAAATCGGACCGACGCCCGCCGGGGTCATGAACAGCGGTGAGATCTTCAGGTACTACTGGCATACGGAGCCGAACATGATCCTGCGGCTCGGCAACTCGGTACGTTTCGTCAGCCCCGTGGCCACCTGCGACTTGGCGGCCGGTGACGTCAACCGCACGGTTTCCCTTGACCCGGTGCAAGTCAGCGCCTTTCAACATGCGCTGTACACCGGTGCGCGCGAGTTTGAGTTAACGGCCCACTGCAGCAATGCCGCCACTGTGACCTTCAGTTTTTCCGGCACCCCCGCGCCAGGCGATGACCGGCTCTTTGCCAATACAGGCACGGCCGGCGGCGTTGCGCTATGGCTGTACTCGCGCGTGGGTGGGAGAACCCAGAATATCCTCGCGAACGGCACCGAAAACACACGCACGGTAGCGGTCTCCGGCAATCGAGCGGTGTTGCCGCTCGGCGCGGCTTATCACCGAAACGGCACGGTCAGCCAAGGTACCCTCGCCAGCACCGCTACCGTCACCATCACCTACAACTGAACCCCGAGAACGACCCATGAGCTTCCTTAAACTGCCCCTGCTGCTGGCAATCAATGTGAGCCTGGCGAGCCAAACGGTGCTCGCCGCCACCACGGGTACGCTGACCTTTGCCGGTCAGGTCAACGGTGGCACCTGTGACCTCAGCGCCGGCGACGTGAACCGCACCATCACCTTGCCGGCCATCAAAATTTCGGACTTTGACGCAAGCCCAAGTGCGGGTTCGCTTGATTTCGAGGTCTCCGCCGATTGCGAGTCGGACATACGCACGGTGGTTTTCCAATTCGCCGGCACGCCCGCGCACGAGAACCCCATTCTGTTTTCCAATACGGGCACCTCGAGCGGTACCGCGTTGTGGCTGATACACCGGGCCTCTCCCTTGTATGCCATCCCTGCCAACGGCACGGAGGCTCAGCGCAGCCGTACCGTGACCACGAGCGGTAACAAAGCTGTGCTGCCACTCAGTGCGGCCTACTATAAAACCGGCGCAGCGGTCACCCAGGGCACCCTGGCCAGCGCCGTCACCGTGTCGATTACCTACAATTGAGCACGCAAAAAAATGCCCGGACTTCACAGGCCGGGCATTTTTATATCCTGGAAAAAATCAGGACTGACTGGAGGACGTCGGCGTAACCGGCGTTGCAGTAGGAGCCGTAGCCGCGTGCGTCGGCGCGGAGACCGAGTTGGCCGTGGAAACGGCAGGGGTGGCAGGCTTGGCCGCGACAGCCGGCTTGGGCGCTGCTGGTTTTTTCGCGGCCACAGGCTTCTTCGCGGCAGCGGGTTTTGCCGCTGGCTTGGCGGCGGCAGGTTTGGCGGCAACCGCTTTAGCCGCAGGTTTGGCGGCAGGTTTTGCAACCGCCTTGGCCGCAGGTTTTGCAGCGGCTTTAGCGGCGGGTTTCGCGGCCGGCTTGGCAGCTGGTTTAGCGGCGGGCTTGGCAGCCGCTTTTGCAGCGACTGGCTTAGCGGCCGGTTTTGCCGCAGGCTTGGCTGCCGCGGTTTTGGCCGCGGGTTTGGCGGCGGCCTTCGCGGGTGCCTTGGCCGCTGGTTTGGCCGCAGCTTTTACCAGGGGTTTGGCGGCGGCTTTAGCGGCCGGCTTGGCGGCAGCCGTTTTAGCGGCAGGCTTAGCCGCGGCGGTTTTCACTGGAGCCACTTTGGCGCCGGTGAGTTTTTCGATTTGCTTGGTCAGGGTATCGACCTTACTGTGCAGCGCCTTCAGTTCAGCTTTGCTGGGAACGCCCAAGCGTGAAATGGCACTGTTAAGGCGCTTGTCCAACGCCCCTTCGAGTTCGCCCCAAGTCCCCAATACCTGTTTCTTCGCATCGCTGATGCGTGAACCGGCGGTCGCTTTAGCAGCACCCACTTGTTTACCCACTGCGCTCTTGGTCAACTTCTCGGCCTTTTCGCCGTCTTTAACCAAAGTCTCGAAGAGTTTGCTGCCGTCACTGTCGATCTTCGAGTACACGCCTAAACCAGCGAGCCAGATTTTGCGGGAATATTCTTCAACTTTCCCGACCCACGAGCTGCCTTCTTTCTGAGTAGTCTTTTTAACAGCCATCCCGATGTCTCCTTAGTGTTTACGCGCGACACGTTCGAGCAATGCCGTCAGCTCTTCGAGCTTAGCAGAGAGTGTCTCCACGTCATGTTTAGACGCAATGCCGATTCGATTCAAGGCACTTGCAACGCGAGTATCAAAAGCTTTTTCAACTTTATCCAGCTGAACTTCTACCAGACCTTTGACAACGGAGACATTACTCTTGACTTGGTCAATCTGACTGTTGGCGGCATCAAGTTGTTCAACGGCAACTTTTTTACCTTTACTTTCAACATGTTGACCACTCTTAACGAGCTCTTTGAAGTACTCGCCGCCCTCGCTGCCGACCTTGGCATAGGCACCAAGACCCGCCAGCCAGATCTTGCGTGCGTAGGTTTTAACGTCAGTCAGGGCGCCGGTTTGTACGTCGATTTTTTTCTTCAGGATAACTTTGGCCATGGTGCACCTCACGCAGGATAGGGTGGAGGAACGGCCCGCAGGAGTTGAGGGCGTGGGCACAAAGTAGGGTTAAAAATTAGAATCGGCACCCTAAGAACACGCGCTCAGGCCAATGCCTTATCCAGGGCTTTCTCGATTTCGGACTTGATAGTGCCGCTCATGGCCGACATCAACAGGCCCAGTTCCACATCGATGCGCAGAGAATCATCGGCCACTAATACTGTGCCTTTCACCCCGGAGCGCTTGAGGTTCAAGGTATCGCCAGACCACGACGGCTCCAGGCCATATTGCTCCTTGAGTTTGAGCGCCAACTTCTCGGCCTTCGCTCGCGCCCCTTCTTTACCCAGGGCATGTGCCCGCTCAACGGTTATACGGGCCATCGCGATGATTCCTCTTTATAGGGATTTGAATACCTTCGATGCGGCAAAAGGTCTCGGTGGGTAGCTATCTTACCTGCAGCCTTGCCAAGACAAAGCAGGCCTTGGGGATTATCATGTCCCGCATTCTCTTTTGGTGACAGCGATATGACTGATCAGCGCAAAGGCAGCGATGCCGAACCCACCACTCACTTCGGCTTCAAGAACGTCCCGGAAAGCCAAAAAGCGGAAAAAGTCGCTGAGGTGTTCCACTCAGTCGCCGCCAAGTACGACCTGATGAATGACGTGCTTTCCGGCGGCATGCACCGCCTGTGGAAGCGGTTCACCATCGAGTTGTCGGGCGTGCGCACTGGCAACCGCGTGCTCGACATCGCCGGCGGCACGGGCGACCTGGCGGCCAAGTTCTCCAAGCTCGTCGGCCCCACCGGCCAGGTGGTGCTGGCGGACATCAACGGTTCGATGCTCAAGGTCGGCCGCGACCGCCTGCTCGACAAAGGCGTCGCCGGCAATATCGAGTTCGTCCAGGCCGATGCCGAAAAGCTGCCGTTCCCCGACAACCATTTCGACTGCGTGACCATCGCCTTCGGCCTGCGTAACGTCACCCACAAGGAGGACGCGATCCGCTCGATGCTGCGCGTGCTCAAGCCGGGTGGGCGCCTGTTGGTGCTGGAGTTCTCCAAGCCGACCAACGCGCTGATGTCCAAGGTCTACGACACCTACTCCTTCGCGTTCATGCCGTTGATGGGCAAGCTGATCACCAATGACGCCGAGAGCTATCGCTACCTGGCCGAGTCGATCCGCATGCACCCCGACCAGGAAACCCTGAAGTCGATGATGGTAGAAGCCGGTTTTGACCGTGTGACCTACCACAACATGACTTCCGGCATCGTCGCCCTGCACCGCGGTATCAAGCCCTGATGCTGCTGCAAGGCCTGCTCGCCAGCGTCGAACACGGCCTTAACCGTGTGCTGCGCCTGGACAGTACCGCCCTGGCTCGGCTCGCGCATCTGAACGGCAAGATCATCGCCGTCGACTGCACGAGCCCCGCCTTGCAGCTGTTTATCCTGCCCAGCGATGAAGGCCTGTTGCTAGCCAGCCACTGGGCCGCCGACGCCGACTGCACCCTGCGCGCGCCGGCGTCGAGCCTGCTGCACCTGGCGCTGAGTCGCAACAAGACCGCCATCCTGCATAGCGCCGAAGTGGCACTGGAAGGCGACAGCTCGGTGCTGATGGACCTCGCCGCCGTGCTGCAAGACCTGGAGCTGGATTGGGAATACGAGCTGTCACGCTGGATCGGCCCCGTCGCCACCCACTTGATCAGCGGGCACCTGCGCAGCCGCTCGCGCTGGTACCAGCAAGGGTTCGCCAGCCTCAACCAGAACCTCGCCGAATACCTGAGCGAAGAATCGCGCACCCTGGTCGGGCAGCGGGAAGCGCAAGCGCGCTTTCGCGAACTCGACAAGGCCAAAATCGACCTGGAACGCCTTGAGGCGCGCTTCGAGCGCCTGAGCCGTTCCCTTGATCCAAGCGATAACGCATGAAGCTGCTCGCCGTCCGCCGTTTGTTTCGTATCCAGCGCGTCGTAATCCGCTACCGTCTCGATGACCTGCTGTTCGCCCTGCCCCTGCCGTGGTTCCTGCTGGCGGTGCGCTACGTGCTGCCGTGGCGCTGGTTCCCGCGCAAACAGCTGGAGCTGAGCCGTGGCGCGCGCCTGCGCCTGGCGTTGCAGGACCTGGGGCCGATCTTTATCAAGTTCGGGCAGATCCTCTCCACGCGTCGCGATCTGCTGCCCGAAGACATCGCCGATGAGCTGATGCTGCTGCAGGACCGCGTACCGCCGTTCGATTCCAAGCAGTCGATGGCGTTGATCGAGGCACAACTGGGCAAGCCGATCAGCGACGTGTTCAGCCGCTTCGATGTCGAGCCGCTGGCCTCGGCCTCGGTGGCGCAAGTGCACGCCGCGCAGCTCAAGAGCGGTGAAGAAGTGGTGGTGAAAGTGATCCGCCCCGGCCTCAAGCCGATCATCGGCCAGGACCTGGCATGGCTGTTCATCCTCGCCCGCGCCGCCGAACGTTTCAGCGCCGATGCTCGCCTGCTGCACCCGGTGGACGTGGTCGCCGACTACGAAAAAACCATCTACGACGAACTCGACCTGCTACGCGAAGCCGCCAACGCCAGCCAGCTCAAGCGCAACTTCGAAGGCTCACCGCTGCTCTACGTGCCGCAGGTGTATTGGGACTGGTGCCGCCCCAAGGTGCTGGTGATGGAGCGCATCTACGGCGTGCAGGTCACCGACCTCGCCACCCTGGCCGACCAGCGCACCGACATGAAGATGCTCGCCGAGCGCGGCGTGGAGATCTTCTTCACCCAGGTATTTCGCGACAGTTTCTTCCACGCCGACATGCACCCAGGCAACATTTTCGTCAGCACCGTCAACCCGTGGAGCCCGCAGTACATCGCGATCGACTGCGGCATCGTCGGCAGCCTCACCCCGGAAGACCAGGACTACCTGGCGCGTAACCTGTTTGCCTTCTTCAAGCGCGACTATCGCCGCGTGGCGCAGTTGCACATCGATTCCGGCTGGGTGCCGGCGGAGACCAAACTCAACGAATTCGAAGCGGCGATCCGTACGGTGTGCGAACCGATCTTCGAAAAACCGTTAAAAGATATTTCGTTCGGTCAGGTGTTGATGCGCCTGTTCCAGACCGCGCGGCGCTTCAACATGGAAGTGCAACCGCAGTTGGTCTTGCTGCAAAAAACCTTGCTCAACATCGAGGGCCTGGGCCGCCAGTTGTACCCGGATCTAGACCTGTGGAACACCGCCCAGCCGTTCCTGGAACGCTGGATGCGCGAGCGCATGAGCCCCAAGACTGTGCTGGGCAACCTGCACAGCCAGATGGAACAACTGCCCCACCTGGCCAACATGACCCGCGACCTGTTGGAGCGCATGTCCCAACCCCACGCCAAGGACCCGGAGCCGCCGTGGCGCAAGCGCAAGGACGACTGGTTCTTGCGCCTGCTCGGCGCCGCGCACCTGGTGGGCGGGGTCATGCTGGCGATTGGCGGCCCGTTGAATCAGTTGGGCCATTGGCCGGCCGGCATCATGGTCGCCGTGGGCGTTTATCTGATCGTGCGTCGATAGCCGATCCGGTTATACACTGTTGCAAATTGCCGGAGCCGAACATGAAAGACTGGCTGGACGAGATCAAATGGGACAGTGACGGCCTGGTGCCGGCCATCGCCCAGGACTACAAGACCGGGCGCGTGCTGATGATGGCCTGGATGAACCGCGAGGCCCTGAGCCTCACCGCCACTGAGCAGCGCGCCATTTACTGGTCACGTTCGCGTGGCAAACTGTGGCGCAAGGGCGAAGAGTCCGGACATGTGCAGACCCTGCATGAGATACGCCTGGACTGCGACGCCGACGTGGTAATCCTCAAGGTCGAGCAGATCGGCGGCATCGCTTGCCACACCGGCCGTCACAGCTGCTTCTATCGCGTGTTCGAGAACGGCGAGTGGAAGGTTGTAGAACCGGTGCTCAAAGATCCGCACGCCATTTATTCCGCAGGACACTGACCATGAGCGATACCCTGAACCGCGTGGCCCAGGTACTGGAAGACCGCAAAGGCGCGGACGCCGACAGCTCCTACGTCGCCAGCCTGTACCACAAGGGCCTGAACAAGATCCTGGAAAAGCTCGGCGAAGAATCCGTCGAGACCATCATTGCCGCCAAGGACGCGCAAATCAGCGGCGACTGCAGTGATGTGATCTACGAAACCGCCGACCTGTGGTTTCACAGCCTGGTCATGCTCGCCCAACTGGGGCAGCATCCGCAGGCCGTACTGGATGAACTGGACCGTCGCTTCGGCTTGTCCGGGCACGCTGAGAAGGCCTCGCGTCCGTCCGCCTGAATAATTTTTATCGAGGATTTGCAGCATGGGCATTTTTGACTGGAAACACTGGATCGTCATTCTGGTAGTGGTGGTACTGGTGTTCGGCACCAAGAAACTCAAAAACCTGGGCACCGATGTCGGCGAGTCGATCAAGGGCTTTCGTAAAGCCATGAACGACGACGAAAAACCCGCCGACCCTGCGGCCAATCCCGTACCGCCGGCCCAGCCTGCACACCCGCAGGCCAGCCAGCCGATCACCGAGCGTCGTACCTTCGACGTGCAGGCTGAGAAAGTCGAAGAGCCGACCCGCAAAGACTCGTGAGCACTGACTAATGTTTGGTATCAGCTTCTCTGAACTGCTGCTCGTCGGCCTCGTGGCCCTGCTGGTACTGGGGCCGGAACGCCTGCCCGGTGCCGCGCGCACCGCCGGCCTGTGGATCGGGCGCCTGAAACGCAGTTTCAACGCGATCAAACAGGAAGTTGAACGGGAAATCGGCGCCGACGAGATCCGCCGGCAACTGCATAACGAACATATCCTGTCGTTGGAGCAGGAGGCACGCAAGATTCTCTCGCCGGTGCAGGAGCCGGCCAAGCCGGTGGAGCCTGTGCCTGAGCAGGCCGCCCCGCACGTCGTCGACGCCACGCCAGCCGCGCCCCACCCCAACGAGCCTGCGCCGACGCCCGTTGCGTCGCCCGCCCCCCATGACCCAACATTGCCGCCGCGAGCCCCATGAGCGCTGATAAACCGGAAAACGACCAGCACATGCCGCTGGTCTCGCACCTCACCGAGCTGCGTACCCGCCTGCTGCGTTGCGTAGCGGCCATCTTCATCATCTTTGCCGGGCTGTTCGCCTTTACCCAGCAGATCTACACCTTCGTCTCCACGCCACTGCGCCAGTATCTGCCGGCCGGCGCGACGATGATCGCCACCGACGTCTCATCACCGTTCCTCACACCGTTGAAGCTGACGATGATGGTCTCGCTGTTCCTGGCGATCCCGGTGATCCTGCATCAGATCTGGGGCTTTATCGCGCCGGGCCTGTACAAGCACGAGAAACGCATTGCGGTCCCGTTGCTGGTGTCGAGCATCCTGCTGTTCTACACCGGCATGGCGTTCGCCTACTTCCTGGTGTTCCCGTTGATCTTCAAGTTCTTCGCCGCCGCCACCCCGGCCGGCGTGGAGATGATGACCGACATCACCAGCTACCTCGACTTTGTGATGACGCTGTTCTTCGCCTTTGGCGTGGCCTTCGAGATCCCGGTGGCCGTGGTGCTGCTGGTGTGGATCGGCGTGGTCAACGTGCAGTACCTGAAGAAGATCCGCCCGTATGTGATCATCGGCTGCTTCGTAGTCGGCATGATCCTGACCCCGCCGGACATTTTCTCCCAGACCCTGCTGGCCGTGCCGATGTGGATGCTGTTCGAGATCGGCATTCTGTTCAGCGGCCTGATCAGCAAGCGCGGCGAACACCCGGATGACAGACCCGCCGACGACGACCAGCCGCCAGCGACCCAGCCGTGAACCTGCTGCTACTGGAAGAGGCCGACTTTATAGCGGCCGACCGCGTGGTGCTGCGTGATCGGCGCCTGGTACATATGCAGGAAGTCCACCGCGCCGCCGTAGGCGACAACCTGCGGGTTGGGCGCATGGGTGGCTTGATGGGCAATGCACACTTGCTGCGCCTGGAAGCCAGCGAAGCCGAGCTGCAGGTGAGCTTCGACCAGCCGCCCCCGGCCAAACTGCCGCTGACCCTGTTGCTGGCCCTGCCGCGCCCGAAAATGCTGCGTCGTGTGCTGCAAACCGTGGCGGCGATGGGCGTGCCGAAGGTGGTGCTGGTCAACAGCTACCGGGTGGAAAAAAGCTTCTGGCAAACTCCGTTTCTGGAACCCGAGGCGGTTCGCGAACAACTGATCCTCGGCCTGGAACAGGCGCGGGACACGGTGCTGCCCGAGATCATCATCGAGAAGCGCTTCAAGCCATTCGTCGAAGACCGCCTGCCGGCGATGACGCAAGGCACCCGGGGCCTGGTCGGCCACCCCGGCGACTACCCACCCTGCCCGCGTGGCCTGGATGAACCGGTCACATTGGCCATCGGCCCCGAAGGCGGCTGGATCCCCTACGAAGTCGACCTGCTGACCAAGGCCGGCCTGCAACCGGTGCAGCTCGGCGCACGCATCCTGCGGGTTGAAACCGCCGTGACCGCGTTGCTCGCCCGACTGTTCTAACCACAGCACAGATCCGATGTGGCTATAGATTCCTGCGCTCATGCCGATAACCCCTGCAATAAGTCCAAGCCGTGCTCCAGGGGAGTTTGCAACATGTACCGTGCGTTAGCCGAAAAGCTGGGTAATGTCAGCGTCAAGACCAAGCTGGGCGTGGGCTTTGGCCTGGTATTGCTGTTGACGCTGATCACGACGTTCACCGGCTGGACCGGGCTCTCCGGGGTGATCAGCCGTGGCGACAAGCTGGGTTATATCGCCAGCCTCAACGACCTGACCAAGGACCTGCGCATCGCGCGCCTGGACTTCGAAATGCGTCGCGGCGAGCAGGGCCCGACAGCGGTCAATGGCTTCCTTGGCCAACTGGAAAGCGGCTTGAAAACCGCGCGCACATTGATCGAGCAACCCGCCGACATCGTCTTGATCGACGACCAACTCGCTGCCGTCGACCAATACAAACGCGCCTTCGACGCCATGGTCCAGGCCGGGGCCAACCGCGAAAACGCCCGCAGCAAACTGGGCGACACTGCCGACAACGCGGTAATCAAGGTCGGCGAAGTGGAAAAAACCCTGTTGCAGGGCGACAGTGTCAGCCAGTTCAACAGCATCGTCGGCCTGAGCAAACTCATCCAACAGGCGCGTTTCCAAGTGCGCGGCTACACCTACAGCGGCAAGGTCGAGGCGGAACAGCCCGCGCTGGACGCCATCGACAACGCCTTGAAGAAAGCCACTGAGCTGACCGGCCAACTGCCTGAACAATTTTCGACCAACCTGCAACAGGCCGGCGTTTCGCTGCAAGCCTACCGCGCAGCGGTCAGCCAGTACCGCGACTCTCAGGTGGCGAGCGCCGCCGCACTGAAAATCATGAGCGCCCAGGGCGATGTCCTGCTGGATCGCAGCAACAAACTTACCGTTTCGCAGACCGTGGTCCGCGACAACGACGCCGCACAAGCCAAACAACTGCTGGCGCTGGCCACCACCCTGGCGCTGATCTTCGGCCTGGTTGCCGCATGGGCCATCACCCGCCAGATCATCATTCCGCTGAACCAGACCCTGCAAGTGGCCGAACGCGTCGCCTCGGGCGACCTGAGCCACAACCTGAACTCGCTGCGCCAGGACGAACTGGGCCAACTGCAACGGGCCATGCAAAGCATGACCCTGGGCCTGCGGGAACTGATCGGTGGTATCAGCGATGGCGTCACCCAGATCGCCAGCGCCGCCGAGCAGCTGTCGTCCGTGACCGAACAGACCAGCGCCGGGGTCAACAGCCAGAAGATCGAGACCGATCAGGTCGCCACCGCCATGAACGAAATGGCTGCGACCGTACAGGAAGTGGCACGCAACGCCGAAGAGGCCTCGGAAGCCGCCGTCGCGGCGGACCAGCAGGCTCGCGAGGGCGACAAAGTGGTCGGCGAAGCCATCGCCCAGATCGAGCGCCTGGCCACTGAAGTCGGTAATTCCACGGTTGCCATGGCCGACCTGAAGCAGGAAAGCGACAAGATCGGCAGCGTACTCGACGTGATCAAATCCGTGGCCCAGCAAACCAACCTGCTGGCCCTCAACGCGGCCATCGAAGCCGCGCGAGCCGGTGAAGCCGGGCGCGGTTTCGCCGTAGTGGCCGACGAAGTACGCAGCCTGGCCCAGCGTACCCAGAAGTCCACCGAAGAGATCGAAGAGCTGATTGTCGGCCTGCAGAGCGGCACCCAGCAGGTGGCGACCATCATGGACAACAGCCGCAGCCTCACCGACAGTAGCGTCGAGTTGACCCGCCGCGCCGGCAGCGCCCTGGAAAACATCACCCGTACCGTCTCGACCATCCAGGCGATGAACTCGCAGATCGCCACCGCCGCCGAACAGCAAAGCGCCGTGGCGGAAGAGATCAACCGGAGCGTGCTGAACGTGCGCGATGTGTCGGAACAAACCTCGTCGGCCAGCGAAGAGACCGCCGCATCCAGCGCCGAACTGGCGCGCCTGGGTGTCTACCTGCAAACCCTGGTCGGTCGCTTCCGCATCTGACCGACGCTGCGCGGCGGCCGATCAAGGCCGCCGCACATTGCGAAAGTTCCTACGCAGTTATCAGCCCGCGATCACCCCGAATCGATTTAGCGTTTCTGCTCGAAGCGCTTTTTCAGATTAGGAGGTGCAGCATGTTTGCTCGACTGACCCGCTTACTGGCCAACGCCAGCATTCGTCTCAAACTCGCCCTGGGCTTTGGCCAAGTGCTGATGCTGAGCCTGATCATCGCCATGACCGGCTGGCAGGCCCTCAATGCTGTGCTTGCTCGATCAGCCAAGCTCTCGACGCTGGGGCAGCTGGCGGTTGCGGCCGAAACCATGCGTGCCGACTGCATTGTGTATCGCACCCTGACGGACACCAGCAGCCTGGGAAAAATCGGCGTAGAGATTGAAAAGATCGAACAGCATCTGGCCGTCCTCTCAAGCCGCATGGGAGACCCGGCCGACCAGCAACGCCTGGAGCAAGCCACCCGTTTGGTGACGGGTTTCAAAGCGGCTCTTGCCGAGTTGCCGACTTTGATCGAACGTCGTGAGCGCGCGCGCAGCCCCCTGCAAAACAGTGCGCTTCAGGCCAGCGACACCCTGGCCCAGTTCGCCAGTGACCTGCCCGACCAGGAAGACCAGAAAGCCCTGGATGCGATCGAAGACCTGCGCCAAGCGATGGCACTTGCCGACGACGGCACGCAAAAACCCGCGTGGGCGGCCGAGTCACTGCAAGCCTATGCCGAAGCCGTCGGCAAGGCGCTCGACGCCCTGGAGGTCGCACAGTCGGCCGTCATGGACCTGCCCGTCGATTCCGCCCAGCTCAAAGCCGACCTGGCGACCTACCGCGAGCAATTGGTGGCGCTCAAAGACGCTCAGTTCAACACCGAGACGATGCAAAACCGACTCGAACAGCACGTCGACCAGTTGCTGGAGCAAAGCGACCTACTGAGTCAGGCGCAAATCTTCAAACGTGACCGCGAGGCCAGCCAAACGCGCACTCTGCTGATCAGTGTCACCCTCGCCTGCGTAGTGCTCGGCGCCCTGACCGCCGGGTGCTGGCGGTTGCCGGCCGTATCGCCAAGGGCGATCTCAGCCATGACGTGAAGGTGGAACGTCGGGATGAGGTGGGCCAGTTGCAACACAGCATCAGCCTGATGACGCGCAATTTGCGCGACCTGATCAGCGGCATCGGGGACAGCGCTGGGCAAATCGCCAGTGCCGCCGGGCAACTCACGGCCGTGACCGAACAGACCCGCGACGGGGCCAACAACCAGAAAGACGAAACCGATCAGGTCGCCACGGCCATGAATGAAATGCTCGCCACCGCCCACGAAGTCGCCCGGCACGCCGAACAAGCGTCGTTGGCGGCGAATGAGGCAGACCAGCAGGCCAGCGCCGCAGACAAGGTGGTCGCATTGGCCATTGAACAGATTGGTAACCTGGCCAGCGAAATGACCCTGTCGGGCCGGGCCATGCTGACGCTGCAGCAAGAGAGCAAAAAAATCGGCAGCGTGCTGGACGTGATCAAATCCGTGTCCCAGCAGACCAACTTGCTGGCGCTGAACGCCGCCATTGAAGCCGCACGCGCAGGCAGCGCCGGCGAAGGCTTTGCCGTGGTGGCCGACGAAGTGCGCAGCCTGGCCCAGCGCACTCAGGAGTCAGCCGAAGAAATCGAGGCGTTGATTCTGGGCCTGAATAAAGGCACCCAACAGGTGGCAGACATCATGGACAGCAGCGGCAACCTGACCGACTACAGCGTCAGCCTGACCCGCGACGCCGGCGAGGCGCTGGCGGCCATTACTCGCACGGTGTCGGTCATCCAGGAAATGAACCCGCAGATCGCCGCCGCCGCCGAACAGCAGAGCGCCGTGGTCGAAGAGATCAATCGCAGCGTGTTGAAGGTACGGGATGTGTCTGAACAAACCGCCGCCGCCAGTGAGGAGACGGCGGCGGCCAGTGTTCAACTGACAAGGCTGAGCCTGGATCTACAAACGCTGGTCGGTAAATTCAGGCTATGAGGTTTACCCCATGACCCCTTACTCAGGACCTTGGTGTTACAGGACCTGACGCAGGAACGCCTGGGCACGCGGGTCTTTCGGGCTGTCGAAGAATTCGGCCGGGGCGGCGTCTTCCAGCAACTTGCCATGGTCGAAGAACAGCACCCGGTCGGCCACTTCACGGGCAAAGCCCATTTCGTGGGTGACGCACACCATGGTCATGCCTTCCAGGGCCAGGGTCTTCATCACGTCGAGTACTTCGCCGACCATTTCCGGGTCGAGGGCCGAGGTGGGCTCGTCGAACAGCATCACCTTGGGCTCCATCGCCAGGGCGCGGGCAATCGCCACACGCTGTTGCTGGCCGCCGGACAGCCGCGAGGGGAACTCGTTGGCCTTCTGCGCAATGCCGACTTTTTCCAGCAGCGCCAGGGCCTTGGTTTCGCGCTCTTTCTTGCCGCGCTTGCGCACCACTTTTTGCGCCAGGCACAGGTTTTCCAGCACGGTCATATGGGGGAACAGGTTGAAGTGCTGGAACACCATGCCGACTTCGCGGCGATAGGCGTTCACGTCGGTTTTCGGATCAGCCAGTTGCAGACCGTCGATGCTCACCGAGCCGGAGTCGAACTCCTCCAGGCCATTGAGGCAGCGCAGGAACGTGGATTTACCCGAGCCGGACGGCCCGATCACCACCAGCACCTCACCCTTGGCCACCTGAGTGGTGACGTGGTCCACCGCGCGCACCACCTGGCCACGGGTGTCGAAGACTTTTACCAGATCGCGGACTTCAATCACTTTGGGCGAGCCTCCGCTCAAGCCGGCTGGCCATTTTCGACAGCGGCAGGTTGATCAGCAGGTACAGGCCTGCAACGCAGAACAGGATTTCAAACGGCGAGAACGAGGTGGTGATCACCTCGCGGCCGCTCTTGAGCAATTCGGTAATTGCGATCACCGACACCAGCGAGGTGTCTTTCACCAGGCTGATAAATTGCCCGGCCAGGGGCGGCAGCACGCGCTTGAATGCCTGCGGCAGCACCACATGGCGCATCGACTGGCCGGCACTCAGGCCCAGGGAACGCGCGGCTTCGTTCTGGCCACGGGTGATGGACTGCACGCCGGCGCGGACGATTTCCGCCACGTAGGCGCCGGTGAACAGCGACAGCGCGGCGATCCCGGCGAATTCCCGGGACAGGTTGAGCACCGTGCCGATAAAGAAATAGAAAATGAAGATCTGCACCAATAACGGCGTGCCGCGCACAAGTTCGACGTAGATTGTCGACAGATCGCGCAGGGTCGGGTTGCTGGACAGCCGGCACAGCCCGGTGGCCAGGCCAATAGCCAGGCCCAGGACGCCGGACACCACCGACAGCCACAGCGTGGTCCACAAGCCCCACATCAGCGGGCCCAATGCCCAATGGCGGTTCACACCGATGACATCGCCCTCGGCCACGTCATCGCCGCGCGCCACTTGCAGGCTGTTGTCGGCAACCATCACTCGTTGTTCGGTACCGGCGTCGTTGCGCAGGGTCACTTCGGCAACGTCGCCTTTGCGGACCAACTCGATGACGGTGGAGATATCCGCCGCCCGCTGAGCCTCTTCGGCCTGATAGGCGAAGTACTGCGGCACACGGTTCCAGCGCCATTCGTAGGACATCAGCGAGGTGGCGTAATACAAGGCGCCCGCCAGGCCAACCAGCACGACCACGGTCAGCAGGTGCCAGGGCCATTGGGCTTTTTTCTGTTTCATTTCAGGTTCCGGGATTGGTGTCGCCTGTGAGGCCGCTTGCGCGAGCAAGCCCGCTCCCACACTTGACCGAGTTCCAACATGAGAATGCGGTCGAATGTGAGAGCGGGCTTGCTCGCGAAGGGCGCGCCTCGGTCTAAAGCCTTATTCCATGTCCTTGAGCCACTCGGAGCTCTTGAACCACTTGTCATGGATGCGATCGTAGGTGCCGTCATTCTTGATCTGGTGCAGGAAGTTATTGATGAAGTTGACGCTGTCGTAGTCGCCCTTCTTCAGGCCAAAGGCCAATGGCTCAAACGTGAAGGGTTCGTCGAGGAACACCAGCTTGCCGTTACCCACCTTCTTCTCGGCCACCACGTTGTACGGTGCGTCGTAGACAAACGCGTCAGCCTTGCCGTTGACCACGTCCAGCACGCCTTCCTGCTCATTGTCATAGCCGTGGTACTTGGCTTTGGCGATCAACTTCTTGGCGACCATCTCACCGGTGGTGCCCAGCTTGGAGGTCAGGCGGTATTTCTCGTCGTTGAGGTCTTTGTAGGACTTGATGGTGCCTTCCAACTCTTTGCGGATCAGCAGGGTCTGGCCGACCACGATGAAGGGTTCGCTGAAATTCAGGCGCAGGTTGCGTTCCTGGGTCAGGGTCATGCCGCTGCCGATCATGTCGAACTTGCCGGTCAGGAAGGCCGGGATGATGCCGTCATAACCGGTGGACACCAGCTCCAGCTTGACGCCCATGGACTTGGCCATGGCCTTGAGGATGTCGACTTCAAAACCGATGATGTCACCGCGCTTGTCTGTCATTTCGAACGGCATGTAGGTCGGGTCCATGCCGACTTTCAATGTGCCGCGCTTGACCGCATCGTCGATGGCACCGGCCTGCGCCGCGTTGACCGCCATCAGCGCGGTGATGCCTAGCAGCAGCATCGAAAGATACTTTTTCATCATCAAATCCCCTGAACGTTTCTTATAAGATCGGCGCGCAAAAGGGCCGCACCCAGTCGGGGTGCGATGCTAACCCACTCGCTGTCTGCCACAAAGGTTTCACGGGTAATTGTTGTCGGCATATGTCGCAAAAGCCCCACAAGGGTGCAGCCAAGCGCACGAGGTAGACACCTGCCCGTATCGCGTCGGTATCGGACGGTTATGTAAGCAGTTATGACTTCGAGTCGATTTCGCCGAGCCAGGCGGTGTCCTTGAACCACTTGTCATGCAGCCGATCGTAGGTGCCGTCCTGGGCCACTTGGTTGAGGAAATGGTTGATCCAGTTGAGGCTGTCGAAATCACCTTTTTTCACGCCAAACGCCAAGGGTTCGAAGGTGAAAGGTTGCTCCAGTAAAAGCAGCGCGCTGTTTTCCGGGCGGCTCAGGGCGATCAGGTTGTAGGGCGCATCGTGAACAAACGCATCAGCCGCACCGATCACAACCTGGCGCACGCCTTCTTCCGGCGTCGCAAAGCTGCTCACCCGCGCCGCGCCCAGAAAGCGCTGCGCCGCGGACTCGCCGGTGGTGCCTTCGGTGGCAGCGATCCGGTAGCTGGCATCGTCGAGGTCTTCAACACTGGCAACTTTGCCGAGCAGGCCGGGGCGCAACAGCACGGTCTGGCCCACCACGATGAAGGAGTCACTGAAGTTCAGCGCCAGGTTGCGCTCCTGGGTAACCGTCATGCCGCTGCCGATCAGGTCGAAGTGCTTGGCCTGCAGGCCCTTTATCAGCTCGGTGTAGGGCACCGAGACCAGTTCCAGCTCCACGCCAAGGGCCTGGCTCATCACCTTGAGCAGGTCGATTTCAAAGCCGACGATGCGCCCCTGCTTATCGGTCATTTCGAAGGGGACATAGGTGGGTGTGGTGCCCACTTTGAGCACCCCGCGCCGCACCGCGTCATCGATGGCACCGGCCAGCGCCTGGCCAGTGTGAATTAATGCAACAGCGCCAAGCAGCAAGGCCGAACAATACCTTTTGATCATGGATCCCCCTGTGACCGAGTCAATTTTGGGGGGCGATCCTACCCCAGCCGCACGCAGGCAAATACGCCTCGAACGAGGGTCTTTTGTTTCGAAATAACAGAGGGTCAGAACGACAAAGAAGAGACGCAAAACGCTGTAGGACCAGCGTTTGAAACACCCCCGAGGTGAGCCCTCGGGGGTGTCTGAATCAGGCCGGTTGGGCCTGGGACGACAGCGGTTGCAGCGGCAGCAACGGCGCGTGCGGGTCGGCTTTGATCGAGTCACGCCAGGCGGCCAGCCACTCGGCATGCCCTTCGCTCCAGACCTGCTCGTGCAGGCGGCCCAGGGCCACCGGATCACTGAGCAAGGCAACGCGCTCGGCGTTGTTGAGGCCGGCAGGGCCGACTTTCAACGCATGGCGAACGCGCTCGGTACGCAGGTATTCGATCGGCTCGGCCTCACGGTGACGCGAAGTCGCCAGGGCACACGCCAGGGCGTTCTGCTGCGGGTCGACCACCGAACGCACAAACCCGTCGTGCAAGGCGTGCCAGCGGTTTTCGTGGGTGTACTTCTCGGTCGACTGCAGCGCTTGCGGCGGGTTGTATTCCTCAGGAATCAGGAACAGGCTCTCGTCGCGAGACTTGAGGCCCAGGTTCACACGGCTGGAGATCACCGATACCGGAATCGACAGCATCAGCGAACCGACGATCGGCACCAGCCACCACAGGAAGCTTGGGTTCAACCACACCACCAGCAGGGCCCACAGGAAGCCCAGCAAGGTCTGGGTCCCGTGACGCTTGAACGCCTCGCCCCAGGTGGTCGAGTCGTCGTCACGCTTGGGCGAGTTCCAGGTGGCGGCCCAGCCGAGGAACGCGGCAAGCACGAAACGGGTGTGGAAAATCATCCGCACCGGCGCCAGCAGCATGGAGAACAGCATCTCCAGCAGCATCGACATGGTGACCTTGAACTTGCCGCCGAACTCTTTCGCGCCCTTTGCCCAGATCAGGATGATGCTCAGCAGTTTAGGCAGGAACAGCAGCACGATGGTGGTGGAAAACAGCGCCACCGCCTTGTCCGGATGCCATTGCGGCCACAGTGGGTACAACTGGCGGGGTGCCATGAAGTACTGGGGTTCCATCAGGGTGTTCACCGCCAGCAAGGCCGTGGACAACACCAGGAACAGAAACCACAACGGTGCCGACAGGTACGACATCACGCCGGTCAGGAACACCGCACGGTGCACCGGGTGCATGCCTTTGACCAGGAACAGGCGGAAGTTCATCAGGTTACCGTGGCACCAGCGACGGTCACGCTTGAGTTCGTCCAGCAGGTTGGGCGGCAGTTCTTCGTAGCTGCCCGGCAGGTCGTAGGCAATCCACACGCCCCAGCCGGCACGGCGCATCAGCGCCGCTTCAACGAAGTCGTGGGACAGGATGGAGCCGGCGAACGCGCCTTTACCGGGCAAAGGCGCCAGGGCGCAGTGCTCGATAAACGGCTTCATGCGGATGATCGCGTTGTGACCCCAGTAGTGGGATTCACCCAGCTGCCAGAAGTGCAGACCGGCGGTGAACAGCGGGCCGTACACACGGGTGGCAAACTGCTGCATGCGCGCATACAGGGTGTCCATGCCCGACGCACGTGGCGCGGTCTGGATAATCCCGGCATCCGGCGTGGCTTCCATCAGGCGCACCAGGCTGGTCAGGCATTCGCCGCTCATCACGGAGTCCGCGTCGAGCACGACCATGTACTTGTAGTCACCGCCCCAACGACGGCAGAAGTCGTCCAGGTTGCCGCTCTTGCGCTTTACGCGACGGCGACGACGGCGATAGAAGATCTTGCCGAAGCCACCGGCTTCGCGGCACACGTCGAGCCAGGCTTGCTGTTCGGCGATACAAATGTCGGCGTCATTGCTGTCGCTGAGCACGAAGAAGTCGAAGCGATCGAGGTCACCGGTGGCGGCCACCGATTCGAACGTCGCCCGCAGGCCGGCGAATACACGCGGCACGTCTTCGTTGCAGATCGGCATCACCAGCGCGGTACGCGCCTCTTTCGGAATCGGCTCGTCGCCGGCACTTTTACCGGAGATGCGGTATTTATCGTGACCGGTGAGCAGTTCAAGAAAGCCCATCAAGGCCGTCCAGAAACCCGCCGACACCCAGCAGAACAAAATCCCGAACATGATCAGGATGCTGGTTTGCAGGGCGTAAGGCAGAACCTGGGTAGCCGTTTGCAGCAGGGTCTGGTTGCGGATCTCGTCGAAGTCGACCAGCGACCAGCCCTGGTACGGCATGATGCCTTTCATGTACCAGCCGGCCACGATGGTCTGGCCGAGCATCAGCACCAGCAGGATGTAACGACGGATCGAACCGACCGTACGCCAGCGCGCGGCCGGCAATACGCGTTCATCCTTCGGTGGTTTGGGCGGGTTGCTGCGGCCGGTGATACGACGCCAGCCACGCACCAGGATGTTGGTGCGCCACGGCTCCGGTACCACGCGAGTGCGACGAATCGGCGGCGTGGCCTTGAGGCACACACGGCCGCTCGCGTCGAGCGCGAGCATTTCGGCGTCTTGCAACTCTTCGGCCGTGCTGAGGTTCAACCGGCTGCCAACCGACGCTTGGGCGGCGTCGGCTGGCGCATCGAAGGTCGATGACGACAACCGCTCGTGCAACTCGCTGAAGGATGCGCAGCCCGCCAATTCGGCACGCTGCTCAGCGGTCATCGGTAGATGCGCCAGATACTCGGAGAGCGTCTCTGGCCGGGCTTGAGAATTACTCATCGGCAGGCAACTGATAGCTCCAGGTTTCGGTCAGGACTTGCTCGGTCTTGATCGGCTCCGGTGTGGCTGGGGCAGCTTCTGGCTGCTTGGCTTCCTTGTCTTTCGCGTCTTTCTTGGCCTGTTTCTCGTGCTGCTTGGCCAAGACCTTGTCGGCCTTGAGCACCTGGGTAGAAACATGCTCAGGCTCGGCCTGGGGAACGTCCTGCACCAGGGCCGCACGCATTTCGGTCGGTTTGCTTGCGTCCTTGATCTTCATGCGCAGGGTCAGGCGCCAGCCTTTGGTGTGTTCGTTGTAACGCACGCTGTTTTCCACCAGTTCAGCGTTGTCACCCACGCTCACCTGGCTGCGCACCGGGGCGTCCGGCAGCAGTCGCTTCAGGGCCGGGCCCTCGAAATCGACCAGGTAAGCCACGCTGCCGTCCGGCTGACGGATCAGGTTGGATTGCTTCACATCGCCAGTGGAACGCAAGGTCTGCTTGACCCAGGCGCTGTCCGGCGAGTGGAACGCGGCGTCGTCGAGGGTCCAGTGCAGGCGGTAGGCCACTTCGAGCGGCTGACCGACTTCCGGCAATTTCTCCGGGCTCCAGAAGGCAACGATGTTGTCGTTGGTTTCATCGGCGGTCGGGATCTCGACCAGGTCGACGGAACCCTTGCCCCAGTCGCCTTCAGGCTCGATCCAGGCGCTTGGACGCTTGTCGTAGTTGTCGTCCAGGTCTTCGTAGTGGCTGAAGTTGCGGCCACGTTGCAGCAGGCCGAAACCGCGCGGGTTTTCCACGCTGAAATTGCTCACCGACAGGTGTTTCGGGTTGTTCAGCGGGCGCCAGATCCACTCGCCGTTGCCGGCATGAATCGACAGGCCACTGGAGTCATGCAACTCGCGACGGTAGTTGAGCACCTTGGACGGCTGGTTCGCGCCGAACAGGAACATGCTGGTCAGCGGGGCAACGCCCAGCTTGCTGACCTTGTCGCGCAGGAACATCTGGGATTTGACATCGACAACCGTGTCGGTACCCGGGCGCAGGATCAGGCGATAAGCGCCGGTCGCGCGTGGCGAATCCAACAGGGCAAAGATCACCAGGTGCTTGTCACCCGGTTTTGGACGCTCGATCCAGAACTCGGTGAAGCGCGGGAATTCTTCGCCGGACGGCAGCGCAGTGTCGATTGCCATGCCACGCGCGGACAGGCCATACACCTGGTCCTTGCCGACAACGCGGAAATAGCTCGCGCCGAGCATGGTCATGATTTCGTCTTGCTTGTCGTTCTTGTTGATCGGGTACAGCACACGAAAGCCGGCATAACCCAGCTGTTCGGTGGCTTTAGGATCAAACTTCACGTCACCGAAATCGAAACGCGACGGGTCGTATTTGATTTCCTGGACGCTGTCAGCGGTGACTTCGTTGATTTTCACCGGTGTATCAAAGTGCATACCCTGGTGATAGAAGGACAGCTTGAACGGGGTGTTCTGATCGGCCCATTCGGCTTTTTCGTTGCGGAAACGAATCTTCTGGTAGTCCGCGAACTTCATTTCACGGAATTCGTTCGGCAGATTGCTGCGCGGAGCTTCGTACTTCTGCCCGGCCAGCTCTTTTGCCTTGGCCGACACATCATCCAGACTGAATGCCCACAGTTGACCCGCGCCGAACAGGCAAAACAGGGCAGAGCCCGTCACCAGTGCGTTTCGTAACCGTTTGGCAGACAATTTTGGTGCATTACAGGGACTAACAATCACGAGCAACCCTCGCCGAAAACAGATCAAAAAACCAACGGCCAGCTATCTATATGCCAGGTTGGCGAGCATTGTTCCGACTCCCATGGGTCAAAATGATTCCCCAATGGTTGTCGGACAAGTCTCTACCTAAGTCAAAAATGGACCAAACAACGCTGATCCCCGTAGCGCGCGATTATCTAGTAGCCCGCGAGACAACGCATCAGGGGCAACGAAGTATTTGTAGCGAAAACCTGCGTTTTTAGGCATTAAAAGTCGTTTTTAATACATTCACGTCTGTAAGAGAAAGGTCACAGGGCCATCATTGACCAAATGCACCTGCATATCGGCGCCAAAACGCCCCGACGCCACCTTGCCATGCAATTGTTGCGCTTGTAACAACAGGTGCTCAAAAAGCGCCTCTCCCAAGGCCGGCGGTGCGGCTTTCGAGAAACTTGGCCGCAGCCCGCTCTTGGTGTCCGCCGCCAGGGTGAACTGCGACACCAGCAGCAAACCGCCGTCGATATCCTTGAGCGACAGGTTCATCTTGCCTTGGTCATCGCTGAACACTCGGTAGTTCAGCAATTTGTGCAGCAGCTTATCGGCGCTCTCCGGGGTATCTGAAGGTTCGACCGCCACCAGCACCAGCACCCCCTGGTCAACCGACCCGATGACTTCGCCCGCCACCTCGACCCGGGCGCCACGCACCCGCTGTAACAAACCTTTCATGCTTCTTCAGGCGGAAGATCAAGCAGGCGCCGTGCCATCTCGCTGGTCGCACGGACCAATGCATCGGTGATGCCAGGCTCGGAGGCCGCATGGCCCGCCTCGCGAATTACCTGCAGCTCGCTGTTCGGCCAAGCTTGATGCAGCTCCCAGGCGTTATCCAGCGGGCAGATCATATCGTAGCGGCCGTGGATGATTACGCCAGGCAGATGGGCGATCTTGTGCATATCGCGGATCAGTTGGTTGGGCTCAAGGAATGAGTTGTTGGTGAAGTAGTGGCACTCGATACGCGCGATGGACAGGGCGCGCTGCGGCTCGGAAAACCGCTCCACATGCTGCGGGCTCGGGCACAGGCCCAGCATGCGACCTTCCCACCCGGACCAGGCTTTGGCGGCGTGCATCTGCGCGATCTGGTCGTTGCCGGTGAGGCGCTTGTGGTAGGCGGCGATCATGTCGTGGCGCTCTTCCGGTGGGATCGGCGCGAGGTAATCCTGCCAGTAGTCCGGGAACAGACGGCTCGCGCCCTCCTGGTAGAACCAATGGATGTCCTGCGGGCGGGCGAGGAAAATGCCCCGCACGATCAGGCCGTGTACACGCTCCGGATGGGTTTGCGCGTAGGCCAGGGACAGGGTCGAGCCCCAGGAACCGCCGAACAGCACCCACTTTTCGATGCCCAGGTGCTCGCGGATGCGCTCAAGGTCGGCGACCAGGTCCCAGGTGGTGTTGTTTTCCAGGCTGGCGCGGGGGGTGGAACGCCCGCAGCCACGCTGGTCGAAGGTGACGATGCGGTACAGGTTCGGGTCGAAATAGCAGCGGCTCTGGGCATCACAACCGGAACCAGGGCCACCATGGATGAATACGACGGGCAAGCCTTCGGGAGAGCCACTTTCATCGACGTACAGCGTGTGGGTGTCATCGACTGCCAGATCGTGCCGGGCGTAGGGTTTGATCTGCGGGTACCAAGTCTGCATTGCGCGCTCCGTAGGGGTTCGGGTTCATCCCTGGGGGGACATCTTTTATTGTGCCGTCCGGCACTATAAACCCGAATTGTGCAATGAGCATGTCCTTGCGCACTCAGACCTGTGTCAGCTCGCGCCTGTTCGGCCTCCCTTACCGGTAGCGGTTTTGCCCCCAAGCCAACAAACCCTCCAGCAATTGCTTAAGCACCACCCGAGTCGGCTCGGCCAGGTCAGGTCGATAGCGAAACGGCTCCATTTCTTCCATATAGGTGCTTTGACACAACTCCAGCTGCACCGCATGAATATCCTGCGCCGGGTTGCCGTAGTGCCGGGTGATGTGGCCGCCCTTGAAGCGCCCGTTCAGCACATGGGTGTACGGGGGATGCTGGGCGCAGATGGCTTCCAACTGACTGGCCAATTCCGGGTCACAGGCGACGCCGTTGAAGGTGCCGAGGTTGAAGTCCGGTAATTTGCCTTCGAACAGGTGCGGGATAACCGAACGGATCGAGTGGGCGTCAAACAGCAGCGCGTAACCGAACTCGGCCTTGAGGCGTGCCAGTTCTTCCTGCAGTTGGCGGTGATACGGGCCCCAGATTTTTTGCAGGTAGCTGGCACGTTCCTCCTCGGAGGGCGCCTGCCCTTCACGGAACAACGGCACGCCGTCAAACAGCGTCTGCGGATAGAGGCCGGTGGTGGCACCGGCATAGAGCGGTTTGTTATCGGAGGGCCGGTTCAAGTCGATGACAAACCGTGAGTACTGTGCCGAGAGCGTGCTGGCGCCCAGCTCTTCGGCAAAGTCATATAACCGCGGGATATGCCAGTCCGTATCCGGCAGGCTTTGCGCCTCGGCAATCAGCCCGGCCTCGACCGCAGGGGTAAGGCGCAGCCCGGCGTGGGGCATGCTGATCAGCAGCGGCACACGGCCTTGTTTGAAATTCAGAACCTTATCCACAGCAATGCTCCTTAAACGGTGACGTCGACGCCATGGCGCACGACGCGTTTATCCAGTTCGCCGCCCAGCCAGTAGGCCAGGTCGGCGGGGCGATCGATCTGCCAGGCGACAAAGTCGGCAACCTTGCCCACTTCCAGCGAACCGTGGGTGTCGCCCATGCCCAACGCGGTCGCCGCATGTTGCGTGGCGCCGGCCAGGGCTTCTTCCGGGGTCATTCGGAACAGGGTGCAGGCCATGTTCAACATCAGGCGCACCGACAGCGCCGGCGAGGTGCCAGGGTTGAGGTCGCTGGCGATGGCGATCTTCACGCCGTGCTTGCGCAACGCGTCCATCGGCGGCAACTGGGTTTCACGCAGGAAGTAAAACGCACCCGGCAGCAAGACCGCGACGGTGCCGGCGGCGGCCATGGCGATGGCATCTTCTTCAGTCATGAATTCCAGGTGGTCCGCCGACAACGCCTGGTAACGCGCCGCCAGGCTGGAGCCGTGCAGCGACGACAGTTGCTCGGCGTGCAGCTTCACCGGCAGGCCCAGTTGCCGCGCAACCTGGAAGACTCGCTCCACCTGCTCGGTGGAAAACGCCAGGTATTCGCAGAACGCATCCACCGCATCCACCAGCCCTTCAGCCGCCAGCGCCGGAAGCATCTCGTTGCAGATGTGCTCGATGTAATCGTCGGCATGGTCCTTGTACTCGGGCGGTAACGCATGGGCCGCCAGGCAGGTGGCGCGCACGCTGACCGGCAACGCTTCACCCAGGCGACGGGCCACGCGCAGCATCTTGCGTTCGTTGGCCAGGTCCAGGCCGTAGCCGGACTTGATCTCCACGGTGGTCACGCCATCACGCAGCAAACTGCGCAGGCGCTTGTGCGCGCCGGCAAACAGTTCGTCTTCGGTGGCAGCGCGGGTGGCACGCACGGTGCTGGCAATACCGCCGCCCTGGGCCGCGATCTCGGCGTAGCTCACGCCCTGAAGGCGTTGCTCGAATTCGCCGCTGCGATTGCCGCCGAACACCGTGTGGGTGTGGCAGTCAATCAGCCCGGGGGTGACCCACGCGCCTTGCAGGTCGTGCCGTTGGGCGTAATCCGCCACCGGTACTTCGCTGCGCGGGCCGATCCACTCAATCAGCGAGCCGGCAGTGACCATGGCGGCATCCTCGATGATCGAGTAGTTGCCGCCTGCCATGGTTGCGACGTGGCAGTGTTGCCAAAGGGTTTTCATCAACGCCTCCCTAAGTTATCGATGAGACACAGCCGGTTCGTAATGGACCCTGGCCGCTTGCCCGGCGGCGGGTTTTACCCACAGCAGGTAGGCAACGACCAACAGCACGATCCACACGGCACCGACCAGCAAGGCAGCCTGGGTGTCGGGGAAGTAACCGAGCACGCCAAACACGAACAGCATGAAAACAATGGCCGCTGCCGGTGCATAGGGCCAGAACGGCACCGGGAATGCCAGTTCGGCGACCTGTGCCTTGGTCATCGAGCGGCGCATCGCGACTTGGGTGACCAAAATCATCAGCCATACCCACACCGTGGCGAACGTCGCGATGGAGGCGATCACCAGGAAGACGTTTTCAGGGATCACATAGTTGAGCACCACACCGCCCAGCAGCGCCGCGCCCATCACCACCACGGTCATCCACGGCACGCCCTGCCTGGACAACCGCGCAAAGCCCTTGGGCGCCTGCCCTTGCTGGGCCAGGCCGTACATCATGCGGCCAGCGCCGAAGATGTCGCTGTTGATGGCCGAGACCGCCGCCGAGATCACCACAATATTGAGGATGGTCGCCGCCGAACCGATGCCCAGGTTGCTGAAGATCTGCACGAACGGGCTGCCCTGGCTGCCGATCTGCGGCCATGGGTAGATGGCCATCAGCACAAACAGCGTCAGCACGTAGAACAAGAGAATGCGCAGCGGCACGGCATTGATCGCCTTGGGGATCACCCGTTGCGGGTCCTTGGCTTCACCGGCGGTGATGCCGATGATTTCGATGCCGCCGAACGCGAACATCACCACCGCGAACGAAGCGATCAGGCCGCCGACGCCATTGGGCATGAACCCACCGTGGGCCCACAGGTTGCTCAGGCCGACGGCCTGGGTTTCGCCCGCCGAATGGATGCCGAACAGCATGATGCCAAAGCCGCCGAGGATCATCGCGACAATCGCGCCGACCTTGAGCAGCGACAGCCAGAATTCCATCTCGCCAAAGACCTTGACGTTGCACAGGTTCAGGCCGCCGATCAGGAACACGATACCGAGCACCCAGACCCAACGCGCCACCTCGGGAAACCAAAAGCCCATGTAGATACCGAACGCGGTGACGTCGGCCAGGCAGACGATGATCATTTCAAACGCGTAGGTCCACCCCAGGATAAAACCGGCCATAGGCCCCAGATAGGTGCTGGCGTACTGGCCGAAGGAGCCGGCCACTGGGTTGTGCACGGCCATCTCGCCAAGGGCGCGCATCACCATGAACACCGCGGCACCGCCGATCAGGTAGGCCAGCAGCACGGCGGGGCCGGCCATCTGGATGGCCGAGGCGGAGCCGTAGAACAGCCCGGTGCCGATCGCCGACCCCAGTGCCATGAAGCGAATATGTCGGGCGCTCAGCCCGCGTTTCAAAGCCTTTTCTTGCTGGTGCATTTCTCGTCCCTATTATTTTTATCCTGAGAAAATTAAAAGCCACGCGCGTGACAACGGCTATTTCCGTGGTGAGCAGGCCTGCTCACCACAGAAGTGCCAGGGTGCCTTACAGGCTCGGCAGCAGCTCGGCCGGCACCAGCTCATTCAGGCAGCGGCTGGCGAGCAGTTCGCTGGCGGCGATGATGTCCGGGGCGAAGAAGCGGTCCTTTTCATAGAACGCCACTTTGTCACGCAGGATGCCGCGGGCCTTTTCCAGCTTGGGCGAGGTTTTCAGGCCTTCGCGCAGGTCCAGGCCCTGGCATGCCGCCAGCCATTCGACGGCCAGGATGCCACGGGTGTTCTCGGCCATTTCCCACAGGCGCTTGCCCGCAGCCGGGGCCATCGACACGTGGTCTTCCTGGTTGGCGGAGGTCGGCAGGCTGTCGACGCTATGGGGATGGGCCAGTGCCTTGTTCTCGCTGGCCAATGCGGCTGCGGTGACCTGGGCGATCATGAAACCGGAGTTCACGCCGCCATTGCCGACCAGGAACGGCGGCAGTTGCGACATGTGCTTGTCCATCATCAACGAGATGCGACGCTCACTGAGCGAGCCGATTTCGGCGATGGCCAGCGCCATGTTGTCAGCCGCCATGGCCACCGGTTCGGCGTGGAAGTTGCCGCCGGAGATCACGTCACCTTCGGCCGCGAAGACCAACGGGTTATCCGACACGGCGTTGGCTTCGACCACCAGCACCTCGGCAGCCTGGCGCAATTGGGTGAGGCAGGCGCCCATCACTTGTGGCTGGCAGCGCAGGGAGTACGGGTCTTGAACCTTGTCGCAGTTCTGGTGCGACTGCGAGACCTGGCTGCTTTCGCCGAGCAGATCGCGGTAGGCGGCGGCCGAATCGATCTGCCCACGCTGGCCACGGGCGGCGTGAATGCGTGCGTCGAACGGCGAGCGCGAACCGAGCACCGCTTCCACGGTGAGGCCGCCACACGCCAGGGCGCCGGCGAACAGGTCTTCGCCTTCGAACAGGCCGCGCAAGGCATAGGCCGTGGAGACCTGGGTGCCGTTGAGCAGCGCCAGGCCTTCTTTGGCGGCCAGGGTCAGCGGCGTGAGGCCGGCGACTTTCAGCGCTTGCGTCGCCTCCAGCCATTCACCTTTGTAGCGCGCCTTGCCTTCGCCGAGCAGTACCAAGGACATGTGGGCCAACGGCGCCAGGTCACCGGAAGCGCCCACCGAGCCTTTCAACGGAATATGCGGGTACACCGGCATTGATCAGCGCGATCAACGCATCGATCACCTGCCGACGAATCCCCGAAAACCCACGGCTCAAGCTGTTGACCTTGAGCACCATGACCAGCCGCACCAGCGCATCGCTGATCGGCTCGCCGACGCCGGCGGCATGGGACAGCACTAGGGAGCGCTGCAGGTTTTCCAGGTCTTCGCTGGCGATGCGGGTGGACGCAAGCAAGCCGAAACCGGTGTTGATGCCATAGGCCGTGCGGTTCTCGGCGAGAATCTGCTCCACGCACGCAACGCTGGCTTCGATCTGGGCCGTGGCGCTGTCATCCAGGCTGAGGGTTACCGGCTGCTGGTAGATGGCACGCAGTTGGGCGAGGCTCAATTGGCCTGGAATCAGGTTTAGCGCAGTCACATTCGTTCTCCTTGTGAATTATTTTTTTTGAATACGTACTTAGTGCAAATTCGGTAGTGCGGTGTCTTTGAGCAATGTGGCGGCCGCCGCGATATCCGGCGCCAGCCAGCGGTCTTCTGCATAGGCCGGCACGACCTCACGCAGCAGGCGCCAGGCGCGGTCGGTGCCGACGCCAAAGCGCTGGCTCTTGAGGAACTCGAACGCCTGGGCCGCCAGCAGATATTCGATGGCAAGAATCTGGGTAACGTTGGCCAATACCTGGTGCAGCTTGAGCGCGGCGTTGGTGCCCATGCTCAGGTGGTCTTCCTGCAGGCCCGAGGTGACGAAGTTGTCGAGTACCGCCGGCTGCGCCAACTGGCGGTTTTGCCCGCACAGCGAAGCAGCGACGTACTGCACGATCATCATTCCGGAATTGACCCCGGGGTGACTCACCAGGAACGCCGGCAAACCGCTGACGTGCGGGTTGATCAAACGGTCCAGGCGACGTTCGGCCACCGAGCCGATTTCGGCCATGGCAATGGCGAGCATATCGGCGGCCAGCGCCACGGACTGGCCGTGCGGGTTGGCCTGGGACACCACGCGGTAATGGGCCGGGGTGCCGAGCACCAGCGGGTTGTCGGTGGCACTGTTGAGTTCGGTCTCGATCTGACGCGTGGCGTGTTCCACCTGGTCACGCGCGGCGCCGTGGATCTGCGGGATCGAACGGATGCTCAAGGCGTCCTGGGTGCGAATGCCTTGGCTGCCGGCGATCACTTCGCTGCCATCGAGCAGCGCCCGCAGGTTGCTGCCGACGAGCTGCATGCCGGGGTGCGGTTTGAGGGCGATGATCTGTGCATCGAACGCGTCGATCTGACCGCGCTGGGCCTCGAAGCTCATGGCGCCGATCACGTCGGCCCATTGCAGCAAGTGATGGGCGTCGGCCAGGGCCAGGCAGCTCAGGCCAGTCATGCACGGCGTGCCGTTGACCAGGCACAGGCCGTCCTTGGCGCCGAGTACCACAGGCGGTAAACCTTCGGCTTGCAATGCGTGCTGCGCCGAAACGACCTGGCCGCGATAGCTCACGTTGCCCACACCCAGCAAGGCCACGCCGACATGGGCCATGTGGGTCAGGTAACCCACCGAGCCCTGGGAGGGCACTTGCGGCGTGATGCTGTGATTCAGCAGGGCCAGCAAGGCCTGCACCACCTGCGGGTGTACGCCGGACTTGCCGTGGCTGTAGTTGATGACCGCCGCGCAGATGATCGCGCGGGTTTGCTCATCGCTGAGTACCGGGCCAACGCCACAGGCATGGCTGAGCAAGGTATTGCGCGACAGCTGGCTGAGTTGCTCGCCTTCGAGCGAGACATTGCACAGCGCGCCCAGGCCGGTATTCACGCCGTAGGCGCGTTCGCCGCTGCTGACGATGCGCTGCACGATGGCCTGGGCATTGTCGATGCGCGCCCAGGCCTGGCCCGAGAGTTCGAGCGCCGCGCCGTGGCGGGCGACGGCGACTACGTCCTGCCAGCGCAAGGGCGTATCGGCGATGATGATTTTTGCTGCCTGGGACATGGTTGACCTCTTCATATTCTCTACAGCTTTGCCGGCCTCATCGGGAGCAAGCCCCCGATGAGGCCAGTAGCCCCACCACAAAACCTGGATCAGACCACCGCCGCCCGCCGCTGAACAAACCGGTCCACATATTCATCCGCCGGCGAATGCAGGATCTCCCGCGGCGTGCCGACCTGGATCAGCTTGCCGTCCTTGAGGATGGCAATGCGGTTGCCTATGCGTACGGCCTCATCGAGGTCGTGGGTGATAAATACGATGGTCTTGTGCAGGGTCTTTTGCAGCTCCAGCAACTGGTCCTGCATCTCGGCGCGGATCAGCGGGTCGAGGGCGCTGAAGGCTTCGTCCATCAGGATGATGTCGGTATCGGCCGCCAAGGCACGGGCCAGGCCGACGCGCTGGCGCATGCCGCCGGAAAGCTGGTGCGGGTATTTGTTTTCGTAGCCCTTGAGGCCCACGGTTTCGATCCAGTGCAACGCGCGTTCGGCGCACACCTGTTTGGTTTCGCCACGCACCTTGAGGCCGTAGGCAACGTTGTCGAGCACGGTTTTGTGCGGCAACAGGCCGAAACTCTGGAACACCATGCTGATTTTGTGCCGACGAAATTGGCGCAGGGCGTCCATGTCCAGCTGCAGGATGTCTTCGCCGTCCACCAGGATCGCGCCGCTGGTGGGGTCGATCAGGCGGTTGAAGTGGCGCACCAGGGTGGATTTGCCGGAGCCCGACAGGCCCATGATCACAAAGATCTCACCGGTATCGATGCTCAGGGACAGATCGTTCACGCCAACCACACAACCGGTCTCGGCCAACACCTGGTCCTTGGTCTTGCCCTGGCCAACCAGCGCCAGCGCTTCTTGGGAACGGTTGCCGAAAATCTTGAAGACGTTTTTGACTTCGATTTTGCTGACGGTAGTCATTTGTTCGCCTCATGCCGTGGACGACCATAGGCCTGGGTAATGCGGTCGATGACCACTGCAAGAATCACGATTGCCAGCCCGGCCTCAAGGCCACGGCCGACGTTCAGCGTCTGGATGCCGACCAGGACGTCTTCACCCAAGCCACGGGCGCCGATCATCGAGGCAATCACCACCATCGACAGCGCCATCATGGTGGTCTGGTTGATGCCGGCCATGATGCTCGGCAGCGCCAGCGGCAGTTGTACGCCGAACAGTTGCTGCCAGCGGTTGGCGCCGAAGGCGTTGATGGCTTCCATGACTTCGCCGTCGACCTGGCGAATCCCCAGGTCGGTGAGGCGAATCAAGGGCGGTGCTGCGTAGATCACCGTGGCGAAAATCGCCGGGACTTTGCCCAGGCCGAACAGCATCAGCACCGGGATCAGGTACACGAAACTGGGCATGGTTTGCATGATGTCGAGCAGCGGCATCAGCACCGAACGCAGACGATTGCTGCGCGCCGACAGGATGCCCAGCGGAATGCCGATCAGCACCGAGATCACCGTGGCGACCATCATCAGCGCCAGGGTTTGCATCAGCTTGTCCCACAGGCCAACCGCGCCCACCAGGCACAGCAGGCCGACAATTACCGCAGTGGTCAGTACTTTGCGCGTGGCGTGCCAGGCAATGCCGCCGACAATCGCCAGCATCAGCCACCACGGCGCTGCGCGCAGCAGGCCTTCCAGGTTGACGATGGCCCACAGCAGCGTGTCGGAGATGTGCCGGAACACATCGCCGTAATTGGTGACCAGTGAATCCACCCAACCGTTGACCCAGTCGGCGATGGAAAACGTAAAACTCTCAGGAAACATAGCGTGCTCTCGATCCAGTGGGTTGTAGCCAGGCGCCCGGCCACCCCTCAGGGTAGCCGCGCACACTTGACCTACAAGGCCGCGTCGATTTTCTTGGCTGCGTCTTCACTGACCCAGGCGTGCCAGACTTCAGGATGTTCCTTGAGGAAAACCTTCGCCAATTTCGGCGAGTCGATTCGCTCTTTGGCCATGCGCCCCAGGTTCTGGTTCAGCAGGTCGATCGGCAGGTTGACCTTCTCCAGCACGGCCACCAGTTCCGGGGCTTGCTCGTGGAAAGTCTTGGACAGGCCGACCTTGATGCTCACGGTCTTGTCCACACCGGGTTTTTCTTCGAGTTTGACCAGGTCGACCTGGCCCATCAGCGGGGTAGGCGACCAGTAGTAGAACAGGATCGGCTCGCCACGCTTGTAGCTCGACAGCACCGCCGCATCCAGCGCCGGGCCGGTGCCTGGGCGGAAGTTGGTGTAGCTGCTTTCCAGGCCATAGCTTTTGAGCATTTCGCTGTTGTCGAGCTCGCAGGTCCAGCCGGCCGGGCAGTTATAGAAACGGCCTTTGGAGGGTTCTTCCTGGTCTTTGAACACCGAGGCGTATTTGGCTAGGTCAGCGATGTTTTTCAGGTCCGGCGCCTTGGCTGCAAGCTTGCGCTTGGCGTCGCCTTCGATTACGTAGCGCGGCACGTACCAACCTTCAATCGCACCCACCACCGGCGCGCCGACGCCGACGACTTTGCCGGCCTTCTCGGCCTTGTTCCAGACTTCGCTGCGGCCCACCCATTCTTCGGCAAACACTTGGATGTCGTTGCTGCTCAGGGCATTTTCCATGGTGATGGAGTTACCCGGCAGGCTGTCGGTTTTACAGTCGTAGCCTTTTTCCAGCACGGTTTGCAGGATGTCCGTGAGCAACATGCCGCTTTCCCAGTTCAGGCCGGCGAATTTCACCGGTTTGCCGGACTCGCACCACCCCGCCGCCTGGGCGCCGGCGCTGGCCAGCAAGCCCGCAGAAAGCAAGGTGGTGAGCAGGGTCTTATGCATTTTCATTGTGTGACGCTCCCAATCATGAAATGGATTACGGCAGTCAAAAGGCGTCCTGCCTTGTCCACGTCCTGTCAGGCCTGCGCCGCAGCGCGACCGGCTCCGCTTGTTTTCGTGGCTACAGCGCTGTCCTGCTCGACCGGCAGGATCAGTTGATCGGGCACGCTGGCGTGCCATTTTTTCGCACACAGGTAATACAGGGCGGCGGGAAGCACCAGGCCGATGATCCAGGAGATATCCACGTCACCCAACGCGGCCACCAGAGGCCCTGTGTAGAACTTGGTAGAGATGAACGGCAACTGCACCAGCACGCCGAACACATACACGCTGATACCCAGCGCGTTCCAGCGGCCGTAGCGACCGTTCGGATCGGCCAACGCCGGCACGTCATAGCGCTCGCGGGTGATGCAGTAGTAATCCACCAGGTTGATCGCGCTCCATGGCGTGAAGAACGCCAGCAGGAACAGGATGAAAGATTTGAACGCCCCCAGGAACGAGTGCTGGCCGAGCAAGGCAATCAGGGTCGCCGTACCGACGATGGCCAACACGAACACCAGGCGCTGCAGGCGCGTGACCTCCAGCCGACCACGAAAGCCGCTGATGATGGTCGCGATGCACATGAAGCTGCCATAGGAGTTAAGCGTCGAGATGGTGACCTTGCCGAACGCAATGCTGAAATACAGCAGGGCAGCGGTAGCACCTGTACCACTCAGGCCCACGATGTAAGCCACCTCGTAACCGGCGAATTGCCCATTGGACATGGCGGCGGCAAACACACCGAGAATCATCGCCACCTGCGCGCCGATGACCGAACCCGCGCCGGCGGCCAGAAAGGTTTTCACCGAGGACGTATTGCTTGGCAGGTAGCGTGAATAGTCCGCCACATAAGGGCCGAACGCGATTTGCCAGGAGGCCGCGAGCGACACCGCCAGCAGGAAACTGCTCCAACTGAAATGGCGGATCTGCAGGAGTGCGCCCACGTCGGTCTGGCTCATCAGGCGGCTGAACAGGTACACAAAGGCAATCACCCCAACCACGCTGGCGACGCGCCCGATGAAGTGGATCACCCGGTAGCCAAGCACCGTGACCAGCACGATGACACTGGCGAAGATCAGGATGCCAACGCTGTCGCTGACGCCAAACAACTGGCCCAGCGCCTGGCCGGAAAGCACCGTGCCGGTTGCGGTGAACCCCAGGTACATCAGACACACCAGCACGATCGGAATGGCCGCGCCATACACGCCAAATTGCACGCGACTGGAGATCATCTGCGGCAGGCCAAGCTTGGGCCCTTGCGCCGCATGCAAGGCCATGACGCCGCCGCCGATCAGTTGGCCGACCAACAGACCGATCAGCGACCAGAACACATCACCGCCCAGCACCACGGCCAGGGCGCCGGTGACAATCGCGGTGATTTGCAGGTTGGCCCCCATCCACAGGGTGAACTGACTCAAGAGACGACCATGTCTTTCCGCTTCCGGGATGTAGTCGATCGAACGCCTTTCGATCAACGGGGTGGTGTCGTTTGCAGCCATGGGTATTCAACCTCTGATGGATTGTCTACAGATCCAGTGTGGGAGGGGGCTTGCTCCCTCCCACATTGGGTTATTTGATCATTGGGAGATTGAGGCCCTGCTCCTTGGCGCAGTCGATGGCGATCTGGTAACCGGCGTCTGCGTGACGCATCACCCCGGTCGCCGGGTCGTTGTGCAACACGCGCGCAATCCGCTCGGCCGCTTCGTCGGTGCCGTCACACACGATGACCATGCCCGAATGTTGCGAGAAGCCCATGCCGACGCCACCACCGTGGTGCAGCGAGACCCAGGTCGCGCCGCTCGCAGTGTTGAGCAAGGCGTTAAGCAGCGGCCAGTCGGACACGGCGTCGGAGCCGTCCTGCATGGATTCGGTTTCGCGGTTGGGGCTGGCGACCGAGCCGGAGTCGAGGTGATCGCGGCCGATGACCACCGGTGCCGAGAGCTCGCCGCTGCGTACCATTTCGTTGAACGCAAGGCCCAGCTTGGCGCGCTGGCCCAAGCCGACCCAACAAATGCGCGCCGGCAAGCCCTGGAAGCTGATGCGCTCGCGGGCCATGTCCAGCCAATTGTGCAGGTGGGCGTCGTCGGGGATCAGTTCTTTGACTTTGGCGTCGGTCTTGTAGATGTCCTGCGGGTCGCCGGACAGCGCCGCCCAACGGAACGGGCCGATACCACGGCAGAACAGTGGGCGGATATACGCCGGTACGAAACCTGGGAAATCAAAGGCGTTTTCCACGCCTTCTTCCTGGGCCATCTGGCGAATGTTGTTGCCGTAGTCGAAGGTCGGGATGCCTTGTTTCTGGAATTCCAGCATGGCCTTGACGTGCACGGCCATCGACTGTTTGGCCGCCTTGATCACGGCAGCCGGCTCGGTCTTGGCGCGGGCGCGGTATTCGTCCCAGGTCCAGCCGGCCGGCAGGTAACCGTTGAGCGGGTCGTGGGCGCTGGTCTGGTCGGTGACCATGTCCGGGCGCACGCCGCGCTTGACCAGCTCCGGCAAAATTTCTGCCGCGTTACCCAACAGGGCGATCGAGATGGCCTTGCCTTCCTGGGTGTACTTGGCGATGCGGGCCAAGGCGTCGTCGAGGTCAGTGGCTTGCTCGTCGACATAGCGGCTGGCCAGGCGGAAATCGATGCTGACCTGCTGGCACTCGATGTTCAGCGAGCACGCACCGGCCAGGGTTGCAGCCAGAGGTTGCGCCCCGCCCATGCCGCCGAGGCCGGCGGTGAGTACCCAGCGACCTTTGAGGTTGCTGTCGTAATGCTGGCGACCGGCCTCGACGAAGGTTTCGTAGGTGCCTTGCACGATGCCTTGGCTGCCGATGTAGATCCAGCTGCCAGCGGTCATCTGGCCGTACATGGCCAGGCCCTTGGCATCCAGTTCGTTAAAGTGTTCCCAGCTCGCCCAGTGCGGCACCAGGTTGGAGTTGGCGATCAGCACGCGCGGCGCATTGCTGTGGGTCTTGAACACGCCGACCGGCTTGCCCGATTGCACCAGCAGGGTTTCGTCGTCGTTCAGATGGGTGAGGCTCTCGACGATCTGGTCGTAGCACTCCCAGTTACGCGCGGCACGGCCGATACCGCCATACACCACCAGTTCTTTCGGGTTTTCGGCTACCTGCGGGTCGAGGTTGTTCATCAGCATGCGCAGCGGCGCTTCGGTCAGCCAGCTTTTGGCGGTGAGCTTGTTACCGCGGGCGGCGCGGATTTCAACGTCACGGTATTTTGTAGGCTTGGTCACAACTCGGACTCCTCGGCGATCAATGCACGAACAGAAATGGTGCGAAGCAGGGTCTTACGCACACATCTTTACTTGTATGTACAAGCATATGCAATCAAGCGGCCAACTTGAGGAGCGGGTTGTGGAAATTTTTTTTGAGGGCGTCTGTAAGCCTTGGAAATTAAGGCTTCGGGGCTTGATGAAATTTCTTAGGGAAGGGTTTTGCGGCGAAGGGAATGTGTGATGACCGCATGACATTGCGTCACGCTGGGGCATTCGGTAACAAATTGGTGCGCGGGTTGGAAACAGTTTTTAGGAACGACACAAAACAAATGTGGGAGGGGGCTTGCTCCCGATAGCGGTGTATCAGTCAGTCCACTCGGCACTGACGTACCGCAATCGAGGGCAAGCCCCCTCCCACATTTTTTACCCGCGCGGGGTCAGTTCGATAATGCAGCAGCGGCCAGTGACGCAGACGTCCAGCAGCTCGTTGTCACCGTCAACCTGCAGGCAATCGTGATGGCCCAGCTTCTCGCCCAGCACCTTCACCTCATCCGCCACGCTGAACACCAACACCGTCTGCGCCGTACTGAAAAACCGCTGCACGCCGTCAACCCACTGCAAGCGCGCGTGGTAACGCTGGGGCGAATAGATCAGGTTGAAATCGCGGATCGGCCCGGTGATCAGGCGGCACGACACTTGGCTGTCGCCCTTGAATGCGAACGGCTGCAGCGGTAACAGGCCGCGCTGCTCTTCTGCGTCCACGGTCAACACCATGCCGGCACCCTGGATAACGGTAATCACGCGCTGATAACCGGCAAACGTGGAAAAACCGCCCGACTCGCTAATATCGGCAATCGACAGGCGCCAGCCAAAGCCATCCAGGCCGGTGCCGGCGTCACGGGCGATTTCTTCGGTGCTGCCGCCGCCGTTTTTCCACGGCATGCTTACGTATTCGGCAGCGCGCCAGACCTTTACCGCACTCATTTGCTGAAACGTCCTTCGAGGCTGTGACGAGAGCCGGGATGGATCAGCCGTGCGGCGGTCACCGGCTGGCGACCCGACCACGTGCGGCGGCGAATCAACAGGCAGGGTTCGGTGGGTTCGATTTGCAGCAGCTTGCACTCGTCAGCGTCGGCAAGAATCGCTTCGACGACGTGCTCACCTTCCGTCAGCGGTGCAACCTGGTTCAGGTAGGCATAGGGCGTTTGCTGGGTGAAGTCTTGCTGCAAATATTCCGGAGCGACCAGGGCGTTGACGAAACGGTCTTCGATTTGCACGGGAATGTCATTTTCGAAATGCACGATCAGCGAATGAAACACCCGCCCGCCTTCGCGCATTTCCAGGGCAACAGCGCGCTCGGAACCGGCCGCTTCTTCGCCCAGATGAATGACTTGGCAGGTATGCCGATGACCACGGGAGGCGATTTCATCGGCAATGTTGTGCACCTCGAACAGCGCCGACTGGCTCTTGGGCTCGGCGACAAACGTGCCGACGCCTTGCATGCGCACCAGCAAACCTTCGGCGGTGAGCTCGCGCAGGGCGCGGTTGATGGTCATGCGGCTGAAGCCCAGTTGGCTGACCAGTTCACTCTCCGACGGCACGCGATAATGCGGCGGCCAGTTGCCGTTGAGGATCTGCTGGCTGATCATTTGTTTGACGCGGGCATACAAGGGCGCCGGACTTTCGTCCATGTGGGCAGCCAGCGAAGAGTTGGCGGGCGGAGTCGGCACAGGGAATCCTTGCAGAGGGAAAAGATGCATAGATTGCCGGAGTTTACCGAGCAGGCAAACGTCTGTATATGTATATACAAATAAACACACGACCGGAGTGTTCTGATCATGTCCGCTTTTTTTGCCGAACGCGCGCTGCTGCCTAGTGGATGGGCCAACGATGTACGCCTTGAAGTCAGCGCCGACGGGCGACTGACACAGGTCACGGCCAATGCCAGTTCCGCTGCCGCCGAACGGTTGAGAGGCCCGGTTTTGGCGGGCATGCCTAACCTGCATTCCCATGCTTTCCAGCGCGCCATGGCAGGCTTGGCCGAAGTGGCCGGCAACCCGAATGACAGCTTCTGGACCTGGCGCGAGCTGATGTACCGCATGGTTGGCAAGATCAGCCCGGAGCAATTGCAGATCATCGCGCGCCAGCTGTATATCGAGATGCTCAAGGCTGGCTACACCTCGGTGGCCGAGTTTCACTATGTGCATCACGATGTCAGCGGCCAGCCGTATGCCGACCGCACGGAGCTGTCGCGCCAGATCAGCCAGGCGGCGGCCAGCAGTGGGATGGGGCTGACGTTGCTGCCGGTGCTCTATACCCACTCCGGATTTGGTGGCCAGGCACCGAATGAAGGCCAGCGGCGGTTTATCAACAGCACCGAACATTATCTGGACTTGCAGGCGCGCTTGCAGCCGATCCTCGCGGCGCAACCGGCGCAGCAACTGGGCCTGTGTTTCCACTCCCTGCGCGCAGTCACGCCACAACAGATCGAGGAAGTGCTGGCTGCCAGTGACAAAGCGTGCCCGGTGCACATCCACATCGCCGAACAGCAAAAAGAAGTCGACGACTGCCTGGCCTGGAGCGGCAAGCGCCCCCTGCAATGGCTGTATGACAACGTCGAGGTGGATGAGCGTTGGTGCCTGGTGCACGCCACCCATGCCGATGCCGACGAGGTCACACGCATGGCCAGGAGCCGCGCGATTGCCGGCCTGTGCCTGACCACCGAAGCCAACCTGGGCGATGGGATTTTCCCGGCGGTGGATTTTCTCGCCCAGGGCGGGCGCCTGGGCATTGGCTCCGACAGCCATGTATCGCTGAGTGTGGTAGAGGAATTGCGCTGGCTCGAATACGGCCAGCGCCTGCGCGATCAACGGCGCAACCGTTTGTATCGTAACGATCAACCGATGGTCGGGCGGACGCTGTTCGATGCGGCGCTGGATGGCGGCGCGCGGGCACTAGGGCAGCCGATTGGTCGGTTGGAAGTGGGTAAACGCGCGGATTGGATTGTGCTGGACGGTAACGATCCATACCTGGCAACGGCCAGCGAGGATGGGATTCTCAATCGCTGGCTGTTCGCCGGTGGCGATCGGCAAGTGCGCGATGTCCTGGTGAACGGCAAGTGGGTGGTGCGCGATGGGCGCCATGCCGGCGAGGAAGAAAGCAACCGCGCATTTACGCAGGTACTGAAGGATTTACTCGGTTAAACAGGTGGGAGGGGGCAAGCCCCCTCCCACCGTTTGATTTGCGTGATGCTGGGTTACTGCGACGTCTTGGCCATCTGCTTATCCGACGTACGCCAGATCAACCGCGTGGTGTCGTACCCCTGCTGCCGCGCCCTGCTCAGCAGGTCTTCGCGGGTATCGGCGCTCACCGTTGGCGTGCGCGATAGAATCCACATGTAGCGCCGGCTCGGGCTGCCGACGATGGCGGTCTTGTAGTCATCGCTGACGTACAGCACCCAGTAATCGCCCTTGGCGACGCCCGGCAACAGCGCGGTAAACCAGTTATTGAATTCCACCCAGAGCTTGTCCGTTTTACCAGGCACTTGCGGCGTCGCGGTGCCCTTGGCTTCTTCCCACTTCCATTCGGTCGTCAAGCAGCGGTTGAATACCGACATGTCGCCATCGGGCAGCAAGGTGTAACGGGCTTCGGACTGCGCACAATTGCGCTGGAAGTACATCGGCAGTCGGGCCAACTCATACCAGGTGCCCTGGTAACGCTTGAGGTTGACGCTACCGGCGGTCTTGGGTTGCAAATCATCGCCAGAATGGCTGGCGCAGCCCGCCAAAAACAGGCTGGCGCAAAGGAACACAACAAAACGCATCATTCTTCTTCTCCCGCAGGCTCTCGCCCCGGTTTACTTCAGGCCTTGCCCGGAAAACATCAGAACTTTGTCACCGGCATATTGAACGCTGATAAAGCTGGTTTTATCGCCCCACGTGCAACTGGACATACCCAGTGCGCCGGAGCAGTCGGTTGGCTTACCCAGCAACGACTCGACCTCAGCCTTGGGCATTCCGGCCGACAACTTCGCATAATTCTCTTGATTGACCTTGCTGCAGGCGGCCAACAGCACGCAGAAAGTCAGCAGGGCAAGACGGCGTAACGACATGGAATAACTCCTGGAGGGACAAAGCAGCGTGGGTATCTGCCAGAAGCTTAGAAGGGAAAACAGGTGTCTGGTTCCCGAGGCGCAAAAACAAAAAAGCCCCGAAAACGCTGAAACGTTTCGGGGCTTCTTTAAGGGTGAACCGGCTCACATTTACGCCGATCACTTGTCACAACGGCTTACTTCTTGTGATAAGCCGTCACACGCTCAACTTCTTCCTTGGAACCCAGGAACACCGCCACCCGCTGGTGCAGGCCTTCAGGCTGGATGTCGAGGATGCGCTGGTGGCCGTCGGTGGACGCGCCGCCCGCCTGCTCAACCAGGAATGACATCGGGTTGGCTTCGTACATCAGGCGCAGCTTGCCCGGTTTGGACGGCTCGCGGCTGTCGCGCGGGTACATGAACAGGCCACCACGGGTGAGGATACGGTGCACGTCAGCCACCATCGCAGCTACCCAGCGCATGTTGAAGTTCTTCTTCAACGGGCCTTCTTCGCCTTCCATCAACTCGTTGACATAGCGCTTGACCGGTTCTTCCCAGTGGCGCTGGTTGGACATGTTGATCGCGAATTCCTGCGTAGAGGCAGGAATGGTGATGTCTTCGTGGGTCAGTACGAAGCTGCCCATTTCACGGTCCAGGGTGAAGCCTTTGACGCCGTCACCCAGGGTCAGCACCAGCATGGTCTGCGGGCCGTAGATCGCGTAGCCGGCAGCCACCTGCTCGGTACCCGGCTGCAGGAACGCCTTTTCGTTCAGGGCTTCGTTCTGGCTCAGGTATTCGTTCGGGCAACGCAGCACGGAGAAGATGGTGCCGACCGGTGCGTTGATGTCGATGTTGGACGAGCCGTCCAGCGGGTCGAATACCAGCAGGTAGGCGCCTTTGGGGTACTTGCCGGGGATCTGGTAGGCATTGTCCATTTCTTCGGACGCCATGCCGGCCAGGTGGCCACCCCATTCGTTGGCTTCGAGCAGGATCTCGTTGGAGAGTACGTCGAGCTTCTTCTGCACTTCGCCCTGCACGTTTTCGGTGCCCATGCTGCCCAGGACACCACCCAGTGCGCCTTTGGACACGGCGTGGCTGATTTCCTTGCAAGCACGCGCCACCACTTCGATAAGGAAGCGCAGATCGGCAGGCGTGTTGTTGCTGCGGGTCTGCTCAATCAAATAGCGACTCAAGGTAACGCGGGACATGTAAGGCTCCGAAGAATGGGGGGCTTGAAAACCCGCGCAGTTTAACGCGAGTCGGGGCGTATTTCCTCCTATCAGAGGATTAAAACCCAATAGAGTTCATGGACTTTATTTAACGTGCCACCGGCGGCTTGCGCAGCAAACTGTAGGCCATGGCGCCCAGCGCGGCCACGCCGAGCAATAATACGGCCCAGAGCCCGAGCTTTTTCCAGTTCGGCCCACTCTCCACAGCCGCCGTAACCGCAGGCGGCGCAACCGCAACCTCCCCGGCTATTTTGGCTTGCCCCAGCGCCTTGAGACGCTCGAAGCTGTAGTCCGGGATAAGGGTCGACAGCGGCAGGTTCGCGGCCTTCACCGAAGCATTGCCCAGCGCCAGGCTGAACGGTGGCTCCCCTCGCGCCAGGAACACCAGTTGGGTGGTGCGCACGGCAAAACGCAGCGCCGGTGCTTCAGTGCCCAGGCCACCGCCGCGCTCGTCCACCTGCAGCTTGAGCTGGTTGACCACCTGGCCCGGTAACTGCAATTCATCCTGCACCACGTCCTGGCCGTTCTGGGCCAGGCGGTACAGCAAACCATTGCTCAAGGGCTGCCACGCTTGCCTGGCATCACTTCGCCCCGCCAACATCACCGGCGCGAGCGTGTTGGGCTGCTTCAGCTCAATACGCAAGCGTTCCACACTCAGCCCCGTGGGCAGTTGCCAACTGTATTCGCCGGCCTTGAGTCGCGTACCGGCCAAAGGCTGCGACCACACCAGCGGCAGCGGCAAGTTGCTGCTGGTAGCACTTGCCAGTTTGGCCGAGGTCAGCAGCGGCGCCGCCTGACCTTGCCACACCAGGCGCAGGTAACGCGCCGATTGCCCCGGCAGGCTGACGTCATGTTGCTCGACCCGTTCGTCGGCGAACGACAAGCGCGCCACTTGCCCATCGCCCCAGGATTCCCAGTGCTGCAGGTCATCACTGGCTTCAATGCTGAAACGCTGGAAACCGTCTTGCTCGCGGCTCCAGTCCAGGCTCAGTTGCTGCAACGGCGCCTTGATCGCGCTGGCGTCAAGCACCCAGCCGCGCAGCACCTGTTTGCCGGGTTTAGTGGCGGCGGATGGTTTGATTTCCACCAGCGTGCCCTCAGGGGTGGTTTTCATCACCACGCCGGGCAGGGTTTGGCGGGTGTCGGCAGCGTAAAGCGGGAACCACTTCACGTCGACGACGTGGCGGCTTTCCGTGCGCTGGGAGGCCTGTCGCGACAGCGCATACGCCTGGGGCTCACCGGCGGCGTTGAATACGCGCACATCACTGAGGTCCGCCTGACGCGCATTCAATTGCACGGCCAACGGCAACTCAAGGCGATACCATGGGCCGTTACCGCTGACGCTCAACGGCACCTGGCTGGCGAAATCCGTCGGGGCTTCCTGGGCCCAGGCCGACAACACCGCACTCATGCCGACCACGGCGACGCTCAACTTACCGATCAAGAGGATGCTCCTTGAGTTTGCAGCACAGGTTCGACACGCTTGGGCGGCAGCGGCGCGAAGTAGCCCACCACCAGCAACAGCCCGCCCACGCCGATAAACGACACGATTCGCGCCAAGCCACCACGGTTGCTCAGCTCGACAAAAAACAACTTGGCCACCACCACGGCAATCAACGCCGCGCCGATCAGCCACACCTCGCGCCGATGACGCAGGTGGCCACCGATCATCAGGCCGAGGGCGATCAGGGTCCAGACAATCGACAGGCCGGCCTGCACCAACATCGATTCGAGCAACGCGTCCAACTGGAAGGGGACGGCGCCCCAATGGTGGGCGGTGCGCATCACCAGCGCGGTGAAGAACGCAAACAGTGAAAGCCCCGCAACGCCCTGGGCGAGCAACTCGGCCCGTGGTCCGCGTTGCGGCGCCACACTGCGCGACCACACGTACACCCCCAGCAAGGCGAACAACAGGCCCAGGTCCAGCGGGTTAAGCAATGGCACATAGGGCAACGGGTTGGCCGTGCCGTCGCTGAAGCTGTTCGCCAGCCAGAACCAACCGAGCATCAACACGGCCAACGGCAGTGCCGCAAGCACGCGATATTCCCGTGGATACGCCGACACCGGCCACGGCCAGTTGCGCGGCGCGGCGGCCAGCACCAGGTAGAGGCTTGGCAGGATCGCCCAGCCCAACCAGCGCCAGGCGTTGTATTCGGCGGAAAAGCGCAGCAAGCCGTAGCGCAATTCCAGCGCCAGCATGCCGATCAGCATCCAGCAGCCCAATACATGGGCGATGCTCAGCGCCCTGCCCGGCGCCACCGCCGCCAAGCGCCGCAGCGAGACAAAATGCACCACAAACACCGCCAGCCACGCCAACCAACCGTACTGCGCCGCCGGGTGGTAATAGGTGTGCGCCGAGGCCAGCAGCACAATGCCCGCCGCCGGCATCAACAGGGTGCAGAGCCTACCCAGCGACACCCAGCGCAGGCGTGTCGCCAGCAGCGTCCAGATCGCCACGCTGACGGCCGCGATCCCGAGCAGGAAGGCGCCCTGCAACTCGTCGGGAACAAAACGCAGCACTTCGCCGGTCAGCGCCATCGTCCACCATGCCGCGCCCCACACCAGCAACACATCGGATAGGCGTTGCAGTTGCAACTGAGCAAACACCGGCGCATGTGGTTCGCGCTGCAAGCGCCAGGCACCGATCAGAGCGGCCAGGCCGAGTACCATCGGCGTCCAGAAGCCGCTGTGAGCCAAGGGGCGCAGACCTTCGCTCGTCAACGGCCCCAGCAAGTCCGGCACCGCCAGCAGGAAGGAGCCACCACCGATCAGTTGCAGCAGCAAACCAAATACAAAACTCACGCGCTGTTGCAGGTACAGGCTCAGCCAGATGATCAACAAACCACTGGCCGCCCAGACGCCACTGGCGCTTTCCCACGGCAGCACGAACAGCACGGCGAGGTTGATCAACACCAGGCCGGCCAGCAACACCACCGAAAGGCCACGCAACAGACGCACATCACTGCGCACCATGTCGTCGCGCGCCGCCAGCAGCATGCCGCCGATCAAAGCCAGGCCGATCAGCGAGGCGGTGAGCAAACCACTCCAACCGGCATTGAACACCGCCTCGCCCTCACCGCCCTGCAATCGCAGCAGAAACAACGCGCCACCCAGCAACTGCACGGCGAACGCGGTAAACAGGAAGGTGCGCGAGCCAATGCGCAGGCCAACAAGCAGCGTCACCAAGCCGGCGATGGCCCAGCTGACAGCGGTGCCTTGGGTCAGCAGCAGCAACGGCGCCAGCAGGTACAAAAAGCCCAGGCCCAGGCTCGCCAGTACCGGCAGGCCACGGCGCTCCCAGGCCGCCGCCTGCTCGCTCGGCGCCTGGCGCAACTGAAGGAAGCTGAACAACAACGCCGCGCCCAGCAGCAACGCACCCAGCGGCGCGCCGTCGAGCAAGGTGTGCTCGCCGATACGCAGTTCGCTGAGGAACGCCAGCGCCGAGCCCAGTTGCAGCAGTAACCCAAAGGCCCGCGCCAACGGTCGTTGCTGACGCAGCCCCAGCCAGAAGATCCCCGCGCCTTCCACCGCCCAGGCCGCAGCGGTCCAGCGCGCATCGAGACCCAGCGGAATCGCCAGGCTGGCAAAGATCACACCCAACGCCAGGCAGGTTTCGGCCAGTAGCAAGGCCCGCCCACCGCTCAACACACGCGCCAGGCCCATATAGATAATGCCCAGGCCGAGTGCGCTGAACGCTGCGGCGAACTCCAGGTGTTGTACCAACGCGAACTGCAAACCAAAGCCCACCAGTGGCGGGCCGAACAGCATGCTGCCGTCGACATAATCGCCTTTGGCCGCCGACCAGCGCAGCAACGCCTCACGCTCCTCTGGCGCCTCGCCCATTTCCTGCAACTTGCGCCGGGCGAACAACAGGCCGATGGCCAGGTACATCAGGAAAAACAGCATCAGGAACGGCTCGGTGCTCCACAGCAGTTCCGGCGTGTAGGAACGCATGCCCCAGGCGAAGCCGATGCCGAAGGTGCCGACAAAGCCGATCAGGTTGAGCAAGCGCCAGGCCTTGAACCAGGCAATAGCGAGGATGCCGGTATTGAGCAGGGCGAAATAGCTGAACAGCGCCACATGGTTACCGGCGCCGGTGGATGTGAGAATCGGTGCCGCAAAACCCCCGAGCGCCGCCGCGCAGGCCAACCCCAGCGCGTCCTGGGTGATCGCCAGGATCGCCGAGAACACCGTGACCGCCACCAGCATGCCCAGGGCCGCACCAGGATCAATCAGCGGGTGCAGGCGCATCGCCGCAAATACTGTGAGGTACAACACCGCGATACCGGTGCCTTGCAGCATCAAGCCGTAGTTGCTGTTACGCAGCCGCAACCACCAGCCCAGGCCCAACAGGGCGAGTGCGGCAGCGGCCACGCCGGCGTAACGCAGTTCGATCGGCACCACCATGCCTTCAGTGGCATAGCGCAACAGGAACGCCAGGCCGAGGAACAACAGCACCACCCCGACCCGCAGCACGGTGTTGCCCCCAAACAGCCAATTGCGCGCGCCGCCAATGGCGCGCTCGATCAGGTTGGGGCCGCGCGGCGCGACCGGTTCTTGAGGTGGACGTGGCGTCGGCGCAGGCGCCCAGACATCATCCGGCAACGGTTGGCTCGGTTCGGCGACCCTGGCGGCAGGCGCCAATTCGGCAGGCAGTTCCCACACCAACTCGGGTGCCTTGGCGACAGGTGTCGGTTCAGGAGCAGGCGCTTCAAAAATGACGGTGCTCGACGGCGTGGGCACTTCGAGTTGCCGCAGGCGTTCACCCAGGGCGATCAGCGCCTTTTGCGTGGTTTCCAACTGACGTGCCTGCTGCTGCGCCTGGGTCGCCAGCTTCGACAGGCGAATCGCCTGGCCGATGCCCAACCCCAGCAGCGCACCGATGCCCGCATCATAGAACGACTCATCGAGCGTCCAGCCGAGCACCAGGCCAATCAGCATGAAAATCCATTGCATGGTCGATATTCCCTAAGCAAACCGGCGCTCAGTATATCGACGTGAACCCAATGTGGGAGGGGGCTTGCTCCCGATTGCAGGGTACCAGTCCACATATCTGCAAACTGACACTCCGCTATCGGGAGCAAGCCCCCTCCCACATTTGGATCTGCGCGGTTTAGTCGAGCGCTTTCCAGATCTCGGTAGCGTATTCGCGGATCGTGCGGTCCGAAGAGAACCAGCCCATCCGCGCCGTATTGAGCACCGCCGAACGCCACCACGCCTTGGAATCGTGCCAATGCGCTTCGACCTTGGCCTGGGCGTCCCAGTAGGAGTCGAAGTCGGCGCAGACCAGGAAGCGGTCATAGTCGATCAGCCCGTCGATCAAGCCCACGTAGCGGCCCGGATCATCCGGCGAAAACACCCCGCCACGGATCGCTTGCAGCACATCGTTGAGGCGATGCGAGGCGGCGATGTCCGGCCCGGCATTGAATTCGCCGGCATGCTTGCGCGCCTCGACCTGCTGGGCACTGAGGCCGAAGATAAACATGTGCTCGGCGCCCACGCGCTCGTGCATCTCCACGTTGGCACCGTCCATGGTGCCGATGGTCAGCGCGCCGTTGAGGCCGAATTTCATGTTGCTGGTGCCCGACGCCTCGAAACCGGCCGTGGATATCTGCTCCGACAAGTCCGCCGCCGGAATGATGCTTTCCGCGAGGCTCACGTTGTAGTTGGGCAGGAACACCACTTTGAGCAAGCCGCGCACGGTCGGGTCGTTGTTGACGGTGCGGGCGATGTCGTTGGTCAGCTTGATGATCAGCTTGGCCTGGTGATAACTGGCCGCCGCCTTGCCCGCGAAGATCTTCACCCGTGGCACCCAGTCGGTGCCCGGCTCGGCACGGATCGCCTGGTACAGCGCCACGGTGTGCAGCAGGTTGAGCAGTTGACGCTTGTATTCGTGGATCCGTTTGACCTGCACATCGAACATCGCCGCCGGGTTCACCGAAATGCCCAGGCGCTCATGGATGATATCGGCCAATGCACGCTTACTGTGCAGGCGCTGGTCAGCGAAGGCCTTGCGGAACGCCTGCTTCTCGGCAAAGGTTTCCAGCTCGCCCAGCCGGGTTTCGATGTTGTCGAGGATATCCGGCCCCAGGGCATCCACCAGCATGGCGGTGAGTTTGGGGTTGGCCTGGTACAGCCAGCGGCGGAAGGTGATGCCGTTGGTTTTGTTGTTGATGCGCTCCGGGTAGAGTTTGTGCAGTTCTGAAAACACCGTGCTGCGCATCAATTGGGTGTGCAGGCCGGATACACCGTTAACGCTGTGGGAGCCGAGGAACGCCAGGTTACCCATGCGCACGCGGCGGCCGTTGTCCTCTTCGATCAGCGATACGGCGCGCAGGACGTCGAAGTCGTGAATGCCCTTGGCCCGCAGCGAGTCAATGTGCTGGGCGTTGATCAGGTAAATGATCTGCATATGCCGGGGCAGCATGCGCTCCATCAAGCCTACCGGCCAGGTTTCCAATGCCTCGGGTAGCAGCGTGTGGTTGGTGTAGGAAAGCGTTTCGACGGTGACGTCCCACGCGGCTTCCCAGGGAATGTCATGCAGGTCGACCAGTTGCCGCATCAACTCGGCCACGGCGATGGACGGGTGGGTGTCGTTGAGTTGGATTGCTGCGTGTTCGCCCAGGCTGAGCACCGAGCCATGCATGTTCTTGTGACGGCGCAGCAGGTCTTGCAGGGAGGCGGAAACGAAGAAATATTCCTGGCGCAGGCGCAGTTCCTGCCCCGCTTCGGTGCTGTCGGCCGGGTAAAGCACGCGGGAGATGCTTTCGGCGCGGGCCACTTCCGCCACGGCGCCCAGGTGGTCACCGGCGTTGAAGCGCTCCAGGTGCAAGTCTTCCACCGCCCGTGCCCGCCACAGGCGCAGGGTGTTGACGCTGGCGCCACGCCAGCCGACCACCGGGGTGTCGTAGGCCACGGCACGTACGGTTTCGTTGGGCGACCACACCTGGATCATCTTGCCGGAGGCGTCCGCCACGGTTTCGACGCTGCCGCCAAAGCCGATCGGGTAAATCACCTCGGCGCGCTCGAATTCCCACGGGTTGCCGAAATCCAGCCAGCGTTCGGTTTGCTCCTGTTGCCAGCCATCGACAATCGCCTGGCGGAACAAGCCATGTTCATACCGAATGCCATAGCCGTGGCCGGCAATGCCCAGGGTCGACATGCTTTCCATAAAGCACGCCGCCAGGCGGCCCAGACCACCGTTGCCCAGCGCCGCGTCGGGCTCCAGCAGGCGGATGCGTTCCAGGTCGACGCCCAGCTCCGCCAGCGCATCGCGAGCGATCTCCAACACCCCCAGATTACTCAGGCTGTCGTAGAGCAAGCGGCCGATCAGGAATTCCAGGGACAGGTAATAGACCCGCTTCTGACCTTTGCGGTAAATCCGCCGGGTATGGTCCATCCAGTGGTCGACCATCTGGTCGCGGGCGGCCAGGGCAATGGCTTCGAACCAGTCATGGTCGAAGGCGTGATCCGGGTCCTTGCCCACCGCGTAGGTGAGTTTGGTCAAGACGGCATCGCGAAATGCGGCTACCTCTGCTTCTCGTGCAAGTGGTTCCTGAGACATCAAATGCGACCTCGGGCGAGATAGAAGGAGTTGCTAGAGCCTAGACGGTCTGACAGATGGCAGACGCTCTGGTTCGTCAGTTTTTTAACTCATTCATCGTTGCGTGAATTAGATGCAGGGGCCGTGCCCAATCATGGCCACAGATGAAATCTTGAAAAGATTGTTCAAAAAACCACCAATCCCGGTATGATCGCGCGCCCTGATATCGCCTCACCCTGGAACCCTGATGAAGCCCCAACTGATCGCAGCCGCGGAACTCGACCGTCTTGAGACCTGGCAAAAATATTCCGCGCACATGTGTGGCGGTTGTGTGTCCAGCTGCTGCACGCTGCCGGTCGAAGTGAAGATCAAGGACCTGATCCGCATTGGCATCGTCGATGAATTCGAGCGCGGCGATCCGCCGAAGAACATCGCCAAGCGCTTGCAGAAGGAAGGCATTGTCGAGCGCTTCAATTCCAAGTCGGAAATTTTTACCCTGCAGCGCATGAGCAACAACGATTGCCTGTACCTGGATCGTAAGACGCGCTTTTGCACCATTTATGACAAGCGCCCGGACACTTGCCGCAACCACCCGAAGATCGGGCCGCGGCCGGGGTACTGTGCGTACAAGCCCAAGGAAGTGGTGCGCGAGACCAAGCTCAAGACCCTCGACAAGTTCTGATCCAGGTTTTTTGGGGCTTTCAAGGGCCTCATCGTGGGCAAGCCCCCTCCCACCTTTGACTATGTTCACAAACCAAAAAGTGGGAGGGGGCTTGCTCCCGATAACGCCAGTACAGGCACCCCAAATTCTGCAGGCACAAAAAAACGCCCCCGGCCTTTCGACCGGGGGCGTTTTTCATTCAGCCTGAGTTAACTCAGTTCTTGGCTTTCTTGGCAGCGCGGGTACG
>Ga0207650_10000240_pt1 | contig 60809 bp, 52 predicted proteins | sample KBSS63metaG_FD_184325 | JGI IMG/M metagenome (GOLD analysis project Ga0207650, IMG submission 184325) | Switchgrass rhizosphere microbial communities from Kellogg Biological Station, Michigan, USA - KBS S6-3 metaG (SPAdes) (version 2) | ecosystem: Host-associated > Plants > Roots > Rhizosphere...
GGCATGAATCGGTGCCTTGTTCCAGCCCAAGCAGAACGTCGCCGGCGATACCCTGCGCCTGCCTGCGCACCTTGAAGCCTGGAGCAAGGCACCGATTCATGCCCGGGTCAGTGGCTATTTGAAGGACTGGAAAGTGGATATCGGCAGTCAGGTCAAGGCCGGGCAGATCCTTGCCGAAATCGACAGCCCCGACCTCGACCAACAGTTGGCGCAGACCCATGCGCGCTTGATCCAGGAGCAGGCGAATGCACGCCTGGCCGCCACCACGGCGACCCGCTGGCAAAACCTGCTGGCCAGTCATTCGGTGTCGCGCCAGGAAGCCGATGAAAAAACCTCCAACGCGGCGGCAGCCAAAGCCAATGCTGAAGCCGCCGCTGCCGACTATGCGCGCTTGTCGGCCCTGGAAAGCTACAAGACCCTCCGTGCGCCCTTCGCCGGCACCATCACCGCGCGCAACACCGATATCGGCCAGTTGATCAAGGCCGATACCGACAGCGACCCGGAACTGTTCAACATCGCCGACACGCATCAATTGCGCCTGTATGTGCCGGTGCCGCAGAACTACGCGGCCGTCATCCACCCAGGGCTTGAAGCCGAACTCACCGTGCCCGAGCATCCCGGCGAGCATTTCAAGGCGCGCCTGATCGGCGACTCCACCGCCATCGATCGCCGCTCCGGCACGTTGCTCGCGCAGTTCGTCGCCGACAACCCCAATGGCGAGTTGCTGCCTGGCGATTACGCCGAAGCCACCTTGCCGATTCCAGCCGACACCCATGGCGTGAGCATCCCGGCCAGCGCGTTGATCTTCCGTGCCCAAGGCACCCAAGTGGCGGTGCTGGATGCGCAGAATCATGTGCACCTGCAAGACATCCACATCGGCCTCGACCTGGGCGAACGCCTGGTCATCGACCAAGGTTTGAAACCCGCCGACCGTATCGTCGACAACCCGCCCGATGCCCTGCGCGAAGGCGACCCGGTGCAGTTGGCCGATGCCTCCGGAGGTGCGCATGCGCCCAAGGCTTAAACCTCTGGCAGCATTGATGCTGCTGGTGTTGCAGGGCTGCTCGATGGCGCCCGCCTACAAGGTGCCGTCGCTTGACCTGCCCGCGCATTACCGCGAACAGACCAGCGACGGCCCTTGGCACAGCGCGCAACCGTCCGACCAAATGGCCCCCGAATGGTGGACGCTCTACCACGACGCGCGCCTGAATGACCTGCAACAGCAACTGCTCAAGGCCAACCCGGACCTGGCGGCGGCGCTGGCGCACTTCGATGCGTCCCAGGCGTATGCCAGCCAACTGCATGCCGGGCTGTTCCCGCAGATCACCGCCAGCGCGCAGCCGTTGCGCCAACGGCAATCGGATTCAAGGCCACTGCGGGGAACCACACAGCCGTCGGTGTACAACAGCAATACGGCAGGCTTCTCGCTGGGTTACGACCTGGACCTGTGGGGCAAAATCCGCAACCAGGTCGCGGCCGGCGATGCCCAGGCGCAAGCCTCGGGTGACGATTTGGCGGTGGCGCGCCTGAGCTTGCAGCATCAGTTGGCAACCTTGTATGTGCAGCTCAATGGGCTGGACGCGCAGGCGCGGATTCTCGACCGCTCGCTGGATGATTTCAGCCAGGCACTGCAACTGACCCGCAGTCGGTATGAGGGCCAGATTGCTTCGGAGTTGGACCTGACCCGTGCGCAAAACCAGCTCGCCGAGGCCAAGGCGCAACGGGATGAAGTGCGCGGGCAACGCAACCTGACCGAGCATGCGATAGGCGAGTTGGTGGGTGTGGCGGCCAGTGACTTCACCCTGCCGCCGAGCCAGCAACTGATCGCGCTGCCGGGCATTCCCTCACAATTGCCGAGCCACCTGCTGCAACGCCGCCCCGACATCGCGGCGGCCGAGCGCCGGGTGTTCGCCGCCAACGCCAATATCGGCGTGGCCAAGGCGGCGTGGTACCCGGATTTCAGCCTGACCGGGCTGATTGGCGGGCAAACCCAGGGCGTTGGCAACTTGCTGTCCGCCGGTAATCGCTACTGGGCGTTGGGGCCGCTGGTGAACCTGCCGATCTTCGATGGCGGGCGCTTGAGCGCCAATGAACGCCAGGCCAAGGCCGAGTTTGAAGAAGCCTCGGCGCACTACCGCAGCCAGGTACTGAAGGCTGTGCGCGAGGTGGAAGACAACCTGGCGCAACTGCGGGATTTGCAGCTGGAGGCGCAGGATGAGCAAGCGGCGGCGGATGCGGCGCAGCACACCCAATCGCTGGCGATGAACAGCTACCAGGCCGGGGCCGTGAGTTACCTGGACGTGGTGACGGCGCAGACGGCGGCGTTGCAGGCGCAGAGGACGTTGCAGGCGGTGCAGACACGGCAGTTGCAGGCGAGCGTGGGGTTGGTGACTGCGCTGGGCGGTGGGTGGCAACCTGGCGCCTGACACGGCGGGTCAGTCACATCACTATCAACTGAACGGCTGCCATCGGGGGCAAGCCCCCTCCCACACGTGTCCGGTGCCGGACACATAATGTGTGAACACCGCAGAGCCAAGGTGGGAGGGGGCTTGCTCCCGATGGCGCTCTTCCAGACACATCCTGCCAAAAGTCCGCCCCTCACCCTGCGGCCCTCCAATCTAGCCTCTCTAGACGCATCTTGAGAGGGCCAGGGAATGGCAGAGTTACCCGCGTCACACCGCCTGCGCATCGGACGCTTCAGCGAACCCGACCGCATCTACCTCATCACCACCAACACTCACGAACGCATTCCCATTTTCAGCAACTTCCACTTGGGTCGGCTGCTGGTCTGGCAATTTCGGCTGGCACAACACCAAGGGCTCGCGAACTCAATTGCGTGGGTGATCATGCCGGACCATTTCCATTGGATTATTGAGCTGAAAAAAGGCTCTCTTGCAGATCTGATGCGACAGGTAAAATCCAAGAGCACGCGGTCCGTTAATGGCGTGAGTGGTCGCAAGGGAAGACTCTGGCAGGAAAGCTTTCATGACCGCGCACTGCGCAAGGAGGATGATCTAGTGAAGGTGGCGAGGTATGTAGTGGCCAATCCATTGAGAGCAGGTCTGGTGAAAAAGATCGGCGACTACCCATTGTGGGATGCCATCTGGATCTAACATCACACACTGTTCAAATGTGGGAGGGGGCTTGCCCCCGATAACAGGGTGACTGACCCACCGCTATCGGGGGCAAGCCCCCTCCCACATTTTTTTCTACCGTATTTCAGGCGGCTAACTTGCCGCTGGCGATTGCGGCGGAAGCTGCCACCATTGCGCGTAATAGAACCGCACACCCAGCAGCCAGATCATCCGGTGCGGCATTCTCGATTTCGTTATGGCTGATGCCGCCTTCACATGGCACAAAGATCATCCCCGCCGGGCCCAGCTCTGCGACGAAGATCGCGTCGTGCCCTGCCCCGCTGACGATGTCCATGTTCGACAGGCCCAGGCCGTTCGCCGCATCGCGCACGGCGTCGACGCAGCCTTTGTCGAAATACAGCGGTGGGAAATCCGCCGTGGGCTCCATCTCAAAACTCAAGCCATGCTTGGCACAGGTTTCATCGATCACCTTGCGCACCTGGGCAATCATCGAGTCCAGCCGCGCCGGCTCAAGGTGACGGAAATCCAGGGTCATGCGCACTTCGCCAGGGATCACGTTGCGCGAGCCGGGATAGGCCTGCAGGCAACCCACCGTCCCACACGCATGGGGTTGATGACCCAGCGCTGCGGCATTCACCGCCGCCACCACTGCCGCCGCGCCGACCAGGGCGTCCTTGCGCAAATGCATCGGCGTCGGCCCCGCATGCGCTTCGACGCCGCGCAGTTTCAGGTCAAACCACTTCTGCCCCAGTGCGCCGAGCACCACGCCGATGGTTTTCTGCTCGTCCTCAAGAATGGGTCCCTGTTCGATATGCGCCTCGAAATACGCCCCCACTTTATGACCGCTGACGGGACGTGTGCCCGCATAACCAATCGCATTCAGTGCATCGCCGACGCTGACGCCGTCTACATCGACCTTGGCCAGGGTATCGGCCAGGGTGAATTTCTCGGCGAACACGCCGGAGCCCATCATGCACGGGGGGAAACGCGAGCCTTCCTCGTTGGTCCACACCACCACTTCCAGCGGCGCCTCGGTTTCGATCTTGAGGTCGTTGAGGGTACGCAGCACTTCCACGCCCGCCAGCACACCGAAGCAACCGTCGAACTTGCCACCGGTGGGCTGGGTGTCGATATGGCTGCCGGTCATCACCGGTGGCAGGTCAGGATTGCGGCCGGGGCGGCGCGCGAAGATGTTGCCGATACCGTCGATGGTGACGGTGCAACCGGCGTCCTCGCACCACTGCACAAACAGGTCGCGGGCCTTGCGGTCGAGGTCGGTGAGGGCCAGGCGGCACACGCCGCCCTTGGGGGTGGCGCCGAGCTTGGCCAGGTCCATGAGCGACTGCCACAAGCGGTCGCGGTTGATGTGCTGATGGGTCGATTGCAGAACGTCGAGGGCAGCGTTCATGGGGATCTCCTCAGGCTGGTTTTTTATAAGTGGAACAGGTGGAACCCCCTCCCACATTTGGATTGCATTCCACTTCCGTTACAGCGGTGACTTAGCAGTGACCGGGCTGATACCACGCTTGGCATTCAAGCCGTAATACAGCAAGCCGCCCAGCGCCGAACCGGTGAACCAGCCGTAGCTGTAGAACCAGCTGAACGCATCGCTGCCCAACGACAGCAAGGTCAGCACCACCGGCACGCCAAACGCGATAAAGCCACTCCAGTTCCACGCCGGGTACACGTCATCGCGGTACAGCCCGGCCAGGTCCAGTTGTTGTTTGCGGGTGATGAAGTAGTCCACCACCATGATCCCGGCAATCGGCCCCAACAGGCTTGAATAGCCGAGCAACCAGTTGGAATACACGGTTTCCAGGCTCACATCGGAAACGATCAGGCCAAGCTTTTTCAGCAGTTCATGGCCCATCAACGCCAACCCCACCAACCCGGTCAGGATCACGGCGGTGGTGCGGTTGATCAGCTTGGGCGCGATGTTCTGGAAGTCGTTGGTCGGCGACACGATGTTCGCCGCCGTGTTGGTGGACAGGGTAGCGACGATGATCAACGCCATCGCCACCGCCACCCACACCGGGCTCTGGATATGCCCGATCAGGGTGACGGGATCGGACACGCTGACGCCCACCAATTTCACCGAGGCGGCGGTCATGATCACGCCGAGGGCGGCGAACAGGAACATGGTCAGCGGCAGGCCGAAAATCTGCCCGAGAATCTGGTCCTTCTGGCTTTTTGCGTAGCGGCTGAAGTCGGGAATATTCAGCGACAAGGTGGCCCAGAAACCCACCATCGCGGTGAGGCCGGCCATGAAGTAACCGGTGAGGCTCGCGCCCTCGGGACGCTTGGGCGGGATCGCCATCAATTCGCTGATCGACACGTTAGGCATTGCCCACACCAACAGGCCAATCCCCACCGCCACCAGCAACGGCGCCGACAACGTTTCAAGGCGCTTGATCGATTCGGCGCCGCGCAGCACCACCCACAAATTCAGGCACCAGAAAATCATGAAGCCAATCACTTCACCCGTACCGCCGAGGGACTTCCAGCCGTCGAAAATCGAGCCCAGGAACAGGTGAATCGCCAGCCCGCCAAACATCGTCTGGATACCAAACCACCCGCACGCCACCAGCGCCCGGATCAGGCACGGCACGTTGGAACCGAGGATGCCGAACGATGAGCGCAACAACACCGGGAACGGTATGCCGTACTTGGTGCCGGGGAAGGCGTTGAGGGTCAGCGGGATCAGCACCACGATGTTGGCCAGCAAAATCGCCATCAGCGCCTCGCCCACCGACAAGCCGAAATACGCGGTGAGCACCCCGCCCAAGGTATACGTGGGCACGCAGATCGACATGCCGACCCACAGCGCGGTGATGTGCCACTTGTTCCAAGTGCGTTCATGCACCTTGGTCGGTGCCATGTCGTGGTTGTAGCGCGGGCTGTCGAGGACGTCGGGGCCGGCGTCGAGTTCGTACAGGCCGTTGCGTTCAATGACTTGCGATCTGTTCTGTTGCATGGCCGCTCCACGGTTTTTTCGAATTATTGTTGCTCATCCAACGCGCTGCGCCGGATGGCCGGAGTACCTCATAAACAACATGACATCACGGACCCGGCCAGCCGCCACTGCACTCAATAACCGTGCCGACTACGGCCCTCGAACCCGTACCGCTTATATAACTGGCTGATGTTAATCAGCTTTCCGATTGAGCCCGCGGTACTTGCCACGTTACTCAGGCTAAATAATGCGTAAGTTGCCCGAACCCTCCGGACTCAATCTGGTGCAACACAATTATTTTTATTAACTGTCTTCGTCAAGAGGCATCTCTCAAGCGTCTGATTTGCAATAAGAAATGTTGCTCAATTTGCGAACCTGTCAAGTGCGTCAAAATGGTGAGCGGCCGCCACATTTTGGTGATTTATAAATTTTTAACTTATAAATCAATAAATTAAACACGCTATAAGCTTATAAAAAATCTTCTTGCTCAATCGAAAAACTCGGGCTAGTTTCTATTCCTGTCACCGATGACAGGAATTAACCGACCATCGGTAAGCAGCATTACAACACTTAGAACTGGCACAAGCCGGTCAAGCCTGTGAGGAACTCGACATGTCGCTGTTGATCCGTGGCGCCACCGTTATTACCCATGATGAAAGTTACCGCGCCGATGTGTTATGCGCAGGCGGTCTAATTCGCGCCATTGGCACGAACCTGAACGTTCCCGCCGGCACTGAGATACTCGATGGCAGCGGTCAATATTTGATGCCCGGCGGCATCGACCCCCACACCCACATGCAACTGCCCTTCATGGGCACCGTGGCCAGTGAAGACTTTTTCAGTGGCACGGCAGCAGGCCTGGCGGGGGGCACTACGTCGATCATCGACTTTGTGATCCCCAACCCGCAGCAATCCTTGATGGACGCGTTTCACCAGTGGCGCGGCTGGGCGGAAAAATCCGCGTCCGACTATGGCTTCCATGTGGCGATTACCTGGTGGAGCGAGCAGGTGCGCGAGGAAATGGCCGAGCTGGTCAGCCACCATGGCATCAACAGCTTCAAGCATTTCATGGCCTACAAAAACGCGATCATGGCGGCGGACGACACCCTGGTCGCCAGCTTCGAGCGTTGCCTGGAATTGGGCGCGATGCCCACCGTGCATGCCGAGAACGGCGAGCTGGTGTACCACCTGCAACGCAAGCTGATGGCCCAGGGCATCACCGGGCCGGAAGCACACCCGCTGTCGCGCCCATCCCAGGTTGAAGGTGAAGCGGCCAGCCGCGCGATCCGCATCGCCGAGACTATCGGCACGCCGCTGTACCTGGTGCACGTGTCGACCAAAGAAGCGCTGGATGAGATCACCTATGCGCGCAGCAAGGGCCAACCGGTGTATGGCGAAGTCCTCGCTGGCCACCTGCTGCTGGACGACAGCGTCTACCAACACCCCGACTGGCAAACCGCCGCCGGCTACGTGATGAGCCCGCCGTTCCGCCCGCGCGGGCATCAGGAGGCGCTGTGGCATGGCCTGCAATCCGGCAACCTGCACACCACCGCCACCGACCATTGCTGCTTCTGCGCCGAGCAAAAAGCCGCCGGCCGAGACGACTTCAGCAAGATCCCCAACGGCACCGCCGGCATCGAAGACCGCATGGCGCTGCTGTGGGACGAAGGCGTCAACACCGGGCGCCTGTCGATGCAGGAGTTCGTCGCGCTGACCTCCACCAACACCGCGAAGATCTTCAACCTCTACCCGCGCAAAGGCGCGATCCGCGTGGGTGCGGATGCCGACCTGGTGTTGTGGGACCCCGAGGGTACACGGACCATTTCCGCCAAGACCCATCACCAGCAGGTCGACTTCAATATCTTCGAAGGCAAGACCGTGCGCGGTGTGCCGAGCCACACCATCAGCCAGGGCAAGCTGGTCTGGGCCGATGGCGACCTGAGGGCCGAGCGCGGTGCGGGGCGGTATGTGGAGCGGCCGGCGTACCCGGCGGTGTTTGAGCAGTTGAGCAAGCGGGCGGCGCATTCCAAGCCAGTGGCTGTGAACCGCTGAGACCGCTATCGGGAGCAAGCCCCCTCCCACCCAATGTGGGAGGGGGCTTGCTCCCGATGAGGCCAGTACAGGCAACACAAAAACCACTGCCCATCAGAGGCAGCACCTCAATAACCGTGAGGCCACCACCGTGATCCAGACCCTGACCCACCTCCCCCATCCCGTTGAGGATGGAGCCACCCTCGCCAGCCATTTCACCGACCTGGCACCGCCCCTCAACGCACGCCAGGCACAATTGGAAGCCTCGCGCTGCCTGTATTGCTACGACGCGCCGTGCGTGAACGCGTGCCCCAGCGAGATCGACATCCCCTCGTTCATCCGCAACATCCACACCGACAACGTACAAGGTGCCGCGCAGAAAATCCTCTCGGCCAACATACTCGGCGGCAGCTGCGCGCGGGTGTGCCCCACCGAGATCCTGTGCCAGCAGGCCTGCGTGCGCAATAACGCCGAAGAATGCGCCCCGGTGCTGATCGGCCTGCTGCAACGCTATGCCATCGACAACGCGCACTTCAGCGAACACCCCTTCCAGCGCGCCGCCCCCACCGGCAAGCGCATCGCCGTGGTCGGCGCCGGGCCTGCCGGTTTGGCCTGCGCCCATCGCGCCGCCCTGCACGGCCATGACGTGGTGATCTTCGAAGCCCGTGAGAAAGCCGGTGGCCTGAATGAATACGGAATCGCCAAGTACAAACTGGTGGACGACTTCGCCCAGAAAGAGCTGGATTTCCTCCTGCAGATCGGCGGCATCGAGATCCGCCACGGCCAGCGCCTGGGGGACACTCTCACCCTCAGCGAACTGCATCAGCAATTCGATTCGGTATTCCTGGGGCTCGGCCTGGCCGCGAGCAAACAGCTGGGCCTGCACCACGAGGACGCCCCCGGCCTGCTCGCCGCCACCGACTACATCCACGAACTGCGCCAGGCCGATGACCTCACACAACTGCCCCTGGCCGACCGCTGCATCGTGCTCGGTGCCGGCAACACCGCTATCGACATGGCTGTGCAAATGGCCCGCCTCGGCGCCCGCGACGTCAACCTCGTCTACCGTCGAGGCCTGGCCGACATGGGCGCGACCCACCATGAACAGGACATCGCCAAGGCCAACCAAGTGCGCCTGCTGACGTGGGCCCAACCCGAAGAAGTGCTGCTGGACGACCAGGGCCATGTGCGCGGCATGCGTTTCGCCCACACGCGCCTGGACAACGGCCGCCTGCAACCCACCGGCGAAACCTTCGAACTGGCTGCCGATGCGATCTTCAAGGCCATCGGCCAGGGTTTTGACAGCGAGGCACTGCACGATCCGCTGGCACAACAGCTGCACCGCGTGGGCGAGCGCATCTTCGTCGACGAGCAGCTGCGCACCAGTATTCCCGGGGTTTATGCCGGTGGCGACTGCGTCAGCCTTGGCCAGGACCTCACCGTACAGGCCGTGCAACATGGCAAGCTGGCCGCCGAAGCCATGCACGCCCAACTCATGCTGAATGTGGAGGCTGCATAATGGCCGATCTTTCGATTGTATTCGCGGGTATCAAGGCCCCCAACCCGTTCTGGCTGGCCTCCGCACCGCCCACCGACAAAGCCTACAATGTGGTTCGCGCGTTTGAAGCAGGCTGGGGCGGCGTGGTGTGGAAAACCCTGGGTGAAGACCCGGCGGCGGTCAACGTGTCATCCCGTTACTCGGCGCACTATGGCGCCAACCGCGAAGTGCTGGGCATCAACAATATCGAGTTGATCACCGACCGCTCGCTGGAGATCAACCTGCAGGAAATCACCCAGGTCAAAAAGGACTGGCCGGATCGAGCGCTGATCGTGTCGCTGATGGTGCCGTGCGTTGAAGAGTCCTGGAAAAACATCCTGCCGCGGGTGGAAGCCACCGGTTGCGACGGTATCGAACTGAACTTCGGTTGCCCCCACGGCATGCCCGAACGTGGCATGGGCGCGGCGGTGGGCCAGGTGCCGGAGTATGTGGAACAGGTGACGCGCTGGTGCAAGACGTATTGCTCGCTGCCGGTGATCGTCAAACTCACGCCGAACATCACCGACATCCGCGTCGCGGCGCGGGCGGCGTATCGCGGGGGGGCCGACGCGGTGTCGCTGATCAACACCATCAACTCCATCACCAGCGTGGACCTGGAACGCATGGTCGCCCTGCCGATGGTCGGCACTCAGAGCACCCACGGCGGCTACTGCGGTTCAGCGGTGAAGCCGATTGCGCTGAACATGGTCGCCGAAATCGCCCGTGACCCGCAAACACAAGGCCTGCCGATCTGCGGCATCGGCGGTATCGGCAACTGGCGCGACGCGGCTGAATTCGTCGCCCTGGGCTGCGGCGCGGTGCAGGTGTGCACGGCGGCGATGCTGCATGGGTTTCGGATCGTGGACGAGATGAAGGACGGGCTGTCGCGGTGGATGGACAGTCAGGGTTACACCAGCCTGCAGGAATTTTCCGGTCGTGCGGTGGGCAATACGACGGATTGGAAGTACCTGGATATCAACTATCAGGTGATTGCGAAGATCGATCAGGAAGCCTGCATTGGTTGTGGGCGCTGCCATATCGCCTGCGAGGATACGTCGCACCAGGCGATCGCAAGCTTGAAGCAGGCGGATGGCACGCATCAATACGAAGTGATTGATGATGAGTGTGTGGGCTGCAACCTGTGCCAGATCACCTGTCCGGTGGCGGACTGTATCGAGATGGTGCCCATCGACACGGGCAAGCCGTTCTTGAATTGGACGCAGGATCCGAGAAATCCTTACCGGGAGGCTGTGTAGGCCTTTAGACCGCCATCGGGGGCAAGCCCCCTCCCACATTCGACCGCATTCTTTCAGGTGAAATGCAGTCAGGTGTGGGAGGGGGCTTGCCCCCGATGAGGCCCTCAGCCCCAACAAAGATCAAGGCTCCAACCCAATCCCGCGCAAAATCACACCCGTCACCGTCTGTATTGCCCTCTCGAACTGCATGTCCGACAACGGCTGGTGATCATTCAGGATCTTCACCTGATGATCAAAGTCGGCGTAGTGCTGCGTCGAGGCCCAGATCATGTACAGCAGGCTCGACGGTTCCACCGGGAGGATGCGTTTGTCTTCCACCCACTGGCGAATTTTCGCTTCCTTCATCTTGGCCCAGTCGTACAGGCTTTCATCCAGCGCCTCGCCGAGCGTCGGCGCGCCATGGATGATTTCGTTGGCCCAGACTTTCGAGCCATAGGGCCGCGTACGCGAGCGCTGCATTTTGGCGCGGATATAACTGCTGAGCACCACCCGTGGGTCATCGAAGGTTTCGAAGCTCAGGGCGTCCTGTTTCCACACTTCCAGCAGGTCGAACAGCACGGCGCTGTACAGCTCGCTCTTGGTGGTGAAGTAGTAATGCAGGTTGGAGCGCGGCAGTTGCACTTCTTGCGCGATATCGGCCATGGCGGTGCTGCCATAGCCCTTTTCGGCGAAGATTTTCTCCGCCGCCAAAAGGATTTTCTCGACGTTGACCCGACGAATTCCGATCTTGTGATTGCCCATAAGGGCTCCCTGACGACGACATGCCCCAAAGACTACCATCCGCTCTAGATCGGGGCGACAAGCGAAGTCGAAACTTCGTACACTCCCGGCTCCTATCCATTGATTGGTATTGCCCAATGTTGATCAAGAAAGCCCTGACTGCCGTCGCCCTGCTCGCCTCCCTGCTGGGCGCCTCGGCCGCATTTGCCCATGCCCACTTGAAAAGCGCTACCCCTGCTGCCGACAGCACCGTCGCCGCCCCTGCCGACCTGCGCCTGACCTTCAGCGAGGGCGTCGAAGCCACGTTCACCAAGGTGTCCCTGAGCAAGGACGGTACCGAAGTCGCCATCAAGGGCCTGGAAACCCCGGACGCCGACAAGAAAACCCTGGTGGTCACGCCGGCCGCCCCTCTTGCCGCCGGGAACTACAAAGTGGTGTGGAACGCGGTGTCGGTCGACACCCATAAGAGCAACGGCGAATACAGCTTCAAGGTCGGCCAATAACCCATGGCGACGCTGCTGGTGCTGTGCCGTTTCCTGCATTTCATCGTCGTGTTGCTGATGTTCGGGGCCTGCGTATTCAGGCCCTGGCTGCTGGGCGCTGAACCGCAGCCGGCGCTGGACCGGCAGTTGCTGCGCATCACGCGCGCCTTGGCCTGGCTCGGGCTGATCTCTGGCGTGGCGTGGTTGATACTGATCACCGCCAGCATGGCCGGCAGTTGGGACGCGGCGCTGCAACCGGCCACCGTGCAATTGGTGTTGGGCAAGACGTTTTTTGGCCAGGTCTGGGCCTGGCATCTGTTGCTCAACCTGTTGCTGGTGATGGTGCTGATCAGGCCCAGGGCGGCGCTGCGCCTGCCCTTGATCGCGCTGCTGCTGGCAACCCTCGCTCCCGTCGGCCATGGCGCGATGCTCGATGGCCTGAGCGGGCAATTACTGATCCTCAACCAGGTGGTGCATTTGGTCTGCGTCGGCGCCTGGCTTGGCGGGTTGTTGGTGCTGGTGCTGATCCTCCGGCAGCCGCAACGCTTCGCGCTGGAACCGATCCTGCGGCGCTTCAGCGGTGTGGGTTATGGGCTGGTGACGGGCTTGCTGATGACCGGGCTGATCAATGTGCGCGTGCTCACCGGGCAGCTGTGGCCCACACCGCTGTTCGATGGGTTTGCGTTGATCTTGCTGATCAAGGTGATGTTGGTGCTGGGCATGCTGGCGCTGGCGTTGCTGAATCGTTTGCGCCTGGAGCGTTGTGACGAGCGACTGGGCAGTTTGAAGTCCAGCGTGATGCTGGAATGGTTACTAGGTGTTTCAGCGGTGGCGGCCGTTTCCCTGCTGGGTACGTTGCCGCCCATGGTTCTGGCCGGCTGATTCCCCCCGACCACATTGACCCAGCCCACTTTTGGCCAACGTCGAGCCAGTCATCCTATAACTTCCAGTTGACAAGCCCTGAAAAGCCCGCAAATATCCCGCTCGATGTTGTACGACGACGTATAACAAATAATAAAAACAACAAACGAAAGGGAGCTCCACCGTGAGTCAATTCGCCCGCAATTCGTCCTCGTGTATCGGCCTCATCGCGCTCGGCAGCCTGGCGTTCACCCTCCCCCCCAGCGTCCACGCCGAAGGTTTTATCGACGACGCCAAGGCCACGCTCAACCTGCGCAACGCCTACTTCAACCGCAACTTCACCAACCCGACCAACCCCCAGGGCAAGGCCGAAGAGTGGACGCAGAGCTTCATTCTCGATGCGAAGTCCGGCTTCACCCAGGGCACCGTGGGTTTCGGGATTGATGTGCTGGGCCTGTATTCGCAAAAGCTGGATGGCGGCAAAGGCACTGGCGGTACGCAACTGCTGCCGATCCACGACGACGGCCGCCCTGCCGATAACTTCGGGCGCCTGGGCGTGGCGCTGAAGACAAAACTGTCGAAGACCGAATTGAAGGTCGGCGAATGGATGCCGGTACTACCGATCCTGCGCTCCGACGATGGCCGCTCACTGCCCCAGACCTTTCGTGGCGGCCAGGTCACCTCCAACGAGATCGCCGGCCTGACGCTCTATGGCGGCCAGTTTCGCGGCAACAGCCCGCGCAACGACGCGAGCATGGAAGACATGTTCATGAACGGCAGGGCCGCGTTTACCTCCGACCGCTTCAACTTCGGCGGCGGCGAATACACCTTCAACGACAAGCGCACACAGGTCGGCCTGTGGTACGCCGAATTGACCGATATCTACCAGCAGCAATACTTCAACCTCACCCACAGCCAGCCGGTGGGCGACTGGACCCTGGGCGCCAATCTCGGCTTCTTCAACGGCAAGGAAGACGGCAGCGCCCTGGCCGGCGACCTCGATAACAAGACCGCCTTCGCCCTACTTTCGGCCAAATACAACGGTCACACCTTCTACGTGGGCTTGCAGAAACTCACCGGCGACAGCGCCTGGATGCGCATCAATGGCACCAGCGGCGGCACCCTGGCCAACGACAGCTACAACGCCAGCTACGACAACGCCCAGGAAAAATCCTGGCAGTTGCGTCACGACTTCAACTTCGTGGTGCTCGGCGTGCCGGGGCTGACCCTGATGAACCGCTATATCAGCGGCAGCAATGTGCACACCGGCGCGATCACCGATGGCAAGGAATGGGGCCGTGAGTCGGAACTGGCCTACACGGTGCAGAGCGGTGCGCTGAAGAACCTCAACGTGAAGTGGCGCAACTCGACCATGCGTCGGGATTTCAGCAACAACGAGTTTGATGAGAACCGGATCTTTATCAGCTATCCGATCTCGTTGCTCTAGCCCCTGGAATACTTGTAGTGAGCGGGCTTGCCCCGCGCTGGGCTGCGAAGCAGCCCCAATAGGTCTATGCGTTTTATCAGGTCGTTCTCGGCGTCTGGTTTTAGGGCTGCTTCGCAGCCCAGCGCGGGGCAAGCCCGCTCACTACAGGAAGAACGTTGACAACCTGGGGGATCACTCACAATACTTCGACATAGTCATACGACAACCTACAACAAAAATTTGGAATCCCCATGACCACGACCACCCCTGCTCCCTTCAACCGCCTACTGCTCACCGGCGCCGCCGGCGGCCTGGGTAAAGTCCTGCGTGAACGCCTGCGTCCTTACGCCCACGTGCTGCGCCTGTCCGACATCGCCAACATGGCTCCGGCTGCGGACGCGTCCGAAGAAGTGCACACCTGCGACCTCGCCGACAAACACGCCGTGCACCAGTTGGTGGAAGGTGTCGATGCGATCCTGCACTTTGGCGGCGTTTCGGTTGAGCGTTCGTTCGAAGAAGTCCTCGGCGCCAATATCAGCGGCATTTTCCATATCTACGAGGCCGCCCGCCGCCACGGTGTGAAGCGCGTGATTTTCGCCAGCTCCAACCATGTCATCGGCTTCTATAAACAAGGCGAGAAAATCGACGCCCACTCCCCTCGCCGGCCGGACAGCTACTACGGCCTGTCCAAGTCCTACGGCGAAGACATGGCGAGCTTCTACTTCGACCGCTATGGCATCGAGACCGTCAGTATCCGCATCGGCTCATCGTTCCCGGAACCGCAGAACCGTCGGATGATGCACACCTGGCTGAGCTTCGACGACCTCACTCAACTGCTCGAGCGCGCGCTGTACACACCGAACGTCGGCCACACCGTGGTCTACGGCATGTCGGATAACCTCGACACCTGGTGGGACAACCGCTACGCCGCACACCTGGGCTATGCCCCCAAAGACAGCTCCGAAGTCTTCCGCGCACAGGTCGAAACCCAGCCACCGGTCGCCGCCGACGACCCGGCCAAGGTTTATCAGGGCGGTGCGTTCTGCGCCGCTGGGCCGTTCGGTGACTGAGCGCACAACAACCCAAGGGAATGAGTTGCCATGAACGCTGAATTGATTGTCGACGCCCGCAATGCCGTGGGCGAATGCCCGGTGTGGGTGCCGGAGGAAAACGCCCTGTACTGGGTGGATATTCCCAACGGTGGCCTGCAACGCTGGAGCGCCGACACCGGCCACGTTGCCGCCTGGACTGCCCCGCAGATGCTCGCCTGTATCGCCCGCACCGACGCGGGCAACTGGGTCGCGGGGATGGAAACCGGCTTCTTCCAACTCACACCGCACAACGACGGCAGCCTCGACACCACGTCTCTGGCGAGCGTCAAACACCCACGCCCGGACATGCGCCTCAACGACGGCCGCTGTGATCGCCAAGGCCGTTTCTGGGCCGGTAGCATGGTGCTGAACATGGGCGCGAACGCAGCCGAAGGCATCCTCTATCGCTATGCATCGGGTTCATTGCCCCATGCCCAGTTGAACGGTTTCATCACCCTCAACGGCCTGGCCTTCAGCCCCGATGGCCGCACGATGTACGCCTCGGATTCACACCCGCTGGTGCAACAGATCTGGGCCTTCGATTACGACATCGACACCGGCACGCCGTCCAATCGCCGCGTGTTCGTGGACATGCACAAGCACCTCGGCCGCCCCGACGGCGCCGCCGTGGATGCCGATGGCTGCTACTGGATCTGCGCCAACGACGCCGGGCTCATCCACCGCTTCACCCCCGAGGGGCGTCTCGACCGTTCCCTCACCGTACCGGTGAAAAAACCCACCATGTGCGCCTTTGGCGGCAGTCGCCTGGACACCCTGTACGTCACCTCGATCCGTGACGACCAGAGTGAGCAGTCGCTGGCCGGCGGCGTATTCGCCCTCAATCCTGGCATCACCGGTTTACCCGAGCCCACGTTCACCCTCTAGCTGCATCGCTGTGCCTTGAATACAACAATAACAAGACTGGAGACGTACCCCATGGACTTCAAACGCACCTTGCTCGCCGCTGCATGCTTCGCCCTGAGCAGCGCCGCCCACGCGCTGGAAATCAAATTCGCCGACATCCACCCCGCTGGCTACCCCACCGTCGTGGCCGAAGAAAACATGGGCAAGGCCCTGACCAAGGAAAGCAACGGCGAACTGACCTTCAAATACTTCCCTGGCGGTGTGCTGGGCTCCGAGAAAGAAGTGGTCGAGCAGGCCCAGGTCGGCGCCGTGCAGATGACCCGCGTCAGCCTCGGTATCGTCGGCCCGGTGGTCCCGGATGTGAACGTCTTCAACTTGCCGTTCGTGTTCCGTGACCAGGCCCATATGCGCAAGGTCATCGACGGCGAGATCGGCGACGAGATCCTCGCCAAGATCACCGACTCCGAGTTCGGCCTGGTCGCCCTGGCGTGGATGGACGGCGGTACGCGCAACCTCTACACCAAGAAGCCGGTGCGCAAGATCGAAGACCTGAAGGGCATGAAGATCCGCGTGCAAGGCAACCCGCTGTTCATCGACGCCTTTAATGCCATGGGCGCCAACGGCATCGCCATGGACACCGGCGAGATCTTCAGCGCCCTGCAGACCGGCGTGATCGACGGTGCGGAAAACAACCCGCCGACCCTGCTGGAACACAACCACTTCCAGAATGCCAAGTACTACACCCTCACCGAGCACTTGATCCTGCCGGAACCCATCGTGATGTCGAAAATCACTTGGAACAAACTCACCCCCGCGCAACAGGGCATGGTGAAAAAAGCCGCCAAGGCCGCCCAGGCTGACGAGCGCGTGCTGTGGGACGCCAAGTCCGCCAGCAGTGAGGAAAAACTCAAAAAGGCCGGTGTCGAGTTCATCACCGTCGACAAAAAACCCTTCTATGACGCCACCGCAGCGGTACGTGATAAGTACGGCGCACCCTACGCCGACATCATCGAGCGTATCAACGCCGTTCAGTAACGTCCCTTCCTCTTAGCAAGGCCCGGCGCGGCCCATGCGGACGCGCCCGGTTACGGTGAACGCCATGAAGAATTTACTGCTGCGCATCAACGACCGCATCTACATGACCTGCATCTGGGTCGCCGGCCTCTCGGTACTCGGGGTCGCACTGATCATCCCCTGGGGCATCTTCGCCCGCTATATCCTCGGCACCGGCTCGAGTTGGCCGGAACCTACCGCCATCCTGCTGATGCTGGTGTTCACCTTTGTCGGCGCGGCCGCCAGTTACCGCGCGGGGGCCCACATGTCGGTGGCGGTAGTGACCGACCGCCTCGCACCGCGCCAACGCCAAGTGGTCGGCGTCGTCTCACAACTGTTGATGGCCATCATCTGCCTGTTCATGACCGTCTGGGGCACCAAGCTGTGCCTGTCCACCTGGAACCAGTTCATGAGCGCCATCCCCACCCTGCGCGTGGGCATCACCTATATGCCGATTCCCATTGGCGGCCTGCTGACGCTGATCTTTGTCGTGGAAAAACTCCTGCTCGGTGACCAGAGCAATCGTCGGGTCGTACGTTTCGATCTGGTTGAAGAAAGCGAAGGGGCCGCCTGATATGGACGCATTGATTCTGTTGGGCAGTTTTATCGCCTTGATCCTGATCGGCATGCCCGTGGCGTATGCCCTCGGGCTGTCGGCGCTGATCGGCGCGTGGTGGATCGACATTCCGTTCCAGGCCCTGATGATTCAGGTGGCCGGCGGGGTGAACAAGTTTTCGCTGATGGCGATTCCGTTCTTTGTGCTGGCCGGGGCGATCATGGCCGAAGGCGGCATGTCGCGGCGGCTGGTGGCGTTTGCCGGGGTGCTGGTGGGCTTTGTGCGGGGCGGCCTGTCCTTGGTGAATATCATGGCCTCGACGTTTTTTGGCGCGATTTCCGGTTCGTCGGTGGCGGACACCGCCTCGGTCGGTTCGGTGCTGATTCCGGAAATGGAACGCCGCGGGTATCCCCGTGAGTTCGCCACGGCCGTGACCGTCAGCGGTTCGGTGCAGGCGCTGCTGACCCCGCCCAGCCATAACTCGGTGCTTTACTCCCTCGCGGCGGGCGGTACGGTGTCGATCGCGTCGCTGTTCATGGCCGGCGTGGTACCGGGCCTGCTGATGAGCGCCTGCCTGATGGTGCTGTGCCTGATCTTCGCGAAAAAGCGCAATTACCCAAAGGGCGACGTCATCCCCTTGAAGCAAGCGCTGAAGATCGCCGCCGACGCACTCTGGGGCCTGATGGCCATGGTGATCATCCTCGGCGGCATCCTCTCGGGCATCTTCACCGCCACCGAGTCCGCCGCGATTGCCGTGCTCTGGGCGTTTTTCGTGACCATGTTCATCTACCGTGACTATAAGTGGCGCGAGCTGCCCAAGCTGATGCACCGCACGGTGCGCACCATTTCCATCGTGATGATCCTGATCGCCTTTGCCGCCAGCTTCGGCTACATCATGACCCTGATGCAGATCCCGGCGAAGATCACCACGATGTTCCTGACCCTGTCGGACAACCGCTACGTGATCCTGATGTGCATCAACGTCATGTTGTTGTTGCTCGGCACGGTGATGGACATGGCGCCATTGATCTTGATCCTCACGCCGATCCTGCTGCCGGTGGTGCTCGGCCTCGGCGTCGACCCGGTGCACTTCGGCATGATCATGCTGGTCAACCTCGGCATTGGCTTGATTACGCCGCCGGTGGGTGCCGTGTTGTTCGTGGGGGCGGCAGTGGGCAAGGTCAGTATCGAGAAAACCGTGAAGGCGCTGCTGCCGTTCTATGGGGTGCTGTTCCTGATCCTGATGGCCGTGACCTACATTCCGGCGCTGTCGCTGTGGCTGCCCAGCGTGGTGTTGTGATGATGATTGAACTTGAAGACAACCTGACCCACCTCACGTTGAATCCGGCCGTGGGCGGCAGCCTCGTCAATTGGACGGTGCGCGCCACCGGGCAGCCGTTGCTGCGCCATAACGATGAGCAGGCGATCCTCACCGGTTTGCCGGGCAAGTTGGGGTGCTATCCGTTGGTGCCTTGGTCCAACCGCATTGCCCACGGCGGTTTCGATAACCCCGAGGGTTGGCTGGCACTCGCGCCCAACAGCCTGACCGACCCGCTGCCGATTCACGGTTCGGCCTGGCAACAAGCGTGGCAGGTGGTCAGCCAGTCGGCGGATGAAGCCGTGCTGGAAGTGCGATGTGACACGCCGTTTGCCTATCGCGCCGAGCAGCGTATTCGCTTGAGCGATGGGGCCTTGCGTATCGAACTGCGGGTGACTCATCTGGCCGAAACAGCCGCCTGGCATGGCGTGGGCTTGCACCCGTACTTTCCGCGTCGGCCGGGTACCCGGTTGCGGGCCAAGGCCGCACAGGTGTGGATGAGTGATGTGTCCAAGCTGCCGACGGGGTTGGCGCCGGTGCCGGGCGAGTGGGATTTCCAAGGATTGAAAAGCCTGCCCGAAGGCCTGGTGGACAATGGGTTTTGCCAGTGGGATGGGCAGTGCCGGATCGAGCAACCGGAGCTGGGTTATGCGCTGGAATGCCAGGCGAGCGGCGCGGATTACTTCTTGCTGTATTGCCCGCCGGGGTTGGGGTTCTTTTGCATCGAGCCGGTGAGCCATCCGGTGAATGCCCATCATCTGCCGGGGCGGCCCGGTTTGAAACTGCTGGAACAGGGCCAGTCAACCCACCTCACCTTCAACCTGAAATACATTCAAAATGTGGGAGGGGGCTTGCCCCCGATGGCGGTGAATCAGTAATACATTGGGTGGCTGAGACACCGCTATCGGGGGCAAGCCCCCTCCCACAGTTTTGATTTGTGTTGTGTCAGTGATGTCAGGGTGGGCTGTTTTTCAGGCGGCCAGCGGTGTCGATGCTGACGACGACCGACAACCCCGGCCGCAACCGCTCGCTCTCGGCCTGGTCGGGATCCACCGCAATCCTCACCGGCACCCGCTGGGCGATCTTCACGAAGTTGCCGGTGGCGTTGTCTGCCTGCAACAGGCTGAACTCCGAGCCGGTGGCTGGGGAAATATGCTGCACCGTGCCGTGGAATTTACGGTGGTTCAGGGCGTCGACCGTGAAGGTCACCGGCTGGCCGACCTGCACATTGTCCATCTGGGTCTCTTTCATATTGGCGATCACCCACAGCTGCTTGGGCACCAGCGCCATCAACTGCGCGCCGGAGTTGACGTAGGCCCCAAGGCGCACGCCAATCTGCCCCAACTGACCGTCACGCGGTGCGATGATGCGGGTGTTGGACAGGTCTATACGCGCCAGCTCCACCGCCGCCTCGGCACTCGCCACGGCCGCTTCCAGGGAACCGCGGTTGACGATCACCGTCTGCAGGTCCTGACGCGCGATTTCCAGGCTGGCCTGGGCCTGGGCCACCGCCGCGACGGTCTGCGCGTTGGCGGCACGGGTCACGTCCAGCTCGCGCTTGGACACCGAACCGTCACTGATCAACGCTTCATTGCGGCGCAAGTCGGCCGTGCTTTTGCGCGCCTGCGCCTGGCTGTCCACCAAGGCCGCCTGGCGTAACTGGATGGTGGCTTCGGCGCTGTTGCGCTGCTGCACCACATTCGCCAACGACGCCTTCTGCACCGCCAGTTGCGCCAGCGCCTGGTCGAGGCGCTGCTTGTAGATACGATCATCCAGGCGCACCAGCAGATCGCCTGCCTTCACGTACTGGAAATCCTGCACCGGCACGTCGAACACATAGCCGCTGAGCTGCGGACCGATAATCGTGACTTGCCCACGCACCAGCGCGTTTTCGGTGGTTTCCACCGCGCTGCTGAACGGCGGCAATTGCCAGGCATACAGCACAATCAACACACCAACGATGGCAATCGCGGCAAAGCCCAGGGACGAGACGATGCGCACCCGCAAGGAGCGCGGCTCGGTCACCGTGGCCCCGGGAGGCGTGCTGCCTTCCGGCGTGGAAGCGATGGCGTTGGTGGTCGTGGTGGTGGAAGTCGGTTCGGTCATGAAGAAGCGCCGCTGGGTTGAACGGAAGGGGCTGCTGCCTGGGTGGTGCTCATCAGCCACAGACTGCGGATAAAGATCCAGATCATGGTCAGTATTGCGATGATCGCGATCAGCATGAAGACATCGTTGTAGGCCATCACGTTCGCTTCACGGGTCGCCGCCGTGGCCAGGCTGCGAATGCCCATCAAGTTGCGCAGCTCGGGGTCGGCGACAATGCCGCCGTAGGCCGAGCCGCCGCTCTGCACCCGCGCGGCTACACGCGGGTCGAGCAGGGTCAGGTGTTCGACGATCATGCTCGAGTGATATTTCTCGCGCACGATCTGGAACGTCCCCAACAACGCCGCGCCGATCAGGCCGCCGAGGTTCTGGCAAATGCCGAACATCACCGAAAAACTCACCAGGTTGCGCGGGTTGGCCAGCACGTTCTTGGTGCCCAGCACCATGGTCGGCCCCAGGAAGAACGTCCCGCCGAAGCCTAGCAGGAACTGGCTGATATACAGGTTCTGCGGCCGGGTCAGGTTGCTGGAAAAGCTGTCCATCACCGACCCCGTGGCCATCAGCGCCAGGGAAATCACCAGCGGCATCAGCAAATGCGCCGGGTTGATGGTCAGGGCGCTGACCGCCAGCCCCGCAATCGCCCCGGCGAGCATCACCACATAGAGCGTGTGCATCTGCTGGTAGCTCATGTTCAACATCTGCATGAACCCCACGGCACCGGTGGACTGCTCGGACAGCACCATGCGAATCAGGATCACCGCCAGTGCCAGGCGAATCATCACGCCGCTGCCCAGCCAGCGGGTCATGAGCATCGGGTTGGCGCGGTTATGCTCGATGGCCAGGCCAGCCATGATCAGCACCAGGGAGCAGGCCGAGGCCACGCCGATCCACGGAGCCTCCAGCCACCAATCGATGCGGCCCAGGGACAGCACGGCGCAGAGCAACGCGACACCGGTAGCCAGGATGGCGAAGGTCAGGAAGTCGAGTTTTTCAAAGGTCTTGAAGCGGTCACCGGGCGGTAACTTGAGCAGGAATACACAGCCCAGGCAGATCAGCGCCATGCCCAGTTCGAACAGGTACAGCCCGCGCCATTCGGCGATTTGCAGCAAATCTTCGGAGAACAACCGCGCCAGCGGCAAGGCCAACTGCGCCGTGCCCAACCCCAGCACCAGCGACTTCAAGCGCCACTTGGCCGGGAAGGCCTGGATCATGTAGTACAAGCCCAATGAACTCAGCGCCGCCCCCACCATGCCGTGGGCCGCCCGCACCGCAATGGCGGAGTTGAGGTCGTTGACGAACAAGTGGCCGAAGGTCACCAGCGCATACAGCACCAGGAACACTTCGGTGAATGCGCGCAGGCCGAACTGCTGGCGAAACTTCACCAGCAGCAGGTTCATGCACACGTTGGTCATCACATAGGCGGCGGGGAGCCAGGCCATTTCAGCGGTGGTCGCGCCCAGTGCACCTTGCAGGTATTGCAGGTTGGCGATCACCAGCGCGTTACCCAGCCCGCCGGTAATTGCCACCAGCACCCCCACCATCGCGAACAACCAACGCTTATAGGTGGGGTGCAACGGCGTCGACGGCGAACCGGGCAGGCTGGGCCGCTCGTGGGGCTCCCAGGTGTGGGGGGTGTATGTGTTCATTCGATGACCCAGATGACCCGACGCAGGATGTCGGTAAAACCATTACTCAGGGAGTAGTAAACCTGAGGGGAGTTCATCTTGTCATTTCGAAGGAACAATGGGTCATCGAAGTGAGCACGGTAAAACCGGTGGGAGCGGGCTTGCTCGCGACACACCGCCATCGGGGGCAAGCCCTAATGCCAGTCAGTTAAGAAGCAGCAAGAGCGAAAAGTAACCCGTGGCGAGGGAGCTTGCTCCCGCTGGACTGCGCAGCAGTCCCAGCCTTTTGAAACAAAGAGCTGGGGCCGCTTCGCGACCCAGCGGGAGCAAGCTCCCTCGCCACAGGTACGGTGCTCATTTTTAACTGACTGGCATTAGGGCAAGCCTCCTCCCACATGGAATCTGCAGTGTATTGGAGACAACCTTCACACTGTCAGACCCAGCCGAGCCAGCTCCAGTAAGTGGCGGCAAACACCAGCATCAGCGCATAGCCGATTAGCGTCACCAGAACCCCCACCTTGGCAAATTGCCGCGCCGTAAACGTCCCCGTTCCCAGGCACACCATATTCTGCGGCGCATTGATCGGCAGAATAAACCCATAACTCATCACAAACCCCAGCAGCATCGTCATCCCCAACCGACTGAACTCCCCCGGCAACGTCTGCAACACCGCAATCAGGATCGGCAGCAACGCCGAGGTCAACGCCGTGGCACTGGCAAACCCCAAATGAATCACGATCAAAAACGCCCCAAGAATCGCAAACACCCCCAGCGGCCCAACCTGATCCAACCCCGTGTGAGCCACCACGGCAGCCCCCAACCACTGCCCCGCCTGGGTGGTAAGCAGCGCCGTCCCGAGGCTGATGCCCACCCCAAACACAATCACCGTGCCCCAAGGAATCCGCGACTGCACATCCTTCCACGTCATCACGCCGATGCCTGGCAGCAACAGAAACACCAACCCCGCGTACGTGGTCGAGGTGGTGTCAAAACTGTGCAAACGCCCTTCCGTGGCCCAAGCCAGCAGCAACAACACCGACACCGTCAACAGGCGCTTCTGCGGCCCCGTCATCGGCCCGATGTCCACCAGCGATTGCGCCACCGCCTCTTTACCGCCCGGGATGCTGTCGGTCTCCGGCGGCAACAATTTGAGCACCAGGAACAGCAACACCGCCGACATGATCAACGCCCACGGTGCCCCCGCAATCAGCCAGTCGATCCACGACACGCGCTGGCCGAGCATCTTGTCCATGAAGCCGACGGTCAGCAGGTTCTGCGCGGCGGCGGTCTGGATGCCGACGTTCCAGATGCTGGTGCCCTGGGCCACCACGATCATGATGCCGGCCGCGATGTTCGAGCGTCTGTCCACGCCAAACGCGGCGATCACGCCCATCATGATCGGCACCACGCAGGCACTGCGCGCCGTGGCGCTGGGCACAACGAGGCTGAGCAGAATGGTCACCGCAACCGCTCCGAGCAGGATGCGCCGGGTACTCGTGCCGATCCGGCTCAGCGTCACCAGGGCAATGCGCCGATCCAGACCGGTATGCGTCATCGCGGCGGCGATGAACAACGCGCCCGCCACCAGCGCCAATGCCGGGTTGGAAAAACCGGTAAGCGCCATGCTGATGGCCGGGCTGGTGCCGATCAGATGGATAGGGTCTTGCACCGACGGCGCCGTGCCGAGCAGAAAAGCCATCAGCGAGGTGATCATGATCGCACTGGCTTCATAGGACACCGCCTCGGTGATCCACACCACCACGGCAAACGCGAGGATCGCCAGCATGCGGTGCCCAGCCACCGGCAGGTCGGCGGGCAGGGGCAACAGCAGCACCCCGGCCATCACCAGCACGGCGACTACCAGGCCCAGGGGAAACTTGAATGATGCGGCGGTTGTGGCGGGGGCGTTCATGGCGGGCTCCATCAGCCTTCAAATCAGGCCGCAAGCATGCCCTGGATTGCCACAGGCTGCGTTGACAGGTATCAACGCCTCAAGCCAAAAGCGGGCTCAATACGGCCCGCCACTCGCCGGGCTTGACGGTTTGTTCAACAACGGTGCTGGGCACTGGGTGGAGGACACGAGAGGATGAGCCGATCAGATGGCCGCTTTAACCACCATGCCAATAGCAACCAGTACACACAAACTGGCAAAACCCACCTGCAAGATACGCGCGGGAATCACCGAGCACAGGCGTCGGCCGGCCAGCATGCCGACGATGCTTGCGCCGATAAATACCCAGCCTATCGGTTCAATGCGGACACCGGCATGGAACGCACCGGCCACACCGATCAGCGAGAGCAGGCTGATCACCATCAAGGAGGTGGCGACGATGCCGCGCATCTGCACATCGGTGAGCTGCTTGAACGCCGGCACGATCAGGAACCCGCCGCCGACGCCCAGCAGGCCGGACACCGCTCCCGTCACCGCACCGAGGGCGGCCAGGGTTGCGCTGCACTTGGCGGTCCAGGCGAAGCGCCCGGTTTGCTGGTCGAGCATGCAGTTTTTCTGGGCCCAGGAGGCGGTGCCATGGTCACTCGGCCCGGCCTCGCGTTTTTCGCGCTGCAACATGCGCCAGGCCACCAGCACCATCAACGCGCTGAACAGGCCCATCAGCACGGGCTCCGGCAACTGGTGGGCAAAGAACACGCCCACTGGCGAAAACAACGCGCCAAGCAACGCGATCAGCAACGCAGCACGGTAGCGCACCAGGCCATGGCGCAAACCGTCAATCGCCCCCACCGCTGCCGCCGCGCCCACGGCGAGCAGCGACACCGGCGCCGCCTGGGTCATGCTCAACCCCAGGCCCAGCACCAGCGCCGGCACCCCGAGGATGCCGCCGCCCGCGCCGGTCAGGCCCATGACCAGGCCCATCAATAATCCCAACACACTGGCCAGCAGCATTCAGTCCACCTTGCTCAGGCGGGTCAGCCATTCGCGGCCCTTGAGCATGCCGTTCCAGTAGAACCACGGCAGCAAGGTGGCCTTGAGGAACCACATTGAGCGGCGCGCCTGGGTCGGGTCCAGGGGAAAGGTCGGCAGCAATTTGCCGCCATAGCCGAACTCGGCCAGCACCACCTTGCCCTTCTCCACCGTCAGCGGGCAGGAACCGTAGCCGTCGTACTTGAGCGGCAGCGGCGCCTGTTTGCGCAGGGCCAGCAGGTTTTCGGCGACCACCACGATTTGCTTGCGCGCCGCGGCGGCGGTCTTGGCATTGGTGGTGCCGCACACGTCGCCCAGGCCGAAGATGTGCGGGTAACGCAGGTGTTGCAGGCTGTGGGGGTTTACTTCGCACCAGCCGGCGGCGTCAGCCAACGGGCTCTGGCGGATGAACGCCGGGGAGACTTGGGGTGGGACCACGTGAAGCATATCGAAGGATTTCTCTTCAACCGTCGCATTGCCTGCGGCGTCCTTCACTTCGAACCAGGCCTTGCGTGCGGGGCCATCAACCTTCACCAGGTTGGAATTGAACGCCAGGCGGGCAGCGTATTTTTCGATGTACTTCATCAGCGGCGGCACAAACGTCGCCACGCCGAACAGCGCGGCGCCGGCCAGATTGAATTCGACGTCGATGTTTTTCAGAGCGCCCTGCTTGAGCCAGTGGTCGCAGGACAGGTACAGGGCTTTTTGCGGCGCCCCCGCGCATTTGATCGGCATGGCCGGCTGGGTAAAGATCGCCTTGCCGCCCTTGAGTTGCTGCACCAACTGCCACGTATAGGCCGCGTGCTGGTAACTATAGTTGGAGGTGACGCCATGCTGGCCAAGGGTGTCTTGCAGCCCTTCGATCTTCTCCCAGGCCAGGCGCAGGCCAGGGCACACGATGAGGTTGTTCCAGGTGACGCGTTGGCCGCTGTCGAGGACCAGCGTCTGTTCGTCCGGCAACAGTTCGGTGACGGCGGCCTGTACCCAGGTGACACCATTGGGCAGTACGTCGGCCAACGGGCGGCGGGTCTTTTCCAGGTCGTAGGCGCCGCCGCCCACCAGGGTCCAGGCGGGCTGGTAGCAGTGGTGGTCGCTCGGCTCGATCAGGGTGATATTCAGGTGGGGGTCGCGCTTGAGCAGGCTGGCCAGCAGGCCGATCCCCGCCGAGCCGCCGCCGATGACTACGATATCGCCACTGATGGTAGGGCCCCAGTGTTGTTCGGTCATGGTCTATCGCCTTTTTAATTCGATGCACACAAGGAGCGTTGCCGTATGGCGTCACGTCCCGTTACAGGTCGATCCTTTGCCTCGGACCGTTTTTTTCCCTTAAGCTCGCAAGCCTATGTGGAAAACATCTCGAATGTAAGCCGCAATCCACTACAAGGACCGCCGCCATGCCCGCGTTGATACAAGCCTTTCTGGACGAGGCGTCGTCGACCTACACCTACGTCCTACACGAGGCAGATGATGGCCCCTGTGCCATCGTCGACTCGGTGCTCAACTACGACCCGGCCTCCGGGCGCACCGACACCCGCCAGGCCGACAAGGTGATCGCCTACGTGCGCGAACATCGCCTGCAGGTGCAATGGTTGCTCGAAACCCACGCCCATGCCGACCACCTCTCCGCCGCGCCTTACCTGCGCCGGACGCTGGGCGGCAAGATCGCGATTGGCCAGTCCATCAGCAAAGTGCAGGACGTGTTCAAGAACCTGTTCAACCTGGAGCCGGAATTTCGCGTGGACGGCTCGCAGTTCGATCACTTGTTTGCGCCGGATGAGGTGTTTCATATCGGCTCTATCAAGGCCCAGGCCCTGCATGTGCCCGGGCATACCCCGGCGGACATGGCCTACCTGATCGACGATCGGCTGATCCTGGTGGGCGATACGCTGTTCATGCCCGACGTCGGCACGGCGCGCTGCGACTTCCCTGGCGGTGATGCGCGGCAGTTGTACGCATCGATGCGCAAGCTGCTGGCGTTTCCTTTGGACACCGAGCTGTACGTGTGCCATGACTACCCGCCCGAAGGCCGTGAAGCGAAGTGCCTGACCACGGTGGCCGAGCAGCGCGCGGGGAATATCCATGTGCATGACGGAGTGGATGAAGCGGCGTTTGTCGCGATGCGCACCCAGCGTGATGCCGGGCTGGGGATGCCGACGCTGTTGCTGCCGGCGATCCAGGTGAATGTGCGGGCGGGGAATATGCCGCCTGCAGAGAAAAATGGGGTGACTTACCTGAAGATCCCCTTGAACCAACTGTGAAAGCGGGCAGGCGCGGCCTACGTGCCGCGCCATGTTGCGCGGGTTGCGCGGGTTGCGCAGGTTTTATCAGGCGACGGAGAACTTCGACACGATCTGCTTGAGGTCCACCGCCAGCCTTGACAGCTCTTGACTGGCAATCGAAGTCTGGCCGGCCGCCGAAGAACTCTGGATGGACAGGTCACGGATACTGATCAGGTTCTGGTCCACGGAGCGGGCTACATGGGCCTGCTCCTCGGACGCTGTCGCAATCAACAGGTTGCGTTCATTGATATCCGTGATGGCTTCGGTGATCTGTGTAATGGCCAGGCCCGCTTCATGGGCGATCTTCAAGGAATCCACCGCCTCGTTACGGTTAAGCGCCATGGAGGACACCGCTTCGCTGGAGCAGCTCTGGATTTTGGCAATCATCTGCTCGATTTCCTGCGTCGATGTCTGCGTTCTATGCGCCAGTGCCCTCACTTCGTCGGCCACCACCGCAAACCCCCTGCCCTGTTCTCCTGCCCTGGCCGCCTCAATGGCGGCGTTCAACGCCAGCAAGTTGGTTTGCTCGGCAATCGAGCGGATCACTTCAACCACCCGTGCAATATCCTGAGCCTGCTTGGCCAGGCCTTCAACTTCCACGCCGGTCTGTTGCACCGTGGCGCTGAGTTTCTCGATTGAGGCGATGGTTTGCGTCACACGCTCCTGACCCATTTTGGCCGAGCGCTGGGAATCTTGCGTCGATTGGGACGCCGACACCGCATTGCGGGCGACCTCCTCCACTGCCGCCGTCATCTCGTTTACGGCCGTGGCGGCCTGGTCCGTCTCCAGGCTTTGGCGCTCGATCCCCGCACTGGATTCGCGGGTAATGGCACTCATCTCCTCTGCCGCCGACGCCAACTGCCCGGACGCTTCCGAGATGTGCTGCAGGGTACTTTTCAGATTCATTTGCATGGACGCGGTAGACCGTTGCAACGCCGTCAGCTCGTCATTGCCATTGATCGCAATGGCTACACGTAAATCACCGTCGGCAATTTTTCCGGTCGACACCAGCAATTCACGTACCGGAGCAATGATGCTGCGGGTAAACAAGCGTGCGACCACGACGGTGATCAGCAAGGAGCCGACCATCAGTATCCAGGTAAACAAGCGTGCTGTTTCATACTCGCCGGAGGCAACTTGTACCGCCGCCTTGGAGCCCTTCTCATTCAACGCGATCAGCTCACGGATGGCACGCTGCACATCCAAGGCGATAGGTCCGTTGACATCCCGCAAGTAGGTCGACATCTGTTCAACGGACAGGCTGGAGGCCTGCGCGAGAAACTCATCCATCTTCTGGCTGTAGTTCTTGATGCTGGCTAATGCCCCGTTGTAGGTGGATTGCTCCTCGGGACTCGACACAAACGGCACATAACGCTCGGCAATGTCGAGCACTTCCGTGCGCGTCGCCTTGAGTTTTTCAAGAGAAGCCGGATCCTGGCGGGTGGTTTCCATGGCATAACGACGCAGGTCAAGACGAAGTTTATAAAATGCAGAATCTATCTCACCGGCCAAACGGATACTGGGGAGCCAATTGTTTTCGATTTCAACCGTCGACGAATAAACTTTATCGACTTTTATCAGCGTCATGGCTCCTTGTACTAACAGCAGGAGGCACACCACACCAAAACAAAGTGTGGTACGAAAGTTTAACTTCAAGGCTCTCATGGACATCGCGGCTCACCCCTTTCCTGGACCGCGAACTTCACGGCCTGATGGGGATTAATGTGTTAAAACACATGTGAAAAATACGTGACTGATTACGCATTTTTTTATTAGCCGCAAAAATAAAATACGATGAAGTTAGTTACCCAACTAACGATCAAAGTACCCAATGTAATAGCGCGCCGTTATCAAACCATCAGTCCGTCCCTTGGCAGTGGCAGTGCGGTTTTGTAACGCACTTGCTTGAGCGCAAAGCTTGAGCGGATGTTGGCCACGCCCGGCACCTTGGTCAGAAAATCCATCATGAAGCGCTCAAGCGACTGGATCGTCGGTACCAGCACCCGGATCAGATAGTCCGGGTCGCCAGCCATCAGGTAGCACTCCATGACCTCGGGCCGGTCGGAAATCGCGCCTTCGAACTGCTGCAACGCCAACTCATTCTGTTTTTCCAGGCTCACGTGGATGAACACATTGACGTGCAGCCCCAGTAGATCGGCGTCCAGCAACGTGACCTGCTCGCGAATCAGGCCCAATTCCTCCATTGCCTTCACCCGGTTGAAACACGGCGTGGGCGACAGGTTGACCGAGCGGGCCAGGTCGGCGTTGGTGATGCGGGCGTTCTCCTGCAGGGCGTTGAGAATGCCGATATCGGTACGGTCCAGTTTGCGCATGAGACAAAATCACCTGTTTATTATGTTTATGCAGTTTTTTTATCCGCAAATGATCGTGAGCGCAATGAAACACAGATAAATATTCTTCTACGCCCCGCCTATGATTGTTGTAGGACAAGATTTCTCCTATCCGGAGACTGACTGTCAGCTAGCGCGCCCACTACAAGAAATTCACAAGATCGAGCGTAGAAGCCATGAATCAGCCGTACGAACCGCTGCGCCTGCACGTCCCTGAACCCTCGGGACGCCCAGGCTGCAAGACCGACTTCACCTACCTGCGCCTGACCGACGCCGGCCTGGTGCGCAAACCCGCCATCGACGTAGAACCCGCCGACACCGCCGACCTCGCCAAAGGCCTGATCCGCGTGCTCGACGACCAGGGCCAGGCCCTCGGCCCCTGGGCTGAGGGTGTTCCCGTCGAGATCCTGCGCAAAGGCATGCGCGCGATGCTCAAGACGCGGATTTTCGATAACCGCATGGTCGTCGCCCAGCGTCAGAAGAAAATGTCGTTCTACATGCAAAGCCTTGGCGAAGAAGCCATCGGCAGCGCCCAGGCCCTGGCCTTGAACATCGACGACATGTGCTTCCCCACCTACCGCCAGCAAAGCATCCTGATGGCTCGCGACGTGCCCTTGGTGGACCTGATCTGCCAGTTGCTGTCCAACGAGCGTGATCCGCTCAAGGGCCGCCAGTTGCCGATCATGTATTCGGTGAAAGACGCTGGCTTCTTTACGATCTCCGGCAACCTCGCCACCCAATTCGTACAAGGCGTGGGCTGGGGCATGGCCTCGGCGATCAAGGGCGATACCAAGATCGCCTCCGCCTGGATCGGCGACGGCGCCACCGCCGAATCCGACTTCCACACGGCCCTCACCTTTGCCCACGTGTACCGCGCGCCGGTGATCCTCAACGTGGTCAACAACCAGTGGGCCATCTCCACCTTCCAAGCCATCGCCGGCGGCGAAGCCACCACCTTTGCCGGACGCGGCGTAGGTTGTGGTATCGCCTCCCTGCGCGTGGACGGCAACGACTTCATCGCGGTATACGCCGCTTCCGCCTGGGCTGCCGAACGTGCGCGCCGCAACCTCGGACCCACGCTGATCGAATGGGTCACCTACCGTGCCGGCCCGCACTCCACCTCGGATGATCCATCCAAATACCGCCCCGCCGATGACTGGAGCCACTTCCCCCTCGGCGACCCGATTGCCCGCCTCAAGCAGCACCTGATCAAGATTGGCCAGTGGTCCGAAGAGGAACACGCGGCGGTCAGTGCCGAACTAGAAGCCGAAGTGATTGCGGCGCAAAAACAAGCCGAACAGTACGGCACCCTTGCCGGCGGCCAGATTCCAAGCGCCGCGACCATGTTCGAAGACGTCTACAAAGAGATGCCGGAGCACTTGAAGCGCCAGCGTCAAGCGTTGGGGATCTGACATGAACGATCACAACAACAGCATTGAAGTGGAAACCGCCATGACCACCACCACCATGACCATGATCCAGGCCCTGCGCTCGGCCATGGATGTGATGCTCGAACGTGACGATAACGTGGTGGTATTCGGCCAGGACGTCGGCTATTTCGGCGGCGTGTTCCGTTGCACCGAAGGCCTGCAGACCAAGTACGGCAGCTCGCGAGTGTTTGACGCGCCGATCTCCGAAAGCGGCATTATCGGCGTGGCCGTGGGCATGGGCGCCTACGGCCTGCGCCCGGTCGCCGAAATCCAGTTCGCCGACTACGTCTACCCTGCCACCGACCAGATCATCTCCGAAGCGGCACGCCTGCGTTATCGCTCGGCCGGCCAGTTCACCGCGCCGCTGACCATGCGCATGCCTTGCGGCGGCGGCATCTACGGCGGCCAGACCCACAGCCAGAGTATCGAAGCGGTGTTCACCCAGGTGTGCGGCCTGCGCACGGTGATGCCGTCCAACCCCTATGACGCCAAGGGCCTGTTGATCGCCTCCATCGAAAACGATGACCCGGTGATCTTCCTTGAGCCCAAACGCCTGTACAACGGTCCGTTCGATGGCCATCACGACCGGCCCGTCACCCCATGGTCGAAGCACCCGCAAGCCCAAGTGCCGGACGGTTACTACACCGTGCCGCTGGACGTGGCCGCCATCGTGCGTCCGGGCTCGGCCGTGACCGTGCTGACCTACGGCACCACGGTGTATGTGTCGCAAGTCGCCGCCGAAGAAACCGGCATCGACGCCGAAGTCATCGACCTGCGCAGCCTGTGGCCGCTGGACTTGGAAACCATCGTCAACTCCGTCAAGAAGACCGGCCGCTGCGTGGTGGTGCACGAAGCCACTCGCACCTGCGGCTTTGGCGCCGAGCTGGTCGCACTGGTGCAGGAGCATTGCTTCCACCACCTGGAAGCGCCGATCGAACGCGTCACCGGTTGGGACACCCCCTACCCGCACGCGCAGGAGTGGGCGTATTTCCCAGGCCCGTCCCGAGTGGGCGCGGCGTTGAAACGGGTCATGGAGGTCTGAATGGGCACGCACGTTATCAAGATGCCGGACATTGGCGAAGGCATCGCGGAAGTTGAACTGTCGGTGTGGCATGTGAAGGTCGGCGACATGGTGGTCGAAGACCAGGTGCTGGCGGATGTGATGACCGACAAGGCGATGGTGGACATTCCCTCGCCGGTGCATGGCAAGGTGATTTCCCTCGGCGGCGAGCCGGGTGAAGTCATGGCCGTGGGCAGTATTCTGATCAGCATTGAAGTGGAGGGTGCGGGCAACGCCAAGGACGCGCCGGTCGTGAAGGAGGCGCCGAAGGCCGCCCCGGTGGTGCAAGCCAAGCCTGCACCGGTGGTGGTTGAAAGCCAACCCGCTCCGGTTGTCGCAGCCCAGGCCCCGGTGGCCCGTACCGCCGACGAACGCCCATTGGCCTCCCCTGCCGTGCGCAAACATGCGCTGGATGCGGGGATTCAACTGCGCCTGGTCCAGGGCTCAGGCCCGGCGGGCCGGATTCTGCACGAAGATCTGGACGCTTACTTGCAGCAGCGTCCGACGCAAACCCAAACCGCAGCCAACCCCTACGCCGAACGCAACGACGAAGAACAGATCCCGGTGATCGGCATGCGCCGCAAGATCGCCCAGCGCATGCAGGACGCCACCCGGCGGGCCGCGCATTTCAGCTACGTGGAAGAAATCGACGTCACCGCTCTCGACGAACTGCGCGTGCACCTCAATGAGAAGCACGGCGCCACGCGTGGCAAGCTGACCCTGCTGCCGTTCATCGTGCGAGCCATGGTCGTGGCGCTGCGGGACTTTCCACAGATCAATGCGCGTTACGACGACGAAGCCCAGGTCATCACCCGCCTTGGCGCGGTTCACGTAGGTGTCGCCACGCAAAGCGACGTGGGCCTGATGGTACCGGTGGTGCGTCACGCCGAGGCCCGCAGCCTGTGGGGCAATGCCGAGGAAATCGCACGTTTGGCCACTGCTGCACGCAATGGCAAGGCCAGCCGTGACGAGCTGTCCGGTTCGACCATCACCCTGACCAGCCTCGGCGCCTTGGGCGGCATCGTCAGCACGCCGGTGCTCAACCTGCCGGAAGTGGCCATCGTCGGCGTCAACCGCATCGTCGAGCGGCCGATGGTGATCAAGGGCCAGATCGTGGTGCGCAAGATGATGAACCTCTCCAGTTCCTTCGATCACCGCGTGGTCGATGGCATGGATGCAGCGCAATTCATCCAGGCCATTCGCGGCCTGCTCGAACAACCCGCCAGCCTGTTCCTGGAGTAAGGCATGACGCAGACATTGAATACCACGCTGCTGATTATCGGCGGCGGCCCTGGCGGTTATGTGGCGGCGATCCGTGCCGGCCAACTGGGCATCCCGACCCTCCTGGTGGAAGGCCAGGCGCTGGGCGGCACCTGCCTGAATATCGGCTGCATCCCGTCCAAGGCGTTGATCCATGTGGCCGAGCAATTCCAGCAAACAGTCCAGCACAGCCAGGGTTCACACCTGGGCATCGAAGTGGATGTGCCGACCCTGGACATCCGCAAGAGCGTGGAATGGAAAGACGGCATCGTTGACCGCCTGACCACCGGCGTCGCCGCGCTGCTGAAGAAGCACAAGGTGCAAGTGATCCACGGCTGGGCCAAGGTGGTGGACGGCAAGACCGTCGACGTCGACGACCAGCGCATCCAGTGCGAACACCTGTTGCTGGCCACCGGTTCGAAAAGCGTCAACCTGCCGATGCTGCCGATTGGCGGGCCGATCATCTCGTCCACCGAGGCGCTGGCGCCAACGCGGGTGCCCAAGCGCCTGATCGTGGTGGGTGGCGGCTATATCGGCCTGGAACTGGGGATTGCCTACCGTAAGCTTGGCGCCGAGGTCAGCGTGGTCGAGGCGCAGGATCGCATCCTGCCGGCCTACGACGCCGAATTGACCCAACCGGTGAACGAGTCCCTCAAGCACTTGGGGGTGAAGCTGTTCCTCAATCACAGCGTCAGCGGTTTTGCCGACAACCAGTTGCAGGTACGTGACCCGAAGGGTGACACCCTCTCGCTGGAAACCGACCAGGTGCTGGTCGCCGTGGGTCGCACCCCCAATACCCAGGGCTGGAACCTTGAGGCGCTGAACCTGGAGATGAACGGCGCGGCGGTCAAAATCGACAGCCGCTGCCAGACCAGCATGCGCAACGTGTGGGCCATCGGCGACCTGAGCGGCGAGCCGATGCTGGCCCATCGGGCCATGGCCCAAGGTGAAATGGTTGCCGAACTGATCAGCGGTAAATCCCGCGAATTCAACCCGGCAGCGATCCCGGCCGTGTGCTTTACCGACCCGGAACTGGTGGTGGTCGGCAAGACACCCGATGAAGCCAAGGCCGCCGGCCTGGACTGCATCGTGTCGAGTTTCCCGTTTGCCGCCAACGGCCGCGCAATGACCCTGGAGTCGAAAACCGGCTTCGTACGGGTGGTGGCACGCCGCGACAATCATCTGATCGTCGGCTGGCAAGCAGTTGGCGCCGGCGTCTCGGAGCTGTCCACCGCCTTCGGCCTGAGCCTGGAAATGGGCGCGCGCCTGGAAGACGTGGCCGGCACCATTCATGCCCATCCGACCCTCGGCGAGGCGGTGCAGGAGGCTGCGCTGCGGGCGCTGGGCCACGCGCTGCACCTGTAAAACCGCAGGGAGGCCATCGGGGGCAAGCCCCCTCCTACAGGGGCATGCATGCCAAATGGGGGTGGGGGCTTGCCCCCCGATAGCGGTGGATCGGTCAATACAGAGGCTGAAGGCGTCCACCCTGTGGCTCCCACACAAGCCAAGAATGCAGTATTGTTGCGCCCATTCAGAAAAAAAACCGACTTGACCAAAGATAGAGGGTGTCATGGGTAACGAAAGCATCAATTGGGACAAGCTGGGTTTTGACTACATCAAGACCGACAAGCGGTTTCTCCAGGTCTGGAAAAACGGCGAATGGCAAGCCGGCACCCTGACCGACGACAACGTGCTGCACATCAGCGAGGGCTCCACCGCCCTGCACTATGGCCAGCAATGCTTTGAAGGCCTCAAGGCCTACCGCTGCAAGGACGGCTCGATCAACCTGTTCCGCCCGGACCAGAACGCCGCCCGCATGCAGCGCAGCTGCGCGCGCCTGCTGATGCCGCATGTGTCGACCGAAGACTTCATCGACGCCTGCAAACAAGTGGTCAAGGCCAACGAGCGCTTCATCCCGCCGTATGGCAGTGGCGGCGCGCTGTACCTGCGCCCGTTCGTGATCGGCACCGGTGACAACATCGGTGTGCGTACCGCGCCGGAGTTCATCTTCTCGGTGTTCGCCATCCCGGTTGGCGCCTACTTCAAAGGCGGCCTGGTACCACACAACTTCCAGATCTCCACCTTCGACCGCGCCGCACCCCAGGGCACCGGTGCCGCCAAGGTCGGTGGCAACTACGCCGCCAGCCTGATGCCGGGCGCCGAAGCGAAGAAATCCGGTTTCGCCGATGCGATCTACCTGGACCCGATGACTCACTCGAAAATCGAAGAAGTCGGCTCGGCCAACTTCTTCGGGATCACCCACGACAATAAGTTCATCACACCGAAGTCGCCTTCGGTGCTGCCAGGCATCACCCGCCTGTCGCTGATCGAACTGGCCAAGACCCGCCTGGGCCTGGAAGTGGTCGAGGGCGAAGTGTTCATCGACAAACTGGACCAATTCAAGGAAGCCGGTGCCTGCGGTACCGCTGCAGTGATCTCGCCGATCGGCGGTATCCAGTACAACGGCAAGCTGCACGTGTTCCACAGCGAGACCGAAGTCGGCCCGATCACCCAGAAGCTCTACAAAGAGCTGACCGGCGTGCAGACCGGCGACGTTGAAGCGCCAGCGGGCTGGATCGTCAAGGTCTAAGCCACACCAAGCTACGCCCCAACCCCATGTGGGAGCTGGCTTGCCAGCTCCCACATTTGAGCTCAGGTGTTCTCAGGATCGAGTCGGAATATTCCCAACAATCTTCTTCCCCATACTGATCCTCGGCTCCACCCCATACCCCAACGCCTCGTAAAACCCCGCCACCGCCTCATTGCCACTGGTGATCTGCAGGTTGATCTTCATGCAGCCCAGCGCCGTCAATGCCTGTTCCGCATGCCGTACCAGTGACGAACCCAGGCCATGACGCCGATAGTCAGCGTGCACCGCCACCGAATACAGCCAGCCACGATGGCCGTCGTAGCCCGCCAGAATCGTCCCGATCACAGTTTTTTTGTCGGTCGCCACGAAAAACAACCCATCGTTGACGGCCAGCTTTTTATCAATCGCCAGGGTCGGCAGGTTATGGGCGGTTTCATAGCCAAAAGCCTCCTGCCATAGCGCAACCACTTGCGCACGATGCTGACGGTCGCGATAGGGCCCGATGGGATGCCTGGACAGCAGCGCCTTTTCCATCACCAACGTACGCTCGTTGCCGTGGTAGACGTCGCGCGCAGTATGGAACCCCAACTTGGCATAGAACGGTTCGGCGGTCAGCGAAGACGGCACGCTCAGTACCGTGACCCCGGCCTCGCGGGCGCGTAACTCGATTTCAATCATCAACAGCCGCCCAATGCCCTGCCCTTGCAGCACCGGATTGACGAACACCGAGCGCACCACACTGCCGTCGAGTGCGGCGGTGGCCACGATCACCCGATCCTGAATCGCCACCAGCACCACGCGGCGCTCAAGCAATGCCAGTACCGCATCCGGCGTGAAGTTACTGGCGACCCGGGCAATCACATCCGCCGGATAATCCCGCGCATTACTGCTGTGCAATGCCGCCAGAATCACTTGGCTGATCCCCTCGGCATCGGCGGGCTGGGCAATACGAACAACGGTAGACATGGCTCCTCCTGGCTGACCGCGCTATCAGAGTCGCCACTGTAGCAATGTGGGAAGGAGCACGCTCCCTCCCTTATTTGATCGCCTCTCAGGCTCGACAGCCGATTCGGCTGCCCGACCCCACTTTTCAGCTTTACCGGCTGAGCCACCCGCCAGTTTCAGCCGAGATCCTTGCGCAACAACCGCCACAATAACCGCACTGGCCCACTCCATGACGGCGCTCTGTGCGCAGCAGAAACCGCTGGCCGCCTTCCAATAACAAGGAGCATTTCCATGACCCGCTATATCGACGTCAATGACCTCAGCTATCTGGTCGCGCAAAAAGGCCTGCAAACCTGCCTGACCGAAATGGCCGAATACATTCGCGCCGACTACCTGCGCTGGCAGGATTTCGAGAAATGCGCACGCCTGGCCAACCACTCCCCGGATGGCGTGATCGAGCTGATGCCGGTGTCCGACGCGTCGCTGTATGCCTTCAAGTACGTCAACGGTCACCCGAAAAACACCCTGGCCGGCATGCTCACCGTGATGGCCTTTGGCGCGCTGGGCGATGTCGACACAGGCAAGCCGGTGCTGCTGGCGGAAATGACCCTGACCACCGCCATTCGTACAGCCGCCACCTCAGCCCTGGTCGCCCGCTACCTGGCGCGCGAGAACAGCCGCAGCATGGCGTTGATCGGTAATGGCTCGCAGAGTGAATTCCAAGCCCTGGCCTTCCACGCCATGCTCGGCATCACGGAAATCCGTCTGTTCGACATCGATGCCAAAGCCACCGCCAAACTGGCCGACAACCTCAAGGCTTTTCCGGCAATCAAGGTGATCCTGGCCGGTAGCGTCGCCGAAGCGGTCAAAGGCGCGGATATCGTCACCACCGTCACGGCCGACAAGGCCTACGCCACCATCCTCACAGACGAAATGATCGAACCCGGCATGCACCTCAACGCGGTGGGCGGCGATTGTCCAGGTAAAACCGAGCTGGACCGACGCATCGTCGAGCGCGCCCGCGTGATCGTCGAGTACGCGCCACAAAGCCGCATCGAAGGTGAAATCCAGCAGATGCCGCACGACTCACCGGTGACTGAACTGTGGCAAGTGATCAACGGCCAGCAGCCCGGCCGTGAGAACGCGCACCAGATCACCCTGTTCGACTCCGTGGGCTTTGCCATCGAAGACTACTCGGCGCTGCGTTACGTACTGGATGTGGCCAAGGCACTGGACGTGGGCAGCGAACTTGAGCTGGTGCCGGACCTCGCCGACCCGAAAGACTTGTTTGCCCGACTCGCCCAGCAGCCTCGCGTGCAGCAGCAAAAGCGCGCCTGAGGTGTACAGGCACGTCCCCGAGCGCATACAGACGTTGACGGAGGAAGGCCGTACCATGTGAAGGGTCAGGCAAACACGCAAGGTTTGCCGCCATTTATTCCAACCGTTTGAAGTGAACCCCATGGATACCAAGGCCTCCGGACCCCATTCCGCCCCCGTACTGGACCGCATTGATGAAGCCATCATCGAAGTGCTGCGCCACCAGGGCCGTATCACGTACGAAAAGCTTTCGTCGCTGGTGCACCTCACCCCCAGGCCCTGCCTGGAGCGGGTGCGCAAGTTGGAGCGACGCGGGGTGATCCGTGGCTATGGGGCGATCATCGATGTGCAGATGGTCTCGCCAGGGCTGTCGCTGCTGGTGTTGGTGGCCTTGTCCAACCAGAGCGGGCGCTCGGCGCAAAAGGCCTTCGAAGCCTGCGTGAAGGCCTGCCCTCAGGTATTCGAATGCCAACTGATCAGCGGGCCGTTTGACTACAGCCTGCGCATGCGTTGCCGGGACATGGAGCACTACCGGGTGCTGACGGAGACTTGGTTGAACAATGATGAGTTACACATTGATAAGCTGGTGGCGCATCCGGAGTTGGCGGTGGTCAAGAACACCGCCAACGAGCTGGCCTGAACCTATCGCTCCAAAACGATGCAGATCTAATGTGGGAGCGGGCAAGCCCCCTCCCACACCAGCCCCTCCTGCATTTTCAACCTTGCCCGATTAAGATTTTCTTGCCGGGCCTGGCCCCGATTAGCCTGGCCTGCCCATCCTTCTGCTTCCCCGTCCGCGCTTCACTGATCAACCCCGGTATCAACTTGCCCTCCGGCAGATTCTTCCAGAACCGGCTCGGCAAATGCCCTTCCATGACCTTGGGGTTCAACCGCGCCGGGTTGAAGATATGGCTGTAGTAGGTCAGCCACATCGCACTGTGGGGATCCTCGACATTCTGCGCCAGCTGCCGCCAGGCTTCGGGGCACTCACGTTGATGGATCAACTGTTCGCCATCGTAGTAAACCCCATCCAACGGCGTGGCGATCATCCAGCGATGACGCCCCATGCGCCCGATAAAGTGCTGGCTGGCTGATTTCAGGATGTCATGGGCCGGCTCATGCCAGGCCACGTACTCGGGCAATTCCGGCCCAGCCCCGGCCGGCAACGCGATAAACCGCACAAATGCATGCAGGTGGTGCGCCTCGCGACTGACCTGCTTGATCCGCCGCTGCAACTCGCTGCCCAGCTTGTCCCCGGCCAGCATTGCGGTGCGGTCGCCGTGGCTGACTCGCCACAACACTTCATACAACAAGCTCCAGCGCTGGTCGCCGTGGTAACAAGCGGCCGACTCCAGCAGCTGCAGCAGGGCCTTGGGCACCCGCGTCTGGAAAGGCCCCGGTGCCTCCGGAATCGACTGGTCAGTGGCAAACAGGTCCGCCACCTCCGCCTCCCCCCAGCTCACCTGGCTGGGGTCGACCTGATGGCTGAGCAACCAGCGCGCCTGTTCGCGCCAGGTGCTGAACAGGTTGTCGCATTCCAGGCTGATCATCCCCACAGCCCCATTTGCTGCGGTTGCGGGCGGTCGCGCAATTGCTCGCGCAGCAACACGCTGGTGCTGTCGGCCTGTTGCGGGTGGTAGTCACTGGTGATGAAAAACGGCTTGGCTTTCGCCAGCACGCAGCGCATGCGCGCCAGGTCTTCGAAGCGGATCTTGCGTTCACGACGCAGGTCCACCAGGCGCTGGGTGGTACGCAAGCCAATGCCCGGAATGCGTGCAATCAAGGTCGGTTCGGCGCGGTTCAGGTCCAGGGGGAACACGTCGCGGTTATCCAGGGCCCAGGCCAGCTTGGGGTCGATGTCCAGGGCCAGGTGGCCAGGGCCTTCGAACAATTCGTTCGCACTGAAACCGTAGCTGCGCAGCAGGAAGTCAGCCTGGTACAAACGGTGTTCACGCATCAGCGGCGGCGCGGCCAGGGGCACGCTTTTCGGGCTGTTGGGGATGGGACTGAAGGCCGAGTAATACACACGGCGCAATTTGAAGTTGCCGTACAACGCCTCGGCCCCGTGAAGAATGGTGCTGTCGTCGGTGTCGTCGGCACCCACGATCATCTGCGTGCTCTGCCCGGCCGGGGCGAAGCGCGGGGCGCGCGGTTCGTTGAGCACGGTCTGCTCGCCGGTGTAGATGGTCTGCATGGCCTGCTTGATCGAAACGATCTGTTTTTCCGGCGCCAGGGTGTGCAGGCTGGCCTCGGTGGGCAGTTCGATGTTCACGCTCAACCGATCGGCATACCGCCCCGCTTCGGCGATGAGCGCCGGATCTGCATCGGGAATGGTCTTGAGGTGGATATAGCCGCGAAAATCGTGTTCTTCGCGCAGCAGTTTGGCCACGCGCACCAATTGCTCCATGGTGTAGTCGGACGAACGGATGATGCCGGAGCTGAGAAACAGCCCGCTGACGCAATTGCGCCGGTAGAAATCCAGGGTCAGGGTGACCACCTCCTCGGGGCTGAAACGCGCGCGGGGCACGTCGCTGGAGCGGCGGTTGACGCAGTACTGGCAGTCATAGAGACAGAAATTGGTGAGCAGCACCTTGAGCAACGACACACAACGCCCGTCGGGGGTGTAGCTGTGACAGATGCCCATGCCATCGGTGGAACCCAGCCCCGCCTTGCCCTCGGAGCTGCGCTTGGGCGCGCCACTGCTGGCGCAGGACGCGTCGTACTTGGCGGCGTCGGCGAGGATGCTGAGTTTTTCGATCAACTGCATGGAGGGCTACCGATACTGGTTTTTTGTACAGTACCAGTAGCTCAACCATCACGCCAGTGCCGTCTGTAGGACCGTGTGTTTGTGGCGAGGGAGCTTGCTCCCGCTGGGCTGCGGAGCGGCCCCAAAAAAGCCGGCTCCAGCTGCGCTGTCGAGCGGGAGCAAGCTCCCTCGCCACAACGATCAGCTGGCGGTAGCGAGTAGCAAGTCCTGCACCGACCGCCCCTTGCCGCGCCCACGGTCCAGCGCGTACAACGACGCCGCAATCTCATCCGCCCGAATCGGCAGCACCGACAGCAAGGTGTCGCTCAACCCATGGCTGGCCTGGCTGAAACCCTGGATGTAGATGCCGGCGTTGCAACGCTCGTCGGTCACGATGCGGTAGTCGCGCGCCACGTCAAAGTCGCCCAGGTAGCCTTCCAGCGGCGCCAACAAGGCGCGGTGTGTCTGGCGCTCGTAGCCGGTGGCCAGGATCACCGCGTCGTAATGGTTGACGCTGGTTTCCCCGTTGGCGTTGTTGCGCAGCACCAGTTCAATGCCCAGCGGGCCTGGCGTGGCCTTCTCGACCACGGTCATGGTGCGGAACGCCTGGCGGGCGATGCCGGAGACTTTCTGGCGGTAGAAGATGCCGTAGATGCGCTCGATCAGGTCCAGGTCGACCACCGAATAGTTGGTGTTCTGGTACTCGGCCACCAGGCGTTCACGTTCGGCGCCCTCCTGCTGGAACACCAAGTCGGTAAAGGCCGGCGAAAACACTTCATTGACGAACGGGCTGTCATCGGCGGGCTTGAGTGCCGAGCCGCGCAGGATCATGTCGACCTGCACCGACGGGAAGCTGTCGTTCAGGTCGATAAAGGCTTCGGCCGCACTCTGGCCGCCGCCGATAATGGCGATGCGCATGGCCTTGCCCTCGACACACGGCTGCGAGGCCATGCGCTCCAGGTACTGGGAGTGGTGGAACACCCGGCTGTCACCCTTGAGCGCCTTGAACGCTTCGGGAATCCGCGGCGTGCCGCCGGCGCTGACCACCACCGAACGGGTGGTGCGAACATGCTGCTCGCCGAGGGCATCGCGGGAGATCACGCGCAGGGCTTCGACCTGCTGCTGATGCAGGATCGGCTCGATGGCCAGCACTTCCTCGCCATAGCGCGCCTGGGCCTGGAACTGCCCGGCGACCCAGCGCAGGTAGTCGTTGTACTCCATGCGGCAGGGGTAAAAGGTGCCGAGGTTGATAAAGTCCACCAAGCGGTCGTGGGCTTTCAGGTAATTAACGAAGGAATACGGGCTGGTGGGGTTGCGCAGGGTTACCAGGTCCTTGAGGAACGAAATCTGCAATTCGCTCTGGGTCACCAGGGTATTGCCGTGCCAGCGGTAGTCGGCCTGTTTGTCGAGAAACAGCACGTCCAGTTTGCCCTGGGCCTTTTCGCGCTCCTGCAGGGCGATGGCCAGCGCCAGGTTCGAAGGGCCGAATCCGATACCGATCAGGTCGTGCTGTTTCTCCGAAGCAATTGCCTGTGTCATTCCAGTGTCCTCTGGATAAGCCCCTTGGCGGTGGGGCGGGAATACCTTCAAGACCTGCACAACAGGTCATGTGTTGATAGGAAACGAGGACAATGAAATAAAATTTAACTGATCATTGATCAGTGGGCTTCCCACTCGCGCATCCGCACCCGGCAATGCTTCATGGCATTGACGATGTGTTTTTCCACCAGCGCGCGGGAAATGCACAGACGTTCGGCAATTTGCACATGGGTCAAACCCTCGAGTTTGCGCAGCAGGAAGCTGTCGCGACAGGCAGGGGGCAGCTCGGCCAGGGCGCGCTCGAGCAGTTCCAGGCGCTGGCTGTGGTCATGGGTGGTGTGAGGTGAACAGGCGGCGAAACGCTCTTCGCTGTCCAGCACATCCAAGGGCTCAACCTGGCGCAAGGCGTTGCGCCGGTGGCCATCGATCACCAGATTGAGCGCGGTGCGGTACAAAAAGGCGCGGGGTTGTTCGATCGGCGTGTCGCTTGAACGTTCCAGCACCCGGACATAAGCGTCATGCACCACATCCTCGGCCACCTGACGGTTGCCCAGCTTGGCGTTGAGGAAACACACCAGCTCGCGATAGTAGTTTTCCAACATGACTCCCGACCGCCGGGTGGCGGCATTAGGTCCCTGAGTACAAAAAAAGACGGCGTTTACGTAATGGCAGTTTGGATGTGTGCAATTTATAGTAATTCTCATCTACTTTTAAAGCAGACTTGCATCAACGGAGGTTTTTTTTCTTCGAGGGCTGATGTAACTGCTTGTGTAACCGCCTAAATCCCCGCGCCTTTCTCTCGTTTACTTGTCAGCTCCCCGCAACTGCGGTCCGAACTTTCCTGGCTGGAAACCCAAGCATGAAACGCCCTCGACCTGCCCGACGCGCCTTGCTCGCTATCGCGTGCCTGATCCCCATCATCGCCGTCGCGGCCTGGCAGGTGCTGCCGCCCGGGCGTGACGCCCTCACCACCGTCGCCGTCACCCGCGGCAATATCGAAAACAGCGTGACCGCCCTGGGCACCCTGCAACCCCGCCGCTACGTGGACGTGGGCGCCCAGGCATCGGGGCAGATCCGCAAGATCCACGTCGAGGCCGGCGACCACGTCCAGGAAGGCCAATTGCTGGTGGAGATCGACCCGTCCACGCAAAAAGCCAAGCTCGACGCCAGCCGCTACGCCATCGAAAACCTCAAGGCCCAGCTGCAGGAACAAAAGGCCCAGCATGAACTGGCACGCCAGAAGTACCAGCGCCAGCAACGCCTGGCTGCCGGCAACGCCACCCGTGAAGAAGATGTGCAAACCGCCAAGGCTGAATTGAGCACCACCCAGGCCCGAGTCGACATGTTCCAGGCGCAGATCCTGCAAGCCCAGGCCAGCCTGCGCAGCGATGAGGCCGAGTTGGGCTACACGCGCATCTACGCGCCGATGACCGGCACGGTGGTGGCGGTGGACGCGCGGGTCGGCCAGACCCTCAACGCCCAGCAGCAGACGCCGCTGATCCTGCGCATCGCCAAATTGTCGCCGATGACCGTGTGGGCGGAAGTCTCGGAAGCCGATATCGGCCACGTCAAACCTGGCATGACCGCGTATTTCACCACCCTCAGCGGCGGCAACCGGCGCTGGAGCAGCACGGTGCGGCAAATCCTGCCGATCCCGCCCAAGCCATTGAATGAAACCCAGGGCAGCGGCAGCCCCAACAGCTCGAGTAAAAGCGGCAGCGGCCGCGTGGTGCTGTACACCGTGCTGCTGGACGTGGACAACAGCGACAACGCGTTGATGGCCGAAATGACCACCCAGGTGTTTTTCGTCGCCGGCCAAGTCAAGGATGCCCTCACCGCACCGGTCGCCGCACTGCAAGGCACGTCCAGTGCCGACAGGCAGATCGCCCGGGTCGTGACCGGCAACGGTCGTATCGAGGAGCGCCACGTGCGGCTGGGCATCAGCGACCGCCTGCGCGTACAGGTGCTCGACGGCCTGAACGAAGGCGACCGCCTGCTGATCGGTCCGGCCGACGGCAATGGGGGTTGAGGTGACCACGCCCCTGATCGAACTCAAGAACATCCGCAAATCCTACGGCGGCGGCGACAGCCCGCAGGTCGACGTGTTGCGCGGCATCGACCTGTCGATCCATGCCGGGGAATTCGTCGCCATCGTCGGCGCCTCCGGCTCCGGCAAGTCCACGTTGATGAATATCCTCGGCTGCCTCGACCGTCCCAGCGTCGGCGACTACCTGTTCGCCGGCGAGAACGTCGCGCACCTGGACAGCGACGAACTCGCCTGGCTGCGCCGCGAAGCCTTTGGTTTTGTGTTCCAGGGCTACCACTTGATTCCCTCGGGTTCAGCCCAGGAAAACGTCGAGATGCCAGCGATCTACGCCGGTATCAGCGCCGCCGAGCGCCATGCCCGCGCCAGCGCCCTGCTCACCCGCCTGGGCCTGGCCGAGCGCACCGGCAACCGCCCGCACCAGCTCTCCGGGGGCCAGCAACAACGGGTGTCCATCGCCCGTGCGTTGATGAACGGCGGGCACATCATCCTCGCCGACGAACCTACCGGCGCCCTCGACAGCCACAGCGGCGCCGAGGTCATGACCCTGCTCGACGAATTGGCCAGCCAGGGCCACGTGGTGATCCTGATCACCCATGACCGCGAAGTCGCGGCGCGGGCCAACCGCATCATCGAGATTCGCGATGGTTTGATCATCAGTGACTCGGCCCAGGACAGCGACGCAGCCCCAGGCGCCTCAAGGGGCGCCCTGCAAGCCGTGGACCTGCGCCAACGCCTGGCCGACGGTGCCGAGCACAATGGCGCGTGGAAAGCCGAACTGGTGGACGCGGTACAGGCCGCCTGGCGGGTGATGTGGATCAACCGTTTCCGCACCGCACTGACCCTGCTGGGCATCATCATCGGCGTGGCGTCGGTGGTGGTGATGCTGGCGGTAGGTGAAGGCAGCAAGCGCCAGGTCATGGCGCAGATGGGCGCGTTCGGCTCCAACATTATCTACCTCAGCGGGTCGTCGCCTAACCCGCGTACGCCGCTGGGGATCGTGACCCTCAACGATGTCCACGCACTGGCGGCCTTGCCTCAGGTGCAACGCATCATGCCGGTCAACGGCAGCGAAGCCGGGGTGCGTTTCGGCAACGTCGACTACATGGCCTATGTGGGCGGCAACGACACCAACTTCCCGGCGATTTTCAATTGGCCGGTGGTCGAGGGCAATTACTTCACGGCCGCCGACGAGCGTGCCGCTGCCACCGTGGCGGTGATCGGTCATCGCGTGCGTGAAAAGCTGTTCAAGGGCGAGGTCGACCCCATCGGCCAGTACATCCTGATTGAGAACGTGCCGTTCCAGGTCATCGGCGTGCTCGCGGAAAAAGGCGCAAGCTCCGGTAACAAGGACAGTGACGACCGTATCGCCATCCCTTACACCGCCGCCAGTGTGCGCCTGTTCGGCAGCTACAACCCCGAGTACGTGGTGATCGCCGCGGCCGATGCGCGCAAGGTGCGCGAGGCCGAGTTGGCGATCGATCAGTTGATGCAAACGCTGCACAACGGCAAGCGCGATTACGAGCTGACCAACAACGCCGCCATGATCCAGGCCGAGGCGCGCACGCAGAACACCTTGTCGCTGATGCTCGGTTCGATTGCCGCGATTTCCCTACTGGTGGGCGGCATTGGCGTGATGAATATCATGCTGATGACCGTGCGCGAGCGGACCCGCGAAATTGGCATCCGCATGGCCACCGGCGCACGCCAGCGCGACATCCTGCGCCAATTTCTCACCGAAGCGGTGATGCTCTCGGTGGTCGGCGGCCTGTGCGGCATTGCCCTGGCGCTGCTGGTGGGTGGCGTGCTGGTGCTGGCCAAGGTGGCGGTGCAGTTTTCCCTGGTGGCCGTAATGGGCGCATTTGGTTGCGCGCTGGTCACCGGTGTCGTATTCGGCTTCATGCCGGCCCGTAAAGCTGCCCGGCTCGATCCGGTTAAGGCGTTGACCAGTGAATAAACGATCCCTGTGCATGCCCGGCCTGTGCGTGTTACTCAGCGCCTGCGCCGGCCACCCTCCCGCCCTCGACAGCGGCATCGCTGCGCCCGCCAGCTGGCAATATGCCGAGCGTGACGCGGCGCAGGCCACCAACCAGCACTGGTGGACACAGTTCGGCAGTGCGCAGTTGAACCGTCTGGTCGAGCAAGCCCGCCGTGACAGTTTTGACGTGGCCGCCGCCACGGCCCGCGTGCGCCAGGCCCAGGCCAGTGCAGTGATCGCCGGGGCACCGTTGTTGCCGGAGGTGAAGTTCAACCTCGCCACCAGCCATCAGAAATTGCTGCGTGGCCAGGGCGGGCCGGACCTGGACGTGTCACAAAGCGATGACGCCGTCGACAACTTCGGCGCCAACCTCACGGCCAGTTACGAAGTGGACTTCTGGGGTGGCCGCGCCGCCGCCCGTGACAGCGCCCTGCACAGCCTGCGCGCCAGCGAGTTTGACCAGGCTACCGTGGAACTGACCCTGCTCAGCAGCGTGGCCGACCGCTACGCCCAGACCCTCGCCGCCCACCAGCGCGAGCAAATCGCCGCGCTTAACCTGGCCAACGCCCGCAACGTGCTCGACCTGGTGCAGACCCGCTACGATGCCGGCTCCGCCACCGCCCTCGAACTGGCCCAGCAAAAAAGCCTGGTGGCCAGCCAGCAACGCCAGTTGCCGCTGATCCAGCAACTGGCCGAAGAATCCCGCATCACCCTGGCCGCCCTGCTCGGCCAGCCGGTGCAGGCCCTGAATCTGCGGGCCGAGCCCTTCCAGGCGCTGACCTGGCCAACCATCGGTGCCGGCATGCCCAGCCAATTGCTCAGCCGCCGGCCCGATATCGCCAAGGCCGAGGCGCAATTGGCCGCGGCGCAAGCCGACGTCACCGTGGCCCGCGCCGCCATGCTGCCCGCCGTCACCCTCGGCGCAACCCTGGGCTCAGATGCCTACAAGGCCATGGATATCCTGCGCAGCCCCTACTACACACTGACCGCCGGCCTGGTCGGCCCGATCTTCAACAACGGCCGTTTAAGCGCTGAACGCGACAAGGCCCGCGCCCGCCAGGATGAACTGCTGCACACCTATCGCGGCGCGATCATCAACGGCTTTGCCGACGTGGAAAAAGCCCTCAGCAGCATCACCCGCCTCGACCAGCAGCGCCAATGGCAAAGTGAAGAACTGCAACAGGCGCAGAGCGCGTTCCAGATCGCTGAAAGCCGCTACCAGGCAGGCGCCGAGGATTTGCTCACGGTCCTGGAAACCCAGCGCACCCTGTACGCGGCCCAGGACCAGAACGTGCAACTGCGGCTGGCGCGCCTGCAGGCCAGCATCGCGCTATACAAAGCACTGGGCGGCGGCTGGCATACGGAGATCCGATAAACAAAACTCCGAATTCGTACACATTCCGTCTTTTCACCCTACATTCCTCGACCCAAGGTCCTTGGTAAAAAAGCCGTTATCACACGGTTGCCCGGGATCTCTCGATGACTGCTGCAAAACACCTGACGTGCGCCTGCCTGTGGCTGATAGCGGGCCTGGCCCACGCTCAACCGCTGATCCCTCCCACCGCCATCGACTGGCTGCTGGACTGCCCGCTCCCCACCGTTGAACGCCTGGACCCCGAGGTGATGCAACGCACCCAATGCGGCATCGTGACCGTACCGCGCAACCACGCGTCCCCCCGGCAAGGCAACCTGCGCCTTTACCTCACCCGCGTCGGCGCACGCGATCCGCTGAACCGTGAAGGCGTGCTGTTTGCGCTGTCCGGCGATACGCCCCGCAGCAATCAGGGCGGCACCTTCGTCATTCACCTCACCAGTCTCTGGGGGACCTACGCCAACCCGGCCTATCGCACGCTGATCAACCGTTACGACGTCATCGAACTCAGCCCCCGCGACCTCAGCAATGAAAACGGCGTCGAACAGGCCGCTCAAGACCTGGAGTACGTGCGCACCCAACTCGGCGATGCCCAACTGCTCTACCTGGGCAACGCCGATGCAGCCCGCCTGGGCAACCGTTACGCGGCGCTGTTCCCCGAGCGGGTGGCGCGCATGGTGCTGGTCAATGCGCAACAGGCCGAGACGGCCGCGCCCCAGGTCGAACAACTGCGCCTTAAAGACCCCGCCAAGCAGGACGCCAGCGGGTGTATCAACCGCTGGGTCGGTGACTTCCTGGTCTACGGCAAGCAACCACCGCAGTCCACTCGCTGCCTGGATTCCGTCAACGCGCAGTAGCGAGCCGTTTGCGACCTGTTGCCCTCGAAAACGACACCCGGCGTTGACGCTGCGCCTCGATCGTTATTAAGTGCTATTTATCCGCATTAATACGATAAATCGAACCCATGCTTAGCCGCCCGCTACGACGCAAACGCCAGAAGCTGTCCGACGTGATTGTCGAGTCGGTCAAGCGCTCCATCGTCACCGACGCCTTGAAGCCCGGCGACCGCTTGCCCACCGAACGCGAGCTGATGGAAAGCTTCCAATGCTCCAAGGGCTCGGCCCGCGAAGCGCTCAAGGCGCTGGAAGTAGAAGGCCTGGTGAGCACGCGCACGGGCCCCAGCGGCGGTGCCTACCTGAACCAGGCCGGCACCGAGCCGGCCAGCCGCGCCTTGCGCAACTACCTGCACTTCCAGCATCTGGACGGCGAGCAGGTGTACCAACTGCGCAAAGTCATCGAAGTGGAACTGGCGGTGTCGGTGCTCGGGCGCCTCAGCGAAGACGACTACCAGGCCCTGCAAGACAACGTGGATTTTTGCAGCGCGCCGGAAGACAGCGAAGCCGGCCAACGCGAACAACGCCTGGCGGAACTGGAGTTTCATAACCTGCTGGCCAAGGCCTGCCCCAACCCGCTGCTGAGTTTCATGGCGCAGTTCCTCAACGACCTGTTGCGCGACCTGGTGGTGCTGAAAAAAGCATACAAGCCCAAGCGCAAGCAGTTCGATGCCGCCAACCTGGACTATCACAAGCAGTTGCTGATCGCCTTTCGGGCCGGGGATGAAAGCGCCGTGCGCAGCCTGATGCACGAACACATGTGCGATGCCGAGCACCACATGACCGCGCTGGAAGGTGAAGTCAGCCCGCATTTTCTATTGGAGTTCGATCACCGCCCCTGAAGACGCCCCAAACCTGGAGGTGGAAACCCAATCAATGTGGGAGCTGGCTTGCCTGCGATGCAGGCACCTCGGTATTCCAGTTACACCGAGTCGATGCCATCGCAGGCAAGCCAGCTCCCACAGTTGACCGGGTTCCAACCCTCAGACCGTTTCACCCAATTCAATAACAGGCCTGCCCACAGGCCCTTGCTCCATCGTATCGCCATTGCCACTCCTGCCAATAACTAAACCAGGGAGTCACCCCCATGCAGCGTCGTACGTTGTTGAAAGCCAGCCTCACCGCAGCCGCCGCCCTCAGCCTACCGCTGAGCATACGGTCGGCATTCGCCGCCGAGCCCTTTACCTTTTACGGCCTCAAGTCCATGTCCGGCGCCTTTGCCAGCTATGGCAAGTTTGCCGACATGGGTTCGCGCCTGGCGGTGGAGCAACACCCCGAACTGCTCGGCCGCCCGCTGAACTACAAGGTCATCGACACCGAAGGCAACGCCGGCAAGGCCGTGCGCAAGGTGCAGGAGGCTATCCAGCAGGACGGCGCGCGGTTCTTCCAGGGCTGCACCTTGTCTTCGTCAGCATTGGCGGTGGCCAAGGAAGTGGACAAGGTCGGTGGCGTGTTCATGACCCCGGTGGGCGCCGATGAAGTCACCGGCAAGGACTGCAACCCCGCGACCTTCCGCTGGTCGGTGCCCACCTACGGCGCGATACGCGAAACCCTGGTGCCGCTGATCAAGTTGCTGCCGGACGCCAAGCGCTGGTACACCATCACCCCGCAATACGTGTTCGGCGAAGCGCTGTTGGAAGGTGCGAAAGCCGTGCTCAAGGAAAACGGCCTGGAACACATCGGCAACAGCTACCACTCGTTGCAGGAACAGGAATTCTCCGGCTACCTGACCAACGCCATCGCCGCCAAGCCCGACGTGCTGGTGCTGCTCAACTTCGGCAGCCAGTCGTCCAACACCCTGCGCCAGGCGGTCAACTTCGGCATCAAGGAGCGCATGAAGGTGCTGCTGGTGTGGTCCGCCGGCCTCGACCAGTTCCAGGAACTGGGCAGCGACATTCTCGCGGGCGTGTACCTCGGCGCGCAGTACTGGCACCAGGTCGACACCCCGCTCAACCGTGAGCTGGTCAAGCTCACCCAGGCCAAATACGGCATCAACCCGACCTACCCGCTGGCCGCCGATTACATCAGCACCAAGGTCATGCTCGACACCATCATTGCCACCGGCAGCTTCGACGGGCCGACCGTGGCCAAGGCCATGCAGGGTCTGAGTTTCGAAGGTCCCACCGGCAAGGAATCGATCCGCGCCGGCGACCACCAGGTGATCAAGGATTACTACCTGCTGATCGGCAAAGCCAGCAGCGAGATGGCCGACAAGGATGACCTGGCCAAGGTGCTCAGCGCCGGCCAGTCGTTCCCGCCAGTGGAAGCCACGGGCTGCACACTCGGCTGATCCCCTGAAATAGGTAGCGCAGGGCCGCGCGAGCGGCGTCCTGCAGAGGGTTCCTGCATGCTTAATCTTTACCTGTTCCAGATACTCAACGGCCTTGGGCTGGGGATGATCTACTTTCTGATCGCGGTCGGGCTGACGATCATTTTCGGCCTGCTCAACTTCGTCAACTTCGCCCACGGCGCGTTCTTTTTGCTCGGCGCCTACATCTGCTACACCGCCGTGAGCCTCACCGGCAACTTCTGGCTGGCGCTGCTGATTGCGCCGCTGGTGGTGGCTGCGTTGGCCTGGGTCATCGAGCGATTATTGATCCAGCGGATCTATCACTTACCGCACATGTTCCAGATCCTGGTGACCCTCGGCATCGCGCTGATCATCCAGGAAGCCAGCGTGATGATCTGGGGCCCGGTGGGCAAAAGCGTCGCCGTGCCGGAACTGCTGCGCGGCGTGCTGGTGGTGGGTGACTTCGTCTACCCCTACTACCGCCTGTTCCTGATTGTGTTTTCCGGGTTGGTTGGCCTGGGCCTGTGGTTGCTGCTGGAACGCACGCGCTTTGGCGCCCTGGTGCGGGCCGGCAGTGAAAGCACCGAGACCGTGTCCCTGCTGGGCACCAATATTTTCCGTCTGTTCTCCATGACCTTCGCCCTCGGCGTGGCCCTGGCCGGCGTCGCGGGCGTGCTGTTTGCACCGTTGCGCGGCGCCCAGCCGTTTGTCGGCCCGGAGATTCTCGGCGTGGCCTTCGTGGTGGTGGTAATCGGCGGCATGGGCTCGTTCAGCGGTGCGCTGGTCGGCGGTTTGCTGGTGGGCGTGGTGCAAAGCCTGATGACCACACTCTGGCCCCAGGGGGCGAGCCTGATGATCTACGGCGCCATGGCCGTGGTGATTCTGGTACGTCCTTACGGCCTGTTTGGGAGAGCCTGACATGAGCGAGAAAAATCCCCTGCCGTTTGCCAAGACGCAATCGCGCGCGATGTTGCTGTGGGTGCTGGCGGTGCTGATCGGCCTGCCGTTGATACTGCCCTCGGCGACCCTGGCCACCGAGATCCTGATCTTTGCCATGGCGGCCCTGGCCTGCAACCTGTTGCTAGGCTACACCGGGCTGCTGTCGTTCGGCCAAGGCATCTTCTTCGGGGCCGGCGCTTACTGCGCGGCGTTGCTGATGATCCACCTGCAACTGGGCCTGTTCACCGCGTTGCTCGGCGCCGCCATCGCGGGTGGTTTCCTGGCCTTGCTGGTCGGCGCCCTGGCGATCCGCCGCACCGGCATCTACTTCGTGATGTTGACCCTGGCGTTCAGCCAGATGGCTTACTTCGTCGCCTACACCCTCAGCGACTGGACCGGCGGCGACAACGGCCTGCTCAGCGTGCCGCGCCCGGAGATTCGCCTGGGTGACACGGTGCTGCTGTCCCTGGCCGACGCCCGCGTCTTCTACGGTTTTGTCGCGGTGTTGTTCCTGCTGATTTTCATCGGCGCCCGCCGGGTCATCGCCTCGCCGTTCGGCAGTACCTTGATGGCGATCCGCGAAAACGAAACCCGCGCTTCGGCCATCGGCTACGACACACGCCACTTCAAGATCCTGGTGTTTGTATTGTCCGGCGCCGTCACCGGCATCGCTGGGGCGTTGTACGCGATGCTGCTGCACTTTGTGCCGCTGTCGAATATCGACCTGGCGATGTCCGAGAACATCCTGATCATGACCATCGTCGGCGGCACCGGCTCGTTGTTCGGTTCGCTGCTGGGCGCCGGTTCCATCGTGTTGCTCGGCGACTTCCTCTCCGACCTGTGGCCACGCTGGCTGATGCTGCTGGGAGTGATCCTGATCCTGGTGGTGATCTTCATGCGCGGTGGTTTGTGGGGCGGCCTGGCATCGCTGTTCGAAAAGGTGCGCGGCAGCCGCAAACCCGCCGTCGTCGCCAAGGAGGAAGGGCTATGAGCATCCTGCTGGAAACCAAAGACCTGGAACTGGCCTATGGCGCGTTCCACGCGGTGAATGGCGTGAACCTCAAGGTTGAGGCCGGTACCATCCACACCATCATCGGCCCCAACGGCGCCGGCAAGACCAGCCTGTTCCACTGCCTCACCGGCGAGCGCCAGGCCACCGCCGGGGCGATTCATTTCGACGGCAAGAACCTGATGCGCAAGCCGGCCCACGGCCGTGTCGGCCTGGGCATGGCGCGCTCGTTCCAACTCACCAGCCTGTTCCAGAACCTCAGCGTGCGCGAGAACCTGCGCCTCGCCGCCCAAGGCCGTGACGGTGCCCGCGCACTGAATTTCTGGCGCCGCGTGGACAGCAAGCGCGAACACCTGGAGATGGCCGACCAAGTGCTGGAGCGCCTGCAACTCAGCGCCCGCGCCGACACCCTGGCCGGCGAGTTGTCCCACGGCCAGCAACGGGTGCTGGAGGTCGGCATGTCGATCTGCTCCAAACCGAAACTGTTGATGCTCGACGAGCCCACCTCGGGCATGGGCATCGACGACATCCCGATCATGACCCAGCTGATCAGCGACCTCGGCCGCGACCACACGGTGCTGCTGATCGAACACAACATGAGCATTGTCATGTCCATCAGCCAACGCATCACGGTGATGAGCCACGGGCAGATCCTGGTGGAAGGCACGCCGGAATTCGTGCGCGCCGATGAACGTGTGCGCACTGCATACCTTGGGGAGGCTGCCTGATGCTGATCGTCGAGAATATCCATTCCTACTACGACAAGAGCCACGTGCTGGAAGGCGTGTCGCTGACCGTCAACCCCGGCGAACTGGTCACGCTGCTCGGCCGTAATGGCGCCGGCAAGACCACCACCCTGCGCAGCATCCTCGGCATCATCTGCCCGCGCCAGGGCCAGATCCACTTCAACGGCCAGGCGCTGGTGGGCCAGAAGATCTTCGAAATCGCCCGCCAGGGCCTGGCATTGGTGCCGGAGAATCGCGGCATTTTCCGCCTGCTCACCGTCGAGGAAAACCTGCGCATCGCCGCGCGCAAAACCAGCCGCTGGCAGCTTGAAGACGTCTACACGATGTTCCCGCGCCTCAAGGAGCGGCGCAAAAACGCCGGCCACGCGCTGTCCGGCGGCGAGCAACAGATGCTCGCCATCGCCCGCGCCCTGCTCAACGACCCCAAGCTGCTGATCCTCGATGAGCCCACTGAGGGCTTGGCCCCGGTGATCGTCGACGAACTGGTGAAGATCCTGCGCAAGGTCAAGGACGACGGCCTGCCCGTGCTGCTGGTGGAACAGAACCTGATGGTCTGCGACAAGCTCGCCGACCGCCACTACGTGCTTGAACAAGGCCGCGTGGTGTACGAAGGCAGCGCCGAAGCTTTCCGCGCCGACCCGACCATCAAAAACCGCTATCTGGCCCTGAGTGCCTGACCGGAGATTGCAGATGAATAGTTTCGCGCAACCGCTCAAGAGCAACGCCCCGCTGATCAACCGCGACCGCTTGTGGCAATCGCTGATGGACCTGGCCCGACTCGGCGCCACCGCCAAGGGCGGCGTGTGTCGCCTGGCGCTGACCGACCTCGACCGCCAGGCCCGCGACCTGTTTGTGCAATGGTGCGAGGCCGCCGGCTGCAGCGTCAGTGTCGACGCCATCGGCAATATCTTTGCGCGCCGTGCCGGGCGCAACCCCGCCCTGCCCCCGGTGATGACCGGCAGCCATATCGACACCCAGCCCACCGGCGGTAAGTTCGACGGTTGCTACGGAGTGATGGCCGGTCTGGAAGTGATCCGCACCCTGAATGACCTGAACATCGAGACCGAAGCGCCGATTGAAGTGGTGGTGTGGACCAACGAAGAGGGCTCGCGTTTTCCGCCCTGCATGATGGGCTCCGGGGTGTTTGCCGGTAAGTTCGACTTGCAGGACACCCTCGACAAAGTCGATGACCAGGGCCTGTCGGTGGGCGCCGAACTGCAACGCATCGGGTATGCCGGCTCCCGCGCAGTCCTCGGCCACCCGGTGGGTGCGTATTTCGAAGCGCATATCGAACAGGGTCCCGTTCTGGAAGACCAGGCCACGACGATTGGCGTGGTGATGGGTTGCCTGGGCCAGAAGTGGTTCGACCTGACCTTCACCGGCGTCGAAGCCCACGCCGGCCCGACGCCGATGCACCTGCGCAAGGACGCCTTGGTCGGCGCCGCCGAGGTGGTCAGCGCGGTCAACCGCATCGCCCATCAACAACAACCCCACGCGTGTGGCACGGTCGGTTGCCTGAGCCTGCACCCCGGCTCACGCAATGTGATTCCCGGTCAGGTGCACATGACCCTCGACCTGCGTCACCTGCATGCGGACACGCTGCAAGCCATGGTCGATGAAGTGCGCGGCGTGATCGAAGCCACTGCCACCCGGCACGGGTTGGCGTTTGAATTGACCCCCACCGCCGACTTCCCACCCCTGGACTTCGCCCCGGCCTGCGTCAACGCCGTGCGTGAAGGCGCCGAGGCCTTGGGGTTGAGCCATATGGACATTGTCAGCGGTGCCGGGCACGACGCGATTTTCGTCGCCGAACTGGGCCCGGCCGGGATGATCTTCGTGCCGTGCGAAGGCGGCATCAGCCATAACGAAATCGAAAACGCCGCGCCGGACGACCTGGCGGCGGGCTGCGCGGTATTGCTGCGGGCCATGGTCAATGCCGCCCAGGGGGAAATCGCATGAGCGAGATCGGGCAACTGACGGCAGTGCAACTGCTGCAGCATTTTCGCAACAAGACCTTGTCGCCGGTGGACGTCACCGAAGACGCCTTGCTGCGTATCGAACGCTATAACCCGGTGGTGAACGCCTACTGCCACGTGGACCCGGAAGGCGCGCTGAAGGCCGCGCGCGCCTCGGAGCAACGCTGGCTCAACGGCCAACTCTGCGGCGCGCTGGACGGTGTGCCGGCGTCGATCAAAGACCTGACGCTGACCGTCGGCATGCCCACCCGCAAGGGCTCGCGCACCACATCCGCCGAGGGCCCATGGGACATCGACGCGCCCTTCACCGCCTTTATGCGCAAGGCCGGCGCGGTGCTGCTGGGCAAGACCACCACACCGGAATTCGGCTGGAAAGGCGTTACCGACAACCCGCTGTACGGCATCACCCGCAACCCCTGGGACACACGCACCACGGCGGGCGGATCCTCCGGCGGCGCAGGGGCAGCGGCCGCCTTGAACCTCGGCGTGTTGCACCAGGGCAGCGATGCGGGCGGTTCGATCCGGATTCCCTGTGCGTTTACCGGCACCTTCGGGATCAAGCCGACCTTCGGTTATGTGCCGCAATGGCCGGCCAGCGCCATGACCCTCCTCTCGCACCTGGGGCCGATGACCCGCACGGTGGAAGACAGCGTGTTGATGCTGCAAACCATCGCCCAGCCGGACACGCGGGATGGCTTGATCGGTGCGCCACGGACCACACCGTGGTTGTCGGGCGCAGCGGATTTGAAAGGGTTGCGCGTGGCCTACAGTCCCAACTTCGGTTACGTGGATGTCGACCCGCAGGTGGCCAAGGTGGTCGCTCAAGCGGTTCGAGGCCTGGAGCAGCTGGGCGCGCATGTCGAGCAAATCGACCCGGGCTTCAGCGACCCCCTGGAGGTGTTCAGCACCTTATGGGCAGCCGGCGCGGCCCGCCTGACCGGGCCCATGAGCGAAGCGCAAAAACAACTGCTGGACCCTGGCCTGCTGCGCATCGCCCAACGCGGCGAGCGGCTGAGCCTGAATGACTTCAACTCAGCCCTCGAAGCCCGCGCCGCACTGGTGGCACGCATGGCCGCGTTCCATGAGCACTACGATGTACTGGTGTCACCGATGATGCCGATCACTGCGTTTGAGGCCGGGCATGACGTGCCACCGGGTTCCGGCTTGCAGGAATGGACACAGTGGACGCCGTTCACCTACCCCTTCAACCTGACCCAACAGCCCGCGGCCTCGGTGCCGTGTGGATTGGCGGCGAATGGCTTGCCGGTGGGCCTGCATGTAGTGGGCGCGCGATTTGCCGATGAACAGGTGCTGAGGGTGTGCCAGGTGTATGCAAAGGCATTCCCCACCGAGCACTTGCAAGCCCCAATCACCAGAACACGGTAGAACCCAATGTGGGAGGGGGCTTGCTCCCAATAGCAGTGTGTCAGTTAATACATCTGTAACTGACCCACCGCCATCGGGAGCAAGCCCCCTCCCACATTTGGACCGCGATCGACAGACGCAACTCCGGTCGGCTTTAAGGCCGCCGCGTTTGCCTTTGCTCTACACCACTCAAGCCGGCTGTCAGGCCGCTGTGCTCTGGCTTTTGATCTTGATCTTAGGCGCCCCGTCAAACACGCTGGCCGAACGCAGGCTTGAATCCGTGGGTAACCCGGCAGGACGCCGGGTTTGCCGTCCTGGGCCAAGGATGGCCCATGACGGCGGCCCACGGATTCAAGCCGGAGTGAGGGCACACCGAGCCTAGGCGAGGTGCCGAGTGTTGGGGCAAGAGCCTTTTGGTTACTTTGGGGCTCTTTTCCAAAGTGACCCGCCGTAAGGGCGGAACCCATACCAGCCGTTACCCAAATAACGGATATGTACCCAGTCTGATCCAACATCCTGGTCGTCTGCCAGGCCGCCAACGGGAGCAAGCTCCCTCGCCACAGGTCCAGCGCCATACCCGGAATTGTGTAGATACCAAGGCCCCGATGGCGCTGAATCAGTCACCTGATGAATCGACTGACACACCGCCATCGGGGGCAAGCCCCCTCCCACAGTTTGATCTTCATATATCAGGCAGATATCAGCCTGCTTTTGATCTGCTTTTGCCCTGCTTTTGATCTGGCTTTTGATCTTGATCTTAGGCGCCCCATCAAACACGCTGGCCGAACGCAGGCTTGAATCCGTGGGTAACCCGGCAGGACGCCGGGTTAGCCGTCCTGGGCCAAGGATGGCCCATGACGGCGGCCCACGGATTCAAGCCGGAGTGAGGGCACACCGAGCCTAGGCGAGGTGCCGAGTGTTGGGGCAAGAGCGCTTTGGTTACTTTCGCGCTTTTCGAAAGTGACCCGCCGTAAGGGCGGAACCCATACCAGCCGTTACCCAAATAACGGATATGTACCCAGTCTGATCCAACATCCAGGCCAGCTGTCAGGCCGCCAACGGGAGCAAGCTCCCTCCCACAGTTTCAACCGCATTCCATTACACTGTCCCCCCATTCATCCCCGGGGGCTTCATGGACATCGAACTGGCACGCACCTTCCTCGAAATCTCCCGCTGCGGCAGCCTGGCCGCCGCAGCCGAGAAACTGCACGTTACCCAGACCGCCATCACCGCGCGGGTGAAAAACCTGGAAAGCCAGCTCGGCAGCACGCTGTTCATCCGCAACCGCGCCGGCGCACGCCTGACCGCCGACGGCGAAGCCTTCGTGGTATACGCCAACCAATTGCTGCAAACCTGGGAAGCTGCGCGCCGCGACCTGCCGCTGCCGGATGGCTATCGCAATGTGCTGCACATCGGCGGTGAGGTCAGCCTGTGCAACCCATTGATGCTCGGCTGGGCCCAGGCCCTGCGCCAGCACATCCCCGGCCACGCCCTGCGCACCGAAATCCGCGAAGGCGAATACCTGCTGCGCCAACTGGAACTCGGCGTACTCGACGCCGCGCTGGTGTTCCAGCCGCAATACTGGCCGGGCTTGCAGGTGGAGCAAGTGCTGGAAGAAAAACTGATCCTGGTGCAACTGGTGAGCAACCCGGCCCCCTACGTGTATATCGACTGGGGCCCAGGCTTTCGCCAGCAGCATGACGCCGCCCTGCCCGACAAGGCGCGTGCCGCGCTGAGTTTTAACCTCGGCCCGCTGGCGTTGCAGTACATCCTCGAAAACGGCGGCGCCGGGTATTTCCGCACGCGCGTGGTGCAAAGCTACCTGGACAGCGGCGTGATGCAACGTGTGCCCAAGGCGCCGGAGTTCAGCTTCCCCACGTTCCTGGTGTATTCACGGGCGCGGGATTCGGCGGTGTTGCAACAGGCACTGGGGTTGCTGCGCGAAGTGGTCAAGGCTGAAAGTGACTGGTCGCAGCGCTGGGACCCGCTGATTTGAATCACCCTACGCCTGCGCGCATGCTAGCCTGCGGGTGTTTCCTTTCGCAGCCTTACCGATGAACAAGAAAAAGTCCGTCACCATCAGCGACATCGCCAAACAAGTCGGCATGACCACCATCACGGTGTCCCGCGCGCTGAGCAAACCCGACCTGGTCAAGCCGGCCACCCTGGCTCGCATCCTCGAAGTGGCGCGGGAGCTGGACTACGTGCCCAACGCCTTCGCCCGTGGCCTCAAGCGCAGTGAAAGCCTGATCATCGGCGTGATCACCGCCTCGGTGGACAACCCGTTCTACAGCGAAATGATCAAGGCGATTTCCCGCGAGGCCAAACAGCACGGCTACACCATCATGCTGGTGGACACCGATGAGCTCGAAGAGCTGGAAAGCAAAGCCGTGGATACGCTGCTGGGCTACCGCGTGGCCGGGATCATCCTGTCGCCGGTCTCGGATGAGCCGAGCTACCAGCCCGACTACCTCGAGCGCCTGGGCAACGGCAAGACGCCGGTGGTGCTGCTCGACCGCACGATCCATGACAGCCCGTTCAGCCGCGTGGTGCTCGACAACTACCACAGCGGCATCCAGGCCGCGCATTATCTGTTGCGCCAGACGCCCGACCTCAAGCGTCTGCTGGTGCTGACCGGCCCCGAGCATTCACGCATCACCGTTGAGCGCCTCAAGGGCCTGCGCGAAGTGCTGGCCGAACACCCGCAGGTGCACGTCGAAGTCCAGGCCGGCGACTACACGCTGATGCCCTCCTACCTGCACACCCTCGACTACCTGGACTTCGACGTG
>Ga0207650_10000242_pt1 | contig 60249 bp, 38 predicted proteins | sample KBSS63metaG_FD_184325 | JGI IMG/M metagenome (GOLD analysis project Ga0207650, IMG submission 184325) | Switchgrass rhizosphere microbial communities from Kellogg Biological Station, Michigan, USA - KBS S6-3 metaG (SPAdes) (version 2) | ecosystem: Host-associated > Plants > Roots > Rhizosphere...
GCCAAACACCTCGTTACGGCGGAGATTGCCCGCCGGGGTGTTCCCCGGGCGACCGGACCAGGCGGACCAGGTGCCAAACACCTCGTTACGGCCGAGGTGCCCCGTCGGGTGGTCCCGGGACGAGGTGCCCGGGACGAGGTGCCAAACACCTCGTTATGGCCGAGGGCCCCCGCTGCGGCTGCTCCCCGGCCGAGGTTGCCCGGCCGAGGCGCCAAACACACCTCGTTACGGCCGAATGCCCGCCGGGGGGTCCCGGGACGAGGTGCCAAACACCTCGTACGGCCGAGGTCCCCCCGGGGTGCTCCCCGGCCGAGGTGCCAAACCTTTCGGCTCCGACGAGACGGTCGCCGACGAGGTGCCGGACGAGGTGCCTGACACCTCCTGACCATCCGGCAGACATCCCGAGGTCCCGAACTCGGGCGTACGGGGCGGACGACCACCTCGCAGTGTTGACGCACGCCCTCCGCCCGCGGAAGCCCTTGTCGCTCTCGGTCGAGCCGCTGCTAGACACGCTCCGCGGTCGGGCCGCCGCGGCGCGCCCCCAGGAGACTTCCATGCCGGACGAGAACATCGTCACCCGCTGGCGCTCGTGGGCGCCGCAGCTGCTGAGCGTCCTCCGCATCGTCGCCGCGTTCCTCTTCATCCAGTTCGGAACCGGGAAGATCTTGGCGATGCCCGGTCCCCTGCTGCCCGGCGGGGGAACGGCTCCCTTGACCTCGCTGGCCGGGGTCGCCGGCTTGATCGAGAGCCTGGGCGGACTGCTGCTCCTCCTCGGGCTCTTCACCCGGCCCGCCGCCTTCATCGTCTCGGGCGAGATGGCCGTGGCCTACTTCAAGGGCCACGCGTCCGGCGGGTTCTGGCCCGTCCTGAACGGCGGCCATCCTGCCGTTCTCTTCTGCTTCGTCTGGCTTTACTTCTCCGCGGCGGGGCCGGGGCCGTGGAGCATCGACGCGCTCCTCCGCCGAAGGCCCCCGGACTGAGCAAGAGGCGTCCGCCGGCTCAGCGCTCGGTCCGGCCCGCAGGGTTCTTCAACGCCCCCTGCTTCAGCGCGACCAGATCCCGGGTCTGGAGCAGATCCACCTGGCCCGCGAAGCCCGCGAAGGCCTCGTACTGGCTCACCGGGATCCGCGCCATGTTCAGGCGGTACGTCTCCTCGACCCGGAACGTCTCGGCGTCGCGCTCGTCGCGGGTGAACAGCCCGAACGGGCTCTGCAGCTTGCCGTCCTTCAGCGGATCGTCGATGCGCCAGCCGGGCGGGAGCTTCAGCGTCACGTGGCTCACATTCTGCTCGGTCGAGTCGATGAACAGCGGCGAGCGTCGCGTTCCCACCGTCACGTACCGCCGGCCCACCTGCGCAGGGTAGGTGAGCGGCCCGAGCGTCATCCGCCCCTCCTCGACGCGCGCGAACCTTGGCGCGACGAAGTGATAGCGGAGGGAGAGCTGCGCCCCCACCGCGCGCTTCACGTCGAGCCGCAGCGCCGAGAGCTCCGCGCCCCCGAAGTACCGCGACAGCGCTTGCTGCAGGGCCTGGTCGCGCTGCTCGTTGGACACGCCCTCGAGCGTCTCGGCGAGCTGCGCGGCCTCGAACCCGCTGTAGACCTCGAGCACGTCGCCGCTCAGCGTCCCGTCCTCGGTCAGGCGAAGGTCGAGCTTCACCTCACGGCCTCCCACCGGAGGCTGGGTTGGCGTCTTCACCGCCTGGAGCGGGCGCCCGGGCTCGGGAAGGAGATACGCCTCGAGCCCGTTCGCGGCCTGCTCGGGGAGAAGGCCGAACGGGCCGTAGCGGATGACGGTGTCCAGCCACACCGGCTCGTGCCCGGGGACGTCGACCCGCAGACACGCGTACGGGAAGAGCGCCTCGTTGGGAAACCGATACGGGTTCGGGTCGCTGGCGAAGGTCCGCACCATCGCGACGCGCGCCGGGAAGCCCTGCGCCTCCAGCGCGGCCTTGAGGAGCCACAGCCGGCTGCCCCGGTCCTGGGCCAGGGTGCTCGCCGCGGTGAGCCCGAGGCCGGCGTCCCGCCCGGCAATCCGGTCCATGACCGCAGCGTGCAGCGCACGCACGGCGTCGACGCCCGTCTTCCCGGCCGCCGCGGCCTTCGCGAACGCCTCGACCTCGAAGGTGCGCTGCGCCCGGGCGCTCAGCGCGTCGCCGGTCGCGGTGAGCAACCCTCCTGGACCGGTGTCTCCGGCGCCGACCACGAGGAACGGGAGCTGCTCGGTCCCGGAGGGCGGTGCGTTCGGCTCCGGAACCAGCGGCGGCGCATTCCGGACCTCCGTCCGGAGCACGTCGAGCTGTCCCTCGGTCTTCACCGTCGGGGCCGGCATGTTGTGTGCGTCGACGATCATCCCCGAGCCACGCGGCGCCAGGACGGCGTAGCTCGCCCAGTCGTCCGCCGTGGCGGCCACCTGGAAATAGAAGGCTCCGGCGGTCCAGCCCGGGCTCGCTGCGCGCCGTGACGGGTGCGCCAGCAGGTACTCGAGCTCGACCGAGTCGCCCACGCCCACGCCGGGAAGGCTCACGGTGTCCTTGTCGAGGCTCTCCGGCTCGAGCACCGTCCCGTCCGCCTTCAGCGTCCGCAGCGCCAGCACCTGCGCGCCCTGCGGAACCTGGACCTCCGCCACGCGCGCGATCGCGCTCTGGTCGAGCACCTTCTCCACGGTGTGGACGCGGTCCACCATCGAGCCGTCGGCGAAGGCCCGGGTCGCGGCGGCGTCGACCACCAGCACGCTCGAGCCCTCGACGTTGCTTCCCCGTGCGTCGAAGGCCTTCAGCGCCTTCCGGCCATCGATGGCGTAGTCGGCGAGGATCTCCTTCCCGGTCTTCGACCGCTCCACGGTGCGGCGGAGCGAGAGGTCCGAGCCGTCCAGGGTGAGCGCCTGCTCTCGTGCGGCCAGCGCCTCGGCGTCGTGCTTCCCGAGTGCCAGCGTGTCGCCCAGGCGCTTCCACAGCGAAGGGTCCCTCGGACGGAGGACGGTGAGGCTCCGCAGCAGAGCCGCCGCCTCGTCGGTCCGCTTCAGCGCGACGAGCAGATCCGCCTCCTGCGTCCCGAGCGAGATGTCTCCGGGCTGCCGGGCCCGGACGGCGCGCATCTCGGTGAGCGCGCGATCGAGCTTCCCGCGGAACTTCCAGTGGCTGACTCGCCGCAGCTGCTCGCCCGGGCAGCTGGAGATGGGGTCGAGGAGCCCGTCGGTGACGGTGACGGCGTCCCTGCGGCGGGCGACGTCGTAGCGGACCAGCAACGCCTCGCACAGCCCGGCGATCTGGTCGAGGCTCTGGCGAGCCAGGGTGTCGGCCTGCGCGTCCACTCCCTGCGCGAGCGCGATGCGCGACTCGAGCGAGAGCACCGGTGTCCCCACCGGCGAGTACGCGGCACGCGCCCGCGCGGCGAGACTCACCGCCTGGTCGACCCGCTGATCGCTCACCGCGAGGAGACCCCGGGCGAGGAGCGCGCCGACGTTCTTCGGATCTCGCTCGATGGCGACCTCGAGGTCCCGGGTCGCGCGCCCCTGACCGACCTTGGTCGGAAGGCTGCGGTCGCGGAGCGCCAGGTCGGCGGAGAGGAGGTTCCAGGCGGCAGCCGGTGGCAGGTCCCCGAGCGCGGAGACCAGGCGCCGCGCGCCGTCCACGTCGCGCCCCACGGCATCCCTCGCGGCGAGGAAGGTCGCGAGCGAGCGGCCCGCCTCCGGTTCCAGCGCCGCCTCGAGGGTGGCCGCGTCGGGAAAGAAGCCGGACGCGGTCTCCACCTTCGTTCCGCTCCAGCGCGGCGCCGACCCCTTCGCCGCCGAGAAGCGCACCCCCGCCGGTTGCCCATCGGCGCGCGAGACGGTGAAGGCGAGTGATCCGGTGCGCTCCTCCTTCAGGAGCACTGCCATGAGCCGGTGGACGCCGGACTCGAGCCGGACTGCCTGCGCATCGATGGTCGAGTCGGGTTGCTCGAACGTCCGGCGCTCGTGGAGGAGCGTGCCGTCGAGGAGCATCCGGTGGGTGCTCGGGCTCTGCGACCGGACCACGTAGACCCCGGCCGCCGGCACCTCCACGTCCACCGCCATGACGTAGACGTCGCCTCCGAGCCCCTCGGCCTCGAGCGACAGCCGCCCCGCGGTCAGGGCGAGGGTGCGGGGAGTCACCGGCCCGAACGGGCCGGAGAGGGTCGCGGGGATCTCGCCCGTGCGCTCGGGCTCGCTGCGCTCGCCGAACCCGAGGAGGTGCAGCGGCGAGAGCGGGCCCAGGAGGGTGACCTCGCCGGGCACGCCGGTCGCGGCGCGCGTCTCGACCAGCTCTGGCCGCTCGTGGAGGAACTGGACCTGAGCAATGGCCTGACGGAGCAGGACCGCGGTCTCGCCCGACGCACCGGCCTCGAGCGCGTGCGGAGCCTCGGTCAGGATGCGCGAGTCCAAGGAGCTCGCCAGGCCCGCCATGTCGTGGATCTGCCGCGCGGCGGCGGTGGCCAGCGGGTGCTTGGGGGCGGCACGGACCAGACGGAGCGCCGCATCGAGCGCCTTCTCCGGATGGCCATCCCTCCGGGCGAGCGCCTCCTCGACGGCCAGGGCGTAGGGCTCACCCGCGTCCCGGCGGAGCGCGTCCCCGGCCAGCGACCGGGCGCGCTCGGGCTGGTTCTCGACCAGCAGCGCGTGGAACGCAGCGAGGGAGAGGGTCCGGGCGGGCGCGTCGGCATCCCTGGCGCGGCCCGCGGCCTCGTCGAGCACCGCGGTGGGAGAGGGTGGGACATGGGCGCAGGCGCAGAGCGCGACGACCAGGAGGGGGAGGAGACGGCGCATTGATGGCTTTCGGAGAGTGGGGCGACGGCCGCCCGCGCTCACTTCTTGGCGTGGCGGGTGGTGGGCGCCGGGGAACGCGCGGGGAGCGACTTCTTGTCGCTCGAGGTCTTGCGCTTCGTGGTTCCCTTGGCAACCGACTTCGTCTTCGAGGGAGTGGAGGGTTCAGTGAGCACCATCGGCTCGGGCAGGTCGGGCGGCTCGCGGCCGATCTCGTAACCCACCTGACGGAAGGTGCACTCCCCATCGATGCAACCGAGTGCGGGAGTGGGGGGAGCGCCGAAGCTGTTGCGCCAGTCGGTGCCCAGGTAGAGCGGCTCTCCCACCGGGCGCTGGTCGATGTCGGTGCCCACGAAGGCCTGGAGCTGACCGGCGCGGTCGACCTGCAGCTTCACGTGCGCCGCGCCCCCGGGCGGGCTCGGTGGGCCGAGCATCGTGCCCCGCCTCTCGCCGAGGGCCCACTCGAACGCGACCGGCTCGCCGGCGCCGGAGACGATGACCGCCACGTACCTGCCGGGGCTTCCCAGGAGCACGAGCGCGGACTGGGGCTCGCGGCTGAGGCCGAGGAGCTGCTCGCGGATCCCCGACCAGAAGGAAGACGGGGGAGCGGTCGCCGTCACGTCGGCGATGAGCTGGGCCGAGATGCCGTCGCGGTCGACGAGGTCCAGGTTGAGGCGTCCGACGCTGACGTCGTCCGCGCTCGCCGGGAAGCGCACCGTCCGTCCCTCGAGACCGGGAATGCGGCCCCAGGCGATGAGGGGGATGGAATCCGGGCCCTCGCCGAGGACCATGCGCCGGACGGTGCTGGTGTCGGCGATGCGGCCCGGCGAGGTGGTGGCGGTTTCGAGCCGGAGCTCGGGCGCCGTGAGGGCGGTGCCGGGCGAGGGTCGGGATGGCGGGTGGTAGCGGCTGCGCGCCCAGCTGATGCCGAGGATGGCGAAGGCGGCGACGACGACGGCGATCTCGGCCACCCGGAAGGTCTTGCGGAGGACCGCGCGGACCTGGTTCTTGAGCTGCTCGACGCGGGAGATCTTCCGCGGCACCTGGCTGAACGACACCGGCGCGAACGGCTCGAGGTCGAGCATCAGGTCCGCGACGCGCTGGTAGCGATCGGCGGGCGAGGGCTTGAGGCAGCGGAGGACGATGCCGTCGAGGCGCTTGTCGGTGCCGGGGCGGCGCTGGCTCGGGGGGTCGAACGTCCCGATGGGGACCTCGCCCACCAGGAGCTCGTAGAGCATGACGCCGAGCGAGTAGATGTCGGCGCGGTGGTCGGCGTTCTTCGCGTCCACCCGCTGCTCGGGGGCCATGTAGCTCAGCGTGCCCATCGAGACGTGGGTCTCGGTCACGTTGAACCGGCTGGTCAGCTTGCTGTCGTCGAAGAAGGTGGCGAGGCCGAAGTCGGTCACCTTGGCGATGCCGCCGGCCTGCTCGTCGAAGAGGATGTTCTCGGGCTTGAGGTCCCGGTGGACGACACCGCGGCTGTGCGCGTAGTCGATGGCCCGGGCGATCTCCATGATGATCCGGAGCGCGCCGGGGATGTCGAGGAGGGGCGAGCGCATCACCTCGCGGAGCGAGGGACCGTCCACGAACTCCATCACCAGGTAGTAGGTGTTCTCCGCCTTCCCCTTGTCGACGATGCTCACCACGTTGGGGTGGCTGAGGGTGGCGAGCGCGGCGGCTTCCTTGTCGAAGCGGGCGACGAAGGTGGGATCGGCGGCGAGCTCGCCGGAGAGGATCTTGACCGCGACCACGCGGCCGAGGCTCAGCTGGACGGCGCGGTGGACCTCGCCCATCCCGCCCTTGCCCACCAGCTTCTCCAGGCGGTAACCGGGGATGTGCGGAGGCCCCGCGACCGGCCGCGCAGGGGACTGGGTGGCTTCGAGGGAGGCGGACATCGCGGAGGCGGGGGGCGACCCTCCGAGGCTACTCTTGTGCTGAATCCCCGGACAACCCGACGACGCATGCCCACCACCCGGGAACGACTACAGGATCTCCACGCCGAGCTGTCCGGATGCCGCGCCTGTCCGCGGGTGATGGGGACTCCCGTCCACCCTTCCGCACAACCGGCGCGGATCCTCCTCGTGGGCCAGGCGCCCGGGCCGCGGGAGGCCTCTCTGGGACGGCCGTTCGCGTGGACCGCGGGGAGGACGCTGTTCGCCTGGTTCGCGTCCGTGCTGGGGGCGGACGAGCAGACGGTCCGGCGGCACGTGTACCTCGCCGCGGTCACCCGCTGCTTCCCCGGGAAGGCGCCGGGGGGCGGCGATCGGCGGCCGGATCCGGAGGAGGTGGCGCGCTGCCGTCCGTGGCTCCGGGCCGAGGTGGAGCTGATGCGGCCACGGCTGGTGGTCCCGGTGGGCACGCTGGCGATCGCCGAGGTGATGGGACATCGGGGCGGCCTCGCCGAGGTGGTGGGCACCTCGCACCGGCTGGTGTTCGAGGGTCACCGCGCGGATGTGATCCCTTTGCCGCATCCATCGGGAGCGTCGACGTGGCACCGGATGGAGCCGGGGAAGACCTTGCTCGTCCGGGCGCTGGAGCTGATCGCTGCGCACCCCGAGGTGAGACGCGCGTTCGGGTCTCGCCGGCGCGGGTGACGCCGGCGCGGCCGTTTCACCAGGAAGGTGCCCCGGCCATTTCCGGTCCGCTACAGCTGGCGCGGGACGCGGCGAGGGAGAGGGGTGGGGGGCCGCTTCCCGCGACGCGAGCGGTCACGGACGTCGATTCCATCTCGGTGGACTCGAGCGTGCCGAGTGAGGCGAGCGTCCGGAGCTGATCGCTCGCAAGTGACGCGATCTGTTCTCCGAGCGAGGCGACCCGGCTGGTGTCCAGCTGGAGTAATGACCAGCGACCGCGCCGGACGCGACGGATGAGCCCCGCCCGGAGGAGCACCTGGACGTGGTGCGAGACGAGCGCGTGGGCGCGGCCTATCCGGGCGCGAAGGTCCGACACGCACATCCCGGGTTCGCTCTCGGAGACCGGGCCGGTCCGAGGGCCGGGGGGGTCGGCGAGGAGCACGAGCATGCGGAGCCGCAGCGGATCTCCGATGGCCCGAAGGCAGCGAAGCAGATCCTCTCGAGTCGGTGCGAGCACAGTGAGGGATCTTGATGTCGGCCGCGGGCCCGGTTCGCACCGGGTCCGTTCGCACCAAACGCGGTGGGTACGTGTCCTTCAAGTGACGCACCTCGCTAGAACATTCGTTCTAGGGGGCTTCACCTCCGTGGTGCAGATGCCCTACGGTCTCGTGCAGGGAGCTTCGCCCGAAGAGGGGAGCGCGACGCGGGTCCCGCACTCGAGCGCGTTGACCCTCTCAGTCGGCTCCCTCCTCCCGGACATCGCCGAGTGGGCCATTCAGGCTCCGGGCCGTCTTGCGTTCAGGCGGGGCGTCGTCGAGCGGCTGAGCGGTGCGCTGAAGCTGGAGGCCGCGGCGTTCGCCAGCGTGCCGCCCTCGTGGGGAGACGAGACGGTGGCGGTCTGGAACACCACCGCGCGACGGCTGGTGACGCTGTGGTCGGAGGCGGGGCTCGAGCTGCGGGCCCGGCTGCGGCCTCCGGCGCGATGGATGTTGTGTGGACCGGGTGAGCGGGACTGGTCTGCGACGGGATGTGAACTCATGTGCTGTGTGCTCAGGGTCGGAGAGCGATCGATGTCCGCGCTGTCGCTCTCCAGGACCCGTCCCTTCACCACCGAGGAGCTTCGTTCGCTCGATCAGCTTCAGCCCGTCCTGCAGCTGGGGGACGAGCGGCAGGTCGAGGTCGGCGAGACGATCGGTGCCCACCTCTCCCCTCGCGAGCGGCAGATCTTCGAGCTCCTGGTGCGGGGCTTCCGCAACGAGGACATCGCCCGGGCGCTCGGGACGTCGCCGGCGACGGTGCGGAACCAGCTGGTTCGTCTCTATCGGAAGACCGGCGTGTCGACGCGGTCGGAGCTGGTGGGGCTGGCGACCTCGCGGATCCTGGCGCAGGCGGCGGGGGGTGCGCGATGACCGCGCTCCAGGCCGAGGCGTTCGTCGCGCAGGAGCCCACCGACCCGTCCGAGCTCGTCCCCGAGCTCACGCGGCTGGCGCTGGCGTCGGCGTGCAAGGCGGAGTTCCGTGGACGGGCGCTGGCGCTCCTGTCGCGGGCGCTGCCGTTCGATCGCGCGGTGTGGGAGGAGGTCCCGCCGTTCGGTGACTTCCGTGTCGTCTATCCGGGAGTGAGCTGGATCGGTGGGCGGGACGGCGAGGCGGGCGGTCCGGCATGCGTGGTGACGGAGACGGGTCAGGACCTCGAGCCGGCGGCCGCGGCGGTTGCCGGTGAGGAGCCGTGCGGGAGTGTGGACCGGCCTCGAGCGGTGCTCCGACTGGACCTCGAGCGCTTCGGGCGCACGAGGGCGGTCCTCACGGTGGAGCGGGGAGGGGGTGCGTTCGGAGCCAGGGACGTCGACTGGCTCCGGGCGCTTCTCCCGACGCTGATCCTGGCGGACGAGGGCACGGCGGCGAGCTCGGGTCCATCCCGGGCGCTGACGCCGCGAGAGGCCGACCTCGTGGAGTACGTGCGGCTCGGCTACACCAACGCGCAGATCGCGCTGGCGACGGGACGGTCGGTGTCGGCGGTGCGGAACCTCCTCGTGCGGATCTTCGACAAGACGGGGGTCCGCACGCGGGCGCAACTGGTGGGGGGGCCGCTGATCACCTCGGGCCTGACGCGCCGCGAGCGGGAGATCGTCGAGAAGCTGCGGGTCGGGCTGACGAACCGCGAGATCGGGCGGGACCTGGGGATCTCGACCAACACGGTGAGGAACACCCTGGCGCGGCTGTTCGAGAAGGTGGGCGTGTCGACTCGGTCCGAGCTGATGGGGGCACTGGCCGCCGACGATCAGGAGAAGTGAGGCGGGCCGCAGAGCTGGCCGGCGCGTCGTCGGGGCCGGGGCTCAGCTCCGGCGGTGAGCGGCAGGGCGGAACGAGGTGGGGCGTCACGAGGTGCTGATAACGAGGTGTTTTGATAACGAGGTGTTTGGCACCTCGTGGGGAACCTCGTCGGGTCCACAGAACGGGACTCGGAGTCCGAGATACGAGCCTCAGGGAGCGCCCAGTAACGAGGTGTTTGGCACTCGGGTCCGTAACGAGGTGTTTGGCACCTCGTCGGTGGTACCTCGTCCGGGGCACCCGCGGTCCGCTGCGCCTCGTCACAAGTCTCGATCGGGGAGCGCGGCGTCGGTCCGAGCTCGTAACGAGGTGTTTGGCACCTCGTTCAAGCACCTCGTTCAAGGCCCGCGAACGACCTTCGATCGATCCACTTTTCAGATTTCGCGCGATCCACTCGCTCGCACGTCCGCGGAGCGGGACCCGGAGTCCGAGATGCGAGAGTCGGAGACGGCGCTCCCGGCCGGTGTGCCCGAGGCGGAACCAGCCGTTCAATGCCCGTCACGATTGTCCTTTGACGAGGGGTCTGGCGCCGGCTTCGGGCGCTCGGTGCGCGCGTCCCGTCGGTCGATCGGCAATCGACGCGAGTCGCCATGAGCTGCGCGCGGCGACACTCGACGCGTCCGTCGTTGCGTGCGCACGCGGAGATTCGTCACTGACCACTCCCCGACGTGCGCGTACCAGAACCGTACCGGTCAGTCGGACCAAGGCAGGGAGGAAGCTCGCTCCGCTATCCCTCTCCTCTCAACGGAGGAGGGATGTTCGTGAGATTGATTCGCTCGGGAAGGCTCGCTGCGCTCGTGCTCGCGGCAGGGTTGCTTCCCTCGGTGGTGCGGGCGCAAGGCGCCACCTCGGTGTTGACGGGAAACGTCGTCGACACACAGACCCATGCTCCGGTCGCCGACGTCGTGGTGACGGCCACCTCGCCCAGTCTCCAGGGTGAGCAGGTCGTGGTGACCGATTCCAGCGGTCTCTACCGGATCCCCCAGCTCCCGCCGGGCACGTACACCCTCCGGTTCGAGAAGGAGACCTACCACCCGTACACGCGCACCGGCCTCGACGTGGCCGCGGACCGGACTCTTCGACTCAACGTCGAGATCCTCCCGGAGACGATCGAGAGCGGAACCATCGTCATCACTGGCGCTGCACCGGTCGTCGACGTGGGCTCGAGCTCGGTGGGCACCACCATCAACCAGGACTTCATCAAGAACTTCGCGTTGAGCCGCGCCGGAGGCATCGGCGGTGCCGTTCGCTCGTTCGACTCGATCGCCACGGCGGCACCGCAGGCCGCGGTGGACCTCTATGGCATCTCGATCAACGGCGCGACCTCGCCCGAGAGCTCGTACCTGATCGATGGGCTCTCGGTGAACAACCCCGCCTACGGAGTTCTCGGAAGTCCTCTCACCATCGAGTTCCTCGACGAGGTCAACATCATCACCGGCGGCTACATGCCCGAGTACGGCCGCACGACGGGCGGCGCGGTCAGCGGCGTGACCAAGTCGGGCGGCAACGAGTTCCACGGGAGCGTCTGGGGGACGTTCACTCCCGGAGCCCTGCAGGGTCGCGCCAAGACGGTGACCACCGCAGGTGCCGTCGTCTCCGGCACGCGCGACCTCTACAACATCGGCGATTTCGGAGCGACGCTCGGCGGCTACATCGTCAAGGACAAGCTCTGGTTCTTCGCGGGCATCCAGCCGAGCTTCACCCGCTACTCGTACAAGCGGCAGTTCTACATCGAGAACCCCGGTCAGACAGATGCCGACGGGAACCAGGCTTACTCGCTCATTCCCAACAGCGAGCAGCGGCGGTTCGCGGACGAGAAGTCGATCCAGTTCATCGGCAAGCTGACGTACCTCATCAACTCCGATCACCGCCTGAGCCTCACCGTGACCGGAACTCCGACCACCGGTGGCAGCGACGCGGCGTTCCCGGTCCGGGTTCCGGGCGTGCTGACCGGTCGGGCGCCGTTCCCGATCGCCGCCTACACCCTTCAGACCTTCAACTCCAATCACTACCTCACGAACGACACGGCCTATGACGTGAGCGGGGAGCTGAACAGCAGCTTCATGGACAAGAAGCTGCTCCTCGACGTGCGGCTCGGCTGGCATCACCAGCTCGACGAGGGAGCACCCGGCGACGGGAGCGGATTCGACAACATCCACAACCTCAACACGCTGGCCGGGATCCCGTCGCTTGCGCCGCTCTACGTCAGCAACGTGCTCGACTTCGAGGACCAGGTTCCTGCGAGCGTGCGCGAGGCGTGCGGCACCGGCGATCGCACGACGAAGTGTCAGACCACCTGGCTCCTTTACGGTGGAAACAACTTCCTCGAGCGGCAGGTCCTCGACTCCTTCCAGGGGAAGGCGACCGTCACCTATCTGCTCGCAGCGCTCGGCCACCACGTGATCAAGGCCGGTGTCGACGGGAGCATCTCGTACTACGACCACCTGAAGACCTACGGCGGCGGCGCCTGGTACTTCGATTTCGGTCCCGGTGGAGTCGCCCCGGGGAACTCGCTCGGGGTCCAGGAGGCGCGCCGGTTCGGGTACCTCTCGGACATCGATACGCCCGCCGGGAACGGCATCCTCACCGTGAAGAGCAAGTCGGTCATCGTCGGCGGCTTCGTCCAGGACAGCTGGAGCATCCTCGACAAGGTCACCGTGAACCTCGGCCTGCGCTGGGACGGCCAGTACCTCTACGACAAGGATGGCTTGCTGGCGATGAAGCTGAACAACGAGTGGTCGCCCCGCATCGGCTTCGTGTGGGATCCGACGCAGCAGGGCCGTTCGAAGGTCTTCGCCAACTACGGGCGCTACTACGAGGCGATCCCGCTGGACATCGCGGACCGGGCGCTCTCGGGTGAGAGCTTGGCCATTGCCAACCACGACTGCGACCCCCGTGCCGTCGGAGTGGCGGGGTGCGATCTGGCCACGGCGAACCGGGGCTCGAACATCGCGAGGCCAAACGTCAAGTGGCGCAACGTCGCGGTGGACAAGACCCCGACGGACCCCAACCTCCAGCCGACCGCGAACGACGAGATCGTTGCCGGTGGTGAGTACGAGATCATCCCCAACGCCCGCCTGGGAGTCTCGTACACGTACCGGAACCTCGTCCGCACCATCGAGGACATGTCGGCGGACAACGGGAACACGTACTTCATCGGCAACCCCGGCGAGGGCATCGCGACATCGTTCCCGAAGGCGACGCGCACGTACCACGCGGTCACCGTTCAGTTCACGAAGAACTTCAGCGACCTCTGGCAGGCGCAGGTCAGCTACACCTGGTCGCGGCTGCGCGGGAACTACGAGGGCCTGTTCGTCAACGGAACCGGGCAGCTCGATCCGAACATCAACGCGACCTTCGACCTGGCCCAGCTCCTGGTGAACCAGGACGGTCCGCTCTCGGGCGACATCACGCACACCATCAAGGTGTTCGCGGCGAAGGAGTTCGTGATCAGCCCGGTGTTCAGCGTCACCCTCGGCCTCACCTATACCGGCGCATCGGGCCCGCCCATCAGCTACACGGGCCCATCCAACGAAACCGGCTACGGCCCGGGCCAGGTGTACATCCTGCAGCGCGGGCAGGGCGGACGGCTCCCCTGGGTGAACAGCGTCGACGCCCGCCTCGCGCTGAACTATCGGCTGAGCAAGGACAGCGTGATCACCGTCGGCGTCGACGGGTTCAACCTCTTCAACTTCCAGAATCCGATCCGAGTCGACGAGGAGTACGTGACGTTGCCCTCTCTGACGGGCGGCGGACGTGACCCGGGGCCCATCGTGAACGGAACGCAAGGGAGCATTCCCGCGCCGTACGGGGTGAACGGCTCGCTGCCTCGCGGCGGCGTCGTGGCCGGACCGAACGGACCGGAGCTCAAGACGGTGGTCCTGCCGGATCCGGACCAGCAGCCGCAGACCTACGCCATCAACCCGAACTGGGGCCGGGCCACGCAGTACCAGGCCGTGCGCAGCTTCCGGTTCACCGCCCGCTTCAGCTTCTGAGGACCGACGACACCATGTTCAAGCCTTCGTTCCTTGTGGTGCCCCTCGTCGCGCTGCTCGCGGCCTGCGGAGGAGAGGTCAACACGACCTGCCTCGTGCAGCGCCCTTCGCTCGGCGGTTATCTGTTCGTGATGGACCGCACCGGCCCGGTGAGTGGCGGAGCGGGATGCGACGATTCCGTGCTGCCGCCGCGGTTGGCCGACAACCTCAACTTCGACAAGCTCGGTGCCGACCAGAAGGAGGTTGTCTTCCGGGCCCAGTCGATGCTCCCCCACGATGCCAACGGTGACGTCGACTTCCCGGCCTCGACCGGAGACGTCGGCCGGGGGCAGATCGGAGACACCCCGGACGCGCAGGGCGTCTGCAGCGTCGCGACCTTCTCGACCGCGAACGCGGTTCCGGCGCTGAGCGACGGGACGCCTCCCGACCCTGCGCGGTCGATCGCGCTGTCCAACACCAAGTTCCTGAGCGCGCCGGCGTACCAGGGCTCGCAGGCCGAGAGCGACGCGACCTACACCATCGGCGCCTGCAGCGCCTCGTACCACGGGCTGTTGCTCACCCCGATCGCGACCTGTGGAAGTGACGCGGACTGCAATCCGTTCGCCGATCCGGCGATTGGCCGTGCGGCGGGCTCCGGGGTGAACCCCTTCTACCCGGTGAGCTGCAACATGGAGGTGGGAGCGCTCTACGGGGAGGACCCCGGCACGGGGATCTGCTGGTTCACCGGGAACACGTTCCCGCAGGTCACCAACTAGCCGCAGGGACGGCCTCCGTAACGAGGTGCCGTAACGAGGTGCCAAACACCTCGTTACGTGTCTCGCTCGCCTCGGCCGTAACGAGGTGCCAAACACCTCGTTACGCGTCTCGCACCCCTCGTCCGAGATCTCCCCCCTACGAAGTGCCCCTACGAAGTGCCAAACACCTCGTTACGACCCTCCTCCGCTGAACCGGGCGTTCACCGGTCTCCGGCGGCGGACTGAGGGTCCGCGGCGGACGACGGTCTCAGGGGCTCGTTCCCGGGACCAGGTGCTGCCCGGGGCAGGTGTGGGGCCAGGTGCTGGGGCCAGGTGCCAAACACCTCGTTACGGTCGTTCCCAACCCCTCAATCGCGAAGCCCGGCGCGGCGAAGCACTGCGTCAAGCGCCCGGGCAAGCTCGGTTCTCTTCCCGGGTGCGCGGCGGGACGGAGCTCTGTGCTACGAGCCCCTCGTCCAGGATGATCGAAGCCCGCGGACTGTCCAAGCGCTACGGCGAGGTGGTGGCCGCCTCCGACGTCAGCTTCACCGTCTCCGCGGGAGAGGTCGTCGGGCTTCTCGGTCCCAACGGCGCGGGCAAGACCACCGTCCTCCGGATGCTGGCCGGCGTCCTGACCCCCACCTCCGGTGATGTGCGCGTCGCGGGCCACGGCACCGAGGCCGAGGCCTTCGAGCTGAAGCGGGCGCTCGGCTTCCTCACGGGCGACACGGCCCTGTATCAGCGGCTCACCCCGCGCGAGGTGCTCAGGTACTTCGGCCGCCTCCACGAGATTCCGGAGACCGCTCTCACCGCACGGATCGAGGCGCTGGTGGCCCGCTTTCGCCTCACCGAGTTCGCGGATCGCCCCTGCGGCAAGCTCTCCGCCGGCCAGAAGCAGCGCGCGAACATCGCCCGTGCCTTTATCCACGACCCGCCGGCGCTCATCCTCGACGAGCCGACCACCGCTCTCGACGTGGTGACGGGCCGATTCCTCCTCGAGGCGTTCCGCGAGGCGCGAGCCGCCGGCAAGGCCATCCTCCTCAGCACGCATGTGCTCGGAGACGCCGAGGCGCTCTGCGATCGCGTCGTCCTGCTGCACCGGGGCAAGGTGCTCGACCAGGGCACCGTCGCCGACGTGTGCGCCCGCGCGGGCGCACGCACCCTCACCGACGCCTTCCTCGCGCGGGTGGGGGACGAGGTCGCGGCATGAGGCTCGCGATCGTCCTCCACATCTTCCGCAAGGACCTGGTGGAGACCCTCCGCGATCGCCGGACCGTCGTGATGGCCTTCGTGGTGCCGGCGCTGATCTACCCGCTGCTCTTCACCCTCCTCGGCTCCGTCGCCACCGACAAGCGCGGCGAGCTCGAGCGCACGCGCGCCCGGGTCGCCGCCTGGGGTCCGGTCCCGGCCAGCACGCTGAACGCGGTCGAGCAGCAGGCCCGTGCCGACATCGTCGACCGCCGCGACCAGCCTCCCGCTGACCTCGAAGCCGAGGCCCGGAAGCTCGTCACCGAACGAAAGGTCCACGTCGTGCTGTTCACGCCGCCCGGAGCCTCGGGGACGAGCATCCCCGTCCGGGTGCTCGCCGACTCGACGGACGTGGACTCGGACGCGATGGAGCGCCGCATCTCGCGCGCTCTGACCGACCACGCCGCGGAGCTCCTCCGCCAGCGGATGACGGCTCTCGGCCAGGACGTCTCGGCAGCCCGTCCGCTCGACATCAAGGAGGAGGACCTCGCCGACGCCGCCCGGCGTGGCGCGAGCTTCGCAGCCGCGCTGCTCCCCTACCTCCTCCTGGTGCTCGTGGCGACTTCCGGGTTCTACGCCGCGCTCGATCTGACTGCCGGCGAGAAGGAACGCGGGACACTGCAGACGCTGCTCACTGCCCCGGTGCGCTCGGTCGAGATCGTCGCCGGCAAGTACCTGGCGGTGCTGGCGCTTACTCTGGCGGCGACGCTGTGCAACCTCGGGTCCATCGCCCTCACGCTCTCACGGGCGACTGCGGCGATGGAGACGAGCGCGCGCTTCTCCCTGGGACTCTCGAGTGCCGGGGCCATCTTCCTCACCGTGATCCCGGCAGCGCTTCTGATCGTCGCGCTCCTGATGGCCATCGGCGTCCTGGCCCGGAGCTACCGTGAGGGACAGAGCTACCTGATGCCCATCCTGCTCCTCGTGATGCTCTCCGGCTTTGCGAGCTTTCTCCCCGGGGCACAGCTCTCGGCCGGTACCGCGCTGGTGCCGCTGCTCAACGTCACCTTGCTGGTGCACGACATCCTCGTCGGCAAGGCGGGCGCGACGCAGGTGATGGTGGTCTGGGCGGTGAGCCTTGCCTGGGCCGTGCTGGGGATCCTGCTGGCAGCTCGCGTCTTCCAGACCGAGCAGGTCCTGCTCTCGGGGGAAAAGCCCTGGCGCGACGTGTTCTCGCCCAGCCGCTCGGGTCGAGGGCTCACGCCGGGGAACGCGCTGGCCTTCGCGGCAGTGCTCCTGGTGCTGACCTTCTACGGTTCGGTGCTCGTCGAGCGACGCGGCGGCGTGGCCGCGCTGATCCTCGTCTCGCAGCTCGGCTTCTTCCTCATTCCCTCGCTGCTCTGGTGTCGCCTCTTCCGGGCGCCGCTGGTGGACACCCTGCAGCTGCGTTGGCCGACTCCACGGGGGTGGGTGGCGACGGCCTTGCTCGCCGCCGGAGGGTGGAGCGTCGGAGCGGTGGTCTGGGAACAGCTCCTGCGCTTCCCAGGAGCGCGGGCCTACTCCGACTGGCTGGGCGAGCTCCTCGGCAAGCAGGGGCGGCTCGACCTCGGTACCGCCCTGGTCCTCGTGGCGCTGCTGCCGGCGGTCGCCGAGGAAGTGACGTTCCGCGGGGTCGTCCTGGCGGGGCTACGCCAGAGCGGCTCTCGATGGATCGCCGTCGTGGGGAGCGCGCTGGTGTTCGGGCTGTTTCACGTCAATCCGTACCACGTGGTCGCCGCCTTCGCGGTGGGCCTGCTGCTCGGGTGGGTCGCGCTGGAGAGCGGGAGCCTTCTCCCAGGAGTCCTGATCCACCTGGTGAACAACGGAGCGCAGGTGCTGCTCGACCGGGTCCCGGGACTGGCCGAGCGGCTCCACTCGCCGCTGATCGTGGTGCTCGCGCTCGCGTGCACCGCGCTCGGTGTGTTTCTGATGAGGGGCAGCCGTCGGCCGACGGCGGTGGCGCCGGCCGACTCGGTCGCGGTGTCGCTCGCTGCGCCGCGCTAGAAGGTGAACCGCGCGGCGAGCCCGCCGCCGCCCGGACCGAAGACCGGGGCGATGGATACCCTGGGCTCGGTGACGGCGTTCAGCCGCTTCACGAGGTTCTTGTTGTACTGCTCCGCCAGCTTCGAGGTTTCCTCGGGGGTCGTCACCATGTCCGGTGTGAGGGCGGCGATGGTGAGCAGCAACCCGCCGACCACGACTCCTCCGCCTATCAACAAGGCACCGTAGAGGCTGCTCTTCTGCGCGCTGTCCACGCACCGGTTGTAGCTGGCGACGCCTTGGCTGAAGCAGGCCGGGTCGTTGAGGTTCTGGGCGTTGCCGCTCACAAAGATGCCAGAGGCGACGCCCGCGGCAAAGGTGAGGAACGAGAACCCGTAGAGGATGCCGCGCTCGCCCTTGCGCGCCTCGGAGGCGGAGGCGAGGTCACCCCGGCCCACGAGCCGGTAGAACTCTGACGCCGACAGCTGGCGCGCTCCGTTCTGGGTGAAGACGTCCGTCTTGTGAGGACGGACGCGCAGCATGTCCCGGTAGTAGACCTCGCGCGCGAGCCCTGCCGCGGGAAGGTCCTCCTGGACGGCCCTTCCCGGCTGCGTGTCCACCGACTGCGTCGGAGCCGCCGAGGGTGCCTGCTGGACCGGAACGGCGCCCGGCGGGAGCAGCGGTTTGGCAGGTGCGGTCTGGACTGCGGGGGCCGGCGCCGCGGGTGCAGGCGCGGCCGGCGCAGCCTGAGGCGCTGCGGCCGGAGCGGCGACCGCGGCTCCAGCCGCCGCCGGAGGCGCGAGCTGCTGGACGGGCGCGGGGGCGGGAGCGGTGTATTGCGGTGGAGCTGCCTGCGGAGCGGGAGCCGAGTACTGCTGAGGCGGTGCCGCCTGCGGTGCCGGGGCAGCGAGAGGGGCCTGTGCAGCGGGAGCGGCAAGGGCAGCGCCGGTGGCGGCGCCTGCGGCCCCGGCGGCGGCCGGCGCGTACTGTTGCTGCGGCGGTGCGTACTGCTGCGGTGGCGCCGCGTACTGCTGAGGCGGGGCGGCCTGCGGCGCCGGGGCGTACTGCTGCTGCGGCGGTGCGGCGTACTGCTGCGGCGGCGCGGCCTGCGGTGCCGGGGCGTACTGCTGCTGGGGCGGTGCCGCGTACTGCTGCGGCGGCGCGGCCTGCGGTGCCGGGGCGTACTGCTGCTGGGGCGGCGCGGCGTACTGCTGCGGTGGTGCGGCCTGCGGCGCCGGCGCAACGTACTGCTGAGCAGGCGCAGGCGCGTACTGCGCGGGTGCCACCTGAGGTGGCGCCGGTGCCGGCGCATACTGCTGAGGAGGCGCAGCCTGAGACGGCGGGCTCCACTGTGGCGGAGCCTGCTGCCGGGCCAGCGCGAGTGAGGAAACCAGAAGACCCAAGACACAACCGAGCCGACCCTGCATCGTCGCCTCCACGCGAGCGGCGCTCCCCTCGTGCCGCCCGGGAACCCCCCAGGTCCCCGCATGATCCTCGGACGGGCTTCCATGTACCAGCCCGCCAAAGGTGGCCGGCCGCCAGCCCGGCAAGAGATTCGACACTCGCAAAGACGATTCGTTGCAGCGGTTTCGCTCCAGAATCGGCCGCCCGGTCCGCCGGGTGACGGACCCGTGGCGTGGGGGTGCCTCAGTCCGCGCCGGCGGCCGCCCCTTCCGCGTCGAGTCGGGCCTTCTCGGCCACGATCAGGCCCCGGACGTGGTCCCTGAAACGAGGCACGTCACCCGCGAAGGTGCCCGGATCTACGGGGGGAAGCACTCGGACCCGACAGCGGGCGGTCCCCTGCAGGACCCAGCCATGCTTGGGGAGGACGTCGCCGGTTCCGCTGAGGGTGATGGGGATGAGTGGCACCTGCCGCTCGATGGCCATCCGGAAGGCCCCGTCCTTGAATGCCTTGACCTGACCATCGGGAGAACGGGTCCCCTCCGAAAAGAGGAGGATCGGGACCCCCCGGTCGAGCCAGGCCTCGCAGGCCCGGACCATGGCGGCGATGCTCTCCTTGTCCCCCCGGATGAGTGGCACGTACCGGTTGAGCTGCATGTTCCAGCCGATGAAGGGGATCCGGAAATTGCTCTTCTTCGACACCCACTTGAACGGCCGCCAGAGCCCGAAGAGGACCAGGATGTCGGCGAGCGAGGCGTGATTGGAGACCAATACGGCTCCGCCCCGCCAGGGCAGGTGCTGCCGCCCCTCCACGCGCAGGCGCCAGAAGGGGTTGCTCCAGAAGAAGAGCTGGGCCCAGAAGCACGAGTAAAGATGGAGGATGCGGCCGTTTCGATCGAAAGGGAGGGTCGCCAGCCAGATCACCACGGCCCCGATGAAGAGCGGAACGCAGCCCAGGGCGAGGTAGGCCCAGAACAGCGCGGAGAAGATGGCGCGCATCGCGGGCAGGGTCACCGCTTCTGCAGCGTCCGGGCCATGACGCGGCCGACCTTAGCACTGCGGGGTGGGGTGGACCGGCCGGCTGCGGCGGGCTCCCGGAACGCGGTGCCGCCTGAACGAGGTGTTTGGCACCACCGGTCGGGCGGATGCTCGGTAACGAGGTGTTTGTAACGAGGTGTTTGGCACCTCCGGTTCCGGCACCTCCGGTTCCGTCCGCGGCCGCGGGCCTTCTCCGGGCGGCTACAGTCCCTCTTGACGCGGACTGCACCGGCGTTCAGGAATGCGGGGATGGCCGCGCCGCAGCTTCCGTTCCAGTTTGCGTCCGCTGCGGACGCCGTCCATCCGGCGCTCGCTGACTTCCACCCCCTCATCCAGCGGTGGTTCCGGTCGACCCTCGGCGCTCCGTCAGAGCCCCAGAGTCGCGGCTGGCCCCGGATCCTGGCCGGTGAGGACGTGCTCATCGCGGCGCCCACGGGCTCGGGCAAGACGCTCTCGGCGTTCCTCGCCGCGCTGGACCGGTTATTGCGTCTCGCGCTGGAGAACCGCCTCGAGGAGCGGACGTCGGTCGTCTACGTGTCCCCCCTCAAGGCGCTCGGCAACGACGTCCAGAAGAATCTGCTCGGTCCGCTCGAGGCCATCTACCAGCTCGCGGCCGAGGAAGGCCTCTTCCCCGAGCCCATCAGGGTTCAGGTGCGGACCGGCGACACGCCACCCAGCGAGCGGGCGCAGATGCTCCGCCGCCCACCGCACATTCTCATCACGACGCCCGAATCGCTCTACCTCGTCCTCACGGCGGCCCGGGCTCGCGAGACGCTGCGACACGTGGAGACCGTCATCGTAGACGAGATCCACGCCCTGGCCCGGGACAAGCGCGGAAGCCATCTCGCCCTCTCGCTCGAGCGGCTCAAGGCGCAGGTTCGCCGCCGTCCGCAGCTGATCGGCCTGTCGGCAACCCAGAAGCCGGTCGAGACGTTCGCGTCCTTTCTCACGGGGCGCCCCGAGGGCTGCGCCGTGGTGCAGGTCGGTCACCTCCGGAAGTGGGAGCTGGCGCTCGAGACGCCCGAGGACGAGCTGAGCGCCGTCGCCACCCACGAAATGTGGGGCCAGGTCTACGACCGGCTGGTGCAGCTCACGTCCGAGCACCGGACGACGCTCATCTTCACCAACACCCGCAAGCTCGCCGAGCGCGTGGCCCATGACCTGGGAAATCGTCTCGGTCCGGGGACCGTGTCGGCGCACCACGGGAGCATGGCGCGGGAGCTGCGGCTCTCGGCCGAGGAAAAGCTCAAGCGGGGAGAGCTCCGGGCAATGGTCGCCACGGCCTCGCTCGAGCTCGGCATCGACATCGGTACCGTCGACCTCGTGGTGCAGCTCGGGAGTCCGCGGGGCATCGCTCTCTTCCTGCAGCGTGTGGGGCGAGCGGGGCACTCCTTGCACGGCGTGAGCAAGGGCATCCTCTTCGCCCTGACCCGCGACGAGCTGGTCGAGTGCACGGCTCTGCTCCGTGCGGTGCACGAGGGCCAGCTGGATGCGGTGAGGATTCCCGAAGCTCCGCTGGATGTGCTCGCGCAGCAGATCGTCGCGGCATGCGCGGTGGACGCATGGGACGAGCGCGCACTCTTCGCCCTGGTGAAGCGAGCGTGGCCCTACCGGGACCTCGCGTGGGAGACATACGCGCAGGTCCTCCAGATGCTCGCCGAGGGCGTCAGCGAGCGGCGCGGCCGCATGCGCGTGCACCTCCACCGGGATCGGGTTCACCACGTGCTCCGGGCGCGCAAGGGCGCACGGCTCACCGCGCTCATGAACGGCGGAGCGATCCCGGACACGTTCACGTATCCGGTGGTCGCCGAGCCGGATGGGCGGCAGGTTGGAACGCTGGACGAGGACTTTGCCGTGGAGATGAACGGCGGCGACGTCTTCCTCCTCGGAAGCACCAGCTGGCGAGTTCAGGGGCTGCGCGCCGGGGTGGTGCGGGTCGAGGATGCCCGCGGCGCACCGCCGAGCGTGCCGTTCTGGCGGGGCGAGGCGCCCTCGCGGACCGACGAGCTCTCGCGGGAGGTGGGGCGGCTGCGTGACGAGTTCCTCGAGGCACCGGCCCCGGGCGAGTGGCTGTCCCGCCTCGGGCTCGGGGAGCGAGACGCCGAGGCGCTCGCCGAGTATCTGCGGGCGAGTCACCAGATGCTGGGCGCATTGCCGAGCGCACGCATGGTGATCGCCGAGCGATTCTTCGACGAGGCGGGAGGGATGCAGCTCATCCTCCACGCGCCCTTCGGCGGACGAATCAACCGCGCCTGGGGCCTCGCGTTGCGCAAGCGCTTCTGCCGTTCCTTCGACTTCGAGCTCCAGGCAGCCGCCACTGACGACGGGATTCTCCTCTCGCTCGGAGAGCAGCACAGCTTCCCCCTCGCCGACATCTTCGACTTCCTGCACCCGGACACGGTCGAGTCGGTGCTGGTCCAGGCGGTTCTCCAGGCGCCACTCTTCGGCACCCGCTTCAGGTGGAGCGCGAGCCGGGCGCTGGCACTGTCCCGATACCAGAGCGGCGGCCGCGTTCCGCCTCACATCCAGCGCGCGCGGGCGGAGGATCTGCTGGCGGCGGTGTTCCCCGCCCAGGTGGGATGTCAGGACAACCACGGCGGAGCCGAGGTCGAGCCGCCGGACCACCCGCTGGTCAACGAGGCGCTCCGGGATTGTCTCACGGAGGCGCTCGACGTCGAGGGGCTCAAGAGCGTGCTGCGGGCGCTCCGGGCGGGCGAGATCCGCACGCTGGCAAGAGACGTGCCCGAGCCCTCACCCCTGGCGCACGCGCTGCTGAATTCCCAGCCGTACACGTTCCTGGACGATGCGCCACTGGAGGAACGGCGGGCCCGGGCGGTCCAGGTCCGACGGTCGCTGCCCGCAGAGGATGCTGCCGGGCTCGGAGCGCTGGATGCCTCGGCGATCGAGCAGGTGGTGGCAGATGCACGCCCGCTGATCCGTGATGCGGAGGAGCTGCACGACTGGCTGCTCGCAGCGGTGCTGGTCCCGGTGGAGGGGATACCACCGCACCTGCTGGCCGAGCTGGTCGCGGCCGGCCGGGCCGCGAGACTCACCGTCTCGACGGCGGACCGGTCGGGCGCCCGTAACGAGGGTAACGAGGTGTTTGGTAACGAGGTGTTTGGCACCTCGGGGAGCAGCTCGGGGCGCGAGTTCATCGTCTGTGCGGAACGGGTTCTGCATGCGCACGCCCTGTTTCCCCATGGAGTCCTGACACCGGCCCTCGCTCCGCTGGCTGGGGATTCCCCCGTGGACCGGGAGGTGGCGACGCTTGTGGTGGTTCGAGCGCGGATGGAGGTCGCGGGTCCGGTCACCGTGTCCGGACTGTGCCTGGCTCTTGCTCTCTCCACGGACGAGGTGACGCTCGCGCTTCACCATCTCGAATCCGAGGGACAGGTTCTTCGTGGGACCTTCCGACCGGGTTCGGAGGAGCTCGAGTGGTGCGATCGTCGCCTGCTCCAGCGGATCCACCGTCTGACGGTCGGGCGCTTGCGCAGGGAGATCGAGCCGCTCTCGGCGCAGGACTTCATGCGGTTCCTGTTCCGCTGGCACCACCTGGAGCCGAGCGATGCTCTGGGTGGCCAGGGCGGGCTGCTCCGTGCCGTGTCACTGCTCGAGGGTTGGGAGGCACCGGCGGCGTCGTGGGAGCAGGTGCTCCTGCCGGCGCGCGTTCGTGGAAACGTTCCGGAGCTGCTCGAACGGGCGTGCTGGACCGGCGATGTCGCCTGGGGTCGTCTGAGCCTGCGCGAACCGAGGGTCGTCGGGCCTCGCCGCGGCGGCGAGGTGGAGCTCCCAGTCGCGCGAGCGCTGAAGCCGGGGCGGACCGCGACGTTGACCTTCGTCCGTCGTTCCGAGCTCGGGGCGCTCCTCGCCGCGGCGCGGTGGGACGCCTCGGGCGACTGGCCCGAGGACCTGATCGAACCGAGTCGTGCCGTGGCCGACGTGCTTGCGCGGCGCGGAGCGTGCTTCTTCGCGGAGCTGGTGTCCGCCTCCGGCCTGTCGATCGAGGCGATCGAGGACGGTCTCTGGGATCTTCTCGGCCGCGGCCTCGTCACCGCGGACGCGGTGGACAACCTTCGCGTGTTGCTCAGCCCAAAGCGCCGGAGGCAACAGCGGGCCCTCAAGCGTGGCGGTCCGGGGCGATGGTCGCTGCTGCGTTCCGAGCAGCCCATCAGCGAGCAAGAGCGTCTCGCGTGTACGGGCCGGCTGCTCCTCGCGCGGTGGGGCATCGTCTTCCGGGACCTCGTCGTGCGCGAGCCCCTTGCCCCGCCCTGGCGCGAGCTTGTCCGGCACTATCGACGCCTCGAGGCAAGGGGCGAGGTCCGCGGTGGGCGATTCCTGGCCGGCGTGGGTGGCGAGCAGTTCGCGGTTCCTGACGCGGTCGAGGTGGCGCGAGCTATCCGTCGCTCGAGGCCGAACGGGCAGCGAATCGAGGTCGCGGGCGTGGACCCGCTCAACCTCACGGGCATCGTGACCCCCGGTGCGCGCGTTCCCGCGGTGCTCGGGCAGAAGGTCATCTACGTGGACGGTGTCCCGAGCGCCGCCGAATCCGTGGAAGTGGACGGAGAGTCCGCGCTCGCGTCCTGAATGGATCTCCGCGGTGCTCTCACCTCACGAGTGCCAAACACCTCGTTAAGGCGTCTCGTTCAGCTCCCGTCGCTGAGTCTGGCCCGAGTCCTGCTGACAAACCCCTAGCCAAGGGGGGAGTCGAGCATGGCACGGCCGATCCGGATGCTGAGCGCTTCAGAAATCTTCTTCGTGACCCTGCGCTGTATTCAGCGCCGGTACCTACTCAGTCCGTCCACGGAAACGAACGAAGTCCTCGGAGGCGTGCTCGCCCGCGCGGTTCGCCTCCATGGGGTCGAACTCTTTGCCTTCAGCATCGTCTCCAGCCACATCCACCTGGTCGTCCGTGCACCGCGCGGCAATCTCCCCAGGTTCATGCAGTATTTCTCGACGAACGTCTCCAAGAAGGTGGGCAGGCTCGTCGATTGGCGCGGAAGCTTCTGGGAACGTCGCTACTCGGCAGAACCAGTCCTCGACGAGACCGCACTGCTCGAGCGCGTGCGGTACGTTCTCTCGCACGGGGTCAAGGAAGGTCTCGTTCGACTTGTTCGCGACTGGCCCGGATTGAGCTGCTTGCCGCTTCTGCTCGATGGCAAGCCGAGATCCTTCCGGTGGTTCGACTGGACGCGGCGTTCGAGCGGAAACCCCGGCCGGGTCACTCGCCCACTGCTCGACAAGAGATGGGCTGAGTCGGAGGAGCTCCGACTGACCCCACTCCCCAATCCGGGTCTTCGGGGTCGCAAGGCGGTGCGAGCCTTCGTCCGGCGTTCCGTGAGGGCGATCGAAGAGCAGGCCTCCCGTGAATACCGGACCGTTCTCGGGAGGGCCGGCGTCTTGAGACAGCACCCCCATACGAGGCCGCCGCCAGCTTCGACGCGCAAGCCACGGCCAACCTGTCACACGTCCATCCGAGAGCTGCTCGAGGGTTTCCGCGAGCGCTATCGAAGCTTTCTCGAGAAGTATCGCGAAGCATCGATTCGGTGGAGGAACGGCGATTTCACGGCGTGCTTCCCCGAGGCGGCGATCAAACCCTTCGTGTGGCCGCCATCCAAAACAATCCCTCTAGCCTGAACTGAGAAACCCTGACCGGAAGACCTCGGCACCTCCCTGAGCGTGCGCGGGCAGTCCACTGCGACGTCCTCGACGCCTCGTCCCGAGATTCGGGATCGGGCCGGGCGCTGTTCCCTCTTCACCGAACACTGAAGCCGACCGCAACGACGCGGGGCACGAACGCCCCACGGCGGCGGGCAGGCACGTCGCTACGACCCTCTCATTGCTGCCGAGGGCCGCGAGGGCGGTGCGCGAGGGCGGTGCCAAACACCTCGTTACCCAGCGCGAGGGGCGGTGCGAGGGACGGTGCCAAACACCTCGTTACCAAACACCTCTTACCGAGCGATCTCGGTCCGCTCTCCGGCGTGTCGCTTCAACAGATCGAGCAAGTCTTCCGTCTCGAAGGGCTTCTGCAGGACCGCCACCACTCCCGGAGCATGCTCGAGGTGCGTCACCGCCCGATCCGCCGACATCAGGATGATCCGGAACCGATCACGGTCGGGTCGTGATCGCAAGGCGTCGAGGAACGACAGCCCGTCCATCCCCGGCATCCGCAGATCGAGCAGGACGACGTCGGGTGAGCCGGGCCGCTCGAGCGACCCCAGGGCCCCCCGCGCCGTCGACATCTGGGTCACCGCGTGTCCCTCTGCCTCCAGAACCTCGGCGATGGACTCGCGGATGTCCTTGTCGTCCTCGACGACGAGCACGGCAACCATCGCCACTGGCTAGCACGCCCCCCGAGCATTCGCCCGTGAATCCGTGCGCGACCGCACCCGGCACCTGCTCCTTGCGCCAGAGGCGTGGCGTTTCAGTGACTGTAGCTACTCCGGAGCATGAAGAAGATGACCACCCCCGTCACCGAGACGTACATCCAGATCGGCCAGAGAACGCGCGTCACCCTCCGATGGCGCCGGAACTCCCGCCGGAGCGCGAACCAGAACGCCGCAAGCGCGAGCGGGATCACCGCGGTCGACAGCAGCACATGCGTTGCGAGAACCGTCAGATACACCGCCCGCATCGGCCCCGTTCCCGCGTAGCGCGTGTCCCCATGCACCGCGTGGTACGCGAGGTAACAGACGAGAAACAGCGACGAGGCCACGAACGCGCCCACCATCAGGACCCGGTGGACGTGCATCGAGCCGCGCCGGATCGCCACCCATCCCGCGAGCAAGAGCAGCGCCGCCGTCGCATTCAGCGACGCGTTCACCGCTGGAAGAAAGCGGAGATCCGCCCCGCCTGCGCCCGCCCCGCGGCGAACGAGCAGCAGCCATCCCAGGAGCGAGAGCGCCGCCACCGAGACCACCGCGTTGAACACGAAGAACCGCCGATCCGCGGTCGGGTCGGGCGCTCGCGACAAGACAGACGTCAACTCACGCATCCCGAGCACGCGCTACCACAGTCCGCGGCCCGCGTGGGCCGACGAACGCTTCAGGGCTTGAACTCGGGCAGACGCTGCTTTCCGGCCAGGGCGGGCGCAAACAGATCTCCGCGCTCCCGCAGCCGGCCGGGCATGGTCCGGATGTTGAACTTCGCGGGGTCGAGATGGTCGTCCACCTCGTCCCACTCCAGCGGCGTGGACACCGGCGCGCCTTCCACCGGACGGATCGAGTACGGAGCGACCATCGTCTTCAGCCGCCCGTTCTGAAACGCGTCGAGGTACAGCCGGCCGCGCCTCCGGTTCAGCGAGCGCTCCGTCGTCGCCTGGTCCGGGAACCTCGCCGCGATGGCTCCGGTCACGGCTTGCGCGAAGGAGAGCGCCTGATCGTGGGTGTGTCCTGGCCCGAGCGGCACAAACACGTGCAGCCCGCGCTTCCCGGACGTCTTCGGCACCGCGTGCAGCTTCAGCTCGTCGAGGAGGCCCTTCAGCGCCTTTGCCAGCGGGACGATCTGCTCAAAACCGGTGGCCGGGTCGAAATCGAACGCCACCCAGTCGGGATTGTCCACCGTGGCCGCCCGGCTCGAGGTCATGTGGAGCGTCAGCGCCGACTGGTTCGCCAGCCACGACACGGTCTCGGGTCGGTCGACGACGATGTGCTCGAGCGGATGGTCCACGTGCTGCACCGACACCCGCGAGATCCACGGCGGAGCACTGGTGGCGCCCTGACGGAAGATCCCCGGCTTGCCGATCCCCTGCGGAAACTGCTGCATCGACAGCGGCCGACCGCGGAGCGCAGCGATGAGTGCCGGCGCCACCGCGTCCATGTACGCCCGGACGTCGCGCTTGGTGATCTTCGAGACCGGAAAGAGCACCTTGTCCGGATGGCTGATCGGAACCTCTGACGGCGGAGGCTCGGCGGTCTGGATCTCGGCGGCCGGGGGCGGAGTGACAGCCGGGCGCTCGCCGTCCTCGCCTCGGTTCGAGTGCCAGGTCCCGAATCCCTCGGGCGTCGCGCTCCCGAAGAAGCCCGTCGCCCCGTCGGGCTCACCGTCACTCTTGGCCGCACGCGTTCGCGACTTGCTCCGCCCCGTGCCGCGGCCTGCCGTCTTCGTGCCTCGGGTCGCGCCGCGCTCCGGGGTCGTTCGAGCCCGCGCGGCCGAGACGGATTTTCCAGCCGCCCTCCGCCCGGTGCTCGCCGATCGTGACTTCGCCGGGCGAGAGCTCCCGGCCGACTTCCGCGAGGCCCTCGGCGCCGGCTCCGCGTCCTGGCCGATCTCCATCGGCCCCTTGTCCTCGCGGAGTCCCTGGAACGAGGGGTGCCGGAGCTTTCCGTCCCGGGTCCACTCGGTGAACTGCAGCTGGGCCACGTGCCGTGGGGTGACCCAGCGGGCGTCCCGCATCCGCGGAGCACCCTCGACGGCCGGACGGGGAACCTCGTCCTTCTTGAGCAGCGTCAGCAAGCGCCGGCGCATGGCCCGGTCGAACCCGGTTCCCACCTTCCCTGCGTAGGCGAACCCACCCTCACGCCGGGCTGCGACGAGCAGCGCGCCGATCTCCGCCGCGCCGTTGGAGATGGGCGTCCAGCCGGCGATGACCAGCTCGTCCGTCCCCAGGACCTTGAGCTTCAACCAGTCCGCGCTCCGGGTGCCCGAGTACGGCGAGCCGCGGAGCTTCGCCAGCAGGCCCTCCCACCCACAGCGCTTCGCCTCGGCGAGCGCGCTCTGCTCGTCGCCGCGAACGCGCTGAGCGAGCTCGAGCGGCGAACGGGTGTTGGCCATCACTGACTCGAGCAGCTCGCGACGTTCCTCGAGCGGACGCGCCCGGAGGTCCTCGCCGTCGAGCCAGAGCAGGTCGAAGATCGCGTAGCGGTGCTGGGCGCCCGCGTCTCCGAGCCGCTGGAACCGGGACACCCCTGCGTCGTCGAGCGCGACCAGCTCGCCGTCGAGCACCGCCTCGCCGACGACGATCTGCGACAGGGCCGGCATCACCCACGGAAACCTCGCCCCGAAGTCCAGATCGTTCCGCGACCGGATCGATGCCCTGCCGCCGGACACCGCGGCGAGTGCGCGGTATCCGTCGTACTTCACCTCGTAGACGTAGCGCTCCGCCGGCGCCGGAGTGCCCTTGGCGAGCACAGCCAGCATCGGTGGCCACACCCGGGCGAGCAGGGTGTCCGGATCGGGATGCACCCCGCGGAGGTTTCGCTGTCGTTCCGGGCCGCGGGTGAGGCGGCGGCCGCTCGCGACCGACTCGGGACGCTCGGCGACGACGTCGAAGTCGGGCCGCTCGGTGCCGTCCTTGGCCTTGAAGAGCAGCCACTGGGCCTTCCCGCCCTGCGGGCGTGTCCGCACCAGGTGCCACCCCCCCTTGAGCTTGTCGCCGTCGAACGTGACGTGAAGGTGCCCCTTCCGGCGCTGCTCCTTGACCTGTCCTGGAGGGACGGTGTCGTAGGTGCCGCGATCCCAGATGATGCTGTCGCCGGCTCCGTACTCGCCGTCGGGAATGCGGCCCTCGAAGTCTCCGTACTCGAGCGGATGGTCCTCGGTCTCCACCGCCAGCCGCTTCTGCCCGGGGTCGTAGCTCGGGCCCTTGGGACAGGCCCAGCTGGCGAGCACCCCGTCGATCTCGAAGCGGATGTCGTAGTGCAGACGGGTCGCGTCGTGCTTGTGCACCATGTACCGGAGCGCGCCTGCTCGTGCCTGGGCCACCCGGCTGGGAGCCGGCTCCGGGGTGACGGCAAAGTCGCGCTTCTGGCGGTAGGTCTCGAGAGGGTCGCTGCGGCGGGCCATGAGTCTTCCGTCCCGGCGGGAAGGTCAGCACGCCACCCCGGGTCGCGCAAAGAGGGTCGTGCGCCGGGGAGATGCGCACTGGACGACAGCCGCGCGTCCCGCCGGGCGGATGACGTCCGACCAGCAGGACTGCGCACCCGCTGGTCGAGGTGCCGCTGGTCGAGGTGCCAAACAGCTCGTTAACGGACGAGGTGCCAAACACCTCGTTACGAGCACCTCGTTTACGGGCCGCCCTTTACAGCCCCGGCGTCCGGGTCGAACCCGTCGTCGTTCCACCCGCGCTCGGCCCGACTCTTGCCACGCCGGTGGGCGCCGCCACGCCGTTCGGCAGCGCGCTCGCCGACGCCCTAGCCCCGGACCCGGCCTCGGCCTGAATCAGCCGGTCGAACGTCGCCAGGATCAGCAGGGATGGCACCCACTGCCCGATGAAGTTTGCGACCTTCATCTTCCCCGCCACCGCGAACGCCGCCGAGACGGCGATCGATCCCAGGGCAAGTCCCACCAGCAGCGAGGGCGAAACCCGCCGGATCTGACCTTCCACCACCCCATCCGCTTCCATGTGCGCCTCCCAGCGTCGTCCCTGCAGGGTGCGCACTCGGGCCACGCGTCGCATCCGCGTTGACGCATGGCGCCCGCCCCCTCGCTCCGGCCACGAGCGCATTGCTAGGGTGCCCCGCGGCCCATGGCTTCCCGCTGGCTCCAGCCCGACGCCCTCCTCTGGGAGGGGCGCCTCCTGCGCGACGTGGCGCTGGCCATTGCCCCCGACGGAACCTGCGAGAGCGCAGGCCTCCCCCCCCCGGACGCCACGCTCGAACGCCTTGCCGGCAAGCTGCTCCTCCCGGGCCTGGTCAACGCCCACAGCCACGCGTTTCAGCGGCTCCTCCGCGGTCGCACCCAGGCCGCGGCCCCCGACGCGACACGGGACGACTTCTGGACCTGGCGCGAGACGATGTACCGCGCCGCCGCCACCCTCGACCCCGAGGGCCTCGGCGTCGCCTCCCGCCAGTGCTTCCTGGAGATGGCCCGCGCCGGCATCACCACGGTGGGCGAGTTCCACTACCTCCACCACGCGCCCGACGGCCGCCCCTACGCCGATCCGCTCGAGCTCGCCCTCCGGGTCATCGGCGCCGCCCGCGAGGTCGGCCTGCGCATCCACCTCCTCCGCGTGGGGTACGCACGGCCCGGGTTCAACACGCTCCCGCAGCCACGCCAGCGCCGCTTCTACGACCCCGACCCGGACCGCTTCCTCGGCGCAGTGGCCGCGCTCCAGGAACGCGTCCGTCCCGATCCCCTCGTCACGGTGGGCGCCGCGCCGCACAGCGTCCGCGCCGTTCCCCGCTCCTGGCTCGAGGCCGTCGCCCGCGCCCGTCCCCTGACGGTCCACATGCACGTCGCCGAGCAGCCCAACGAGGTCGAGGCCTGCCTCGCCGAGCACGGCCGCCGTCCGGTCGAGCTTCTCGACGAGATCGGTCTCCTCGACGACACCTTCACCGCCGTCCACGCGGTCCACCTCGCCCCGCTCGAGATCCCGCTCCTCGCCCGCTCGAAGGTCTGCGCCTGTCCTCTCACCGAGCGCGATCTCGGAGACGGCATCCTCCCGGCCGACGCGCTCGCCGCTGCCGGGGCCACGCTCTGTATCGGGACCGACGGGCAGACCGAGATCGATCCCTGGGGCGAGCTGCGCGCGCTCGAGGGCGACCTCCGCCTCGAGCAGGGCCGCCGCCTGGTCCTTCCTCCGACCGGCGAGGGCCCCGACGCGCTCGCCCGCACCCTCCTCCAGATCGGGACCCATGGCGGCGCGCGCAGCCTCGGCCTCGACGTTGGCCGGCTCGCCCCGCGCCGTCCTGCGGATCTCTGCGCGGTGGACCTTCGCCATCCCGCGCTGCTCGGTGCTCCCGACGACGGGCTCCTCACCGCGGTGGTCTTCTCCGCGCCCGCATCTGCGGTGACCGACACCTGGGTTCAGGGCCAGCGGGTGCTGACCGACGGGCGCCATCCGCTCGACGAGGTCTCGGCTCACGAGTTCACAGCGCTGTGCCGGAGGACGTTCGCGTGAGCGAGCTGGAGGGACGGCTGGAGGAGACGCTGCGCACGCTGGTGGGCTTCGACACCACGAGCCGTCTCCCGAACGGAAAGCTCATCGACTGGATCGAGCCACGTCTCGCAGCGCTGGGCTTCCGCTGCGAGCGACAGCGCTATCCGGACGATGCCGGCGCGGAGAAGCTGAACCTCCTCGCCTTCACGCACGGGCCCACCGAGGTGCCCGAGCTCGCGCTCGTCGGACATACCGACTGCGTCCCCTACGACTCCGCCTGGGCCGAGGCGCTGACGCTCACGCGGAAGGACGACCGCCTCTATGGCCGCGGCGCCTGCGACACGAAGGCCTTCATCTCCTGCGCCCTGCTCGCCGCCGAGCGGACGCGTGCCGCGGTGAAGAAGCCGCTCGGCCTCATCTTCACCGCCGACGAGGAGGTGGGCTGTCTCGGCGCGAAGATGCTTCTCGAGGCGCGCCGCGGGGCCGCGCGCAACGCGATCGTGGGCGAGCCCACCTCGCTCCGGCCCATCCGCGCCAACAAGGGGTACTGCCTCGCCGAGATCGAGGTCTCCGGCAAGGAGGGCCACAGCGCCTACCCCGACACCGGCGCCTCGGCCATCTTCCGCGCCGCGCGACTCCTCAGCCGCATCGAGGCGTACGCCCGGGGCCCGCTCCACGGCGAGACCGATCCGTCGTTCGAGCCCCCGTACACCACGCTGAACGTCGGGGTCATCCAGGGCGGGCGGGCCAAGAACGTCATCCCCGGGAGCTGCAGCTTCACCCTCGAGTGGCGGCCCATTCCCGCCCAGCCGGTGGAGGCCGTGCCGTATGCCATCGAGCAGCTCATGTTCCAGCTGCGCCGCGAGGAGCCCGGCTGCGAGGTGCGGATGCGAATCCTCCGCACCGACCGCGGCGTGGAGACGCCCCCCTCGGCAGAGGTGGTGAAGTTCCTCGAGGAGCAGAGCGGTCAGCCCTCGGCCACGGTGAGCTTCGGCACCGAGGCTCCCCAGATGACCGCGCTCGGCGCTCGGTCGGTGGTCTTCGGTCCAGGAAACATCCAGGTCGCTCACCAGACCGGTGAGTACGTCCCGGTTCGCGAGCTGGTCCGCTGCGAGGAGATCCTCGAGGCGGCCATCCGGCACTTCTGCGGATGAGCGAGCTCGTCCAGCACGCCGAGGACCTCTGGAGCGTCGCGGCTGCTCACCGCTTCTTCGGCCTGTGGCTCGGGACCCGGATGACCGTGATCCGCCTCCCTGGAGGAGCCCTCTGGCTCCACTCTGTGGTCGCGATCGACGACATCCTCGCCGACGAGATCCAGGACCTCGGACCGGTGCGGCACATCGTGCTCCCCAACCTCTATCACCACGTCTACGCCAGCGATGCCATCCAGCGCTGGCCGGCCGCCCGCGTGCACGCTCCCGCAGCGATGCGCCGGAAGCGCCCCGAGCTGCGCATCGACTCCGAGCTCTCCGAGACCCCGGATACCGAGTGGTGTGGTCAGATCGTTCCGGTGCACATCGACGGCTCGATCCTCGACGAGACCGTGTTCGTCCACGGTCCGACCCGCAGCCTCGTGTGCGCGGACCTGGTCGAGAACTTCGCCAGCAGTCCGCACCTCGCCACCCGGCTCTACTTGAAGGCGGCCGGCATCGAGAACCGCGTCGCCTTCTCCCGGCTGCTCCGGTCGGTGTATCGCGATCGACGCGCGACACGGAGAAGCCTCGAACGGCTGCTCGCGCTCGACTTCGATCGCGTCGTGCTGACGCACGGGCGGGTCCTCGAACAGGGAGGACCCGCCGCGGTGCGCGAAGCATATCGCTGGCTGGAGCCAGCCTCGACTACCCCTACAGGAGGTTGAACAGGTCCTTGTCCTCGTAGAGGGCGGGATTGTTGCTCATCGGGCCCTTGTTGGGGTCCGTGTTCTTGGTGTCGATGTTGTAGTTCTCTCGGTTGGCGGGGGTCTGATTCGTCCCTTCCTTTCCGCTCAGGTTGGCCGCGGTGTCCGAACCCGACCCACCGACGCCGAAGCGCTGATCGGCGGGAAGCTGGTCACGGAGCGCGACCCAGCTGGTGCGCGCCGCCGAGGCGCTGGCCTTGGTCTGGGAGACCTTCGCTCGCTCCTGCTCGAGCGCCACGCGCGTGTCCTCGACGCGCTTGGCGATCGCCTGCCCATCGATGTCGTTGACCGCGCGATCCCCCGATGCCTGAAGGGCCTTGAACTCGGCCTGTTCCAGCCGGGCATTGGCAAGGTCCACGGCCTTCTGCGCGGCGACCACCCGTGCCCCCGTGTACTTGGCGAGTTCCTGAGCCGCGTTCACGTGCGAGTTGGCGACCTGCTCCCGCTGGCGAGCGAGGCCCATGGCGCTCTGAGACTGGGCGGAGCCTGGGTCGTTCCGGGCGTAGTCCGCGGCCTTCTGAGCGGACTCGTTGCGCTCGATCTGAGCCTTGGCGATCGAGACCTCGTTGTTCGCGACATCGATGTAGCGCTTCGCCTTCTCGTTCGCGAGGTTCTCGCGGGCGAGGGTGTCCTTCGCCTTCGACACGTCGAGACGCGCCTGGTTCACACCGCCCATCTGGTTAGGAGGCACCCGAGCGAGCACCTCGTCGCTGACGGTGTCACTCCGGGTGCTTCCGTGCGCGCAGGCGCCCGCGACGGCGAGTACGGCGAAACCTGCCAATACACGCATTCTCATGTTCGCTCCTTCCGCTTGCCGAAAAAGAATCGTTGGTGCCGCACAACTTGGGTGCGGGGACGACGTGGCGCACGCCCTGCATCGCCAAGTCGACTGCGCGCTCAGCAAGCGGGCCGCCGCGTTCGCGGCGAGGATGCTTGGCGCTGGTTGCAGCTTGGTCGAGGAGTTGCCCGGCTCACCCCCCGAAAACACCACGACCCGCGGCGCCACGGCGGGCCACCGCGGGTCGCGTACGAGGCATCAGCCCCGGTCGGTTCTAGGTCCCGTTCGCGACGGGGACCGTGCCCGGGGGTGGTGCCAAACACCTCGTTACGGGCGCGGTAGCCGGGAGTGCCTTCGGGGGGTGGTGCCAAACACCCGTTACGGGGGGTAGCCGGCAGTGCCTTTCGGGGAGTGGTGCCAAACACCTCGTTACAAACACCTCGTTACGGGCGGGGCAACCGGGAGCGCCTTCGTGGCCCCGGGGTGGTGCCAAACACGTGGTTACGGGCAGGGCGCCCCAGAGGGACCCCAACTCCTCGACCCCCGAAAACACCACGACCCGCGGCGCCGTACCGGGCAACCGCGGGTCGCGTACGAGGCATCAGCCCCGGTCGGTTCTAGGTCCCGTTCGCGACGGCGACCGTGCCGCAGGAGATCCCGTTGCCGCTCCAGGTGAACTTCCACGCGGCGTCGTGCATGCCGGTCTGGCTGGCGCTGCTCCCGGCCACCACGCGACGCAGCTCCAGCGTCCCGCTCGCGATGCAGTACTCCGGCGACGTGATGTACGTCACGTCCACGTCGAAGCCCGCGGTGTACGCGATCTCGGCGCTCTGACCGTTGCCCGAGGCGGTGATCGCGTACTCGCTCCGGCCGAAGCCCTTGATGGTCGTCGCGGTCCAGGTGAGCTGCCCGTTCCAGTGGAACGAGCCATTCACCGTCACGCCCTGCGAGCTGCCCGCGATCGTGTAGGTGATGTCCCAGGTGATCTGCTGGTTCGGGGTGATGTTGATGCTGCCGTTCAGCGTGCCGTTGAACCCGTCGCCATTGTACGAGCAGTTGTTGTAGCTGACGCTCGTCGCCGTCGAGCTCACGCAGTGGCTGTCTCCCACCGTGAGCGCCGCGCTGCGCACGCCGCGGATCGCGCTGGCCTGCACCGGCGCGCGCACCTCGACCGGCAGAGGTGCGAACACCGCAGACGCCTGGCCCAGCTCGCTGGTCAGATCGTCCGCCAGGGTCGGAGCCGAGGTCGGCGCCGAGTTCTGTCCGCCCACGCCGGCGATCGACTGGAAGCTGCTCTGGGCGCTGCTGGCCGTGCCGGCCTGGCTGGCGCTCGGGGTGGTCGGCGAGCCGTACGAGAAGTCACGGAGTGGCGGCGCCTTCGGGCCACCGCCGCAAGCAAAGAGGAAGCTGGCGAGTCCGGCCAGCAGAACGCGTTTCATGTGTCGAGTTCTCCCTCCGCACCCGGGTTGTCGAGGGGCGCGGTCGAGGCAGAAGCGTAGGGGAACGGATCTCCCTCCCAACAGGTGGCGTCGCGCCGACCCGGTGTGAGTCACGGGAACGACGAGCAGCGCATCCACCACCTCGTCTCCCGCCGGAGCACTCTGGCCGCGCGTGTGCGTCTGCGATCTCGCGCAGCGCGAGGTCCACCGCGACGGAAATGCTTCAGGCGCGCGCCGACGCCACCGCGCACGCCGCGAGATCCCGCAGCACCTTCTTCGCCTCGCCGAGCAGCGCCGCCGGCTGGTCCGGCCCATCCCGCCGCGCGACCAGCTTCAGGTCCGGCGTCAGCCGGTACACACCCTTGCTCCTCTGCACCACGGCCGCGAGCTTCGCCCCATCGAGCAGAGCGTCCTGCCCCAGCGTCACCACCAGCCGCCCCGCGCCGCTCTCCAGCGCCCGCAGCCGCAGCTCGCGCATCTCCGCCTTCAACAGGACCAGCTCGCTCAGCGCGTCCACCTCGTCGGGCAGCTCGCCGAAGCGATCCACCAGCTCGGCGCGAAGATCGCTCACCTCGTCGGCCGACCCCGCGCCGCTGAACCGCTTGTAGAGCACCAGCCGCTGGTGCACGTCGGGCACGTAGTCGTCCGGGATCAACGCCGGGATCGGGAGCGTGACCTCGGGCTCGATCTCCACTCGCGGCGGCTCCCCTCGCATCTCGGCCACCGCCTCCTCGAGGAGCTGCGTGTACAGGTCGAACCCGATCTCCGCGATGGTCCCCGACTGGTCGTGACCGAGGAGGTTCCCCGCCCCGCGGATCTCCAGGTCGTGCGAGGCGATGCTGAACCCCGCGCCGAGCTCGGTGAACGCCTGCAGCACCTCGAGCCGCCGCTGCGCGTCCCGCGTCACCGAGCGTCGCGCCGGGACCAGAAGGTAGGCGTACGCGCGCTCCTTGCTCCGGCCCACGCGACCACGCAGCTGGTAGAGCTGCGACAGCCCGAAGGTGTCCGCGCGATTGACGACCATCGTGTTCGCCGACGCGATGTCGATGCCGCTCTCGATGATGGTCGTGGACAGCAGGACCTGGAACTTCCGGTCAACGAAGTCCGCCATCGCCTTCTCCAGCTGCCCCTCGCGCATCTGCCCGTGCGCAACGCCGATCGTCGCCTCTGGCACCAGCTCCCGGAGCAGCCGCTCCATCGAGTGGATCGACTGCACGCGGTTGTGGACGAAGAAGACCTGCCCGCCGCGCTGGATCTCCCGGAGGATCGCCTCGCGGATGGTCGGCGGATCGAACTTGGTGACGAAGGTGCGGATCGCACGGCGGTCCTGCGGCGGCGTCGCGATGATGCTCATGTCCCGCAGCCCCGACATGCTCATGTGCAGGGTGCGCGGGATCGGCGTCGCCGTGAGCGTGAGGACGTCCACCTGGGTCTTCAGCTGCTTGATCCGCTCCTTGTGCTTCACCCCGAAGCGCTGCTCCTCGTCCACCACCAGCAGCCCGAGGTCCTTGAACGACACCTCGGACCCGAGCAGCTTGTGGGTGCCGATCAGGATGTCGACCTTCCCCTCCCGAGCGCGCTTCAGCGCCTCGCGGACCTCGGTCGACTTCCGCATCGACGAGACCACCTCGATGGTCACCGGATAATCGGCAAACCGCTTCCGGAAGGTGTGGAAGTGCTGCTGCGCGAGCACCGTGGTGGGCACGAGCACCGCCACCTGCTTCCGATCCAGCGTTGCCTTGAAGGCAGCGCGCATCGCCACCTCGGTCTTGCCGTAACCCACGTCGCCGCAGACCAGGCGGTCCATCGGCTCGCGCTTCTGCATGTCGGTGAGAACGTCCTCGATGGCCTTCGCCTGATCCGGCGTCTCGTCGAACTCGAAGTCCGCCTCGAACTGCCGGAAGTAGCGGTCGGGCGCGGTGAACCCGAAGCCCGGATGCGCGTGTCGAGCGGCGTAGAGCCGGAGCAGCTCGGCGGCCATCTTCAGCAGCGCTTCCTTCACCCGCTGCTTGGTCCGGAGCCAGCCCGTGCCCCCGAGCTTGTCCAGCGCGACCTTCGACGGATCACCGCCGGTGAACTTCTGGATGAGCCGCATCCGGCTCACCGGCAAGTAGATCTTGTCTCGTCCAGCGTACTCGAGGACCAGGAAGTCGCCGGGGATGCCCTGCACCTGCATCTTCGTGAGCCCGGCGTACCGGCCGATTCCGAAGTCGGTGTGGACGATGAGGTCGCCTTCCTTCAGCTCGCGGAACGCCGCGCCGAAGGGCTGCTCGGAGCGACGCGCCTTGACCCGTCGCTTCGCCCGGGCACCGAAGATCTCCTCGTCGCTGAGGACGGCGAGACCACCGGCCGGGTCCACGAACCCGTGGCTCACCTCGCCGGTGAAGAGGTGCGCCCAGATGCTCGGGTCGTGCAGCGCCGGCGAGTCCGCGAACGGCTCGGCGTGCGCCCGCACCATCACGTTCCGGTCGAGCAGCAGCCGCTTCACCCGGTCGACCTGTCCGGCCGAGCCGCAGGCGATGGCGGTGGCGATGCGCATCTCGCGCCAGCGCTCGAGCCGCTGCACCAGCGGAGTCAGCGCGCCCTCCTCGCCGTGGTGACTGACGATGGCCTGCCGCAGATCCGTCGTGGTCCCGAAGGTGAATGCCACCGGCGTGCTCGAGGCCGTGAGCGACAGCCCTCCGCCCTCGATCACCGGGTACCGGGCGAGGCCCTCGAGCAGCGCGTCGTCCGACGCGAAGTGCGACTCGGGTGGGAGCGCCAGATCCTTGCGCGCGGTGGCCTCGGCCCAGACCTGATCGATCTCGTCGTGGAGCTCCTCGGCGGCGCGGCTGACCCCGAGCGGATCGTCGACGTAGATCAGCGGCTCGGGCGACCAGTGGGGCAGGTAGTCGAGGACCGTGGCGAGCCCGCCCGCGAAGAACCCCGGAAGCAGCGCCTCCATCCCGTACGCGGGGATGCCCTCGCGGATGCGGTCCAGCGTCTCGCGGAGACGGGTGGTCGGGATGTCGATGCGCTCGGCAGCGGCGCGGGCAGCGGCCTCGGCGGCGCTCTTCGTGTCGTCGGTGAAGAGCACCTCCCGCGCGGGGATGAGCGTGGCCTCTTTGAGGAGCTCGACGGTGCGCTGGGTCGCCGGGTCGAAGAGGCGGAGCGACTCGACCGTGTCCCCGAACAGCTCGATGCGGATGGGCCGGCTGTAGAGCGGACAGAAGACGTCGACGATCCCGCCGCGCGAGGAGAACGTGCCGAGGTCCTCGACCAGCGGGGACGACTGGTAGCCCATCTGGGCGAGCCGCCGCAGGAACGCGTCGCGGTCGAGCTCCTGCCCCACGCCGACCATCTCGCTCAGCCGGTCGAGCACGTCCGGCGGCAGCACGCGCTTGTGGAGCGCGCGCCAGCTGAGCACGAGCGCCGGGAACCGGGTCCCCTGGCGGAGGTGGAACAGAGCGCCGAGCCGCTCGGCGACAACGGCGGCGTCGGGGCTCAGCTCGTCCCAGGGGAGCACCTCGTCGCCGGGGAGCTGCAGCACCTTCGGGTCGACGAGGGAGCCGGGCCCGCCGAGGAAGAAGGCCAGGTCTGCCGCCAGCTGCTCGGCCGAGTCCTCGTCCGCGGTGATGCACAGAAGCGGTGCGCGGAGCTCGCGGGAGAGCCGGGTGAGCACGTGCCCCCGCGCCGCTCCCTGCAGCCCCGTGGTCCGGACGCGCGTGCCCGGCCGAAGCTGAGCGCGCACCTGTCCCAGCGGATCGGCCGCGGGGGGGACCTCCGGCGTCGGCGCGGACAGCGAGGCGTGAGGCTCGGACATCGAGGGACGGGAGCCTTTAAGACTGGGAGAGGGAAGGGTCAACCGTCCGCGTCCGCTCGCGGGACGCATCGTCCCGGGAACGCCGCCGGGCCGGCTCGGGCGGCGGTCCGGAAGGTGCGAGACACCTCGGGGGGCCCCTCACGAGGTCTCGCGATAGGGCCGGCGTTCGTGCGGGCGGCACAGCCCGAACGAGGTGCCCCGAACGAGGTGCCCCGAACGAGGTGCCAAACACCTCGTTACGGCTAGGGCCGCTCGCCTGGTGGGCCTGCCGGTGACCCGGTGCAGTGAGAGCGCCGGTTTTCGGCGTTCGGGTCTCGAGGTGCCAAACACCTCGTTACGGTCTCCGCGTCGAGGGGCTTCTCCCCCGCGTCGCCCCGCACTCGCAAGCCCGCGATTTTAGGACGCCGCCCGTTCCACCGGTCTCGCGCGGTGCCAGGCACCTCGCTCGTTCGCTGCCCGTTGCTCTCCGGGTGCCAAACACCTCGTTACGGGCCCCCCGACCAGTCCTGGCACGCCCGTTGAACCGAGTGCCCCCCTTATGAGTGCACTGGGCCAGGACCTCCGGGACGCCTTCCGCCACCTCCGCAGCCGACCCGGCTTCACCACCGTCGTCGTGCTCACCCTCTCGATGGGCATCGGCCTCAACGCCGCGGTCTTCACCGCCGTCGATGCCGCGCTCCTTCGCAGCCTCCCCTACGCGGAGCCAGATCGCCTGGTCCACGTCTTCCAGGACCGCGGCGACATGCCCCGCTTCGAGCTCGCCTGGCCAACGGTCCGCGAGCTCCAGGCGGACAAGTCGGTCTTCGCCTCCGTCGCCGGCTACAACCGCAACCCCGCCGTCTGGAGCAACGGCGGCGAGCGCTCCCAGCTCCTCGCCCTCCGGGTCACCGCCAGCTTCTTCGACGTGCTCGGCGTCCGCCCGCAGCTCGGACGCACCTTCCTCCCCGGCGAGGACGAGGACGGAGGCCCCCGCGCGGTCGTCCTCACCGATGCCTTCTGGCGCTCGCAGATGGGCGCCGATCCCTCGGTGCTCGGCCGGAGCATCGTCCTCGACGACCTCCCGTACACCGTCGTCGGCGTGCTCCCTCCCAGCTTCCCCTTCGCGCCGGGTGCCGACGCGCGCGTCGTCCTCGCCATCCAGGCCAAGGGCGACCTGCTCCGCCGCAACCTCAACTGGGTCAACACCATCGCGCGGCTCCGCGACGGCGTGACTCTTCGCGCCGCTCAGCAGGGCGCCACCGCCTTCTCCACCGCGCTCCGCGAGCGCTTTCCCGAGGCGCTGAAGGGCATCTCCATGGAGGTCGTCCCGCTCCGCGACGTGCTGGTGGGGAAGGTCGAGCCGGTGCTCGTGCTCCTCTTCGCCTGCGTGAGCCTGGTCCTCCTCGTCGCCTGCGCCAACGTCGCCAACCTCCTGCTCGCCCGGGCGCGCAGCCGCGAGCAGGAGATGGCCGTCCGCGCCGCGCTCGGTGCCGGTCGCCGCCGGCTCGTCCAGCAGCTGCTGACCGAGAGCGCGGTCCTGGCCACGCTCGGAGGCATCCTCGGCCTCGTCGCGGCGCGCCTCAGCCTGCCGCTGCTCCTCGTGGGAATCCCGGCTCGGGAGCGGGCCACCATGCCCTTCCTCCAGGACCTCGGTGTCGACAGCCGGGTCCTGGCCTACGGCGGGGGGCTCATCCTCCTCACCACGATCCTCTTCGGCCTCCTGCCGGCCCTGCGTGCCTCCCGTCCCGATCTGCACGACGCGCTGAAGGACCCCACCGGATCGAGCCGCCAGGGGGGCCCCATCCGTCACGGTCTCCGCGGGAGCCTGGTCGCGCTCGAGGTGGCGCTCGCGGTGATGCTGCTCGGCTCGGCGGGCCTGATGGGCAAGAGCCTGCTCCGCGTCCTCTCCACCGACCCCGGCTTCCGTCCCGAGGGCGCCCTGGGGACGACGGTCATCCTCCCCGATGCACGGGTGGCGAAGGACGAGGCCGCGGTCGCGATCGAGGCGCAGATCCTCGAGTCGGTCGCCGCCATCCCGGGAGTCACCGCGGTCACCCGGGTGAGCCAGCTCCCCGGCACGGGCAACGGCAACACGCTGCGCTTCGTGCGCGAGGACCGGCCGAGACCGACCGGCGCCGAGCCGGAGGTGGCCGTGCGCCTCGTCGGTCCCAGCTTCTTCCGGGTGCTCGGCGTGCCGCTGCTCGGGGGGCGCGCGTTCGGCTCCGAGGACGCGTTCGGCACGCTGCCGGTCGCGGTGGTCAACCGCACGCTCCAGCGCCGCTACTTCCCGGGCGAGGACCCGGTCGGCAAGCTGATCCGCCCCACCTACGCACCGGACGCCCCGGTCCTGACCATCGTGGGCGTCGTGGGGGACCAGACGTTCGGCGCGCTGGACGAGGCTCCTCCAGGGATCCTGTACCTGTCCGACGCCCAGTACCCCTCCAATCCGTTCGGCCTCGTCCTCCGGTCGTCGCGCGCGGAGGTCCAGGCCGAGGTCCGTCGCGCGATCCAGTCCACGGCCCCCGACGCGGTCGTGCTCCCGGTGCGCACGCTCACCGAGGTGCTCGCGCAGGCGCCCTCGATGTTCCTGCGGCGGTATCCGGTGTTCCTGCTCGCGGTGTTCGCCGGCTTCGCGCTGGTCCTCGCCGCGATCGGCATCTTCGGCGTCGTCTCCTACGGCGTCGTCCAGCGGGTGCACGAGTTCGGGATCCGCATGGCGGTCGGCGCCGATCGGCGGGACATCGTGCGGCTCGTGCTTCGTCAGAACCTGGGACCGGTCGCCAGCGGCGCGGCGGTGGGGGTCCTCGGCTCGGTGGTGCTCGCAGCGCTCTTCCGGAAGCTGCTCTTCGGCGTCACTGCGGCCGATCCGGCGGTCCTCGCCGCGGTGGTGACCGTGCTCGCCGGGGTGGCGCTCGTGAGCGCGCTGCTTCCGGCGGTGCGTGCTGCCCGGGTGGATCCAGCGACGGCGCTGCGCGCGAACTGAGCCGGCCTCAGCCCGTCCGCCTCCGAGGCCACAGCGCGAAGGCCAGAAGCCCGAGCAGTGGCCACGGCGGGGCCTCGCCACCTGCGCTGGTGCAGCCCTTGCTCGAGTCACCTCCGCCGGTCCCGGTCATGCCCAGGGTGAGCAGGCCCTGGTCCCCATCGGCGTTGATCGTCCAGTGGTCGGACGCCGCCCCCGCGGTCTTCGGCGCGAACTGCACGTGGAGCGTCTTGGTCTCGCCGGCCTGGATCGTCGCGCCCTCGTTGAGATCGTCCGTGTTGCTGAACCCCACGTCCAGACCGGGTGGCTTCGACTTGGTCACCGTCACCGTCGAGCCACCGGTGTTCGTGATCTGGAACGCGAGCGCGCTGGTCTCACCCACCGCCACGGTCCCGAACTGCAGCGACGCGGGCGTCAGCACGAGGTTCCCGGCGAGCGCCGCCGTTCCCGTGAGCGGCACCGTGTCCTTTCCGGCGGAGGTGTCGACCACCACCACCTGCTTGTTGAACGTCCCCACCTCCGTCGGTGCGAAGGTGAGCGTCACGGTGACCGACTGCCCCGAACCGAGGGTGGTTCCTGCCGCCGGAGCCCCGCTGACGGAGAACGGCGCCCCGGGTGAGCTCACGCCGTTGATCACCAGCGGCGCTGCGCCGACGTTGGAGATGGTGATCGTCCCGCTGACCTGCTTGTTCACCGCCACGCCGCCGAAGCTCACCACCGGCGGCGCGACCTGGAGCGCAGCATCCGGGCTCCGTCCGATGCCAGTGGCCGGAGCCGACACCGGTGCCCCGTCGGCCTGCACCACGATGGCGGTGGACCGGATGCCCACCTGGCTCGGAGTGAACGTCACGGGAACGGTCAGCGTGGCCCCCTGCGCGAGCGTGGCGGGCAAGGCGGGCGCTGGCGCCCCGGTGGTGAACTCCGCGCTGGTCGAGCTCACCGAGCTGACCGTCGTCGCCCGGACCGCGGTGAAGACGACCTGACCGCTGCTGCTGCTCCCCACGTTCACCGTTCCCAGGTCCACCGCGCTGACGGTCAGTGGCTGGTCCACCGGGGCGCCGAACCCGTAGAGGTTTCCGTCCCGCGTTCCGACGTACACCCGCCCGTTGCCGATGCCCGGCGGATTGAACTTGCTCGCCGTGCCGATGGGCGTGCTCCACCTCAGCGACAGGGTGCCGCCGCTCGGGATCGGGTCGTACGCCCGCAGCTGCGCGTTCTGTCCCGAGCCATCGGGCATCCACACCACCCAGACCAGAGCGGTGCCCTCGCTGGTTCCGTCCGAGGTCACGACCGGAGCGCTCGAGCCGAAGCCGAACGCGTCGGGCGCGGTGGCGACCAGCGACAGCGTGGGCTTGCCCTGACCGTCGACTCCGGCGGTGAACACGTTCAGCGTGCCGGTGGAGCCCGCGGCCGTCGTGCCTCCGGAGGCGCTCGGGTAGTAGACCCACCCGCCATTTCCCGGCCACACCGCTGGGCGCGACCAGACGCCACCGTACGGGCCGATCCGCTGGACCGCGGCGTCCGAGCCGGAAGGACCCTGGCCGAGCCCTCCCAGATTGTCGCGGTCCAGGAGATACACGAAGCCCTGCTTGCCGGCGGCCACACCGAGGTGGGGGATGCTCGGCGTTCCGAACGAGTCCGGGAGCCCGACCGGGCCGCCCGAGCCGAAGTCCGCGTCCCACGTGTTGAGCGCGTCCGCGTCGTAGGGGGCGAAGAAGTCCGTCGCCTGGAGCGTGCCGTCTCCCTGGACGTTGAGCCGCACCCAGGCCTGGGCGAGCACGGTTGGCGGTGGCTTGCCTGGCGTGGGCTGCTGCACCACGTCGCCGTTGCCGGTGGCGACGATGAACGTGTCCGGCCCATCCGACATCGGCCCGCCGCCGCTCTGCCAGATGCCCGCGCCCGGGTACTGGGCCGCGGCGGACCAGCGCGCGCGGACGGAGCCGCTCGAGGACACGCCGACGACCCACCCCTGGTAGGTGCCGATGTCGCAGTGGCCGGCGAAGGCCGCGTACACCGTGTCGCCGAGCATCAGCATGCCCGGGCGCTGGATCTGGTAGGTCGCGTCGAACGAGACGCCGGACTGGTTGTCGGCGTTGCCCTGGATCTGCACCGGGAAGCTGGGGCGCTCGGCGAGGGTGGGGATGTCGACGGCGTGCATCCACGCGACGGCGGGCCCCGAGGTCCCGGCCTGGTAGCTCTTGGTGACGAAGTACGCCGTCACGTTGCTCGGGTCGCGGGTGTCGATGACCGGCGTCCCGGTGATGCCCACCTTGGGCGCGAGGTCCGGGCAGCCGAGGTCGGCCGCGTTCCACGCCGGCTCGAGGGCGCGCTGTTGGAGGATGGCTCCGGTGTTCGGGTCGAGCGTGTAGAGGTGATTGGTCTCGGTGACGACCAGCACCACGCCGTTGGCCAGCAGGGGCTGCGCGTAGATCTGCCCGTCGAGGGGCGTGACGAACAGCTGTCCCCAGTCCGGAGCGCCGACCGCGCCGGGGGCGAGCGCGGGCTGGTTGGGGTACCACCCGGTGCGGAGGTCATCGGCGCTCGAGCCGATGCCGAGCGCGGACTGGACCGACCGGCGCGGGAGCGCGAGGCCTCCCGGCACGGACGAGCCACACGCGCTCAGAAACAACAGACACGCCGCCCAGTTGCGTCGACCCATCGTGCGTGAGACCCCTCCAGTGCCGCCCGGAAGGAAGACCCTCGAGGTAGCGTCCGGTAGAGGCGAAACGCAGCGGGCGTCCACGAGCGGACGGAGCCCACTGACCGTCACTCAGGGGGTGTTCGTACCCTCGCGAAAGTAGGCCCTAAGTCCACTGCGTTCCTTCTGGACCCCCACCGCCGGAGCGAGGAATCTCGGCCGCGACCATGGACTCCGGTCGCCGCGGAAGCGTTCAGGTGGGGCTCGTCGCGGCGCTGGCCGTGGGGCTCGTCGGAGGCCTGGGAGCATTCACGTTCCGCTACGCCGAGGGTCTCTCGTACTTCTCGTCCGACCCGCGAGCCTGCGTGAACTGCCACATCATGAGGGACGAGTACGCGTCCTGGCAGCACGGCCCGCACCACGCCGTCGCGACCTGCGTGACCTGCCATCTCCCGCACCCGTTCGTCCCGAAGATGCTGGCCAAGGCGGAGCACGGCTGGAACCACAGCCGCGCATTCACCATGCAGGACTTTCACGAGCCCATCCAGATCTCGGCTCGGAGCGCACGGCACGTTCAGGAGAACTGTGTCGCCTGCCACGCCGACATGGTGTCGGAGCTGGTGTCCGGCAGCACGACCGACCGGGACGCAGTGCGCTGCGTCCATTGCCACCGCGGCGTCGGGCACGGCGCGAGGAACTAGCGAAAGGGCTCGAGCATGGAACCGAGAGCTCCAGAGAAGAAGCGCTGGCCAGCGCTGGTGGGGATCGCAGTGGTGGCCGCTCTGGTCGCCGCGGGGATCACCGCGCTGCTGGTGAACATCATCCAGCGGAAGACCGAGGCGAAGCAGCAGTACGTCCGGCTGGTCGAGGTGACCGAGGACACGGTGGACCCCAAGGTCTGGGGCACGAACTGGCCGCGCGAGTACGACTCGTACTTGAAGACGGTCGACCCGAGCCGCACGAACTTCGGCGGCGGGGACGCCTCGCCGGCGCAGAAGGCGGACCAGTTCCCGTGGCTCACGCGCATCTTCGCCGGGTACGCGTTCAGCCTGGACTACCGGGACCGCCGGGGCCACGCGTACATGCTGCTGGACCAGGAGAAGACGCGCCGGGTGACCGAGCGGCCGCAGCCCGGGGCGTGCCTTCACTGCCACGCGAGCATCATCCCGGCGTACCGCTTCGTCGGGAAGGGCGACGTGATGAAGGGCTTCGAGGAGGTGTGCGCCATGACGTACCAGCAGGCGCACGCGCTCAAGGATGCGAGCGGAAAGCCTCTGGTGGACCACCCGGTGAGCTGCGTCGACTGCCACGACGCGAAGACGCTGAACCTCCGGGTAACCCGACCGGGGTTCATCGTGGGCATCAAGGCTCTGAAGGAGCACCAGGGGGTGAAGGACTACGACCCGAACCGGGACGCCTCGCGGCAGGAGATGCGGAGCTACGTCTGTGGCCAGTGCCACGTCGAGTACTACTTCCGCGGAGACCGGAAGACGGTGACCTATCCGTGGAAGAACGGGCTGAAGGTCGACGAGATCGAGGCCTACTACGACGACGGCGCGAACTTCGCGGACGGCAAGCCGTTCAAGGACTGGATTCACGCCGAGGCGGGCACGCAGGTGCTGAAGGCGCAGCACCCCGAGTTCGAGCTCTGGAACCAGGGGGTGCATTCGCGAAGCGGGGTGGCGTGCGCGGATTGCCACATGCCCTATCTGCGCGAGGGAGCGGTGAAGGTCAGCGACCACTGGGTGCGGAGCCCGCTCCTGAACGTGAGCCGGGCATGCCAGACGTGCCATCCCTACGCCGAGTCGGAGATCCAGGCGCGGGTGGCGCAGATCCAGACGCGGAACCACGACCTGCTCCAGCGGGCGGGTGGGGCGATCCAGGACATGCTGGACACGCTGAAGGCGGCGAAGGCGGCAGGGGCGACGGATGCGCAGCTCGGGCCAGCGCGGGCGTTGCACCGGAAGGCGCAGTGGAGGCTGGACTTCGTGGCGGCGGAGAACAGCATGGGGTTCCACGCCCCGCAGGAGGCGGCGCGGATCCTGGGAGAGGCGATCGACTACGGGAGGCAGGCGCAGCTGAGCGTGGAGCGGCTGCGCCTGGAGGCGGCGACGGCGGCGAAGCCGGCGCCGGGGAAGGGTGCGGCGAAGTAGACTCGCCCGGCTTTGCGAGAACCGTCGATTCACGAGGAGGAGCTCCGGCGGCGGGAGCAGGCCGCGCGCGCGTCGGAAGGTCACAGCGCGGACCCGATCCTCGCGATGGTGTCGAGAATCCTCGAGGCCGAGGGGGCCCGGGGGGAGCTGCTCGACGTGGGATGCGGTCGGGGAGATCTGTTCCAGCGGCTCCCTGCGACGATCACCTCGTACACCGGGGTCGATCTGGTCCGATACGAGGGTTTTCCCGACGCGCCGCAGGCAAGGTTCCGGATCGGGGATCTGAATCAGCGTCTACCCGTCGAGGATGTCGCTGCGGACGTGGTGGTCGCGATCGAGACGATCGAGCACCTGGAGAACCCGCGCGCTCTCTTCCGGGAGCTCGTCCGCGCGTTGCGGCCGGGCGGACTCTTGCTCGTGACGACGCCGAACCAGCTGAGCCTCCTGAGCAAGCTGAGCTTCCTCGTGAAGGACCGGCACGGGGCATTTCAGGCGGTCCACTATCCGGCGCACATCACCGCGCTGCTCCCGTCGGATCTGTCGGACATCGGTGCGGAGCTGAAGCTGAGCCAGGGACGCATCGTCTACTCGGACGATGGTCGGATTCCAGGAACGGGGCGCCACTGGCCCGCCGGATTCACCGGCCGGCTCTTCAGCGACAACGTCGCGTACGTCGCGCGCAAGGCGTGAGGCGGCCTCAGCGTCCGAGCGTCATCTGATGCTCGACGTGCAGGCCGTCGAGCAGCGAGTCCAGCGAGCCGGCGTCGCTCTCGATGGTCGAGGCGGCTGCAGTGGGCTGCGGTGTGCTCGCTTGGCTCGTCGAGTCGACACGGACGGGCCGCGTCACCCCGACCACTCCGACGATCGAGAGGATCGCGAGGAGGAGGAGCGCAGCCAGGCCGAGGGTCCGGCTCACCGCGGCGGCTCTGCTGCTCGCGCGTCGTAGACGACGCGACCGGCGACGATCGTCATGAGGACCTTGCGCTTCACGATGTGCTCGGGTGTGTCGAGCGGCCCGTCGAAGACGGTGAGGTCTGCGGCCTGACCGGGTCGGAGCTCGCCACGCCAGCCCTCCTCGAAGGCAGCGTACGCCGCTCCTGAGGTGAAAGCGCGGAGCGTCTGGTCGACCGTGAGCCTCTGGTCGGGGAGCCACCCGCCGGCCGGCTGGCCCTGAAGGTCGGTCCGGGCGATGGCGGCGAAGAGGCCGAGCCGGGGGTCGCTCAGCTCGACCGGGAAGTCGCTGCCGAACGCCAGGTGAACCCCCGCGTCGAGGAACCGGTGCCAGGCGTAGGCGCCGGCGATGCGCGCCCGGCCGACCCGCTTCTCCGCCCAGGGCATGTCGCTGGTCCCGTGGGTGGGTTGCATCGAGGCGATCGCGCCGAGCTGGGCGAATCGAGGAATGTCGGCCAGGTCGACGATCTGGGCGTGCTCGACGCGGAACCGGGCCGCCGGGGTGACGCCGGCGCGGGCATAGGCATCCAGCACGTCGTGATTGGCGGCATCGCCGATGGCGTGGGTCGAGACCTGGAAGCCGGCGGCGAGGGCGCGGCGGGAGATCTGCTCGATCTCGCTGGCAGAAGTGACGACGATCCCCGTGTTGTGAGGGTCATCGGAGTAGGGCGCCCTGAGATGGGCGCCTCGGGAGCCGAGCGCGCCATCGGCGTAGACCTTGATCGCGCGGAGTGTGAAGAGGTCGTCCGGCCCGGAGGCCCGGAGTGGACCTCGGCGGAAGGCCTCGGCGAGGGTCTCCGGGTCGGCGCTCCAGTGTGCGTAGACCCGGATCTTGAGCCGTCCGGCCCGCGCGAGGCGCAGGTAGACGTCCGCGACGCTGGCCGAGATCCCCATCTCGTGCACGGAGGTGAGGCCCTCGGAAACCAGAAGATCCTGGGCGCGGAGGATGGCCTGCTCGACCTCGTCCTCGGACGGGAGCGAGATGGCCTGGTCGACGAGCTCCTCGGCCCGATCCACGAGGATCCCGGTTGGCTCGCCCTTGGCGTCCTTGAGGATCTTGCCGCCGGGAGGATCCGGGGTATCGCGGGTGATCTTCGCCCTGCGAAGCGCCTCGGAGTTGGCCCACGCGGCGTGGCCGTCGACCCTGCGGAGATAGACAGGGGTGTTGGGGGCGACCGCATCGAGGACGGCCCGGGTCGGGAACTGCTGGTCCGAGTAGAGGTTCTGGTCCCAGCCGCGCCCCTGGATCCAGGAGCCGGATGGGACCTTGGAGAGGATGTCCCCGACCCGGTGCGCACAGTCGTCGGGGGAGCGGCAGTTGCGAAGATCGACCCGGATCATCGAAAGCCCGAGGCCGACGAGGTGCCCGTGGGCGTCTGTCAGACCCTCCACGACCACTTGAGGGGGCTTGGCCTCGCTGTCGTCGACCCGGTCGATCCTTGAACCCTTTGCGGAAATCGATACCGAACGACCCTCGGGCGTCGTGGCCCTAACCGGGGTACCGCCAGAGCTGGCCTGAGAGGGGGGCATCGAGGCACAGCCTCCGAGGAAGAGCAGGACGAGCGAGAGCCGCACAACTCGGAGCTTCCACGGAACGGCGCGGACCCTCAACGACTTCGTCAAGAATGTTCAGGAAGCGAGCGCCGCCCACGTCCTGCGTTCGGCCAACGTAGGCCCGCTCCCAGGTCTCACTGCAGCAGGGACGTGGGAAGCCCGAACCGTTCAACTTGACCAAGAACCTGACAGCCGCGACCATTGCTGTCTCCAAACGCGACCTCCCGTGACTCGCCTCAAGCTCCTCGTCGCCATTCCAGCACTCAACGAGGAGGAGAGTATCCGCGAGATCATCGAGCGAACGCTCGCTGCTCGAGCCCGTATCCTCGCCGAATCGCCGGTCACAGAGGTGGACGTAGTGGTCGTGAGCGATGGCTCGACTGATCGGACAGTCGAGCGCGCGCAAGAGTATCGCAACCAGGTCGACTTGATCGTCTTCGAGAGGAATCGCGGGTACGGCGCGGCGATCAAGGAAGCCTGGAATCGCTCCGACGCTGAGCTCCTCGGATTCCTCGATGCGGACGGTACCTGCGACCCCAACGTCTTTGCAGGCCTCTGCCGCCTGATCGAGCAGGAGAAAGCGGACGTCGTTCTCGGCTGCCGTCTCACACGACAGAGCCGCATGCCCTTCGTCCGACGGCTGGGCAACGTGCTGTTTGCCCTTCTGCTGAGCTTCTTCTCCTCGAAGCGTGTCAGGGATACCGCCAGCGGAATGCGCGTGGTCCGTCGGTCAAGCCTTCGCCGTCTCTATCCCTTGCCTGACGGGATGCACTTCACGCCCGCGATGAGTGCCCGAGCGATCCTATCGCCCGACCTCAGGATCCACGAACTGGAGATGCCCTATGAAGAAAGGGCAGGCGAATCGAAGCTTCGTGTTTTCCGCGACGGCCTCCGCTTCCTTCGTGTGATCATCGAGGCGGCGCTTCTCTACCGGCCTTCGCGTCCCCTCGGTTTTCTCGGGGCTGTGTTCATCCTCGCCGCCTTCCTCCTCATCCTTCCGTCTACAGTCTTCTACCTCGAGCACCGACGCGTCCTCGAGTGGATGATCTATCGCTTCGTGGTCGCTGACCTCGCTACCTACTCCGGAGTGTTGCTTTTGTCTGCGAGCTACCTCTCGAGGCGCATCGTACAGATGGTGCTTCAGCTTCCTAGAGAAGACTTTCTCTTTCATCGTGTTGTAGCCGCCTACCTGCGCGGGCCCTGGGTCTGGGCCGTGACTGGAGTATGCGTGAGCACAGCGGCAGCGCTGGTTGCCCCCAGCTTCGTCGAACTGGTGAAGACGGGCGCCACCTACGAGCACTGGTCGCGCTTCGTCGCTGCTTCCGTTCTGGTCGGTGTGTCATTGACCATGCTGGTCACACGTGTGCTGGATTTCACGCTCGATCTACTGGAGGCGAGACTGGCGTTTCTTCGGAATGAGCCAGAGGAGTCTGCTGCGGTCGCGCGGGACGTTGCCTGAGCCGATTGAGCGAACACCCAATTCCTGAGAGCCCCCTCGAGAGACCGTCAGCAACTCGGCGGCGGCTCCTTGTTCTCTTTCTAGGTCTCAGCCTCATTGCTGCAGGGATTGCCCCCGGGGGTCTCGACGCTGGCGACGCTTCGCTTCGCTTCGAGGCTGCGAAATCCTGGCTCGACGGCCGTGGTGGGGCCTTGCCGCCGGGAATCCCCGGCGCTCCGGGGAAGGACGGCAATACATATAATTACTATGGGCTCACTCAGTCGTTGATCTTCGCGTCGATACTGGCACCTTTGCGAGCGGTTGGCGCTCCGAGACCCGAGACGATCGCCAAATTCGTCTACAGCGTTCTCATTCTTCCGATCGTCTTCGGCGCACTGGGCGTGGCGTTGGTAGTACTTCTCAAAGAAGTGAACGTGTCACGGCCCTTCGTGCCGGCGGTGCTCTGGTTGTTGCTCGGCACTCCGTTGCTGACGTATGCACGGAGCGGGCAGGAAGAGAATCTGATCGCCCTCGCCTACGCGATCATCTTGGTATCGATCGTTCGCGTCTGGCAGCAACGGAGTTCCGGTTGGGTCCTTCTCGGCGGAGCGGCTGGATTCGCTCTTCTGACGCGCCTCGCGACCCTGCCGACCATCCTCCTGGCCTTCTTGGTCCTACTGCCGGACCTGTGGAGCGATCTGCGTCACCGGCGTCATCTGGGCTCCGTGGTCGCCTGTGGTTTGATCGTTCTTGGGGCCGGAGTGACGTACGGCTGGTGGAATTGGCATCGTTTCGGATCTCCCTTGGAGTCCGGATACAGGTTCGGGTTCGCTCGCCTCGGCGTCCCGATCTTTGATTTCGCGGGCTGGCCCGCTCACATTGGCGCCCTACTCGTGAGCCCTCGGCGCGGTTTGTTCTGGTATGCGCCGATACTTCTCGGGCTTCCCCTTGTGGCGACACAGTGGGCAAGACAGCAAGCCGTTCTCAAACGGTTGGGCCGATTCGGAGTCGTGACCTGGTGCGTAGCGCTCCTGTTCTTCGGCCTATCAGGAACGTGGGATGGTGGATCCGGCTGGGGACCGCGATATCTCGTCGCGCCGCTGGTGTTCTTAGTTCCGCTGTTCGCCTGCGTGCCATGGTCGAGCCGACTGCTGCGTGCGCTCTTGGTCGTCTCTATCTGCGTCCAGGCGGCCTCGGTCGTGCTCCCCGGGGCAACCGAAGACTTCATTGGTGCTGTCCGGCAAGACCGCGGAGAGCGATGTGACGTCTGGACGCTCGCTTGCTCCGGCGCCTGGCTTCGCCCCGGACTGGCTGTTCAAGCGTTGCGAACGACACTGTCGACTCGAGACCTTCCGACGCTGGAAGAGGGTCAACCAGGAGGCGCAGCTGACGTCTTGCCGACGTCAGACTTCCGTGCGGCTCACTGGTGGCCGGTCCGCGCGGCTTACCGGATTCATGTCATTAGCCCCATCATCGGACTCGCCATCTCGCTGGCGTTCATCCTCTCCGGTATCTGGCTCCTGATCAGGACTCTGCAGGCGGAGCGGCGCCTGGCGCTCCTGCCTTGGACGGGCCCAGGCCCGCGGCCGTGACAGCTGCCTCTGGCGACCCGTTCCGCTACGCTCGTCGCCGTGCGACGTCGCAAAGCTCGTCTGGTCCGCGGAGTTCCTGAGCGGACATCAGCCAAGCAACGGCTCATTCTTGTCGTCGCTCCGACGGGTTCGGAACCCATCGAACTTCGAACCGGTTCCAGCCGACTCCCCTCCGGCTCGGAAGTAGTCGTCGATGGTGAACGACTCCACCTCCGGTCGAATGGGAGTGGAGCAACCCTGAACGACGTCGAGGTCCACGGGCCCGCGTCGCTCAATCCAGGAGATCTCTTCAGAGAGGGCGAGTTCGAATACCTCGTACTGCCTGGTGCTACGCCCCGTCAGCAGAGGCCGAGTGCGGTGCTCGAGCATACAGCGTGGCGAAATCGGGTCGACGAGGAGGTGGCCGTAGAGGCGAACGCGTTCACGGTGATGCTCGGGCGGTCCGGGGCCTTCGACGCCGCGTTCTTGAGTGAGCGTGCTTACGAACTCGGCCCTCTCTCAGCCGATCGCACGATTCTCGGAACGTTCGGGAAGCATTCCGTCGAAGTGCTCGCTGTGGGGAACCCAGCGCATGCCGATGCAGTCCGCCAGCTCATCTCCGATCGTGCCGCCAAGCAGGACGAGACCGTCCGATGGGGAATGGCATCCTTCCCCGCTCACGGAGCGACAACAGACGAACTCTGGGCAACGGCAGCCGAACAGATGCTCGGCCTGAACATCGCAGAATCGAAGGAACCGATTTGGCGCGACCCATACATGACTCGGTTGGGCGCTCTTGCCGAGCGGTGGGCTGGACGGAAGGCTCTGTTGCTGCTGGGCTCAGAAGGCGTCGGACGGGAAACCGTTGCACGAGTGATTCGCAGAGTGCGCGTAGCCAAGGCTCCGTTCGTTTCACACTCGAACCCGCGGTTCGATCGTGCTCAGTGGACCGAAGACGTCGCAAAGGCGGCCGGAGGAGCCCTCCACGTGCGCCGACCTTTCATGTTGCCGGAGCAGGAGTTGCGCGCCTTTTGGAGCGCCTCGAGCTTCCAACCTTCCGCCGGAATCGACCAAGGAGTGGAACTATCGGGACTTCCACCTGACCGAATCGTAATTCCGGATCTTTGCGACCGTCCGATGGATGTCCTTCCGATCGCTGAGAAAACTCTTCACCTTGTTGATGCTCAGCTGAGTCGGCGCCGTTCGATGCTTCGTCCAGAAGCACGTGCGCTCCTTCAACAGGCACAGACTCCCGAAAACGTCCGAACACTTAGAAACGTCGTCATCCGTGCCGCGCTCGGAAAAACCGGTACTGAGGTCACGCTCGAGCAGTTCGATGTCCCGGACGCAACCCCCATTGAGCTCGGCATGCGGGCCAAGGTGCGTCAGACCGAGCGCCGAGAGATCGAGGCCGCACTCGTCGGTAGCGGATGGAACGTCACCGAAGCCGCACGACGGATGGAGCTCCCGCGGCGAACGCTCGTCTACAAGATCCGTCGGTACGGCCTTCGTAGGCCGGGACGGGCCGAGTAAGCGTGGGTCAGCGAAATCCCGTCGTCGACCAGAACCTAGGAACTGATCCAGGCGGGGTAAGCCAAACTCGTGCGAGAAGCTCCTGCGCTCCGCGGTCGCCGGGCGTCCCGCGGTAAGCCACGAGATGCCCAACCAGCAGTAATGCCACGGTCGCGAGAGCCGCGAGCGGACTGCGCGCGGAGCGGCGATCCGGCAAGGTTCCGCCGACGAGCACGAAGCTCGTCATGGCGACAATAGCCAAAACAAAAACAGAGCCTGACCAAGGGTTGCTCAGCCCGAAGAAACTGAGCACCGAGGGGACAAGATCGCCTCTTCGTGCGAGCGGAACCATGAGCCCAAAGAGTGCTTCGGAGACGTCGTCGGGGACATAGTTCACGAGCGTCAAGCAGCCCGTGATCAGGACCGATGCAGCGAGCAGTCCTCGTGCAACGCCAAGCGCGAGAGGGGTGACGAGCTGCCGATACAGGAGCGCCGCTGGCAGGAGCAGAAAAGGGACCAGGCCGGTCATATGCCGGGGTCCGGTAGTCCATCCCCAGGATTCGTAGCTGAAGCTCGACGTGAAGTAGAGATATCCGACCAGAAGCGAGATCGTGAAGATGGCGATCGGTCCCAACTCGGGTGCCTGCGCTCGAGCTTTCCAGAGTCGTCTCAGGCCGATGATCCCGAGCAGTAGGCCTGGCGAGAGTGCAAAGAGGCCCCGGAGCGGAGAGAACAGCGAAAGGACGAACGCACGCGGATCAGGCGTACGGATTCCGAGAAATCCGCCGAGATGCCAGGGCTGATAGGCAGCATCCGCAAGGTGCTTGTAGCCGGTCTCAAAGGGGGAACCGAAGCAACGCCAGTGATACAGCCCGACGACGAGCATTGGTGCCATCGCACCTGCCGCAACGATGGCCACCGCCGTCGAACGTGTACGCGCAGATCCTGGACGGCAGAACCCGATCCAGATCGTGATGAGTCCTGCGGCCATCGCGCTGGTGTACTCGGCTGCGACCGCCAAGCCGGTAAAGAAGCCGACCGAGAGGAGTACTCCCCGGGAGGCCTCGGAGCGCGCCCATCGCCAGCCAACATAGAAACCAGCGAAGAGTAGCACTGCGGATGTCTGATGACTCAGGAATTGCAGCGAATAACTGAAAGCGAGCGTCCCAAGCGCATAGAAGACGACGAATAGGTCGGCGACGGCGCCGTCGACATACGTTGCGAGAAAGCGTCGAAGTAGGCCCAGGACGATGAGCGTTGGGACAACGGTGAGAAAGAGTCGGCCAAAAAAGACGAGCGGAATCTCCGGCACGGCTCCGATGGTGTTCCCCGCCAAGGAGCGCAGAACGGCATAGATAGGAGCGGCGGCGAAGGAGAGAAAAGGAGCTTTCGAGGGATAGAATTGTCCGTCCCGATACGAGAGGTCCCCAACGGGTCCGTAGACCCGCATTGCACGGTTGAGACTCACTTCGCCGAAATCGACCAGGGCACGACTCTGCATGAGCCGGCTCAGCTCGTTCGGACTGCGTAGGCCCGGGTGATACGGGAATGCGAGGAGATAGAGCGCTGCGATGGCTCCATAAAGGAGCCTACGGCGGTTGGTCTCGGTCAGAGGGCGTCGACTCCGCGTTCGCCCGTGCGAATCCGGATCACTTCATCGACGGGCAGGACGAAGATCTTTCCGTCGCCGATCTTTCCAGACTTGGCCGCCCGCTCGATCGCCTCGACGACTCGTGGTGCCTGATCGTCGTCGACCACGACCTCGATCTTTACCTTTGGTAGGAAATCGACGACGTATTCAGCTCCCTTGTAGAGTTCGGTGTGCCCCCGTTGTCGGCCGAATCCTTTTACCTCGACCGCGGTGAGGCCGTGGACGCCGACCTCGCCCAGGGCGTCCTTCACTTCGTCCAGCTTGAACGGCTTGATGATGGCTTCGATCTTCTTCATCCGTGGCTCCCAGGCCTACCGCGCACGCGCGACCGCGATCAGGCTCAGCCCGACCGGAAGCTTCCACATCGCCTCGGCTCGCGCCAGAAGTGGGGCAACCCGGTCATAAACCCGAAGCTGGAGTGCCGGGAGAACCCGTCGCTTGAGGATCTTCCCGTTCAGGTACCAGCCGAAAATCCCGAGGAGATTCAACCACTCCAGAGTCTCTATCTCGAACCCGTTGGCTTCGATCACGGCTCGCAAAGTCTCGGGAACGTACCTCCGATGATGACCGACTGCCTCGTCGAGGCTGCCGAACAGCCGGGGAAGCGCCGGGACGAGCACCACCAGACGCCCTCCAACTGGAAGCACACTCCGGAAGTGCCGTACTGCTTGCGCGTCATCGGCGATGTGCTCCAGCACGTTGCTGAGGAAGACCGTGTCCAGCATTTCTCGGGAGAGCGCGTCCCAGTCCGTCTCTTCGACTGGGGCGTGAAGAGGCCGAACGACCGACGAACCTCTGAAGAGATTGGAAAGCCGCTGCGCGTAGTAGCTATCGGCCTCGAGCGCGATCACGCGCTCTCTTCCTTCGGCGATCTCCCTGGTCAGTGTCCCAATTCCAGCTCCGACCTCGAGGATTCGTTTCCCCAGATGCGGCCGTAGCTTCGACCCTAGCCAGGCATTGTAGTGTGGCGCCGATTCGAGGCGTTCCAGAGTGTTGTAGCCCTCGTGCGCGTTGTCGGCGTCGTTCGCGAAGACTGCGTAGCGCAGGAGGGTGGCCAGCAGGTCCCGTGCCTCCTTGAACGACCGCCGGGGGCTCGCTTCCGGAAGCGTGACCTCGCCGAAACGAAAGCTCTGCGCGGCGAGCTTCACGAGGATCTCGGCGCTGACGCCTGGGCCCGCGGAGACGAGCTTCAGGCTCTTCAGGGCGTCGGTCCGGATCGCCTGGACGGGTCCCAGGGGCCGCGCCAGCGGAACATCCGAGAGTTCACGAGCAAGGCGGTTCAACAGCGGATGTTCGTTCGCCCCAGTGCCCACGACCACATCGGCTCGGTCCTGGAGTACCGGTGCGCAGAGCACCGGAAGCTGTGAGGCGACGGCGCCGGCCTTCGGTTCTAGCAAGACCGTGCAGCTCGTCGCGAGGGAGCGGACACCCTGCTGAACCGCCTCCCCACGACCCCCGGCGACGGAAACCCGCCGGATCGATGCTCCGGTGCGGACTTCTCCCTGGCCAGAGACCACGACCTCGGTGGCTCCTGCGGCCAGAGCGGCTGACGCAGCCGAGGCGGCCTCGTCTGCCGAGCTCGGGTCGAAGGGAATGAGAACGGAAAATGCCCCGGACACGGACACGTCGTACCACATGCCCTCCGGCTCCCGAGCCCAAAACCCTCAGTCGAATTGACCGATTCGGTGCATCGGGGCACTCTCGTACCCTGGCGGTCGGGATCAGCGGACACCGCTCGCAGAAGGAGTTCGATTGGATTTCGGGTCAGGCGCCTCCGGTGTGGATCTGCGCGCGATCTGGCACCTCGCCGTTCGACGACGCTGGATCATCCTCGCCAGCGCGGTAACTCTTTTTGGGGCCGTCGCGCTGCACACGCTTAGACAGCCCCGCATCTACGGTGCCAGCACGTCGATCGTGATCGACGCGGCGCCACCACGGATTCTCGACGCACAGGTTGGCGATGTCTCTGAACCTGGAGCGGGAGGCTACTGGTACACGAAGGAGTACACTGAGACTCAAACCAGCATCATCATGAGTCGCGCGGTTTCCCAGCGCACAGTCGAGAAGTTGGGGCTGGACCACGATCCGTTGTTCCTCGGGCTCGCTGCCGTCCACGATCCGAAAGCGCGAGAAACAGCGATGCGCAACGCAGACGCTGCGGGGCTTCTCCAGAGCAAGCTTACGGTCGTCCCTGTCAAGGACACGCGTATCGTCGAGGTGCGCGTGGAGGATCTCGACCCGAAGCGCGCTGCGCTGCTCGCCAATGAGATTGCCGAAGCGTACATCGCCGAGAATTTGGCACTCCGTCTGCGTATCTCGGAAACGGCGAACCGCTGGCTCGAGGACCGGCTGGGAGAGCTTGAGCAGCGGACCAAGCAGAGCGAGATCGCGGTCTACGACTTCAAGAAGGATGCGGACATGCTCACGACTTCCCTCGAGGATCGTGCCAACATCGTCTCCCAGAGGCTGAACACCTATAACGGTGCACTAACGGAAATCAGAACCCGGATCGCTGGCCTGAAGGCGAGGGTGGAGGCGATCAACTCCGTTCGGCGGTCGTCGGATACTGCGAAGGATCCTGCTTGGGCAGACGTCCTGTCGACCGGATCAGGGGCAACGCCGCTCACTGCCTTGAAGTCACGATACCTCCAGGAAAAGGGAGACTGCTCTGCGCTGAACGAGCGCTACCTTCCGGACCACCCGAAGCTCGCGACCTGTCTGCAGAAGGTCAACGAAGCACGGCGAGACCTGATTCATGAACTGGAGAATGTTGTTCGGAGCGCTCAGCTCGAATTGACCGAGGCCCTGGCGAAGGAGAGGAATCTCCAGGCACTTCTCGACGCGACGAAAGCGGAAGCCTTCGAGGTCAACAAGCGACAGATCGAGTTCGATCGCATCAAGAGAGAAGCCGACAATAACCAGCGCCTCTACGACATGGTGCTGAAGCGGCTGAAGGACACGGAGCTGTCAGGCATGCTCCGGACGAGCAATGCTCGCATCCTGGATGCGGCGCGCCCGAATCCGGCGCCGATCAGACCACGAGTGCGAAACAACCTGATGCTAGGACTGCTCTTGGGCCTCGTCGGTGGACTCGGCCTCGCATTCGTCCTGGAGCAGCTCGATTCGACCGTGAAATCGCAGAGCGACGTCGAGAACAAAGTCGGACTTCCGTTCCTCGGTGTTCTTCCTCGGGTGGCCGTGGAACGCGACGCTCCAGCGGGCGACCTCGACCTCTACGTATACCGGCATCCCAAATCGACTGTTGCCGAAGCGTGCCGGGCGGTTCGAACGAACCTGCTGTTCATGTCTCCCGATCGTCCCTTGCGGACGATGCTCGTGACGTCTAGCGGCCCGCGCGAAGGAAAGAGCACGACCGTTATCGCCACTGGTATTGCGATGTCGCAAAGCGGCGGGCGAGTCCTTCTTGTGGATACCGACATGCGCCGCCCCAGGCTCCATCGGGCGTTAGGAGTTCCGAATGAGAAGGGCGTCAGCTCTGTTCTGGTCGGAGACGCGGATCTTGACGACGTGCTCAAGAGCACCGAGGTTCCGGGACTCTTCCTCATTCCCAGCGGCCCGATCCCTCCGAATCCAGCCGAGCTCTTCCACACTCAGGCCTTTCGTGACTTCGTCGCTTCGGTCACGGCCCGGTTCGAGCGCGTGATCTTCGACAGCCCTCCGGTGAATGCGGTGGCTGACTCGGCCGTCCTCGCGACACAAGTGGACGGAGCGTTGCTTGTGATCCGCGCAGATGCCACGAACAAGGCGCTCGCACGGCGGGCCGTTCGTGTCCTCACTGACGTGAAGGCCAAGGTATTCGGTGCCGTCCTGAACGACGTGGAGCTGAGAAATCCGAAGTATGGAGCCCTCTACGCAGCGTACGCCTCGGAGTATCACGAGTCCCACGAGGGCGTCTGAAGCTCCCATGCGAGTTCTGCAGCTGGGGAAGTACTACGAACCTCACGTGGGAGGGATCGAGACGCACCTCGGTCTCCTCGCAAACGGACTGACGGCACGCGGGGTCGAGCTAGAGG
>Ga0207650_10000244_pt1 | contig 59495 bp, 47 predicted proteins | sample KBSS63metaG_FD_184325 | JGI IMG/M metagenome (GOLD analysis project Ga0207650, IMG submission 184325) | Switchgrass rhizosphere microbial communities from Kellogg Biological Station, Michigan, USA - KBS S6-3 metaG (SPAdes) (version 2) | ecosystem: Host-associated > Plants > Roots > Rhizosphere...
CCTGCACGGGAGCAGCGCGAACTCCAGCAGCAAGCCACGCCTCAACCTGCTGATCAACGCCGGGATCGACGATTTCGCCGTCCTGCCCCAAAGCTACTTCGCCACGCGGGCTGACGACGATCGCGCCTCGCCCGTCATCTATCCCGTCGCCGCCTGATCTATCGGCTTGAGCCAGAGCGGAGCCATCGGCTTGCTCTGCGTCGTGATCGCGCTTGAATTGAAATGCTGCGCACAATCGCCGCGTCTATCGAGATGTTCAACGAGAAGGCAGAGGGATGGGGCGGAAAGAGCGATCCGAAAACAAGGCGAGTGGAACGCCCGCTTCACGGCCAGCGGATGATCCGGATACATTCGTCAAGCACATCCACGCCTTGGTTCGCGATCGGCTCGGCGGCCAGTTGGACGAAGGATCGTTGGAGCGCCTGACCGGCGGGGCCAGTCAGGAAACCTGGGCGTTCGCGATGCAGTCGCCATCGCGCGGCACGGTAAGGCTGATCTTGCGCCGAGTGCCAACGGGAGTGGCGCTCGCCGACGTGGGCATCGGCCCGGAGCGCGAAGCCTGGCTCATCCAGCGTGCCGGCACCGGGGAAGTGCCGGTGCCAGACGTCATCCATGTGCTGGAGCCCTCCGACCAACTGGGTAGAGGGTTTATCTCCGCTCGCGTCGATGGCGAAACGCTGGCGATCCGCATCAATCGGGATGAGCAATTCGCCGCAGTCAGGCCGCATCTGGCACAGCAGTGCGGCACGGTGCTTGCCGGGATTCATACGATCGACCTGAGCGACGCTCCGGACTTGCCGTACCGCCCTGCCAAAGTGCAGCTGCTGGATCTTCAGCAGATGCACCGCAACGCTCCGGTGCGCAGCCCCATCTTCGAGCTCTCCTTGCGCTGGCTGTCGCTCAACCTGCCCGAAGACAGCGGCGTGCCCCGCCTTGTGCATGGCGATTTTCGCAACGGGAACCTGATCATCGGCACCGACGGCGTGCGTGCAGTGCTGGATTGGGAGCTGGCGCACATTGGCGATCCCGTCGAAGATATCGCCTATATCACCCTGAACAGCTGGCGGTTTGGAACGATCGACAAGCCCGTTGGCGGTTTCGGCGAGTACGAACAGCTGCTCGACGGCTATGTCGCGAGTGGTTTGCCCCGTCCTCCGCATGCAGCGATCCGCTTCTGGCAGATTATGGGTTCGTTGCGCTGGGGCCTCGTCTGTTGGGAAATGGCACGACCGCCTGAGCCGGGGGCGGCCATCACCGTGGAGCGGGCCATGATCGGTCGGCGGGCCTCCGAGGTTGAACTGGACCTGCTCGATCTCCTCGCGGGGGACGAATTCGTATGAGGGCTTATCCTGAATCCGCGGTCATGCTGGATGCCGTTGTCCGGTATCTCCGCGCCGATGGCGCCTTGGCAGCCGGCAACGACTTCAACATGCGGGTCAGCGTCAACATCCTCGAGTTGGTCGCGCGCGAACTGCGTCAGCAGGATGGCGCGGCAGCGCGCGAGCATCAGCGCCTGCTCAAACTCCTCGGCGCAGGAGAATTGGACGCACTGAGGGACGTGTTATGCGCCCGTATTGCGGACGGCACGATCAAGATGAACGATCCGCAGATGCTTGAGCACCTCCGATTGACCACGCTCGACCGTATTTCCATCGATCAGCCCCGATACTCGGCTTATCGGCGGGCCATCGAACGACAGAATACTTCTGAGATTTAGCAAAGGTTTTTAGATATGACATCAAGCAATGAGATGAACTTCGACCTTCCAGACGATTTGACCGCGTACTTGCACGAGATGGATCGGTTCATCGAGGCGAAAATTCGTCCGCTCGAGCAGCAGGATGATAATATCCGCTTTTTCGATCACCGCCGCGAATGGGCGCGGACCGACTTCGAGAATGATGGATTGCCCCGCCACGAATGGGAAGCCCTCCTCAAGCAGGCGCAGCGGCTGGCGGATGAAGCCGGGTACTGGCGCTTTGGACTGCCCTCGGAATTCGGCGGCAAGGATGGTTCGAACTTATGGATGGCGGTCATCCGCGAACACCTCGCGGCTAAAGGGCTGGGCCTCCACAATGATTTGCAGAACGAGCATTCGATCGTGGCGAATTTGGCGCAGATCATCATGCTGCGCGAATTCGGGACGGAAGAGCAAAAGAACAAATTCATCCCCGGAATGATCGTCGGAGAACTGTTCCTGGCCTTCGGGCTGACTGAGCCGGAACACGGCTCGGATGCCACTCACATGGAAACAAAGGCGGTTCGCGAAACGCGCGATGGCCGTGCCGGGTGGCGGATCGATGGCCGTAAGATGTGGACCAGCGGTCTCCACGTGGCGAGCCACGTGATCACCTTCGCCCGCACGTCGGGCAAGGCAGGCGACGCCAAGGGCATCACCGCGTTCCTCGTGCCGAAGGAAACGCCGGGCCTGGAGGTTGAGCAGTGGATGTGGACATTCAATATGCCCACCGACCATCCCCGCGTGCGCTTGAGCAACGTCTGGGTGGAGGAAGAGGCGATCTTCGGCCCGATGGACGAAGGTCTGTCGCTGGCCCAATCCTTCGTTCACGAAAATCGCATTCGCCAGGCGGCCAGTTCGCTGGGGGCGACAACCTTCTGTCTTAATGAAAGCGTAAAGTATGCGCGCGAGCGCAAGCCCTTCGGTGAGGCTCTCGCGCGCAATCAGGCGATCCAATGGCCGCTGGTCGAGATTGCCACGCAGTGCGAGATGTTGCGCCTCCTGATCCGCAAGACGGCTTGGCAGATGGATCAGATGGAACAGAAGGACGTTGCCACCTACTTGTCCGACAAGGTCAGCATGTGCAACTACTGGTCGAACCGGCTGGCATGCGAGGCAGCCGATCGGGCGATGCAGGTACACGGCGGAATCGGCTATTCCCGCCACAAACCGTTCGAGCATATCTACCGGCACCACCGGCGCTATCGCATCACCGAAGGGGCGGAAGAAGTGCAGATGCGGAAAGTCGCCGGCTTTCTGTTCGGCTTCATGGGCCCGAACAAATCGCGCCCGTAAGACAATCAAGCGCCCGCGCAAGCAGCGTGCTCGATCACAATTTCATGTTTCCCAGGAGACTCAGCATGCAACTTCAGAACAAAGTGGCCGTCATCACCGGCGGTGGCAGTGGCATCGGCCGCGAATCCACCTTCCGGTTCGTTGAGGAAGGCGCCAGCGTGGTGATCGCAGACCTCAATCGCGAGACCGGTGAGGCCACGCTAGAGCAGGCGCGCGCGCGGGGTATCATCGACCGCGTCCGCTTCGTGGCCACCGACGTGAGCAAGGAGGAAGACATCCAGCATGCAGTGAACACAGCGGTGGCCGAGTTCGGTCGACTGGATTGTATGTTCAACAATGCCGGCATCCCCGGCGCACTGGGCCCGTTCGAAGAAATGGATGTGGCCGACTGGGATTTCACCTTCGCGGTGCTGGTGCGTGGACCGTTTCTTGGTCTGAAGCATGCGGCCCGGCAGTTCAAGAAACAGGGCACGGGGGGCGTCGTACTGCACACCTCTTCGGTGTCGTCGCAGGTCGGCGCCGCCGGGCCACGCGCCTATGCTGTCGCCAAGGCCGCCGTGTCGCACATGGCCAAAGTGGCGGCCGTGGACATGGCCGCTTACCGCATCCGCGTGAACGCGATCGCGCCCGGTCCCATCCTGACCGAGATCACCGGCAAGGATCCGGTAGCGGCCGCCAAGCGACTGGTGGGCGGACATCCTTGGCCCGATCATGGTCTGCCTAAGGACATCGCCGATGCTGCGGTGTTTTTGGCGAGCGACAATGCGCGGTTCATCACCGGTCAGACGCTGTTCGTGGACGGCGGAGCCTCTGCCGACAGCAGCATCGAACGGCGGCTCGGCCGGGGCGATCAGTGGTCGACGATCTCCGGACTTCATCACGGCACGACCGGGGAGAAATCCACGATCCGTCGCCTGGCAGAATAAGATTGGCGCCCTCGCCTGCTTGATAAACACCGGTCTAGGGCGCCGTTCCTCCGGGGCGAAGCGCACAGACAGGCAGGGAGGCGACCTTGACCGTCGGCCGGTTGTGCTGCCTGGGCCCGAACGCCAGTCTCCAAAAATCAGTCTTCGTGAAAAATCATAGTCCGGTTCGTGTTAGGGAGCGCCGATGCCACTCAGACAGCCACCTGCACTTGGGCAGACCATGCTCATGCCGGATACGTTCAAGGATCGGATCGTCGCGATCACGGGCGGCGGAACGGGCCTTGGCAAGGCGATGGCGGTGGAGTTCGCGCGACTTGGCGCCACTGTCGCCGTACTCAGCCGTGGCGACGAGCACCGCGAGCGCGGCGTTGAGCAGCTTCGAGCAATGGGCGGCCGCGCTGAAGGCTTCGCGGTCGATGTGCGCAACCCCGATCTGGTCGCCAAGGCGTTCGACGACGTGACCGACAGGCTTGGTCCGGTTGACGTGCTGGTGAACAATGCATCAGGAACCTTCGCCTGCCCCGCGGAAGACCTCAGCCTCAACGGCTGGCGCTCGGTTGTTGAGATCGTGCTCGATGGAACGTTCTTCTGCTCACGCGAGTTCGCGCGTCGCCGCATGGCGGCGCAGCGCGGCGGCGCGATCCTCAACATCGGTTCCAGTTATGCTTGGACAGGCGGCCCGGGTTCAGCGCATCTGGCCTCCGCCAAGGCTGGAATCATCTCCATGACTCAGTCTCTGGCGGTGGAGTGGGCACCGTCAGACATCCGCGTCAACACGCTCGTGCCCGGGCCTTTCCCGCACGACGATCTGCCGGATGGGCTCAAGGCGCTCTATGGTAGCCAGAAAGCGGCAACGAAGGTGCCCGCAGGGCGGGTTGGGGTGCCGCAGGAACTCGGCTGGGCGGCGACATACCTGTGTTCGCCGTTCGCCAACTTCGTGACCGGTCTCACTTTCGTGATCGATGGCGGGTATTCCTTGCGCTATCAACTCAGCTCACCCGAGTTTATCCCGGTCAGAGAACAGCTTGGTGCGGAACCCTTTTGAATCCATGGACCCGTATTTCGGAGCGTTCGCCGTCAATGCGATTGTGAACCCCCACTCTGGCGGCTAGCCATTTCTTGTCTAGAGGGAGAGAATAGATGGTTGATGCTGCAAGTATCTTCGGAATTGCGGACAAGACCGCGCTTGTGCTGGGCGGCGGACTCGGCATGGGAGAGAGCAGTTCCAGGCTGCTGGCGGAGGTCGGATGCGACGTGGCTATCGTCGATATCGACGCCGACCGGGCGGAAACGGTGGCAAAGACGGTAACGAACCTGGGGCGCAAGGGTATCCCGATTGTCGGCAATGTCTTGGATCCGGGGGCAGCCGAGCGGATCATCGCCGAGGCAGAGGAAAAGCTCGGCGGGCTCGACATTCTGGTCGCCATCGTGGGCCAGGCGCAATTCGTGCACTTCCTCGACATGACCCCCGAGCAGTGGGAACTCGATATCAATCGCAACTTGCGCTATTTCGCGTTTGCCGCCCAGGCTTTTGCGCGCTCGCTCGTGCGGCGCGGCAAACCTGGCGCGATCACGGCCATATCGTCGGTCAGCGGCCTTCAATCAGCTCCCCATCACGCGGCTTACGGCGCCGCCAAGGGTGGCCTGATCAACCTGGTCAAGTCCCTGGCGTCAGAGCTTGCCGAGTATAACATCCGGGTCAACAGCGTGGCTCCTGGCTCCATTCTCACCGACCGACAAGCCGCCGCCCCTGCGGCAGCGGAAATTCAGGCCAAGATGAAAGCCAGCCTGGTTCCCTTCAAGCGTCATGGCGAAACCGACGACATCGGCAACGCGGTTCGGTTCCTGTCGTCCAAGATGGCGAACTACATCTCCGGACACACTCTTGCCGTAGATGGCGGGTGGATGTCCGCTTATACGCTGGGGAACCTGCTGGACGGACCCGAGTTCGCAGCGCAGTTCAACGCAAAATAGCTCGATATGATCTGATCCCGAACCGCTGAATCGCTTCGCATTAGAGGGATTCGTCTTGGTCTTTCTTGGGAGGGAAGAGCGGCGCAGATACGACAATGCGGAGCGGTCGCGAGGCGCCATCGGAGCAGGCCTCCGATCACTTGACGAAGCCTGGTGGCGCAGCCAGCCGCCACCGTCATCCTGGGATGCATTCCGGGGACAGGGTCAAGAAGGAGCCAGACTCCACCTCTGAATGGTAACGTCAGGGGAGCATGTCAGAGCGAATGCGGAAAGCGCAGCAATCCATTCTGCATTGAAATGGTCGACATATCTGCTACGATTCCGTGCTCTGGGGGGGTATGGTTTATTCGTGGACGGTATGATTGGCCATGCTTGCGCAGCGTAGAAATCAATCCAAGTCAGCCACTCGTGCGTTGGATATCCTCGATTTTCTGGCCAATTCTGAGGAGCCACGCCGCGCCTGCGAGATCGCCGAAGCGTTCGGCATTGCCAGATCGAGCACGGATCAACTGCTCAAGACTTTGGTTGACAGCGGATATTTGCTGATCGACCAAGACACCTTGGGTTATTCACCCTCGCTGCGCTCCGCCTGGATGGGGCACCAGCTGACCAAAGCCGTCCCTAACGTCGATCGGCTTCGCGATATCCTCGACGAAGTCTATGGCGAAAGCGGCGAGGCGGTAACGCTGTCCGTTCAGAACGACTGCTCTATGCAGATGATGGCCTTCGCTGGCGGAGATTACACGCTGGAAGTTGGATTGAAGCTACCGGTCTTGGGTTCGACGATCGGCAGTGCAGTGCTGACCGCGAAGTCCTCTGCAGCCATTATGAAATTGATTCGTCGCTCGCGCCGGCAATATGTGATTGCGCGCGAGGGCGATTGGGGTGAACCTTTCATTCGCCAAATCGAGCTTTTCAGAATGAAGGGATACTCGTGGCGAAAGATCGATGACACGAGTGCGGACCGTCTGCGTCCGCCTTACGACATGTGGACATTGGGAATGCGATTGCCCGATGCCTGTGGAATTAAGGATACCGTGCTGGGTATGGCTGGACCCGTCTGGCGCGTACGGGCTCGGGAAAGGGAGCTGATCAACCTGATGCGCCGCACCATTCGCAAGAATCTCTCAAGCTGCGCTTAACGCCTGGTGCCGGCGGCGAACAACGCCGCGCGGCGAGCAATCGCATCCCGCAGGTCGATCAGGCGTCACCGCCGTCCGCCACCCTCCATCGGATTTGGTTCCGCGGACTTGCCCTGGCGCGTTGCGCTCTCCATCCCGAGACCGCCAGGAACCGTGTCACCTCATGCCGCATCAATCGGTACTATTAGTCTCGTTTCCCATCCTCTGTTTAATTGGACCCCTATTCAGCTCCACTTCCCCGAAGCCGAATTTCGTAGATCGCCGCAGAAAGCTGGATTACAGCAGGCGGCAGCAGAGAGATGCACAGGAGTGTCAAATATGACGTTTTCGAATGACCGTTTCCGGCTCGATGGGAAGGTTGCTATTGTTACAGGTGCCGGAGGAAGAGGGAATAGCATCGGGCGCGCCTACGCAATGGGGCTTGCGCAGGCTGGAGCAGCGGTCATCGTCGCCGACCTGAACGAAGACGGCGCGAAAGGTGTCGCTGAAGAGATCACCGCGGCAGGCGGAAAGGCGTTGGGCGTTCGGGTCGATATCACCGATCCCGCCACGGTCGAGACAATGGTTTCTCTGGCGACCGATCAGTTCGGCGGAATTGACATTCTCGTCAATAACGCGGCCTTGATGGCCGAACTAAATTTCGCTCCACTGGTCGAAACTCCGGCGGAAGATTGGAACCGTGTGCTGAACGTCAATCTCACTGGGGCGTTCAATTGCGCGAAGGCGGTTGTGCCGGTGATGCGGCAGCGCGGCGGTGGGAAGATCATCAACCAAGTTTCAGCGGGCGCGTTCCCGGCTACAACGCTCTACGGGATCAGCAAGATCGGCCTCGTCGGTCTGACGACGACGCTCGCCTATGAGTTGGGCCGTGACAAGATCAACGTGAACGCCATTGCTCCCGGCAACACCACGAGTGCAGCCGGAGCGTCCCTCACGCCAGACGATTCCCCGACTATAAAGTTGCTGGAGATGCAGATCGCGATGCGCGTGAGAGGAACGCCAGACGAGTTGGTAGGCGCGATGATGCTGCTCGCCTCTCCGGCCGGCGATTGGATTACCGGCCAAGTGCTGCACGTCGATGGCGGGTGGGTTATTCGCCCGTAACTGTGCGTTGATATCCAAAGGCCGCCGTCGAGGCGAGCCTTTGGAGTCAATGGATGTGTTTCAGTGAAGCATGATCGCCTTTTTTATCATGCCCTGCGTGGCTAGGGCTGCACCGGGAGATCGCTTCGTGTGGATTGATCAAGATTTCGCAGCGCGGCCGCGCAGCTGCGGCCAAGTCGCCTGAATCTGCGGCACCTTACCGGCTGATGCGTCCGCCCACCAGGTTGGCTACCTTTCGATCTGGCGTTCGTCGCTACATGCCGTGATAATGCGTGCTGACCCGGCGGTCGCGTTTAGGAGTCAAGCCGCTCGATGATCAACGCCGGTGCCATGCCCCCGGCCGCGCACATGGTGACGAGGCCCAGCCTCTTGCCGGTTCGCTCCAATTCGTCGAGCAGGGTGCCAATCAGCATTGCTCCAGTCGCCCCCACCGGATGACCCAGGGCCATTGCCCCACCATTGACGTTCACTTTGGCGCGATCCAGACCGAGATCGCGGATGAACTTTTCGGAAACGACCGCGAACGCCTCATTTATTTCCCAAAGATCGATATCCTCGACCGTCAGAGCGGCCTTTGCGAGTACCTTTTTGACTGCCGGCACCGGTGCGTTGAGCATCAACGTGGGATCATCGCCGACATTGGCTGAGGCCAAAATTCTCGCGCGCGGCCTCCAGCCCATCTTCGCGGTATAGGCTTCGGACGCAAGAAGCACCGCGGCCGCTCCGTCAACCACCCCAGATGAGATGCCGACGTGGTGAATGGGCTGAATGTCGATATCCGGATACTTGCGGTTGATTGCTTGGCGAAAAGTCTCTGCGCCATTGCCCATGTGCATGTCCAAAATCTTGGCAAAAGCAGGCTTGAGTTCCGCCATCCCCTCGAGCGACGTGTCCGGTCGGGGGTATTCATCGCGATCCAGCACAAGCTGGCCCTTATCGTCGACCACGGGCACGATCGAGCGATCGAAGCGGCCTTCTTCGATTGCGCGCGCCGCCCGCTGCTGGCTGATAAGGGCAGCGCGTTCAAGGTCCGCCCGGCTCAAACCTTCCATTGCCGCAATGGCATCTGCTGCAACGCCCTGATTGGATTGAGGTTGGATGTCCTGGAGGTGGGCATTCCCGGCGTCGAGGTCATATTGCTTCACGCCGGCAGCCATTTCTTCCTGCAGATGCGTCTGCATCGCGGACATCATTTCCGTCCCTCCCGCAATGACGCATTCTTCCATGCCAGACCTGATCTGCGCCGCAGCCAGTGCAACGGCCGTTACCCCGCCGCCGCAGGCCCGATCAATTGTGACGCTGGAAGCACGAACATCATAGCCGGCGTCCAAAGCAGAGAGCCTTCCGACATTTCCGGTTTGTGTCCCTTTGCGAATGCTGCTGGACCAGATGATATCGTCGACTTCTTCCGTTTTGATGCCATTGCGCTCTTTTAGCGCCTTAAGCACAGTTGCCCCCAGATGGTGGGGGTGGAGATGGGTGAGAGCCCCCTTCCCCGGCTTCCCGATTCCGCGGGCGGTCCTCACCGCATCGATGATGTAGGCTTCGGCCATACATTGCACTCCGGCTTTGATAAGCGTTACAAACGAAGATGTCTTGCGGGCGGATCACCACTGTGAAGGCGCCCCCTCCCAATTTAATGCCCCTACACTCTCGAGCTTGCTCCGGCTCAACCGTGAAGTTGCTCTTACATGGTTGGTTAATGGCCCTTCATAGTCCGGCTGCTCCAACCCCAAACCCCGGACCCAGTTCAATTGTCTGAGACGCCTCCCACAATCGCGGGCGACCGAGCGAGACCGATTTTTGTTTCCACCCTGCAGGCCGCCATCGAACCGACAACACTACGGCAGCTTGCCTGCAACACTGCACGCGCTTTGTTCGCCTGGCGCATAGGCGGCCGATCGCCGATCAGCCTCACCGCAATCGAGTCAAGAAAACTGCGCGGCTTGGCCAAACCACCTTTCGTCATGCCTTCGCTTTTTCGACTTCCGGCATAGGGCCCGGCCTTCAGGCCGCGAGTTTCTGGCCGGTGTGGACGATCGGTTGGATGCCGAAGAGCTTGGCGGCATTGAGGCCGACGGCATCGCGCCAGGTGGCGTCGCTGACATTCAGATCCGTGAACAGCTGATCGACGATGTCACGGCTGACCGGCCAGGTTCCTTCGGCATGTGGATAGTCCGAGCCCCACATGATGTTGCGCGAGCCGGGCAGCCTCTTGTCCGCCGCGACGATGCAGGCGCGATCATGCTGGAACGCCGACCAGATCTGGTCGTCGATGATCTGGCTCGGCTTGCGCGAGAGCTGAGGCCGCACGTAGAACGCATGCGCCTCAGCAACTTCGTCCATGCGTTCGCCCAGCGCGACGAGCCAGCTGGCGCCGCTCTCGATGAACGCCACCCGGGCACCGGGATTGCGATCGAGCACGCCGCCGCTGACCAGATACATCGCGGTGTTCATCGCATCCATCGCCTGGCTGGCATAGTTGATGATGGCACCACCGGGACCCTTTTCGGAGATCACGCTTTCGAGCCCGGTACCGGTATGCATCACGAACACGATGCCGTGCTGCGCGGCCTTTGCGAAGATCGGATCCCAGGCCTCGCTGTTGTACTTCGGCAGGCCCACCGGGCTCACCGCCGGCAGCATGGCTGCGGTGAACCCCTTGCTCGCCAGATAATCCAGTTCGGCCAGCGTGCAGGAAAAATCCATCACCGGCAGCATGCCGCACTTCACCAGGCGGTGCTGATGGCCTTCGAGAAACCGATCGTTCCAGTCGTTATACACGCGGGCCGATGCCGCTTCGGCTTCGGCATCGCCGACCGCATAGAGCCACAGGCCAAGCTGCGGAAAACAGATCTCCGCATCGATCCCTTCGAGATCCATGTCCTCGAACCGACCCGCCAGCTCACGCGTCCCACGCCGCTCGGTAAAGGTGGGAATCTCGCGATGCTTCCCCAGGCGAACCCGGTGAATGACCTTCTCGTCCGTTCCGGCGATCAGATAGTCTCCATCCTTGCGCACGTGAAGCGCATGCCGCTTCAGGCTTGTCGGCAGGCCATCCACATAAAGCGCGTCGGGCTCCTGAATATGGCTATCAGCACTGAAAACAAACGGTTTCATTTCGATCTCCTTATGGCCCGTTCAGCGCCGCAGTTTCATCCCGATTACCTGACGACCGACGCCACCAGATCAGCAGCCCCACAGCGATCGAAAGCGACCCTCGCCTACTACTCGTCGGCTATGTTCATCCAGATGTTCTTTGGCTGAAGAAATGCATAAAGCCCTTCGATTCCGCCGAGCCTTCCATGCCCAGAACGCTTCCAGCCGCCGAAGGGCACATTAGGCTGCATCGCTTCATGCGATCCGTTAACATGAATCTGGCCCGCCTGAAGCTCCCGCGTCACGCGGTGAGCACGGCCGAGATTCCGAGTGTGGACGTAGGCACCGAGCCCGAACTCCGTGTCATTTGCAAGAGCAATCGCTTCATCTTCGGAGTCGAAGGGGGTTACGGATAACACCGGCCCGAAAACCTCATTGCACGCAATTTCACTTTTCGGATCAACATCAGCTAGCACCGTAAGGGGTAGGAAATAGCCCTCGTCGTAATGTCCTTGCAGCTTTTCACCGCCGCATACCAGGCGGGCTCCGCCTTGGATTGCACGTTCGGTCATGCCTTGGATGCGGTTCATCGCCCTCTCCGAAATCACAGGCCCAACCAAAGTCGACGAATTAAACGGATCACCGATGGGAATATGCTTCGCGGCGCTCGCCAGCATATCGAGATAGCGATCGTAAATGTTTCGCTGCACGAGTAGCCGTGTCCCATTGACACAGCCCTGACCGCTTACGGTCACAATTCCAGACAAGCCTCGCTGGGCAGCGCGCTGCAATTCCGCGTCGTCAAATACAATCACCGCTGACTTACCGCCAAGTTCCAACCCGCACGGCTTCAGCGTTTCAGAAGCGCGCACTAGGATCTTTTTTGCGGTTGCCCCGGATCCGATGAACTGAATCATGTCGATATCGGGATGACCCACCATCGCATCGCCGACGTCCGGACCGCCAGTCACCAGGTTTACGACGCCGGCCGGAAATCCCGCCTCATGGATCAACTCGACCAGCTTCATGATGCTATACGGCGCAAGCTCGGGAGCCTTGAGCACGATACAGTTACCCGCTGCAAGCGCGGGCGCCATGCACATCGACGAAGCGAACAGCGGCCCATTCCAAGGCACTATCGCACCGACCACGCCGAACGGCTCATACGACACATAGTCGTGTGTTTCGCCCTGCCACATCGGCACGGTCCGACCGTGGATCTTGTCGGCCCAACCACCGAAATAGCGATACTTCTGCGCAGCCGTGGGCGGCAAAAACGGAGCAGCCATGCTGATCGTGCCGTTCTCGGCGATCACCGGAAGCACGAATTCGTTTGCTCTGGCTTCCAGAAGCTCTGCCAGCTTGAACATCAGGTTGCGGCGGACGTCACCCCGCATGGCACGCCAGGCTGGAAACGCGGCCCGTGCAGCGGCCACGGCGCGATCGACATCGGCAGAACTGGCCATGCGCAGTTCACGCGAAACGCGTCCGGTGCCCGGATAGACATGCGCGAGAAGCTCACCCGTCCCCGCCTCTGTTGCTTCGCCGCCGATGAACTGGGAGAAACGCGGTAAGGTGGCCGCCTCGGGATGCTGGAATGCCATTCAACCTCTCTCGACTAATAGACCGAATCGTGTGCTCGAAACTTGACACCGTTGTACGCAAACTGGCTTTGTTCGCAAGCACGATCAAGCCGCTCCGCCATTGCCTGTTTTCGTCCTCGCGGCAGCAGCTGTCCTGTCTTACCGGGACCGCCGGGTCATTGCGGTCATTGCGGTCATTGTGCCCACCCTCAAGGCCGAATCTCCGTTTAGCCGATCCTGAATTTAGCCCTTTGCAGGGGCTGTCATTCTCGTTCTTTCGTACTGACCAACCCACCGATAGGGCGGCTGGTCGACGGGCATTGCCGGAACTTCTTAGTCCTGGATTACCATGTGGAGTGGGATTTGCGCGACGAAATCACCGCGGATGAAGATTAAAGCGTCCGGCGCATGGAACCGCCGGAGGAACAGGCCAGGCATCTCGGAAACTTATCAGTGCATCGCTGACTCCGGCGCCATGGCTGTCTTTGGAGACCGCCATGTCTTCCTAAGGGCTGGCGACTGGCCTGTTCGAACGCGCGCGACAGCCGAGCAACGGCGCTGGACAGTTGACGGAGTTGTCAAGACGTGTAACTTCGCCTGCCGAAAACGAACAAAAGGAGAGCGGATGGACTTGGCCCTCGTCGAACCGTCCATGGCTCACGCACAATGGTCTCGGATTCAATGGTCGCCATCTTACTCGATGGCGCCTTCAACTGCTAGCGCAGGGATCGCCGGCGGCGAGTGGCGGCCGGAGAAGCTTGCGCGGATATCGCAAGCGGCACATCCGCTGGAATTCTTGGCGCGACCATCGTGATCGACGTCAGCAACCTTAGCCTGATCAAGATGTTGCTGCCCTGTGCAGGTCCGATGCACCTTGGCCTTATCGTTCCTGACCTGGATCGGGCCATGCAAAGCTATGGGCGACTGTTCGGCTGGAAGTGGACCTCTGCGGTGCGCGTGCGCCATGAGATTGAAGGCCCCTGCGCTGCGGAGGCGGAGCTTCATGTCGCCTTTGCCGCTGGTTCGCCGCTGGTGGAGCTCATCGAGGATCGGCCCGGTACGATCTGGACCGCCGCGAACACGCCGCTTCACCACCTTGGCTGCTGGGTGAGAGACCTCGATGAAGCCGGCAACATCCTGATCGATGCCGGTTTCGCACTCCGCGGCCGTGGCCGGCGGGTCGGAACACATCGCTTCGCTTACGCCTACTACGGCAATCGTGATGGGCTTCTGTTGGAAATCCAGGATGCACGCTTCCGGCCGGGGTGGCAGACTTGGTTGGATGGCGCCGCGTAAATCGGAGAGCATGTCACCAAGGCCCAACGCCCCGACGCGAAGGCTTTGCGGGCCTAGTGCTGACGGCAAGCGGCGTCTGTTTTCGAACACCTGTCCGCGTCCGGCAGGAGTTCCCACATACCTGATCAAGAGGCTGAATATGCGTGCTATGACGATCGACCGCTGCGGAGGCCCCGAAGTGATGCACCTGGCGCAGATCGAAACGCCGGAACCCGGCCCTGACGAAGTCGTGATCAAGCTGGCCTGTGCCGGGGTAAACCCTGTGGACTGGAAGTGCCGTGAAGGCTGGTTGTCGCGGTTTTTCGAGTACAAGTTTCCATTTGTTCTCGGTTTTGCCGGCGCAGGCATCGTCTCGGCGGTCGGTCCCAACGTGACCGACTTCCAGGTGGGGGATCGGGTGGTCACCAGCTCGAACCAGGGCAAGGGCGAAAACGGCACTTACGCCGAATATGTGAAATCGGCCCAGGCACGCGTGGCCCATCTCGCCGAGTCCGTCGAGTTTGCGGTGGGCGCTTCCGTTCCCACCGCCGCGGTTACCGCCTGGGAAGCCGTGTTCGGCACCGGCGCGATAAAGTCCGGTCATAAGGTGCTAATCAATGGTGGCGCTGGCGGCATGGGCAGTTTTGCAATCCAGTTCGTCAAACATGCAGGCGGCCACGCCGCGGCGACCTGTGGGCCGCGCAACCTTGACTATGTCCGCGAGATGGGCGCCGAATATGCTATCGACTATCGCGCGCAAAACGTCCGCGAAGCCGTGTTGCAGTGGGCACCCGACGGCGTGGATCTGCTGATCGACCTGGTCGGACAAGGCACGATCCTGGACGGCCTCGACATGGTTCGGTCCGGCGGACGGATTGTTCCCATCGCGACCCTAATCGAGAATGAGCCGTTTTGGGATAAAGACAAAGCCAAGGCGCGCGGCGTGCAAATTGTCCCGACCATGAGCAACAGCCAGCAGGCCGGGGAACAGCTGCGCACGATCGTCGGTCTTTACAATCAAGGGTTGCTCCGTCCGCCGGCCATCGAAGTGCTACCTCTCGTCGAGGCCGCCGAGGCGCATCGTCGAGTGAGAGAGGGCCATGTGCGCGGCAAGATCGTGCTGAAGATCGCGGATCTCTAATTTTCAAAGTCCATGCGAGAGGCGCCGCGCGATGAGCGAACCTGGTCAGGAGAACATCTTTTATCTCGATCATCTGGTCGCTCAGCCGGGTCGTGCCGAGGAACTGTTGCGGTTTTACATGTCGGACTATGTGCCACAGGCCAAGGGGCGCGGCCTCTCTCTGGTCCATCGCTGGGTGACGCCGCCGCTCTGGCTGAGGGAGCAATCCAATGAATTGTTCGTGATATGGTCGGTCGAGGGGGCGCAAGCCTGGTGGGACGCGGCCCGTCACCGCCGCGCGGACCCAAGCTTCCTCGGCTTTTGGAAAGAGGCGCAGCCGATGATCCTCAGCCGCCGCCGTCTGTTCCTATCCGATGTCGATGACGTGAGCTCGCTCAATCATGTATAGGATCACGAAAATCCTTACCCTGTCCGAAGGGGCGGACACAGCGGCGCTGATCCACGATCTGGCGGCTACTGCCGGGAACAACCGGCAGGTCCTGGGTTCCGCTTTGGCGCCGACCCTGCCCGAGGCGAGTGCCGCGGGCGATTACATCTGGCGCCTGCACTTCGCGAACGAAGCTGGCGCCCGCGGCTGGGCGTTAGCGGACGGGCTAGAGGCCAATGCCATCATGAACGACCCCGCGCGGGTGCGGCAGGTCGACTCCGTTGGCTACATGAGTGGACGTACCGGCAGCAAGCAAACGCTCTCGCGCGGCGTCTATCGTTTGCTGATGATAAGCCTGAACGAGGCGGCCAACGCCGCCGACGTTGCCCAGTTCGAATATGAAACTTACGAAATGGGGCTATACATTCCCAGCATAGTCCAATGGCGGATCAGCCGGGTCAGCGATGGCTCTAGCGCGGGGCCGTGGACACATATCTGGGAACAGGAATACCGCGACCCCGACGGGCTCCTCAAAACCTACATGCTTCATCCACACCACTGGGGGTGGATCAATCGCTGGTACGATCCGGAATGTGCCGAACACATAGTCCATAACGTCTGCCAATCATTCTGCCTCTTCGACAACAGCGCGTTCTAAACAGGTTTTGCTGAGGAGTGCGGCCGTTCCGTCCGATCAGCTTGGGGGGCGCTTCATCCGAACGGGAGAACGGCAACGCTGGACACCATATGCCTGCCGCAACCCCAACCCATTGCCAAAGGCGATAAATTACGCTCTCCTGCGGGGCGGCCGAGCGCTTTGCCAAGCGCTGCCACAACGCCCGCATTGACAACATCATCTTGGCCGTTCGAATGCCATAATCAGACCCATGTTCAGCTAAGGAGCAGGGATGCCAGGTCCACTTTCCGGAATACGCATTGTCGACGTAACGAACGTGGTGTTCGGTGCCTATGGAACGTCCGTTCTGGCTGACCTGGGGGCTGACGTCATCAAGATCGAGGCCCCCAAGACCCCGGTGGGTGGCGCCGGCGGGGATGTGATGCGATATCCGGGCCATCAGCCCGAGGGGACGCCGCCCGGATTGGGGCCGATTTTCTTGACGATAAACCGCAACAAGCGTTCCGCCGTCATCGACCTGGCCACCTCCGCCGGAAAGGAGACGCTAAGGAAGCTGATCGGCACCGCCGACATCTTTGCCTCAAACATGCGCATGGCCGCGCTGGAGCGTTACGAACTGGACTATGAGAGCCTTCGCGCGCTCAAGCCGGACCTGATCTATGTCCATTGTGCGGGCTATGGCCGCGGCGGTGCCTATTACGGAAAACCCGCCTATGATGACGTCATCCAGGCGCAGTCGGGCTTTGCCAGTCTGGCCAGCCGCGTCGACGGCGGTCCCCCACGCTATGTGCCCTCCATCATCGGCGACAAAACCGCGGGGCTGTTCATGGCCTATGCCACCCTGGCTGCACTCGTCCACAAGGAGCGCACCGGCGAGGGGCAACTGGTCGAAGTTCCGATGCTGGAATGCCTGACCAGCTTCCTGCTGGTCGAGCATCTATTTGACCAGGCGTTCGATCCGCCAACGGGCGATTGGACCTACCGGCGGATCGCAACCGCCGCCCGCAAGCCCTATGCCACCCGCGACAGCTATATCGCGGTGATGCCTTATTCCGACCAGAACTGGCGGGACTTCTTCGACCTCGCCGGAGCCGATCCCGCCCTCGCAAACGACCCCCGATTAGCGAGTTATGAATCGCGGTCTGGCAGCTATCTCTGGATCTATTCCGCGATCGAGCCGCTGCTGTTGCGCTGGACCACGGACGAGTGGATGGAGATGCTGACGGCAAAAGGCATCCCCTGCGCGCGCATCAATGACCTCGCCGATCTGAAGACCGATCCGCACCTCACGGCCGTCGAATTCTTCCAGCGTCGCGACCATCCTGATGTCGGACCCTATTTCGCCATCAAGCCGCCGGTTCATTTTTCCGCCACGCCCGCGGAGATCCGCAGCGACGCGCCGCGCTTGGGTCAGCACACCGACGAGATATTGGCGGAACTCCGGTTACTGTAGCAGTGCCAGCCGGGGCGCGTGACCCGGCTGTGGTCAGGCGTGCGGCAGCGCGACTTCCGTCGTGCCGCCGCACTTGCGGTTCAAAGCAGCGTGCCCGGACGCGCTTCGGTATAATCACCGTTGTCAACGAGGACCTGGCCGTTCACGACGACCTTGTCGATGCCGCGAGCAGACCGGACGTAACGCCCGCCACCACCGGGAAGATCGTTGACCCATTCCTCGGGCTCGCGGCTGATCGTCGCCGGGTCGAACAGCACCAGGTCGGCGAATTTGCCCGGGGCGATTTCGCCGCGATCGACCAGCCCCCAGTCACGCGCGATATCCGAGGTCAATCGCTGGACAGCTCGCTCAAGCGTCATCAGCTTTTCGTCCCGGACATATTTCTCGAACAGGTAGCAAGTGTCTCCCGCTCCCGAGAAGACGGTAATATGAGCCCCTGCGTCGGCCGATCCGATATGCATGTAGGGGTGATCCAAGAGCTGAATGACGTGTTGCGGGTTCGCGTGGACCACGCCGGTCAGGGTAAAGGTCGTCTCCAGGCGGTCGGCCGCCACGATGTCGATCAGCACGGCCCCGATCCGCCGGCCTTGCTGGTCCGCCAATTCCTTCAGACTGTGCCCGACATAGCGCCGGTTCTGCTCTGCAACCACGTTCTGCACCACCAGCTTGGCAATGGTCGCGGCGAAGCTGTCCGCCTCGTCTTCCAGCGTTTTCCGCTCACCCGGGCTGTCTAGCATGGCGATCTTGTCGTCGAGCGGCCGGTCCATGAACGTCCGCCACAGCGGCGTTTTGCCGAACAGCACCGCGCCCTGGCCAAGGTTGATCGTCATGTCGAGCGGTCGGACCTGCGTTTGGCCGAACAGCTTCGCCCCCTGCTCCTGCCAATATTCAAGGCGCGCCAAGCGCTCTTTCCAGGGGCCATCCTTTCCGCCGATGACCAATATGGGGGACAGCGTGACGCGGCAGCCGGTTTCGAGCGAGAGTTCGCCGAACAGATCGAAATATTGCAGCGTGTCGGCGCCCTGGCGGAAGTCGGGAGAGACTTCCACCATCCTGTCGTGACGGGCCACCTCCGCCAGGAGTGCGGACAGCTCCGCCCGATCGGCATAGCGGCACGGCAGCTCCTGCCCGTGATGGTCAAGGTGGTTGTACGTAAACGACAGGCCGAACGAGCCGGCCTGCATGGCCTCGCGTAACACCCCTACCATCTCGGCCACTTCGATCTCGGTTGCTGCGCGTTGCTGCGATGCCGCGCCCATGACATAGGCCCGGATGGCGGCATGCCCCACGAAGGCACCGACGTTGGGGCCCAGACCCTGGCGCAGTTCCCGGAGATATTCGGCGGACGTTTCCCAGTTGAACGAGACGTTCTGGCGCAACAACCCGGTGTCCATGTCCTCAACCGAGCTGAACCAGCCGATCATCGTGTCCCTGTCGCCCGGCGCGACCGGCGCCAGGCTGACCGAACAATTTCCCATGATCAGAGAGGTGACACCGTGTTGCGGCGTGGGCGTGGCCAGCTTGTCCCAACAGAATTGCGGGTCATAATGGGTGTGCACATCGATGAAACCCGGGGCGAGCACTTTGCCCGCGGCGTCGATTTCTCGCTCTCCCTTGGTCCGGACATCCCCCATTTCCGCGATGCGATCACCCGCAATGCCGACATCACCCCTGAAGGCAGTTGCGCCCGTCCCATCGACGACAAGCGCATCGCGAATGACCAGCGACAGATTGGTCGAGGAAAATTCTTCAAGCATTGCACATCTCTCCGTAGGATGAGTGGCGCGTGTCCGCGCCTTCAAGAATCCGTAAGTCGCCGTTCGCGCTCACGGCCACGCACCGAATCTATGCCCGCGGCTGCGAAATAGCCGACCACCCCGCCCTACCTCGCACAAGGCGTCGACCATCACCGGCAAGTGCAGCAGGAAATCGCTCGGCATAAGGCGATAATTGTCCACCATGGCTGCGCAGGCGCAATCCGCGGTCGGGTTGGTGCACAGCCCCTCCAACTCCTCTGCGCACCGGGCGCGAAGGTCCTTGTTCATGCCCAGATCCAGAACCCGGCATCCGTTGCCGGTCCAGCGGTGTGGCGCGGTAGCGCGCTCCCCATCCGAACGCAGGTCGGCAACGGAACGAATGCAGAGAGCGGCCAGTTCTGCATGATGCGATTCGTCGAAGCTGCCTGGCCCCTCACCGCGGAACAGCACGCCGCGACGCACACGACCGCCACCGCCCATGGGTAGCGCGCCTAGATCGCGCAAACGCAGGCTAGAAAGTCCCGGGCTCATTGAGGGGCTCTTCGACCGGCGGACCCGATTTCGCCAGTCAGCTGTGCCACAGCCGCTCTGGCCCGGTCGGCCGAGCTGGCGCACGTCGCGCAGAGTTTGGCGATCCTGTGTCGGCCATGCAGCTCATCCCGTTCCATGTTCCGCCTCGTCCTGACCAACTGCGCAGAATCAGACCATCCGGTATTTGACGATTTCGTCAAGATTTTACAGGACCGGCGGCCTGAGCGTGGCGACGAGACTGGCCGCACCACGCCAATGGACCTCCCGTTCAGCGGACCGACAGTGCCCATAGCCCCTGGTCCGGTTCTCCTTTCGATCTCAGGCTTGTTCGATGGACCCACGAGGCGTAGCCTTCCGCATACCGCTGCGAAGGGTCTATTCCATCACGGGAGAGGATAGAAAAATGCAAGAACCTGTCTACAAAATTGCCGAGATTGTCGGGACTTCTGGCAGTAGCGTGGAAAAGGCTATCGAGAATGCGTTGACCCGGGCCGCCGGGACGCTGCGCAATATACGATGGTTCGAAGTCGTTCAAACGCGCGGTTCCATCGGTACCCGGCAGCAGATCCAGTATCAGGTTCTGCTCAAGGTTGGCTTCGCCCTCGAAAACTTACCGGTTGACCCCCCCTTTAACATAGACCTTCCCTGATCGAGAGCGAGATGTGGTACCTGCCGGGCAGATGCCGTGTGGAGCAGCGTCCGAGTCATGATTGTCAGTGCTCGGGCAGTCGACCAGGAAAAATTGCGCCGACAAGCAGCAGATAAAAATCGAACAAGGGCGAGAGAGAGCGGCCGATGAACCGACTGGGGCTTGATTATCTAACCTTGGCGGGCGCGGCGCCCGACGCTTTCGTCCGGCTGGCGGCCGAAGCGGGTTGCGGCCATGTTGCGCTACCGCCAGCCTTGTCGGATATCCTGGGGGCGCGGGGTCCGTCCTGGTCGCTCATCGCCGATGCCCACCTGCGCAGCGCGACCCGCAAGGCGCTGGCCGATACCGGCATTTCGCTCGCGCTGATCGACGGCTACGTACTGTACCCCGATTCGACGGCCGACGATCACCGCCGCGTCCTCGATCTCGCCGCCGATCTGGGGACGCGCCGTGTCAACACCGTGTCATTTGTCGACTGGCCGCGCACGCTGGACGAAACCGCGTGGATGGTCGCTTTGGCGGCCGAATACGGCATGACTGTTGTGGTCGAGCCTTGTGCGATGCTTACGGCCGCCAGTCTCGCGCAGGCGCTGGACCTGATCGCTCATGTCGGACTGCTCAACTTCAAGTTGCTGATCGACACAATGCACGTCGCGCGCACCGGGGAGGCAGGCGATCTCGGGGCGCTCGATCCCGGGATGATTGACTATGTGCAGATTTCCGATGCGCCACTCGCCATGCCCTCGCTTGAGGCCTATATGGAAGAAGCGTTGCACGAGCGAATGATCCCGGGAACGGGCGAGTTGCCGCTGGTCGAAATGCTGCGCGCAGTGCCCGAAACCGTGGTGATCAGCGCCGAGGTGCCGCTCAGGTCATTGCGCGACGCGGGCGTTAGCGATCTGGAGCGCGCCCGGAGGGTTGTTGCCGGCGTCAATCGCATCCTGGCCGCCGCGGGCGGGTGAGGAGCCCAGGGCGGTTCAGCCAGCCCTGCCCCGCAGTCCTCCTCGGCCTTGGCTGGCCAGCGCCTATACCGGCGCAGGTCAGTTAATGCCAAAAACCGCGTTGAACAGATCGAGCATGCTGCGCCACGATCGGCTGTCGGCCTGCGCGTCGTATCGGGCAAACTCGGGGCGACCAACCGCGTCAGCCTCAGGGTTGGTGAAGCTGTGCACAACCCCGCCATAAAGATGCATTTGCCAATCGACCTTTGCTGCGCGCATTTCGTTCTCAAAGGCGGCGCGCTGCTCGGGCGGGATGCCCGGGTCATCCGCGCCGATACAGACCAGTACCTTGCCTTTGATGTTTGCCGCGTCATCTGGAACCACGGTTCCTAACCCGCAGTGAAACCCGACCGCACAGCCGACGTCGGCACCGCCTCGGGCCAGTTCCAGCGCCATTGTCCCGCCGAAGCAGTAGCCAATTGCCGCGACACGGCTGCTATCAACCTCCGCTCGGGCGCGCAGCGCGTCGAGCCCGCCCAAAGCGCGCGCACGAATCCGCGCCGGCTCCTTCAGCAAGGGGCCGATCGCCCCCATGACCTCTGCGAGGTCCGTCAAGGTCCGACCATCGCCATGGAGATCGCAGGCAAGCGCCACATAGCCCATTTTTGCCAGCCGCTCGGCACGATCCTTGGCATGGTCGCCCAGGCCGAATGCTTCGGGAAAAACCAAAATTCCCGGCTGCCCAGACCCACCTTCGTCCGGCAGATAGAGATGACTGACCATGGATAATCCATCTGCCCGATAACGGACTATCTCGGACACCATTACCTTGCTCTCCACCCACAATGATTTGAGCGAGTTGGAGAGGATGTCTCCTGTTTCGTCAAGCAGCTAATGCTGGCCCGGCGCGTTCTTCTCTATGGCGGTTAGAGAACGGCTCCAATGGCGCCTTGGACATTAAGGTCGCTTGAAAGCAGGAGACTGTCCGGTTAGCTTGATCTATATCTGCGGTACTCGCTCTATAAAAACGATTGTGAAAGGGAATGAGGAATGAGCAGATTCTTCGAAGCGCCTGTTCACCACCAGGCTTTCGTTGTTCCCGATCTTGACCAAGCCCTCTCGAAGCTGATCGCTTGTGGTGTTGGCCCGGTCTACGTCGTTCGCCACGTTCGCGGCACCAACCTTTTTCGCGGAGAACGCCATGAAGCCGTGGTTTCTGCTGGGTTCGTTCAAGACGGCGATACGCTCCTCGAGTTCATTGAGCCGCATGAGGATCACCCCTCAGCCTATCGTGAATTCCTGCAGCGCAATCCGCAGGGAGGCTTGCACCACATCGCCTATACCAGCGGCAACTTCGCTCGCTCGATTGCCAGCGCCAAAGAAAAAGGCGGCGACTTTCAGATCGTTCAGGAGATGGTCGGGGAAAGCGGGGAGCCATTCGAAATCTACATGGAACCGGTGGGGGTCGACGAGCCTGTCATGGTTCAGTTGATGCTTTCGGGGCTGTTCCAGGATTTCTTCGATGCTGTTCGAGTTGCGGCGCGAGACTGGGATGGATCCGAACCCATCAGGGATGGTTTCCCTTTGCTAGCGTCCTATGCCGGTACGGGCGTGGTCAACGACCAGGGTAGCGCTGCGCGGAGCAGTTGATCGCAACCGAATTGGAAACGGGCCCTCGTCCGCACTCCTTTTCACTCCTTCGATCACGCATTTTTTCAATGCTGCCGCCGGCCAAGCCGCGGGGCGGATCTACGGCAGGAGAGGACTATTGGACACGGGATTACGGGAAAAAGTGGCTGTCGTAACTGGCGCCACGTCCAATATCGGTCGCGCAATCGCTCTCGGACTGGCCACGGAAGGCGTGCGCCTGCTGGCCATCGGTCGTGACGGCGAAGCGGGGCAACTGGTTGTCAAAGAAGCGAAAGAGCGGGGCGCGGCGCAAGCTGCGTTCATGAGTGTCGATCTGCTGAAACCCGACTCGGGCGAGCTGATTCGGGATAGAGTTTTGGCCGAATTTGGCGCGGTGGACATCCTCGTCAATGGCGTCGGCGGAAATGCCGCCATGGGATTTTTTGCGGACTCCGATCCTGCCAGTTGGAATGCCGACATCGAAATCACATTGATGACCCTGTTGCGGGTAACGCGCGCCATCCTGCCTACCATGATCGAGCGCGGAGCGGGCAGCATCATCAATATCGGTTCAACGGCAGGCGTGGTTGGCGATTACATGCTGGCCATCTATTCGGCGTCCAAGGGCGCGGTGCACACCTTCACCAAGGTGCTTGCCAAGGAAGTCGGGCGGCGGGGGGTCCGGGTTAATTGCGTTGCCCCCTATTCCACCGCATCGGACGATCCCGCGGCCTATAGCTCGGGCAGTCGCTTCCATCCGGAGACCGGGTTTTTCACCAAAGCGATTCCCACCTTGGACCAAGCCGATCTGAAGATGTTGCTCCGGTCTGGCCCGCTCGACCGCACCACAGCGCGTCCCGAAGAGGTTGCCTCAGCAGTCGTGTACCTCGCGTCCGAACGAGCGGCCTTTATCACGGGGCAAATTGTTCGGGTCGACGGGGGGGTCCTGCTATAAGCGCTTGGTCTGCGAGACCCCGCTGCGGAAGTCCGCTGCGCTGATTAAGCCGCAGCGGCCAGGACTGACGGTGGCGCGAGCCCCCCATCCACCAGGATGTCGGTCCCCGTCACGAAACTGGCAGCGGGACTGCACAGGAAGGCGGCGACCGCCGCCACTTCTTCGGGCCGGGCAGCGCGCTTCAAGGCAGAGGTTTCGATCATCGCCTTCATCATCGCCTGCTCCTGCATCTCGGCATGGCTCATCGGCGTATCGATGATCCCGGGTGAGATCGATACGATCCGCGCGCGCCGCTCGGCGAATGCCTTGGCTTCGCGTCGGGCGATGGCTTGAATGGCGCGCTTGGACAAGGAATAGGCGAGAACAGTATCGTCGCCGCACAATTCCACCAAAGCGGCAACGCTCTCCGGGGTCGTCGAACCATCGATCTGGGCATCGAACGCTGAACCGAGCTGATGTCCGCCACAAGAAGCAAACAAGACAACGGCCGATCCGCTGTTCATCAACGGACGGATCGTTGCAATGAGGTGCATCGTCGCTTTGAGATTGACGTCCAATATGCGGGAAGGATCCGCCATCGTTGGAGAGAGCCCGGCGCAATGAACGAACCCGTCTATCCCACGACCCGCCACCTTCGCCGTGAGCAACTGGGGAAAGTCCGCAGCGGTGATATCGCCCGCGAGCAGCTCGGCATTGCCGGTGAAGCTGGCGGTGGCGCGTTCGAGCGATTGCGCGTTGATGTCGCACATCAGCACGCGCCAACCCGAGCTTGCCATGAGTTGCGCGGTGGCCAGCCCCATGCCGGAAGCCGCACCTGTCACGATCACCAGCCGCTCAGCGGAACCCGTCTCAGTCATTGTTACCAACTCCCTTGCCTCGTCTTCTCCAGGCCAGCATGCGCGTCCTTGCGCAGGTCCGAGCACACGGGGGCGGATCTGCCGCGCTATGCGTCAGACCCGTTCTACGGCGAGGGCCAGGCCCATCCCGACCCCGACGCACAGCGTTGCCAGCCCGCGCTTGCCCCCGGTCCGTTCAAGCTGATGCACCAGCGTGGTGACCAGACGCGCGCCGGACATGCCCAGCGGATGGCCCAGCGCGATAGCCCCGCCATTCGCGTTGACATGCGGCGCGTCGTCAGCAACGCCGAGCGCCCGCAATACGGCCAGACCCTGGCTGGCGAAGGCCTCGTTGAGCTCGATGGCGTCGAAGTCTTCGATTGTCATACCGAGGCGCGCCATCAACTTCTGGGTCGCGGGTACGGGCCCGATCCCCATCACGCGCGGATCGACGCCGGCGGAGGCCATACCCAAGATGCGGGCGCGCGGGGTCAGCCCGTGGCGGCGCGCGGCCGCTTCGCTGGCGACGAGCAGAGCCGCGGCGCCATCGTTGATCCCCGATGCGTTGCCCGCCGTCACGGTCCCGTTAGGTCCAAACAGCGGTTTGAGCGCTTCCAGCGCAGCCATCGTCGTGTCGGCACGAGGATGTTCGTCAACCGACACCTCCACCCCTTCACCCCGCTTGCGGCCTGGCGCCTGAACCGACACGACCTCGTCGGCGAAAAATCCCTGCGCCTGGGCAGCAGCGGCACGCTGCTGGCTGCGCAAGGCAAACGCATCCTGATCGGCGCGACTGACGGCGTAGTCCGTCGCGACATTCTCAGCCGTGCGCGGCATCGTTTCCGTGCCGTAGAGCGCCTCCATCGCCGGATTGATGAAACGCCAGCCCATCGTCGTATCTTCGATCTTCTGGTCGCGGGCGAAGGCGCCGTGCGCCTTGCCCAGCACAAAGGGCGCACGCGACATGCTTTCGACGCCGCCAGCGATCGCCAGCGACATTTCATCAAGCCGAACGGCGCGCGCCGCGGCCCCCACGGCCTCTAACCCCGACGCGCAGAGCCGGTTGACCGTCACCCCGGGCACCGAGCTCGGCAGGCCCGCCAGCAGCAGGCTCATGCGAGCCACATTGCGATTGTCCTCGCCGGATTGATTGGCGCAGCCGTAAAAAACCTCTTCGATTGCCCCGGGATCGAGCGTCCCGTTGCGCGCCAGGAGGGCCTTGAGCGGCGTCGCGCCGAGATCATCGGCGCGAACCGCGGCTAGCGAACCGCCATATCGACCGATCGGCGTACGAACCGCATCGCAAATGAAAGCATGGGTCATGGGATGTCCAGCAAAGTCGGAAATGCGGCCGGCATGCCGGTGATGCTACCAGGCGGTTCCCATCTTGGGCTTCACGCCGATGATATTCTCCGCTTCCAGTTCATCGATTTCAGCAGGCGAAAGCCCAAGGATGCCTTCCAGGATTTCTCGATTGTGCTGCCCCAATGTCGGCGCCGGCGTGCGATGGGTGCGGTGCGGCCCTTTTTCGAACTTGGCGGGATAGCCGATCACCGGAACGCGACCGAGCACGGGCTGGTCCACCTCCTCGTAAAGCCCGCGGGCTTTAACTTCCGGAATCTCGTCCAGTCCCGCCATCCCGATGAACCGGGACGCCGGAACACCGGTGGCGATGAGTGCGGCGACGGCGCTATCCGCCTGGAGCGGGCGAGCCCATGCCCCGATCACAGCGTCGATCTCGTCATGACGCCGCATGCGGCCTTGCACAGAAGCAAGTTCGGGATCGGCCGCCAGTTCGGATGCGCCAATCACCCTGCACAGCGCAAACCATTCCTCATCAGAGGTGATGCTGATCGCGATCCAGTCATCCGGCGGCATCGAGTCATAGGGCGGGGTATAATCGGCTGTCCGGTAGGCGCCTTGCGGCGCGTAGACCCAGGACCGGTTCGTATCGCGGCCGAGCAAGGTGCCCGAGCTCGAATACTCGATCACCTGCTCGGCGCTCAGGCTCAGTCCGGTCGTGAACTGGGGTGTTTCGATCAGCAGGCCTTTGCCCGTCCGCCGCCGGTATTCCAGCCCGAGCAGCAGCGCGAAGGCCGTATGGGAACCCGCGATGGGGTCGCAGGCGCCGCCGGTCACTTCCGGGCGATCATCGGCATAGCCTGTAACCCAGGCGAGGCCTGAGCCTTGCTCGACAGTCGTCGCATAGGCCACGTGATCGCGCCATGGCCCACTGTTCCCGAACCCGGAAGCGCGGGCCATGATCAGCCGCGGATTGATCGAACGCAGCGTTTCGTAATCGAAGCCCCAGTGCTCAAATACGCGCGAGCTGAAGTTCTCGACCACGATATCGGCCTCAGCGATCAATTTGAGCGCGAGTTCTCGACCGCGTGGCAGGCTCATGTTGAGCGTCAGATCGCGCTTGTTCGTGTTTGCACCCGTGAACGCCGGAGACGCTTCCCACCAGCCATCACCCATATCGGTACGAACGGTCGCCGCGCGAATCCCGTCCGGCCGTTGGACCGATTCCATATGGATGACGTCGGCCCCCAGGATGGCAAAGAAGTGGGTGATGATCGGTCCGGCCCAGAACGCCGTGAAATCAACGATGCGCAATCCTTCGAACGGCAGCCGCGTTGTCTCGCCGACGGGTGCAGCAGGCTTGCCCGCGGCCGCGATCGTCGTCACCTCGCCGTTATGCTCGCCCAGCTTGGGAGCAGGCCCGGTCGGGCGAGGCGCAACTTCGCCGTGCATCATGTAGGTGGAGTTTGGCTGCAGGAATCCCGTGTACGGATTTTCCCGATACCACCCGCGCGCCACCGACTGCTCGAACTTGGTCAGGGTTTCGCCATTATTGATCGGTGCTACCGGCAAGCGAAGCGCGGACGCGAATTCGATCACCTCCGCCGTCGTCCGCTCGGACGTCCACGAATCGATGTGCGCGTTCATCTCTTCGTACCGCGCACTCCGCGCGCCGTGACGGAATAGAGTCGCGTCTTCAGACCAGTCCGGCCGCTCGACCATCACGCAGAAATCGAGCCATTGTTGGCCTGTGGTGATCTGAAACCCGACGTAACCGTCCTTGGTCGGATGATTGAGCGGAACAGTCGGCGCACGCGCGGAACGGAAAGGCGCGCCGCTCGCCGCCTCGTAGGTGGCACCGAAGAAGGATTGCGTGAGATGCATTGTATCAAGGGCGGAGAGGTCCACGAGTTCACCTTCGCCGCTATCCCGAACCCGCCGCCACGCCGCAAGCCCCGCAAGCGCGGCAAAGGTGCCGGCCACCCAATCACCGTGATCGCCACCCGCCGCCAGAGGCTCCCGCTCGGCCCGTCCGCGCGTCACCCAGCCGGCAGACATTGCCTGCAAAGTGAATTCGTTGGCTGGTCTTCTGTTTTCCTCTCCAACCAATCCAAAAGGAGTGATCGTGACCACGACGGCCCGTGGTGCGCGTGCGCGGATACGCCCAGGGGCAAATTCGTCGGCAGCGGTGATCGAAGAACCGCGGCTCCACACCACGATATCGGCGGCCTCGATCAGCGACCAAGCGGCTTCCCGATCGTCGGCGCTCTCCACATCGATCGTGACGCTCCGGGTCGATGCGGCGAGATACTGGAACAATACGCCACCCACGTTGCTATCGGTCTCGCGAAGGCTGGCGGACCGCCGACGCAGCGCGTCGCCTTCCGGCGGCTCTAGACGGGTCGCGGTCGCTCCACCATCAACGAGAAGCTTTGTGCAATAGGCTCCCGCAATTCCGGTTGCCAGGTGGATAACCGAAAGCTCGTCGTTGAGGGGCGTTTCGAAGGACATTAATTCCTCGCTATAGGTCTTGATGAGGTGTCGGAGTGCCCAGCAAAGACCGATGCCGTGCGATCAAACTGAACGTTCTGAATGAATGTGCCGTATCGCCGCACTTCTGCGGACGTTCGAGAGATAGAGGAAACGTCAAGTTCAGACGGGGCGTATAGGCATTAGCCACTCCGGATTGCCTGTTCGGCGTTGAGACCCGACAACGATATGGCAAATCAGCGCGGCATAGCGTTCAAGGCGTCTTCAAGCATTCCCGAGATGGCATCTCTCACCAGCTTGGGCCCTTGACTTCCCCTGGATAGCGTCACGCAGCTGGAACACGCGGCCATTTTTTCCGAAGAGCGGACCATCTCGTTTTACGAATTCGCATCGGTGATGCCTGAATGCGGGTGAAGCCGCCAAACTCGCCAAAGCAACGCTTTGATGAACCACGTGAAAGTCACGAGCAACTTCACCCTGCCTCACCCATTTGGCTGCCGAACGTCTTAGGCCGCGAGTTTCTGGCTAGTGTGGACGATCGGTTGGATGCCGAAGAGCTTGGCGGCATTGAGGCCGACGGCATCGCGCCAGGTGGCGTCGCTGACATTCAGATCCGTGAACAGCTGATCGACGATGTCCCGGCTGACCGGCCAGGTTCCTTCGGCATGCGGATAGTCCGAGCCCCACATGATGTTGCGCGAGCCGGGCAGCTTCTTGTCCGCCGCGACGATGCAGGCGCGATCATGCTGGAACGCCGACCAGATCTGGTCGTCGATGATCTGGCTCGGCTTGCGCGAGAGCTGAGGCCGCACGTAGAACGCATGCGCCTCAGCAACTTCGTCCATGCGTTCGCCCAGCGCGACGAGCCAGCTGGCGCCACTCTCGATGAACGCCACCCGGGCACCGGGATTGCGATCGAGCACGCCGCCGCTGACCAGATACATCGCGGTGTTCATCGCATCCATCGCCTGGCTGGCATAGTTGATGATCGCCGCGCCCGGCCCCTTTTCGGAGATCACGCTTTCGAGCCCGGTACCGGTATGCATCACGAACACGATGCCGTGCTGCGCGGCCTTTGCGAAGATCGGATCCCAGGCCTCGCTGTTGTACTTCGGCAAGCCCACCGGGCTCACCGCCGGCAGCATGGCTGCGGTGAACCCCTTGCTCGCCAGATAATCCAGTTCGGCCAGCGTGCAGGAAAAATCCATCACCGGCAGCATGCCGCACTTCACCAGGCGGTGCTGATGGCCTTCGAGAAACCGATCGTTCCAGTCGTTATACACGCGGGCCGATGCCGCTTCGGCTTCGGCATCGCCGACCGCATAGAGCCACAGGCCAAGCTGCGGAAAACAGATCTCCGCATCGATCCCTTCGAGATCCATGTCCTCGAACCGACCCGCCAGCTCACGCGTCCCGCGCCGCTCGGCGAAGATCGGGATGTCGCGGTGCTTGCCCAGGCGAAGACGATGAATGACCTTCTCGTCCGTTCCGGCGATCAGATAGTCTCCATCCTTGCGCACGTGAAGCGCATGCCGCTTCAGGCTCGTCGGCAGGCCATCCAAATAAAGCGCATCGGGCTCCTGAATATGGCTATCAGCACTGAAAACAAACGGTTTCATCTCGATTTCCTACATCCTAAAGACGGCGGCACTTACCGGCCGAGCGCTGAGCTGTCGCGAACACCAGCGCCGATTCCATTGGCGCTTCGGCGACCATATCATATTTGACTATGATGTCAAAACACACAGCCCATCCCGGCGGCGGCTCGCTTGCAAATGCACTGTGTAGTGCGGCCATCGTCATGCTGAACGTGTTCCAACATCCAGCTTGCCGCGGGCGCGCTGCGCGCCCCCAGCGCGTAGCGGTCTCGATTGCGTTCGCCCACCGGCACCGGCGCACTGGCCATAGTTTTTATTGCTCTACCTCTCGGTCAAATGTATCGACAAGTTGCGCAGCTCGCCGAACCCATCCTTGCGATATGGTTTGTCAGTTTGCTGCACAAATCCTCCAATAAATCCTGTGTAGAGAGGCAAACAATGGTCCATCCCGAGCTTTTGTCGAAGCTTTCCCTCGAAGGAAAGGTGGCGGTGGTGACTGGTGCAGGCGGGGGCATAGGCCGCGGAATCGCGGTGGCATTGTCGCGCGCCGGCGCGGCCGTGATCGCCGGAGATATCGTCGCCGAACGCGCGACAGAAGTCGCTCAGACGATTGAAAGCGAAGGCGGAGCGGCCATCGGCGTGACCATGAACGTGATGGACGCGGACCAATTGCGCGGACTGATCAGGCTGGCCGATAGCAAATTCGGGCGGCTGGACATTCTGGTGAACAATGCGGGCGGTTGCACCAGCCGCCCCTTCCTCAACCAAAGCCAGGGAAGTTGGCAGCGCCACATCGATCTGAACTTCATGAGCGTGTTAATCAGCACGGCCGAGGCGGCTCCCCTCATGATCAGGGGCGGCCAGGGTGGCGCGATCATCAACGTCAGCAGCATCGAAGGCTCGCGGGCCGCGCCAACCTTCGCAGTCTACGCGGCCTGCAAGGCCGCCATGGAAAATTTCACCAAATCAATGGCGCTTGAGCTGGGCGAACATAACATCCGCGTCAACGTCATTGCGCCCGATCACACGCTGTCGCCCGGCACCATGGGGAACCGCACCGGCCCGGTCGATCAAGCACAATGGCGTCAGCGGACCAAAGAGGAAGTGGATGCGCGGGTCCGCATCATTCCACTCGGCCGCGAAGGCATCGAAGAGGAATGTGGCGATGCGGCAGTCTATCTCGCCTCGGATTTGGCGGCTTACGTGACCGGCATCGTACTCCCAGTTGACGGCGGTACGTCTGCATCCTTCGGCTGGCTCAAGGGGACCGATGGCAAGTGGACACTGAACGAAGGTTTTCAGTGCATTCCCGATTGATACCGACCAAGCGTCGATGTGGTGCACTGGGCCGCAGAGATGGGGCCACTCTGACTGCGGACCAGTCCAACGCCCGCCTAAAAGCCGGTCCGGCTAGGCATCCGGTATCGGCCCTACCCCCGGCCCCTGCTCGCCCGCTTCCATGACGATGGTCTTGCCCGTCATCGCCTTGCCGCCTTCGCTGGCCAGGAACACCATGCCCGCGGCGATCTCGTGCGGCGCGATAAAGCGGCGGAGCGGGACCTGGCGCAGCATTCCCTCAATCAGTTCGGGGGCATCCCGCATACGTTGCTGCAACTTGTCTGATAGGGTTAAGCCGGGAGCGATCGCGTTAATTCTCACATTATAAGGCGCCAGCTCTCCCGCAAGGCCACGTACGAAGAAGCTGAGCCCCGCCTTCGACGTACCATAAGGCAGGACGCTATAGGCCGGATCAACGCCGCTGCTTGAACTTGTTATCAGGATCACGCCGTCACGCCGTTCTTTCATGGCCACCGCCGCATGATTGATCAGCGCGGCGTTGTTCACGATATTCCATTCCACCAATCGGCTAAATTCTTCGGGAGGATTCGTGGCCGCCGGTCCGAAGGCCGAGGGATGGGCGGCAGCGTTGCATACCAGCACATCGATATGGCCCAATTTGCGGACGGCGCTGTCGTAGGACGCGATCAGCTGAGCACGGTCGGCAAGATCGGCGGCCAAACCAAAGGCAACTTCGCGCTTCACACGCTCGTTGATGTCCGCCGCAACTCGCTCAGCCTCTTCGTGCGAACGCCCGGTGAGTACGATCGCGGCGCCGTGATCGACAAAGGCATCTGCGATAGCGCGACCAATACCTTTGGTTCCGCCGGTGATATAGGCCGCCTTCCCGCTCATATCGAACAAAGTGCTGTTCACTACTCCACTCCTGTAAATTTCGTTTTGACGAATACTACAAAATGCCAATAGCTTTGCGAGGCTCGAGCGGCTGTGTTCGCTCTGGACTTCGCAACTGTGGCTGACGGTGCGCCAGGGCACGACATGTCCAACCCGCAACACTCCGCCAGCCATCGGTACCGATCTTGAATGACGTGAAACGCGTCATGCGAATTATCGAAGTGGGCGGTAGCCCTATCCATGCCCGTGCGGCCGCGTCCAGCCAACACGTAGTTGACATTATCGTCAAGCTAGGAAATGGTCCAGAACAAAGCCGCGGCATTGCCCTAGGCGCAGGAATGGGTGGGTGAAAAGATTTCATGGATATCTTGGGTCAACCAGCGAGGTTGCGTACAGCCCGTCGGCCTTGGTGCCGCTCAGCACTGCACCAGCATCGTGAGCAAGCCTTTGAACGAACGCCCACAAAAAGATTCTGCGACTGGGAATTCACCTTCCTACATGCGGCGTGCCTTGATCGCACAGGCCATAACAGCAACTAGCCCGGCGTGCATGAAGCCGACAGCGAGAGATGCACGCTGACCGCGCAATACCGGGCGTTTCTGGGGCAGCAGGGCTGGATTAGGAGAATTAAAGTGACCGAAGTGAGCACGTTCGCTGTTCAGGACGGAATAGGGATACTCAAGATTGATTCCCCGCCGGTCAATGCGCTCGGGGCCAAGGTGCGCACGGCGCTATATGAGGGATTTTCGAAATTTGCCGCAGACGACTCCGTCAATGCGATCGTCCTGATCTGCGGGGGGCGTACGTTCTTCGCCGGCGCCGACATCAGTGAGTTCGGCAAGCAGGTCAAGGAGGGCCCCAATCTCGGCAAGGTGCTCGAAGAAGTGGAAAGTGGAACGAAGCCGATCATCGCGGCGATTCATGGCACCGCGCTCGGCGGCGGCTACGAACTCGCCCTCACCTGTCACTTTCGCATTGCCGTGCCCTCGGCCAAGGTCGGGCTGCCGGAAGTCAAGCTCGGCCTGCTCCCCGGCGGCGGGGGCACCCAACGGCTTCCCCGGATCGTGGGCGCGGCCAAGGCGCTCGACATCATGGTCAATGGCGATCCGATACCGGCACCCAAGGCGCTTGAGCTAGGCATGATCGACGCGCTGGCCGGCGAAGGGACTTTGCTGGAAGATGCCATCACGTTCGCGCGGAAAATCGTGGACGAAGACCAACCGCTCCGGCGCGTTCGCGACATTCAGGACAAGGTCGATCCGGACAAGGGCAATCCGGCCTTGTTCGACGATTTCCGGCAGAAAAACGCGCGCGTCATTCGCGGGTTCAGGGCGCCGGAGAATATCATTAAGGCGGTCGAGGCGGCGGTCGAACTGCCGTTCGAGCAGGGCATGAAGCGCGAGCGCGAACTTTTCACGGAATTGTTGAACTCGCAGGAGTCTGCTGCGCAGCGCTACACCTTCTTTGCCGAGCGCCAGACGTCCAAAATCCCTGACGTACCGATTTCGTCCGATCCCGTTTCGGTCAAGTCGGTCGGCATCATCGGCGCCGGCACGATGGGCGGCGGCATCGCGATGAATTTTCTTTCGGCTGGCATCCCCGTCGTGCTGGTCGAAACCAAGCAGGAGGCGCTCGATCGCGGCCTTGGGCTGATCCGCAAAAATTATGAAACCACTGCCCGCAAGGGTCGGATTACCCAAGATCAGGTCGAGCAGCGCATGGGCCTGATCACGCCTGCGCTGGACTACTCGGCCCTGGCGAATGTCGATCTGGTGATTGAGGCGGTGTTCGAGGAAATGGGCCTCAAAAAGGAGGTCTTCGCCAAGATCGATGCGGTCGCCAAACCCGGCGCGATCCTGGCGAGCAATACTTCGTTTCTGAATATCGACGAGATCGCTTCGGCGACGAACCGGCCGCAGGATGTGATCGGGCTCCATTTCTTCTCGCCCGCGAACGTCATGCGCCTGCTGGAAGTTGTGCGTGGCGGGAAATCGTCGATTGAAGTGATCGCAGCGGGCATGAAGCTAGCCAAACTGATCGGTAAGCTGCCGGTCCTGTCGCGCGTCGGCTTCGGGTTTATCGCCAATCGCGTGATGGCGCCGCGCAATCAGCAATCCGAAGCGATCATCCTTGAAGGGGTCTCCCCGCAAGAGGTTGATGCGGCCATCTACAATTACGGTTTCGCGATGGGCCCGTTCCAGATGCGCGATCTCGCCGGGCTCGACGTGACCAAGCCCGATCCGACGCAGCGCACGGTGCGTGGCGAATTGTTGAAGATGGGGCGGCTCGGGCAGAAGAGCGGCGGCGGCTTCTACGATTATGACGAGAATCGCAAGCCGACTCCCGCGCCGGTCGTGAGAACGGTGATCGCCGATGTGGCCGCCGCGCTGGGCGTGGGAAACAAGGGCTCGCAATCGCCGGACGAGATCGTGGCCCGGCTGCTCTATCCGGTCGTCAACGAGGGCGCGAAAGTGCTTGAGGAAGGCATCGCGATGCGGGCGTCAGACATCGATATAGCCTGCATCCTTGGCTACAACTGGCCGATTTACACGGGCGGCCCGATGTTCTGGGCCGATACAGTCGGGCTACCGAAGATCGTGGGCAAACTGGAAGAACTGGAACGATCCCATGGCGCGGCCTTCCACCCTTCGGAGCTGCTGAAGGAAAAGGCCGAAACCGGAGGCTCGTTCACCCGCTGACGCGCAGCGGCGGAGCCCGCCTGTCGCTGTGCGCAAGTCTCAACCGGAGAGAGGATCTCAATTGGCTGCAGCCTTCATCATCGACGCTGTCCGCACCCCGCGCGGCATTGGCAAGGCCGGCAAGGGCGGGTTGGCGCATCTGCATCCGCACCACCTCGCGGCAACGGTCCTGAAGGCATTGAGAGACCGCAACGGCCTCGAGACCACCGATGTCGGGGATGTGATCTGGTCCGTTACGCACCAGCGGCGCCAGCAGAGTTGCGATCTTGGCAGAATGGCGGCCCTCCTCGCAGGGTTCGACATCGGCGTCTCGGGCGTGACTTTGGACCGCTTCTGCGGCGGCGGCATCACGGCCGTCAGCCTCGCCGCGGCGCAAATCATGGCGGGAGTCGAGCACTGCATGATCGGCGGCGGCACCGAAATGATGTCGCTTTCGACCCTGTTCAACAAGAACGAGGCCGAAGCCGGATGGCCGGTCCTTGGCATCGCCGCCGGCGACACCGCACTGCAGGAAGCGCACCCGCAATGCGGACAGGGCGTTGCGGCAGATGCTATCGCCTCGATGGAAGGCTTTACGCGAGAAGAGCTTGATCGCGCCGCCTTGCTCAGCCAGCAACGCGCGATCGCCGCGATCGAAGAGGGCCGCTTCGATCGATCCATCGTCCCAGTGTACAATAGCGACGGCAGCCTGGCGCTTGCCCGAGATGAAAACCCGCGGGCCGAGACAACGTTAGAAGGGCTGGCGCAGCTGAAGCCGGCCTTCGGCCAGCTTGCCGACTCCCCGATCGGATTCGTTGCCGAGACGCATCGCCAGGCGATCAACCGGCGCTACCCCGACCTAACGATCGAACATTTTCATCATGCCGGCAATTCGTCGGGCGTGGTGGATGGTGCAGCCGGCCTATTGCTGGCGTCGGCCGCTTACGCCGACAAGGCGGGCTGGAAGCCGCGAGCGCGCATTGTTGCCATGACGAACAGTGGCGACGATCCCACGCTGATGTTGAACGCCCCCGTTCCCGCCGCGAAAAAGGTTCTGGCGAAAGCCAACTTGACGACGGACGACATCGATCTGTGGGAAATCAACGAGGCCTTCGCAGTCGTTTCCGAAAAATTCATCCGTGACCTCAATCTTGATCGAGACAAGGTCAACGTCAATGGCGGTGCAATCGCTCTAGGTCACCCGATCGGGGCCACAGGTGCCATCCTGATTGGAACATTGCTGGACGAACTGGAACGGCGCGCAAAGCGGTTTGGTTTGGTCACCATGTGCGCCTCTGGCGGCATGGCACCCGCAATGATTATCGAACGCATCGGCGACTGAATGCCGCCAGTTGCAGCAGCCAAAGCGACGTACGGGAGTGTGAAGTGAACCTCGATTTAAGCGAAGAGCAGCAACTCTTGGTGGACTCGTTCGGGCGGCTGTTCGCCGAACTCGGCGGGACTTCGCGCTCGCGCGAGAAGCTGGCGCATGGCGTGGATCGCGAGCTGACCAAAAGCCTGGGAGAGATGGGTGCTCTCGCGATGCGGTCGCCGCGCTCGGACATGGGCTCGCTCAGTCTGTTCGAAGCCATTTTGCTGCTGGAGCAAGCGGGACGTGTTGTGGCAAGCGTGCCGCTCGCCGAGACGCTCGTCGCGGTGCGTCTGATCGGCGATTGCGGCGATGCGACCGCTGGCGAGTGGTTCGACAAGTTGGCATCGGGCGATGCGGTTGTCACGCTCGCACTGTCCGATACCGCGACCTCCCCGAACCAGCTCGTGCATTTCGGCGCAGATGCCGATGTGGTGGTGGCGCTCAATGGTGATCGACTTTGCATTTATCGTGGGGGACTCACCCCCGTCGACAGCGATCACGGGGCATTCCGGTTCGCCCGCTTTTCGCCGGCGCAGGCCGATGTCGTGGCGGAACTGGCGCAGGGAAGCGATGCGGTCCGGTTGCACGCCGCTGCGGTTGAGGAATGGAAGCTGCTCGTTGCCGCGGAGTTGTACGGCATGGCAGGGGCCAGCCTCGATCTGTCGGTGGCCTACGCGAAGGAGCGTCAGGCGTTCGGCCGCCTTATCGGCAGTTTCCAGGCGATCGCCCATCCGCTCGCCGACCACACTGTGAATCTGGAAGGTGCCAAGCTGCTGACGTGGTGGGCGGCATGGGCTGCCTCGAGGAACGACAAAAATGCGCCGGCCGGAGTGAGCATGGCCTTTTTCTGGGCCGCCAGCACGGCGGACCAGGCGACGCGGCGCGCCCTTCACACCCTGGGCGGCTACGGCCTGCCGCTTGAGCACGATTCGCAGCTGTACTTCCGTCGCGCCAAGGCCCGGGCCCAGATTTTGGGTGATCCCGGCGACGAACTCGCGCGCGTCGCCGAGCGGCTGTGGCTGGGCGCCGAGGCGCCGACGATCGATGCGGGCGAAGTGGGGGTCGATTTCACCCTGGGCGCCGATGCCGAGGCGATCGCGAGCGAGACGACCGAAATGTTGCAACGGCTGATGACGCCGGAGCGGCGCGCCAAGATGCAGGATTCCTACGAGGGGCATAATCCCGAAATCGCGACCGCGATGGCGAAGGAAGCTCTGCTGTTCCCCTCGTGGCCGAAGGAGTGGGGCGGTCGCGATGCGGCTCCACTGTCGCATCTTGCGATCCTTCAGGCCTGGCGCGAAAACGGGGTGGCTTCGCACTCGCAAACGACGACCGATATCGTCGGCTACATGATCATGAAGTTCGGCGGGGAAGCGCTGCTGCGCGACGTGATGCCGCAGATCGCGAGCGGCGAGGCGCCTTGCTGCCTTGGCTATTCGGAACCGAGCGGTGGCTCCGACATCTTCGCCGCCCAGACCAAGGCCACGTGGGATGAGGATCGCAAGGTCTGGCTGATTAACGGCCAGAAGATGTGGACCACCGGGGCGAACCTGGCGAAATACATTCTTATCCTGACCCGAACCGAGCCAGGAAGCGTCCGCCATCACGGTCTGACTCTGTTCGTGGTGCCGATGGATACGCCCGGCATCGAGGTCCATCCCATCTTCACGATGATGGATGAGCGGACTAACACCACCTTCTATTCTGACGTGGCAGTGCCCGACGAATATCGCCTCGGCCCGGTCGGCGGCGCGATGACCGTGATGGGCGCCGCGCTCGCAAAGGAGCACGCCGGGGTCTACGGCTCGGGTGACCGTCGCTATCTGGAAGGCATTCTGGAATGGGCGCAGAAGCCGGGGGCTGATGGGCAAATCCGGTTTGCTCACCGGGACACGCGCAAGCGCATCGCCCGCGCTGCGACCATCACGCAAATCGAAGATTTGCTGGCGCGCCGGGCGGCCTGGCATGCCGGTGCCTACCCCGATGCGGGGCGGACGGTCTACGGGCCGATGGCGAAGCTGTTTCACGGCGAGAGCAGCCAGGCGAGCTATGCCGACCTGATGGATCTGGCTGCGCCGGATTCGCTGGCCGGGGATGCCGGGTTGCTGACGGAGCTGGAGCATTTGCACCGCCAGGTGCAGGTCGAATCCATCGCCGGCGGCACCAGCGAAATTCAGCGGTCGCAGATTGCCGAGGTCTATCTCGGTTTGCCCAAGAGCCGTTAACCCACAACCCTGTCCGGAATGAAGGTCGCAAGCGCGTGTCGATCCTGTACACGGATGAGCAAAAACAGATCGGCGAAAGCGCCCGGCGTTTTTTTTCAGACAATTATTCGGGCGTGGTACTGAAAGATCTGCTCGAAGTGCCGGGTCGATACGACCAAGGCTTCTGGCCTGCGTGCCGCGACATGGGCTGGACCGCGCTTGCCATTCCTCCCGACTATGGCGGCCTGGGCTTGGGCCTGATCGAGTTCGCCATTGTCGCGGAGGAGGCCGGCCGCGCGGTCGCCGGTGCACCGTTTCTGCTGACCTCCTACGCTGCCGCGCAAGCGATTTTGCTCGCGGGTGAGCAGTCCCTCTGCGCGGAGATCCTCCCGCTGCTTGCGTCGGGAGCGAAGATCGGGACGCTGGCATTCGCCGAAGGGACCGACCCCGTTCCTCTGCAATTGACGGTCACTCTGGCCGGAGAGCGGATTTCCGGGGTCAAGCACGCGGTTCTGGGCGGTGCGCATGCCGACATCGCAGTCACGCTCGCGTCGCGCGATGGCGCGCCCGCGCTTGTGCTGGTCGATCTCACGGACCAGGCCGTGCGGCGAGATGTGCTGAACACCTACGACAATAGCCGTGGCTTTGCCAACATCACGTTTGATCACGCGCCCGTCCGTCTTCTAACAACTGAGGACGCCATCGGGATTGCCTGGAACGTGCTCAATCGGGTCGCCGTGGGCCTCGCGGCGGAGCAGGTGGGTGGCGCTGATGCATGCATGGAGATGGCGCGGGACTATGCCACCACGCGGTATGCCTTCGGCCAGCCGATCGGAAAATTCCAGGCGATCAAACACCGGATCGCGGAAATGTATGTTGCCAACCAGATCGCCAAGGCGAACTGTCTCGAGGCGGCGATCGGTTTCACTCACGGCTCGCCGCGCGCGGACCCGCTTGCGGCCGCCGCCCGCATCAGCGCGATCAGAGCCTATGATTTCGCGACCCGGGAAGGAATCCAGACCTTCGGCGGGATCGGTGCAACCTGGGAGTCGGACATGCATCTCCACTTGCGCCGCGCGCGAAGCTCTGCGGCGGTCCTGGGATCGCGCTTCCTCTGGGAAGATCGTCTCGTCGCTGCGCTGGAGGCTCAGGCGTGAGCGGCGAGCTGTTAGGCGCGCTGGAAGACTATCGGGCAAGGGCCCGTAGCTGGTTGGAGCAACACGCTGCCCCCTTCGGCGGTGAGGCCCGCCGGAACCTGGACGAGGCGCAGGACCTCGAATTGGGCCGCCGCTGGATGGCGCTGAAATACGAGCATGGCTATTCGGGCATCAGCCTGCCGAAGCATCTCGGGGGCGTGGGGCTCTCACAATTGCATCAGGCCATCTTCCACCAAGAGGAAATGGCCTTCAATGTCCCGACGATCTATTTCAGCATAAGCCTGGGCCAGCCGATCCCCATCATGATGCACTACGCGCCGGAAGAGGTGAGCAAGAAGTTCATCATCCCCGCGCTGCGGGGCGAGCAAATCTGGGCGCAGCTGTTTTCCGAGCCCGCAGCGGGATCGGACCTGGCGGGGGTGCGCACCAAGGCCGTGCGGCACGGGGATGACTGGATCCTGTCCGGCCAGAAACTGTGGACCAGTTGGGCGCATCATGCCGATTACGGGGTCATCGTCGCTCGTCATGATCCGAGCGTCCCCAAACACAAGGGCTTGACCTATTTCTGGCTGGACATGCGCGCACCGGGCGTAAAGGTCCGTCCTGTCCGATTGGCGGACGGCACGAGAGACGTCAATGAGGTCTTTCTCGACAACGTCCGCATCCCCGACAGCCAGCGGCTGGGCAAGGTCGGCGATGGCTTTGCTGTTGCCATGCACACCATGGTCATCGAACGCTACTCTGCCGGAGCTGACGAGACCGGATATGGACCTCTCCTCGATCAGTTCATCGCGCTTGCTCGTGGTGCCCGCTTGGCTGGCCAATCAAGCCTCACTGACGGTCGTGTCCGCGAGAGCATTGCTGACGCTTACCGACTGCAGCAGGCGCTCGTCACCATGCGGTCAAAGGCGTTTCTCGCTTTGGCGAATGGCGATGAACCGGGTGCTGAAGGCTCGATCCACAAGCTCGTATCGGCCCGCGCGCGACAGGAATTGTCCGAACTGGCGCTCGATTTGGAGGGGCCGGTCGCGCACTATGACGCCAATGCCAAGCCCAAGGAAAACTGGGTGGCGTCATGGCTCGCGGCGCCGACAGGCCGGATTGCCGGCGGTACGGACGAGATTCTTCTGAACATCATTGCCGAGAAGATTCTCGGGCTCCCCCAGGATCACCGTCCGGACAAGGGGGTGCCGTTCGACCTGACGTGACAGCGATCAGTCCTATTTCGGATAGTCGATCAGACTTGCGGGACAGCAGGTTGGCGATACGATCCATAGTCTGGTGCCGCTGGTGCGGAAACAGGTGGGCCGATGAGCCGCCACGCCGCCACTGGCTTGAAAGGAGGGTGAAAGCGCCGGGCAACCCGGTGCGACGGCTGCGGTCAGCCTGTATCGCATTCAATTGCGTTATATTGCGCGGAAATTCGGCAACACCCAACCATCGTTGATCGGGGTCCATTCGACAGTTACTTTCATGCCGATATGAACGTCTTCCGCGGAACAGCCCGTGATGTTCGCCACTAGTCGTGTGCCTGGCGCCCCATCGAGATCGACCACGACCGGTACGTAGACGTAATCCTCGCCGGTCACGAAATTCTTGTTGCAGATCGCATAGCTGAAGACAGTCCCGGTGCCGGGGAGATCAGGCCAGGCCTTCTCGGTGCTCGAGCAGACCGGACAGAACGGCGTCGGCGGCATACGGAACGCGCCGCAGGACGCGCATTGGCACGCTGTGAGGCGATGCTCCTTCGCGGCAAGCCAGAACGGCTCTGTATCGGGATTTGTCGTAATACTGATCTGCTCACCGGGGAGGAAGCGCGCAGGCCCGTAGGTGATCGCACTGGTCATCACAAGCTCCTCAGTATCAGACTCGAAACCGGGATCGGCGCAGGTCCGCCCGATGCCAGCGCGAATTCACACCCTTTGACCTGATTGACCGCGGTGCCGCGGATTTGTTCGACGGCCTCCAGGATGTGGGTCATTCCGATGATATAGGCCTCCGAGAGGTTGCCCCCATGCGTATTAACCGGGGTGCCACCGTTGACGCCCTTACCCGTCGCGGGATCGTAGCGGGTTTTGCCAGCAAGGACGTAATCGTTGCCCTCGCCCCTTTCGCAGAACCCATAGTCCTCCAGCTGCATCAGCACCATCGAGCTGAAATGATCATACAGCAGGGCAACATCCATGTCCTTGGCGCTCAGGCCGGACTGGCTCCAGATCCGATCCGCAGTGAACTTGTGCCCCGAGCTGGAGAATTCCGGGTCTGGCATGCCCATCCAGCTGAATGCCCGACCCCAGTCGCGTGACGCGCCGTGAGCGCAAGCATGCACTGCGGCCGGCTTGTTGCGACAATCCTTCGCGCGATCGGTGGTCGTTGTGATCACCGCGATGGCACCATCCGATTCCAGGCAGAAGTCCAAGCGCCGGAGAGGATCGGCCAGCATCACCGATTCCTCATACTCTTCCTTTGTCAGCAGGCTCTTGCGAATGCTCTTCGGACGGTTGTGCGCATGCAGCCGCGACGACATCACGATTTCACCGAACGCGTCTTGGGTCGTGCCGTAAAGGTGCATGTGCCGACGGGTGAGCACGCTGATCAAGTGGCCGGGGCCGAACAGCCCGGCCGGCTGAATGAAGCTGAGTTCGGGCGATGGCAGCGTCATCCCGAACGCGGCACCAAGCCGCGCGGCGGGCACCTGCTGCACCGCCATCACGGTGACGGCATATTTGCAATCTTCATTCATCAGGGCGGCCGTGGCCAGACCGATCGCCCCGACCGAACCGCCGCCGCCCGAGGTGAGCGCCGCCGTGAACGAGATGTTGGGCATCCCCAACGTCTCCATCAACGATCCGGTATCGAACTTATCTAGATACCCCGCCAGCGCTCCAGAATAGTACGCGATCCCGTCAATGTCCTTGACGCTGATACCGGCATCCACGCAGGCCTTCAGAATGGCCTCGCCGGCCATCTCATTGATGGTGCGCGGCCAGCTCTTGCCGCGAACGTAATAGTCGGTTGCGCCCACCCCAACGATCGCGCACTTGTCGGCATTTACCCAAGTCATAATGCCTGCTTCCAGTCAGTAGAATGAACAATGAAAACTTCGAAGCCCAATACCCAACACAGATCAAAGTCTCGCCGCCGATCGATACTCACACATCACAAAGCTTCTCGCGCAGTTTCTTTGGTAAATATCCCGACGCAATTAAATTCAGACACCGACCTCCCGGCACAACCTAAATCATCATTGGAATACTCGGAAAAGCCCCGTGCTTTGAGGCTTCGTTCAGTGCCAGAGCTATAGCTACGATTTTCCGACACCTGTCAACAACGTCAATTTCTGACAGCCTAGGGCACTCTCTTGCGTAGGAATCAGCGCCCGACCACCCGATTAATTGACACATATGTTGATGTCAAAACAAGTCGTTTCCGCCAACGGCTGATGCGATGTCAGCGGCGCTCTGAGGCTCGCTCATGGAGCCGGCCAGATCGGCCTGCCCACTGAACCGGAACCGGTGCGGGCAGGCTGGTTCATGCCGATGCCGGCGGCTACGCCACCCTGGGGTGAGACTTAGCCGTCGAGGAGACCGGGCCACCGACCGAACTCCGGCATCACGAACGCGATCGACGGGCACACCGCGCGCTCCGCAAAAGCCACGGCGCCCTTATCGCTGCCAGGTCAGATTGACACCTGCTGGCGGCGCAATGTTCAGTTATCCCACACCAGATCGAGCCGCTCGATCTTGGCGATCGAGCCGCCGAGCCGTGGAGCGACATAGCCGGGTGCGAGCGAAACGTTGGGCATTCGCGCAAACCACTCTTCCAGCAGGATACGCAATTCGGCGCGGGCGAGCGGGGCGCCCACGCAGGCATGCGGGCCCGTGTTAAACGCCAGGTTCGGCGCGCCCTTGCGATCGATGTCGATCTTTTCGGGACAAGCCACGATCCGCGGATCGTTGCTGCCGCCGGGGAGGCTGCAGTTGATCAGGTCGCCTTCCTTCATGAAGACGCCTTTGTAGACCGTGTCTTTCGTGACCCGTCGATAGGTGATCACGAAAGAAAAGCGGCGCAGGAACTCCTCGACCGCCTTCGGGATGTCTTCGGGATGGTCCCGGAGCCGATCCTGCAAAGCGGGATCCGACGCAAGGTGGTGCATCGAGAAGGTCATCGCATTGGTAACGGTGTCAAGCCCGGCAAGGAATAACAGATGGGTCATCTGTTCGACCTGTTGCGGGTCCAGTTTCTTTCCATCCACCTCGGAATCGAGTAACAGGCTGATGGGATCGTTGCCCGGATGGGCGATCCGATCCTTGACGACTTGCGACACGAACTCGCTCATCCGCGTAAACGCTGCGACACGGACTTCCGGAGACCGGCCATCGGTGATGTTGGGCACCCAGCTGACCATGTCATATAGCCGCGAGGTATCCCACCCCATGATTGTCATGAACACGGTCACCGGCAGCACCACGGCGATTTCCTTGCGAAATTCGCAATTGTTACGCCCCTTGAGCTTCTCGATGAGATCGATCGCCAGATCCCGCACGAAGCCCTGCTGCTGCTTCAAGCTCTTGGCCGAGAGGAATTTCATCAGCAAAAGCCGGTACCGCAAGTGCTCAGGGGGATCCATCGTCTGCGGCGGAAGAGGCAACTCGCCCTCTTCCCGCGCGGCGGTCTGGCCCTTGCTCGAAAATGTTTCGGTGTCGATGGCGATCGCGCACACGTCTTCATACCGCGTGGCCATCCAGCGCCCGCCATCGCGGGGGGACCAGAAGATGTCCGGCGCATCGCGGTGCAGGCTCATATAGCCAAGTTGCACGTCGTCCCTGATACGCGGATCCTCGAACATATCGAAATCGAACACGAGATGATCGGGCACATGGTCCGGCTTTTTCGCGATGGTATCTAGACCACTAGGCATATCAGTCACGATGCTGGCTCCTTGTAATTCGCTTAAGAGATAGGTTTTAAAGTCTGAGGAGTAGCTTCAGGAACGTTATCATGATGGTGCCACGGCTGAACCCGTCGGTTCGGGACTCGCAAAGCGCCAGACCCGACGCCATGGACGACACCATCGCCGCCGAAAGACCGACGTCTATGGTAACGCCGACCTTGTTGGCCATTGCAGCAACCATTCTCTCGCAGGCGACCTGGACCTTCCGTTCACTATCTCGATAGTAAGCTGCGAACTCATCACTGCGTCGAGCAGCCATCTCGAGCTCAACGAACAATAAACCCCTCTCGTAAAAAAACCTATCGACATTCTCTCTAATACGATAAAAGAGAGTATCGATGTCATCTACATCTTCTGTAAGCTTTATCCAACGATTGATTTCAATGTCCGATACTACGAACAGAACATCAGACAACAAGGAATATTTCGAATCATAGTTGTAATAGAACGCACCTCGCGTCAGGCCGGCACGCTCCGATATTCTCTCGATCGATATTCCAGCCACTCCCTTTGCGGCTATCTCCTCGATGGCGGCCATACACAGCCTTTGGCGCGTGAGGGTGCGCCCCTCAGCCCGGCTCAGACGGCCAACGCCATACGAACTTGGCTCTTCATACATGAGTGTATGTTAGAACACTGGCGCAGGGCGGGCAACTATTTTTGCGCTTGGTCGGGCTCCGCGACGCTTCGAAGCGAAGGCCCATGCTTGACACTGTCGTCAAGCCGAATTGCCAATCAGTGACGTTCGCCGGTTGGGATACAGGACTCGACTGCAGAGCGGCATTTGGTAGACGTGGTTGCAAGTGTCAACCACATGAAAAAGGCGACATGGATGATGGGGAGAGTTAACGAATCCGTCAAACGGACGCTAGACCGGCTTGTCGCCGAAGGCGACGAAATCGGCATTCAGGTCTGTGCCTGGCTCGGCGAAGAACAGATCGTCGATTGCTGGTCGGGGATCGCCGATCTGGAGACCGGGCGCCAGGTTGATGGCGACACGCTGTTCAACGTCTTTTCGGTGTCGAAAGCGGTGACGGCCGTCGCCCTGCACTTGCAGGTGGAGCGCGGTCTGGTCGACTATGACGCGCCGCTGGCCGATTACTGGCCCGAGTTTGCGCAAGCAGGCAAGGCCCATGTCACCGTGCGCCACGTTCTCAGCCACATTTCGGGGGTGTTTCGCATGCCGCCCGACGTCACTCCCGAACTGATGACAAATTGGGACTGGATGTGCCGCCGCATCGCGGAAATGGAACCCTCGTTTCCAACGGGAACGCGCTCCTCCTACCAGTCAATGACTTTCGGCTGGCTGATCGGCGAAGTGGTGCGCCGCACCGATCCCAAACGGCGGCCGTTCGGTCAATTCGTGAAAGACGAGATCGCCGACCCTCTGGGCGCCACCGATCTGTGGTTGGGCATCCCTGATTCGGCCGAGCCGCGTGTCGCCAAGCTGGACAGCACCGCGGCTTTCGTCGCCCCGGACGACCACGTCATGCGCGAGGCTCAGCCCGTAATTGTCGATCTGATGCCCGATCCGTTCGAGCGCCCCTATGTCAGGCGGGCCTGCATCCCAGCGGTCGGCGGTATCTTCAATGCGCGCAGCGAAGCGCGCTTCTGGGCGATGTTGGCGAATGACGGCCAACTCAACGGCAGTCGCCTGCTCTCGGCAAGCCGCGTCGAGAGCTTCCGCGAGCTGCGGCTGCACCACGATGCGCCCGATCCGGTGTTCTTCGGCATGGTCGTGCCGATCGCGTGGTCCGGCTTCTGGCTGGGCGGTGCGGAAGCCCCCCCCTCCTCCGCCCCGCGCAACATGCGCGCGCTCTGCCACCCGGGCATGGGTGGTTCGATCGGCTGGGCCGATCCCGATCTTAAACTCGCGGTTGCCATCTGCCATAACCGGATGTTCGACGCGGCCGACATCGCACAGGATAGCCGAACCATCATCGGTGACGTGATCCGGGGCGCGCTATGACCAGCGATTACATCATTGTCGGCGCCGGCTCGGCCGGTTGCGTGCTGGCTGACCGCCTGTCCGAAAATCCCAATCGTTCGGTGCTGCTGGTCGAAGCCGGGCCGGACGATACCAGTCCCTACATCCACATGCCGCGAGGCGCCGGCAAGCTTTACACCGATGCCCGGCATGCCTGGCACTTCCAGACCGAGCAGCACGATGCCGCTCCATCCGAATCCTGGATTCGCGGCAAGATGGTCGGCGGCTCGTCGTCGATCAACGGAATGATGTATTTCCGCGGCCAGCCGGAAGATTACGACACGTGGGAAGCGCTCGGCGCCAGAGGCTGGGGTTGGGATCAGATCGGCCCGGCGTTTCGCGAGATGGAGCGGCACGAACTGGGAGAAAGCGAATCCCGGGGCGGCAACGGGCCGCTCGGGATCACCATCGAGCCGATCCACGATCCGCTGTCGGAAGCCTTTATCGCGGCTGGCGAGCAGATGGGCCTCCCGCGCGTCGAGGATCTCAACGCCTCGGGCCGCGACGGGGTCGGCTACGCGCCGCGCACCATTTGGCAGGGCCGCCGACAAAGCGCGGCGCAAACCTTGCTCAAGCGCGCCCGTCGCAGGCCCAACTTGCGCGTGTTGACCGGGGTGATGGTGGATACCGTGCTCTTCGAGGGTCTCCGGGCGATCGGGATCAGCGCGATCGTGAATGGCCGTCCGCAACAATTCGACTCGGGGCGAGAGGTCATCATCTCGGCAGGTGCGCTCATGTCTCCGCAAATCCTGCAGCGGTCCGGCATCGGTCCGGCACATTTGCTCAACGATTGCGGCATCCCGGTAATCGTGGACAGTTCTGGGGTCGGCCAGCACATGCTGGAACATCGCTTGTTGCAGATGGTGTTCGATCTCCATGGGCCCCATAGCCATAACAAGCATCTGAGAGGACTTCGCCTCATCGGCAATGTCCTGCGTTACTATCTGACCCGGCGCGGCCCGATGGCCGCAGGCTATGGCAGCGTCGCGGCGTTTGCCACTGTGCTGCCCGAATCCGAAACTCCCGACATCGAGATCTTGTTGTCGCCAGTGGTCGCCACCGCGGACGCGAAAGGCCGCATGGCGATCGATCCGCAACACAGCGTCACGCTGTTTGGCTACCCGCTGCGCTCACGCAGCGAAGGCTCGGTAGAAATCACCTCACGTGATCCCGCGGCCCCGGCCCGAATCCGGACGGGCTACCTCACCGACCCTTACGACTGCGCGGTGACCGTGGCGATGCAACGCTACTTGCGCGCGTGGATGACGCGCAGCGCGATCGCGCCAATCATCGCCGGCGAGCGGGAACCCACCCGCTCGCTCCAGTCCGATGAAGAGATCCTCGATGGTTTTCGCCGCATCGGGCAGGCCGGATGCCATGCCTGCGGAACGTGCCGCATGGGCGACTTTGCCGATGCCGTGCTCGATGAAACCTTGGCCGTGCGCGGCGTCGGCGGCTTGCGGGTTATCGACGGGTCGATCATGCCCACCATGGTTTCAGCAAATACCAACGGACCGATTATGGCCTCCGCGTGGCATGCCGCAAATATCATCACCGCCGCGAATACGCACTGATGGGGTGATGCAGCCAAGGCGATAGGCATCGCGATAAGCACGATGCGAGCCTGCCCCAGCCCTGATTCCATGCCGAAGGCGCGGATGCGGCCCTACGGCGATTACCGCCACACAGAATTGCAGGACCGTTCAGCGCAATCAAACACCGCCGTCTCTGCCCGGGCCCGCGTGCCGAACCACCACGGATCGCACGATTAGGCCAATCAAAAATTGACGGTTATGACAATTTAGTGCGCTGAAGGATTGATGCGAAGGAGGCCAAAGGGTAATGCCTGTCTCCTGCCGGATCGTGATCCTGCTGATGGGCTTCGCGAAAGCGTTTTGAATTCTTGCAAGGGTTTCAATGACACAATCTGACCGAGGAACGTCGCGGGGCACTTCGCTCGCAGGTGTAAAGGTGCTCGACCTGTCCAGAGTGCTGGCGGCCCCGCTCGCTGCGCAAATCCTGGGCGATTTAGGAGCAGAAGTCGTCAAGATCGAACGACCAGCTTTGGGGGACGACTCGCGCAATATCGGCGGCGTGGCGCTGCCCGGCCCTGATGGCCCCACTTCGGAACGATCGTTCTACCTTTCCTGCAACCGCAACAAGCAGTCGCTTACGCTGGATCTTGCCAATCCAGCAGCACAAGCTGTCCTTAAGCGGCTCGCGGCGAGTGCAGACGTGCTCATAGAAAATTACAAGGTCGGGACACTCGCCAAATACGGTCTGGATTATGACAGCCTCGCTGCTGTGAATCCGAGACTGATCTACTGCTCGGTAACGGGTTATGGCCAAGATGGTCCTCGCGCACCGGAGCCCGGGTATGATCCGGTCTTCCAGGCCGAAAGCGGGCTCATGAGCATCACCGGCTTCCCCGACCGGGAGCCAGTCAAGGCGGGAACCTACTTGGTCGATATCTTGGGCGGGCATAATGCGGCGATTGGCATCCTCGCGGCCTTGCATGACAGGGAAACGACCGGCCTGGGTCAGCATGTCGATATCGCCCTCTTCGATTGCGCGTTGGCCTCGCTCGCCACGGTGGGCCAGACCTATCTCGTGTCGGGCCAAGTCCCGGGACGGCAGGGCAATGGCCCGCTCAGCGGTGGCCCATCTGATGTGTTCAACTGCGCCGACGGTGCTGTCTACATCATCGCCGGGCTCGATCGCCAATTCGAGAAGCTGTGCGCGGTGCTGAAGCTCGAGCACTTGCCGAAAGATCCGAAATTCGCGAAAACCGCCTTGCGATATACCAATCGCGCTGAACTGCGGGAAATCCTGCAGGAGGCAATCTTCGGCTGGGAATGCGCATCGCTGCTGGTGGAGCTTGCGAAAGTGACGGTGCCAGCGGGGCGGGTGAATACCGTGGCCGACGCGCTGTCTGATGAGCAGGCGGAATTTCGCCAGATGGTCTTGCCGATGGCGCACCCGTTGTCCGACAACCTCAAGGTACTGGCGAGCCCGATCCGGCTGTCACGGACGCCGCCGGTTTATGACCTGCCGCCGCCACTGCTGGGCGAGCATAGTGAGAGCGTCCTGAACCGCTGGCTGGGCATGTCGCCCAGCGAAGTTGGCGTGCTTCGTGAGCAGGGGGCGCTGTAAGCCGCAGCGAACGAACGATCATCACCGTCAATGTATTTGCCGACCTGCATTCGGCAGATCTCTGAAGTTCAAGAGATGAAAGGGTATAGGTCATGGCATCGAGACCAGCTCCGCAACCGTCCGAGGCGTCGCTACCCTATTGGGAAGCCTGTCGATCGCATGAGCTGCGTATTCAGCGCTGCCTCAAGTGCGGCTCACTGATCCATTACCCGAAGCTGCGCTGTCCAACGGATGGCAGCGACCAGTTCGAGTGGTCGCTGATGAGCGGGCTGGGCGCCGTGCACAGTTTCGTCATTCCCCGACGCGCCTTCCATCCGTCGTTCAAGGACGAGGTGCCGTACGTCATCGCGATCATCGAACTCGACGAGGGGGTGCGGGTGCTTTCGAACCTTGTCGGGGCCGAACCCGATGCGGTGACCGTGGGGATGCGGGTGACGGTGGAGTGGGACGATGATGCGGGCGAATATCCGCTCGCCAAATTCAGGCCGGTCGCGGGGGAACCAGCATGACCCTTCATCGCAAGGCGGCCGTCACTGGGATCGGCGAAACCAAGTATTCCAAAGGCTCGGGCATGTCAGACCGGGCCTTGCAATTGCAGGCTGTGGAACGGGCGATCGCCGACGCCGGCATCAGCCGCGACGAGATCGACGGCATTATCCCCTCACCCCACGGCAACGGCTTCACCAGCGAGGGGTTCAACGAACATCTAGGCCTCAAGCGACTGGCGTTCTCGGCCACGGTCCATTTCGGCGGTGCCAACGGCCTTACCGCGATGCACAGCGCGGCAATGGCCGTGGCGAGCGGTTCCGCGCGGCACGTTTTGATCGTTGCCGGCCGCAACGGTTATTCTGGCACGAAGATTTCCGCCCGACCGCAGCTGATCCAGGCCAATTTCGAGGCCACCCGCGAGTTTGAAAGCCCGTTCGGTGCCACGGTGCCCATGCATTTCTATGCCTTGATGGCGCAGCGCCTGATGCACGTTTACGGCACGACAAGCCGTCAGCTGGGCATGGTTGCCGTCACCGAACGCGCGCATGCGATGTTGAATGACAATGCGATCATGCAGGCGCCGCTGACGATCGAGGAGCATCAACAGTCCCGCATGCTGGTCGATCCCCTGCATCTCTTCGATTGCTGCATCGAATCGGATGGGGCCGCCGCGTATATCGTCAGCGCATCCGACGCGGCGCGCGATTGCCGCAACAAGCCGGTGTGGATCCTGGGCATTGCCGAAGGCCATCCGGACTCCCCGTCCTCGATCGTCACGCGGTCCGATACGTTGCGATCGGGAGTCGGCATAGCCGCGCCTTATGCTTTCAAGATGGCTGGGATCACGCCGCAGGATCTGCGCGCCGCGATGCTGTACGATCCGTTTTCCTTCCTCGTCATTCTGCAGCTCGAGGCGCTCGGCTATTGCAAGCCGGGCGAAGGCGGGCCCTTCGTCGAGTCCGGCGGCATCGCGCTTGATGGGTCCCTGCCGACCAATACGCATGGCGGCCTGCTGTCCCAGGCGCATTCGGTGGCCGGGATCAACCATTTGTGCGAGGCGGTGAGGCAGCTCCGGGGGACCGCCGGCAAGGCCCAGCTCGATCTTTCCGGCCCGGTGATCGTGACCGGAAACGGTGATTTCGGTGACGGAGCCGTCGCTATTCTGTCGAACAGCTAGGAAAAGCGCGTGGGCTTCGGAAATTGGCGTGAACGAGAGCTGCCGATTGATCGCGATCGCGGCCCAATGACTATAGCGCGCGATGGGGGGCGAGCACTGCTTGGGGGCAGCAAGGTAAATCATAGGCAGAAACCATCCGCGTCCGCTTCGTAACAGTCACGAAGAGGCGTACGAACGGCTGAGCTAACCCGCTTGTTTTTCAGCTCCGAAGCCTAAGCGAATTGTGAACGCCAATTGGCCTGGCTTTACCCATCGGCGGTTGGGAACGGCCTCCAAAAGAGGTAAACCCCGTGCGATCTCAGGTAACGAATGCCGCCGCGAGAGAGGAGTGGCGGCATTATTGGAAGCTTGTCCTGGCGGCCACGATGGGATCGGGGGTGGCCAGCGTTCTGCTTTATTCGAGTGGTTTGTTGATCCAGCCCGTTGCGAGCGAGATGGGTTGGTCGATCACGCAAGTATCGAGTGGCATGCTCATCATGTCAGTGATCGGGATGATGCTATCTCCTTTGGCCGGAGTAGCCATCGATCGTTATGGTTCGCGCGCCATCGCCATGCCGGGCACCATAATGTTCTGCGTGGCGCTCGCTAGTCTCGGCTTGGCTAACCGCGACATTTGGGTCTGGTGGCTACTCTGGACCTTTGTCGGGGCGGCAGGGCTGCTGATCAAGCCGACCGTTTGGTCGCGCGCCATATCCAGCCGGTTCGACGCCGCGCGAGGATTAGCACTTGCCGTTTGTCTTAGCGGCTCGGGTCTATTCGCTGCTGTCGTGCCGTTCATCACCATCAGCTTGATCGATGCGTTCGGCTGGCGGGGCGCCTATGGCGGGCTGGGCTTGATCACAGGAAGCCTGACCATACCAATAATGTGGCTGTTCTTTTTCGATGGCCGGGAAATGACACGGGACAACAGCACCATAACGACGCACAACGTCCCGATCATCCCGGGCGTAACCTTCGCGCGCGGAATACGCAGCCGCCAGCTTTACTTGCTAGCAGCCGTAGCTTTTCTGAGCGGCTGTTCCATCATCGGCCTTACAGTGCACCTTGTTCCGCTCGCCGTTGAGCTTGGGTTCAGTCGCGATGAAGCGGCGGTGTGGTTGATGCTCATTGCCATACTGTCGCTGGTCGGTCGCCTTGGGACAGGCATGTTGCTTGATCGCGTCAACCCGGCCTTGGTAACCTGCGTCGGCATCGCGCTCCCGGTGGTTGCTGCTGGATTCCTGTTGCTGCTCGCATCCCACACATATGCGATCTTGATCGCCGTCATGTTGATAGGCCTTGCAACGGGCTCCGAGCATGCATCCATAGCCTATCTGGCGACACGGTATTTTGGGCTTCGCGCGTTTGGCGCACTGTTCGGGATCATCACGAGCTGTCTGATCGCTGCAGTCGGAGTGGGCCCCTTCGTTGCCAGTTATGTTCGCGATCGGAACGGGAGCTATGATGATTTCTTGATGGCCGCTATGGCCGCAGGGGTGTTCTGCATCTTGCTACTCCTTGGCTTGGGTCCTTTGCCGGAACTGGACGAACCGAGCGAAGCAAGTCGGCGCAACGGCCAGCGGCTTTGACAGATGAATGCCCAGGCTGTGTGAACAACCGCCGGCTTTGCTCAGCATCGTAAGCTAACCCAGAAACCCCCTTAAATCGGGTAGAAAACGGTCGAAATGATCGTGATGGACCCAGTGTCCGGCGTCCGGATAGCTGGTTACTCGCGCATTTTTGAAATGCGCCATGAGACCGCCTTTTTCCGGATGATGCGCCCAACTGTTTGCGCCATGGACGAGCCACACCGGGCAATCAATAGCGTTCCAACTGTCCCGGATTCGTTCGCCGGGCAAACCCATAGCAATGAATGAGCGCACATAATTGTCGTATTTCCAGCTCCAGGTCCCGTCCTCGTTCCGGACGGTCCCATGGACGGTGAGATGCATCGCCCGCTCTACCGAAAGATGGCCGTTCTCTTTCCTCATCCGCGCCAAAGCCTCGTCCAGCGTGGCGTAGCGGCGGGGTGAGCGCGCGCTCAAGTCGCGGCGCTGCGCGATCCAATCGCGCCAGATTTCGGCCGGGGATTTCGCCTCATCCTGATCGAAGTGGCTAATTCCCACCCCCTCGATGATGGCAAGCCGGCGCACCCGTTCGGGATAGAGACTGGCGTAACGCAGCGAAATCGCGCCGCCAAGCGAGTGCGCGACGATGGAAACGGGTTCCCCGCTGATCTGATGTACAAGCTGCGCAAGATCTGACACAAAAAAGGGCATGGCATAGCTGCCGTCGAGGGACCAGGCACTGTCGCCATGCCCACGCAGGTCTGGACAGATGATGTGCCAATCGCGGCAGAGCTCCCGAGCGATCCAGTCCCAGTTGCGGGCGTGATCCATGCCCCCGTGAACCATCACCAAGGGCGGCGCTGTCGGGTTTCCCCAGTCGAGATAATTCAGTGCAAGGCGCTGTGAGAAAAACCTGTGCGACGTAGGTTCGATCTCGGTCATATCCCCTCCTTGAGATTCCGCGTTGAATTATGAAACAGCGAACGTGGGGCTATGCTGCGTCCACCTCAAACGGGCAGCGGAGCTTGATATCCGTTTCGTCGAAGGGCGGCTCACGGTTCAGAGCACACATTTTAGACCGCTGTACTAGAGAAACTCTGACAAGGCAGGTCCCCTCCCCTGCCCTCGTCATCAGGACGTGGCAAGGAGCGCGCGCAACGTTTCGGCCAGTCGGATGGGTTGATCCAGCATGACGTGATGAGCTGCGTCCGGAATTCCGGTAAAGGTCGTCCCGGCCGGCGCCTGCGCCCGCTGTGCCCTGCGGATGCGAGGGGGCGTCAGTTCAGATTGTTCGCCGTAGACGAACGCGAGCGGGCAGCGGCTCTGGGGCAAGGCCTCAAAGCTGTTGCAATAGCGAAGCTTACTAACGTAGTCGGGGTCAAAACACCATCGCCAGAACCCATCCGGGTCCTCCACGAGACCGTGCCGCGCCACTTCATCCACCAACCAGGGATTCTCGCAGTTCTGCGGCGGCGAGAGCCGGAATCGACTAAGTGCGTCGCTCAGCGTCTTGTATCGGCGTTGTTTGGTTGATGATGAAGGATGTTTGCCGGCCGCCATTCCGGTGTCGACCAGGATCATGCGTGACAATTTGTCGCCATGACTGGCCGCCAGCACGGTTGCTGAATGAGCACCAAAACTATGGGCGACCAAGGCCGGCTTCGCGCCCCCATCAAAGAACCCTGCATCTTGCATGACGCCGAGCATTTCATCCGCATGATTGCCGAAACTGTACTCGCTCCGCCAATCTGATTGGCCCATGCCACATAACGAAAGCGATGCAACCCGGAAATTCCGAGCCAAAAGGGGGGCGACCGGCCCCCACCAGCGCGAATGGGCAAAGAGACCATGAACCAGCAGGACGCCAGGACGGCCGGCTTGGCCCCACGTGCAATATTCGACCTTTGCACCGAGAACCGTGACCCGATGGGTTTCCGGTTCGCCCAAGTCTAGGTGCGAGATCAGAGGCGCCGGCGTCGGTTGTACGCCTCCAAATCCTGCGAGCGGATATTTAACAATTGCCTTAGTGTTTTGCTTGATGCTCACGCGCGCTCCGTCGCCTTGGTGCTGGTCGCAACCTGACGATAACGTCAAATCAAGGACTGTCAATCAAGCGGCCGGTGAACCAGCGCCCCCTCGTCGCCGCGGGGCAAGCCACAAGCGCACCATTCGACTGTCCTGTTATGCGCGCGTCCTTAAATCCTGGCGGGATCAGCCATCCTCCCAGATCGCAAGCGCATCGAGCGCCTCGATTTCGCTCCCGTCGACACGCAACGGATTGACCTCAAGCGCAGCAAGCTTCGGCCCCAGATCGATCGCGGCCGCCGCGATCGACTCGATAACCTGGGCGAGCCGGTCGACATCGACCGGCTTGGAACCGCGATAGCCGGCAAGCAGTTTCGCGGCGCGCAGCGACTGCAGGGCTCCCGCGATATCTTTCACTGATGTGCCGGCAAGGCGCAGCTGAACGTCCTGCATCACTTCAACCCAGATGCCGCCAAGGCCGATCGCCAGAATCGGGCCCCACTGCGGATCGCGAGCGATGCCGACGACGAACTCAAGCGCCGAGGACCGCATCGGCGCGATCAGGGCCCCTTCGATATGCGCGTTGGGTTTATATGCGCGAGCCCGCTCGATCACCGTGCGCACGGCCTCGTCGGCCTGATCCGGAGCAACGTTGAGCAGGACCCCGCCCGCTTCGGTCTTGTGGAGGATATCCGGCGAAGCGATCTTGACGACAAGCTTGTCACCCAGCTGGCGCGCAACCACAGACACGGCCTGCCCTTCTTGGACCACTTCAAACGGGATGGTCGGCACGCCCTTGCTCGCGAGGTAGCGCAGGGCCTCGATCTCGGACTTGGGTCGAGCGTCGGTCGCCTGGTTGGCCCGGCGCAGCGGGGCCGGCATGGCGTCGAGGTGCCGCGACCAGCGGAAAACCCGGGCGGCTGCATCGATGAAGGTATTGAGCCCGCCGGTGACGTGCGGCAGCTCCGCATCGATGATCGCCTGATCGCCGACTTCAGTCACCGGTGTGACAGCCTGATTCACCATCACTCCCGGCACGGGAATTCGCTTGAACCCGCGGCCGAGCGCGCGCAGGAGCTCGCCGCTGGCTCCCACTTCGACTTTGGCAGGCAGGGGCTGCACGACGCCGATCATGGCCACCCCAGGATCCTCTCCAACGATGGCCAGAGCGTCTTCGAACAGATGCGGCTTGGCGACGACCCCGCCGGTCACGTCGAGGGGGTTAGAGGCTGTGCAGAAATCGGGCAGCACATTGGACAGTTTCTCGACTGTTTCCGGCGCGAACGGAACAAGCTCAACCCCGGCGCTGGCCGCCGCATCGGCGACGATCTCGCACGCCCCTCCTGAAATCGAGAGCATCCCGAGCCCGCCCTGGCCAATCCGCCCGGTATGACCGGCGAGCGCGGCGGTCAGCACGGCATCTTCCAGAGAATGGACGCGAATGATCCCGTAATGCTGGCAAACGGCGTCAAACGCGGAATCGTCCCCGACCAGCGCGCCGGTGTGGGCAGCGGCAACCTGGGCGCTGAGCGGACTTGCCCCGACCTTGATCATCACGAGCGGCTTGGAGTGCTGCTGCGCCAGTTCCGCCATCGCGAAGAAGCGCTCCGGATTACGGACGGTTTCGATGAAGAAGCAGATTGCGCCCACGCGGTCGTCAGCGATGATTTGCGGGGCGATTTCCGTGAAATCGATGTCGGCCTCGTTGCCCGTCGCGACGATGTGGCTGAGACCGATCCCTTGCTGGTGGGCGAAACGCGCCATCCCGCTGGCGATAGCCCCGCTCTGCGAGACGATCGCCAGGTTTCCGATGCGTAGCGGCACCTGAGATTTCATCGTGCAGGCTGCGGTTCGGTCGAGGTAATTGATAAACCCTAGACAATTCGGCCCCATCAGGCGGATGCCGTGCTCGTGCATCTTCGCGAGGAGGGCATTCTGTTTGGCCTTGCCCTCCGAACCAAGCTCTCCGAACCCCGAGGCAAGCACGATGCCGAAGCGAATTCCCGCCTCCGCGACTTCTTCGACCTTTTCCATGATCCCGTCCCCCGGGATCATGAACACCGCGATATCGGCCTTGCCGGTAATCTCGCGAATGTCGGAGATCGTCGTGCGGTCATGGGCCTGGCCGCCGCTGCGCGAGATCAGAAATGTATGCTCCTCGAAGCCGATCAACTTGGTTGCCGCATAGGCAGTGCGAGAGAAGGCAGAGCGATCACTCGCGCCGATCAAGGCCACACCTTTGGGGTTCAGGAACCCATCGAGCGAGGCCAGTTTTATCGCGAGGGTTGTATCAGCACTCATCAAGTTTCTTCCCGAGTGAAATGCTCGCCCGCCCTGTCAGGCTGGTCTTGCAAACCAGACCATTACTCAGTGGGAACAGGCGGGCTGGTCAATGCTACTCCGAAACTAAGGACACAATCTCGGCCTTCCCCTCAAGGCCCATCGCTAGCTATCCTTGTCGCGAACCCCTTGCATGCATTGACAAGTCCGTCAAGTTTCTCTTTGCTCGCAGAGTTCGGCAGAGCGCCGGATGAACCGAACCAAGCCGTGCGAGGTGCTGGGGCAGCGTTCAATCGGGAGGCCGACAATATCGCGCAACGCGTGTCCGGTTTCCGTGGGTTGACAGAAGGCTATACTTGTCGAGGTGCTGCTTCGGCCCCAAATTTCGCTCCAAGAAACCGGATGTTATCGTGAGACTGGGAACTTGAGCGGTGTTTGGCGCGAATGCACATCAAATCTGCCTAGGGGTGCTTAAGTGAATTGCATTGAGCAACTTTTGAGCCCGATGAGCCTGACACGCGGGCCGGACTTCCGCAACCGCCTGGCGCTTGCGCCACTCACCAATCTCCAAAGCAACGACGACGGCACCCTGACCGAAGAGGAATTCAATTTCCTCGTCACGCGCGCCAACGCCGGGTTCGGAATGGTGATGACCTGCGGGGCGACCGTTCATCCGCTCGGCAAGGGTTACCCCCGTCAGCTGGGTGTCCATTCGGATCGGCATTTGCCAGGATTGGAGCGGCTGGCGAAGGCCCTGCGCAAGGCCGGGGCGACCAGCTCGGTTCAGATCATGCACTCAGGTGCCCGCGCCAAAGCGGAGCTGATCGGAGCCCAACCGGTCGGCGTGGCCGACGATGGTTCGGGCGTGCGGAGTCTTTCAACCGGCGAAGTTGATCAAGTGGTAGAAGACTTCATCCTCGCCGGTTTGCGCGCGGAAAATGCCGGGTTCGACGGTGTCGAAGTGCATGCCGCGCACGGCTACCTGCTCTGCGAGTTTCTTGACCGGACCCGCAATCATCGGCTTGATCGCTATGGTGGTTCGGCCGAAGGCCGGTCGCGCGCGCTGATGGACGTCCTGTCCGGCCTGCGCGAACGGGCCGGCCCGGGCTTTCAGATCGGCGTGCGGCTCTCGCCCGAACGCTACGGGATCGACTTCGCTGAAATTCGAGAGCTTGCGCAGCACATCCTGACGTCCGAGCTGTGCGACTATATCGACATATCGTGCTGGGACACGTTCAAGGAACCCGACGATCCGGCGTTTGAGAGACGTCCGATCATGGATTGGTTTACGGATCTCAGCCGCGGCAAGGCCCGCCTTGGCGTTGCAGGCAAGCTGACGGCAGGCCGGAACGTTCTCGAATGTTTGCGGCATAGCGCTGATTTCGTGTTCATCGGCCGCGGTGCGATCCTCCACCATGATTTCCCGCGCCGGATCGCGGCAGACCCTGATTTCATGAGCGCCACTTTGCCCGTCAGTCGCGCATATCTCGCCGAAGAGGGGCTCGGCAATCACTTCATCGACTATATGGCGACCTGGGCAGGCTTCGTTGCGGACGAGCATCTCGTCATTTAACGGGGCGTCAGGCAGGAATGCTGTGCCGTTCTCGCTCTTCCCACCGCGTCGCGGGCAGGCCGCTCACGCCCAAGCCGCATCGTTATTGACGTTTCTGTCAACTGACGGTATCGATTGTAACGGCCTTGAAATTGCGTGTGAATCGAAGAGGGACGAGATATGAACGATCACATCACGTTGGAGCGTGCTGCGCGGTCGAACAGCGAGCGGTTCACGTTTCAGGGTGACGGTTTTGCGATTTCACCTGGGCCGTTTTTCGATCCATCAGAGGTTGAGGTGATTG